>JGI10216J12902_101610344_pt1 | contig 26648 bp, 27 predicted proteins | sample KanNatreferecore_FD_12902 | JGI IMG/M metagenome (IMG submission 12902)
CTGCGGGTATTCGTGAAGGCCCAGACGCGCAGGCACGAGCATCGTAGCCGTAGCGAATGCACACAGTCTGAGAGCGCATCTCAAAGCTCTCTGGCTCTTCTCAATCTGAAGCTCTTTTTCCAACTTTCGCTTGAGCCTTTTTGATCACCGCTGACAAATCTGCGCCGATTCCATCTGCCACACGAAGCACAAGCTCCATCGTCGGATTGCGGTAGCCCCTTTCAATAAGACTCAGCATCGACTCTGAAACGCCGGAGCTTTGGGATACTGCGTAATTTGAAAGTTTCCGCCGCTGGCGTTCTTCTTTGAGCAGGCGAATGATTTCCGCTGCGACCGCTTCGTGATGTCCGCGCTTCGGCACGAACACAGCGTCGCAGAGAATTCGATTGACTGTTTACTTTGCCATAGTCAAGTATTGCGCCACGAACTCGGAGCGATGAATTATGGATACCTCACCCAAATTTTTGCGCAGACTCGGCCCTGACCCGCACGCCGATGGCGCGCGCACCATCGCGCTCCAGGGCTGCCCTGACATATTCGAACTCGACTCCGGCGACTTCGCCATCATCGGAATCGACATCACGGAGAAGTCGATAAACCAACTGCCACCGAGCGCCGGCTGCGGTCCAGATGAACGCATTTTGCTCCTGCCGCGCAAAACCCTGGTCTTCGCCAAGCCTGACATTCCAAATTCCATCTGATTTCATTCTGGCTTTCGCCAGCGCAAAGCCATACCACCTCAATAGGCCCAAAAGAAAACCCTATGAAAACTCCTCTTGCGATGGCGGTTGCGGTCGCGTGTCTGAATCTCTCTCGCGCGCAAGTAAACAGTGGCAGCAACGGCAGCGATGGTGCCTTCAATCCCACGATGAGCACCGTCATCAACATGGCCGACCACCCGGATGGCATTTACCACTACACGTCCGTTAATATTCCGAACGGTGTTGGCGTTTCCTTCATTCCAAATCCGAACAATACACCTGTGGTGTGGTTAGTGCAGGGTAATGTGGTCATCAATGGCACGATAGACACGTCCGGTCAGCACGCAGGGAACGTTCCAGGTTCAGGTGGTCCGGGAGGATTTGGTGGCGGCACCGCTGGAGCGGCAGCAACAGGCGGATATGGTCCCGGTGGTGGCTCTGCTGGAAATTCGGCCGGAAACGGTTCCTACGGGACAGCAGGCGAATCAGAGGGAGTTGACGGACCAATTTACGGAAATAATTATTTAATTCCTTTGATTGGAGGATCGGGCGGAGGGGGAAATACGTCTTCTGGTAGTTTTGGCGGCGGTGGAGGTGGCGCAATTCTTATAGCGGCCCAAACTATCCACGTTGCCGGCATCATTTACTCGTATGGCGGCAACGGCGCCGGGTTCGGCGGTGCTGGCAGCGGCGGTGCCATTAGGTTGGTTGCGGCCCGTCTCACCGGAGCTGGTCTTCTTCATGCGGATGGCGGAGTAGGAGGTCGTAACGGCCCGGGGGCGAGCGGCAGGGGAGGACGCGGACGTATTCGATTTGACACTTATCAAAATGAATTTGCCGGTCAGATTATCGGCGTTTTCACTCAGGGTTCGCAGTTCGTAATCCTTCCGACAGCGGGACAAGGGGCACAATTGACTATTACGAGCATTGGCGGAGTTCCCGTGTCGTCTTCACCTACGGGCGTAATTTCCACGCCTGATGCCGTTCTGGCTGCGCAGCAAAACAATCCCATTCCCGTCGTGGTGCGTTGCTCAAACATTCCGTTGAGCACCCAAATCACCGTGACAGTGAAGCCGGTGAACGGCGCGGCGGTGAGCGCCATGGGACTCAACAATTCCGGCACGCTCGCCTCTAGCACCGCCACCGTGAACATCAACATGCCGCGCGGCGGCGGTCTCATTTACGCCACGGCATCAACGTCGAACTAACCAAAGTTGCATGAGGTCTTTGAGGCAACTTGGAATGGTTGCGGTTTTGCTTCTGCAATTGCTGCGAACGTTTGCTGACGATGTCATCACGAACATTGTCTCGCCGATGGTTAGCTACCAATACACCGAAGATTTCAACAGCGGAGTCCTGAGCAATGGTGGCATTCAATCGCCGTTTGTAAGTTTTCAATACCTTGAAGATTTCGGCAACGCGACGTTAGCCAATGGCGGAATCAGCAGTCCCTTCATCAGTTATCAATATTTTGAAAACTTCAGCAGCGCCACTTTGCTCAGTGGCGGCGTCCTGTCGCACTTCGTCAGCTACCAGTATTTCGAATGGCCGGGTAATGACATTCTGCACCTTCAAAGCAGCCCCTTTATCAGCTACTACTACCAGTCCAGCATCGCTCCCGGGTCCGTTGCGCTTCGCGGTCGCGTCACTGATCTCAATGGTGCGCCGCTTTCTGATGTGCACATTTCAGCGAGAGTTTATCTCTCAGCGGTGGCGCAGACGACCACAGACGGAAACGGCATGTATGAAGTGCCTTCACTCGCTGGCGGCGTTTACGATTTGTGGGCGGTCAAGGCGAACTACCAAACATCCATCCGCACTCTCACAATGAGTCCGAGCGCCGCGGAGCAGAGTTTTCAATTAAAGCCGATGCCCAGTTCACCGGTTGTTCAGCAAACAGGTCGCCTGCCGAATTTGTCCGCGACGGTCGGAACGATGGGAAGTGCTCTGCGAGTTTTCGACGGAACACAATTTCAACCCATCACCTTTGCCAATGCGCCATCATCTGAACGCATGACAATTGTGCTGACGCACGGTGGAGCCAGTGACCCTCGCGAGTGGGCGGAAGCTATGGCTCTGAAAATGTGGACACATGGCATTACGAGGGATATCGCGAACATTGTGGCTTGGGACTGGGAGTTTGCCTCTCGCAATTTGAGTGTAGTTGTAAATCGCGTGCCATCTCAAGGACTCGCCCTCGGGCAAGCGTTGCTTGGGACATTGGGGCCAGCTTACTCGCACAACCTGCATTTCATAGGCCATAGCCTTGGAACAATGATAAATGCCGGTGCTGCGAATTATCTGCACGGAGATCAAACTGCACAGCAGCCCGTCTCTCCAGCGCCTTGGAATGTTCTCGTTCATGTTACAATGCTTGATGAGGCATCAAGAACATCTATTGCTGGTTTCGAAGTAGTTTTTGACGGCCTTCGGGTTGGACTGTCGGGTGATTCTGACCTTTTCAGCTACGTTTCCCATAATCTTTGGCAGTCTGCACTGCCGCGCTATTCAACGTGGGCAGACAACTACCGTTCGGCGATTGGATTCTCCCATCATGACGCAGTAAACGTGCGCCTAAACAGGACTGCGTCGCTGAACATTTTGGAAAAGCATAGCTATGCCCACCAATGGTATGGCGCCACTGTCACAAGTCCTGCAAGCTGCATCCTCGGGTTCAAACAAAGTGTGGAGGCAAAACTTGTTAACTTATCAACATTCGCTTTGGACCAAATCGCTCAAGATTTTCCGCTCGGCATAACCTACGTCCAGCCAGTTGCAGGAGCAGACCCACTGACATTGGTTTATCAACCTTCCCTTAACGAAACACTCGGCAACTTCGCAGAAAAGGTTACTCAAACGACAGATGGTGTGATTGAGTTTGCAGGAAGCGTAGTGGTCGAGGTCAGGGATGCGGCGCAAGTGGGCGAACAGGTAATACTTCAGAGTTTCCGCCATGTTGAAAGCGCAGTAAGACGTGGTGCGGAGACTACGGTCAGCTTTTATGACACGGCCGTTCTGTGGTTAAGGCTCGCAACACAATTAGAGAACGCCGTGAGTTTTGACGGCACAGAGATGGCGGAAGGAGCGGAGTCCGCACCGATGGTTTGGTTGCCAATTAGTTTTCCGAGTGGCGCGGCCGCAATGGCATTCGATTTTAGGTTCTTCGGCGCTCCAGGCGATTACTCTCTCGTTTGCGGAATCGGCACAAACACACTCTTTTCGCTAGAGGCGCAATACATCCCGACGAATGTTCCATCGGCAAGCCCGCTAATCGATGTGGGGTCTTGGGCTGGAACCACTAACGAATTGTTTTTTGGATTATTGGGCACGACAGCAACGAACGCTGTGCTTGAAATCGACAATATTCGGTTTTATCGACTCGCTGGGCCAGTTTTGAACGTCACCTCCTTTGGGAATAATGTTATTCTGAGTTGGCTCACAACGGCTACCGGCTACAGTCTGGAATCATCCGATAATCTTAGCTCTACGAACGAATGGACGACGGCCACCAATGTTCCAGTGATTGTTGGTGATGCTTTTGTTGTGACAAACGCAATTTCGTTGAACAACCGATTTTATCGCCTCCGGCAGTAAATGGACGATCGCCATTCAGCCAGTAGAGAGAATCAGGAATAGATAGGCGATCGGTGCAATTCCAATTCCCAAAAGGACAAAAATCAGCCGCCAGTTTCGATTTGATCCCTGTGGGGAGGCAGTCCTCCAAATGATGAACAACGGAACGGCAAACAAAATTGTGGCAAAGAGTAGCATTATTACTAGCGCAGGCATGGCGTTAGGTCTGTCGTCGGATATTACTTCTGGAACCAGAAATACTGTTTCGGTCAGGAACGCTGTTCCTAACGGTAGAAGAACGCAGGAGATCCCACGAGCAATGCGAACGAGGAGAGGTTTCATGCCTCTCATGGTAGCATAAGGCGCTGAGCCGATGTGCTTACGGCCTGTGCACAATTTCGGTATAATAGGCAGCAATGCAGGAAACGCACTGGCTCGCACAACACTGGTTCGAACTACTTCAGACCGTCGGAATCATCGGGAGTCTTGGGCTGGCTGCATACACGGCGTGGAAGGATGAGCGGGCGCGGCAGATTGGGAACTCAATCGCCATCAGTAATCAACATCGGGAACTGTGGAAATCGGTTTACGGGCGGTCTGACGTCAGACGTGTGCTGAACGACGATCCCGATTTGAATGCGCAAGGAATCTCGCTCGCGGAAGAACTCTTTGTCACCACGCTCATTTCACACCTGAGCACGGTGTTTCGGGCCATGAAGTATGGCGAGTTTGTGGAATTGGAGGGGCTACGGAAAGACGTGCAAGGGTTCTTCGCTCTACCAATTCCCAAAACGGTGTGGAAGAAACTCAAGCCGCTTCAAGACACCAATCTCGTCGTGTTCATTGAAAGCTGCCTCAGTCCTGAAGATTCAGCTTTCCAGTAATGGCGAAGTTTTGATTTGGGATGGAGTTGCGGAATCACGGCAATGCACCGGGACCGTTTCTTCTTCGTAAATCATCTCGTAGACCTCGGTGAATCTTCTCAAACCTTTCGGGGGTCAATCGTTCGAATGCATCAACCACATGCTGCAGTTCCTTTTCAGTGAGGACTTTTTTGAAATCGTCGAGTGACTTCGCTGACGTGCGCTCGGCGTAGGAAGAGATTTTCCTAGAAACGCTATCATCAATTTTCAACATCTCGGTGATCTCGCGGAGTTGTTGTTTGCTCGGACTAGCCAATATTTTGCCGACACACGTATTGAAACACGGTGGGTCAGGGCGGAAAGGAACTTTCTCGCAATCACAATCCGCACAGATGGCAAGTTCGGTTGAAGCCAGGGCGAGAATACATGTCGCTAGAGCTAGGTGTTTCATAGGCGATGTTCAGGGCGCGTTTTTTGATGGTTCTCGATCAGAGAAAATCCACGAGAGTAAAAAGGCAACCAACCAGATCCCAAAAACCGAAAGCGAAAGCCAAAGAAACGTCTTCTGCTTCCATAATTCGCTGTTCATGTTTGTTCCAATCGTCAGGAGTCGCTTCTGGTCACTTGTAAAAATGGCGGCCATGTAACTCGAGCTTAGTTGATCTCCGTAATAAAGAGAAAGGCCCAGCAAAATCCATCCTGGGATGAACAAGAGATAAAGGGTTTTTGCCCTGCCCGTGGGTTTCAAATAGTCTGAGCCAATGACGGCAAGGAGACTGCCGCCGAGAATAGCAAGAGCCCAAGTCGTGAGCGTCACCGAGCCGGCCGACATTGCTTGGAGGCCATTTCGCACTCTTTCAATTGCAACAATGGTTTCTTCAGGTGGCATTCGTTCAAACGGCGTGAAGCCGAGTATCTGCCTGTCACTGAGAGCGTCAAATCTTTATCCTTACCTACGAATTGGCAGGCGGGCTCCCCGTCTCCATTTGAACGATTAGCTTTCGAGTAAACGCCGCTTTTGAATTTTCGATTCGATGAATGCTTCCCGCTTCGCGTTGCGACGATACAGAATGCCCTGAGTCGGACGCTCCGCATCGAAGGGCGTATTTTTGGTCACGTCGCGATATTCGCTCGGCCGAATCCAGATTGCGCCCAGCGGGTCGGCCATTACCTCGGCGAGGGTGGTGAGCCATACCTGGGTCAGGATGGGCGGAGTGTTTTGGAGAAGGTGTTTCGCCGTGTTGTTCCGGCGTTCGTCCGTCTTGAACACCATGAGCACCCGGAACGGATAATTTTTGTAATCGTCGCGCGTGGCGCCGTGGCGCACGGCAAACCCGCCCGATTTGTAATACTCGAAATAGCCAACGGCCTTGCCGAGAAGTTTGTCCTGAACTTCATGCGAACGATCCACTTCAAGGAAGAACGCGTGCTCAAATTTCCCGCCATCGGCTTCCGTTTCGTGGATGCGGATGAAGCCGTCCGGCTTCACGGGAACCTCCGCGCCGGTGTAGCCGGGGCGATACGCGGTGAATTCATTCAAGAGCGGCCAGGTGCTGAATTCAGCGATGCTGAAGGCTGGCACGTTCCTGATGGCCGCATGAAGCGCGGCTTTCACATCCATGACTTCAAGCTCGTGGCGGATGGTGAGGTCGCTCACGCGGGCGCGCTTGTCGAGCGCCGGCAAATGGAACGGTGGATATTCAGCCAACACTCCATGCTCCCGAAGCAGCATCAAACCTTTACGAGTTAAAAAGAGAATCGACGGCTCGAAGGCACGTCGCGGGCGCTCCGCGATGAGTCCCGCGGCCTTCAGCTTTTGCAGACGCTTCTTGGTCGCTTCGCTTTTCCCTTCGAAATACAGCGTCTCGGCATGGTCGCTGGTCATCACTCGGCATTCAAATAAGCCCCGCAGCACGGCAAAATCTCGCTCTTGAAACAAAATTGAAGCCGATTGCATTCTACATGAAATTAATCTGTGGTCGCCGGTGTTTGCAGGGTTGGATTGTTCTGCCAGCGGTCCTCGAAATCAGTTATTTTTAGGATAATGGGCCGTGCGGAAGAAGATGCTTTCCCGACGAGGATTGCAGTGTATTGGGGAAGTGTTGAAATCGCCTGTGAGTATTCTTCCCCCATATAGTTCCTCAAAAAATCCAGTCCGGTCTGATCAAATGAGCGGAGCGCGAAAATTGTATTGCACTGATTAAGGATGGTCTTCGTTACATTTGCCGTTCGCTGTGTGATAAGCAGGCATCCCAAGCCGTATTTCCGCCCCTGAAGGATTATGCGAGCCGCTCGGTTGACTTGTTGAACATCAGGCTGCTGTGCAACCTGATTCCACTCTGGAATCAGTGAGTGAGCCTCCTCCAAGACGATGCAGAGTTTCGCCGGGATATTCACTCCGGCTTGAAGCCGAGTATTTGTTTGAAGCCATTCAAAGCACTTGCCAGCAAAATCAGCCGTTGCCTTTGGAAAACCGTCCGTTGCATTCGCAAACTGATGAATTGCAAGTCTTGAGTCGCCATTTAGCCACGCCGTCACGTCGTTTGCCGTCGCTAAGGGTGTTGGATTTTTAGGCTGCAAAAACTCCCAGTGCTGTCGTGTTAGATCCAAAACCAAAACCTTTATGCCTGCTCCGATATAAGCTTCGATTAAGTGAAATGCTAGATATGACTTTCCGCTACCAGTTACCCCAATGAGAGCGGTATTGTGAGTAATTGTGTCCTGAACATTGACGTGCACTGGGAATTGTGAATTTGGAACGCAACCGACAAGGCACCGGCCAGTGGGCGGCATTGCGGCTACGCTGTCGCCCTGACTGACCACGACGAGTTCACCGGCCGAAGGCACCCAGTCGACGGGGTCGAACATCGCTTGACTTGCGTTCCACAAACCAAGTTGCCCCGCGGTCACTCGGACACTCTGAGATGTGTTTCCATCAGGTAATATGCTTTCAGCAATATTGGCCGCAATGATTTGGTAATAAGAGTTCGCATCTTCTGCCTTGACCTTAACGACTTCGCCCGCATGGAGAGAAATCCGGGGGTCAATTTCAAAAACAAGTTTACCAATGGATGAACCTGCTGCCACTGCACCGATTGGTCGAGTAGGAGGTGTTGCCACATCGGAAAGGACAAGCTCAATTCTTCCGCCAGAACTGACTTCACTCCATTTAGAACCGAAAGCAGTGATTGCAACGCGTCCTTTGCGCAATCCTTTTACAATTCGATCTTCGAAAAGCGTTCCATCCGCGGCCTTTTCATTTCCGTCAAGCATCAAAGCCACTTGCTTGCCAACGATGTTCTCAGGAAGTTCCGCACTAAGGCGCACCTCGGCGATGCGCGGACTTTGGATACCGGTGACTACGCCGGTCGTCGCTGCAACATCTTTTTTCTCCTCGAAAAACGACGCCACAGTTTGCGCGATAATCGGCACATTAAGGATCATGAAAATCGCCCAAAACAGCAGAAGCAAGTTTATGACGATACCGTCCCTCGGATAACCAAACTGTAAGAAAATTCCCCACAGAAAATAGGCTGAGAAAATTGATTCGGGGCGGCCGATGGCCCGATTTAAGCGCGAGAAAAATTGAATAGCTTTTGTCTCTAAAAAAAGCTCACGCGAACGCATCGCCATCAAAATGAAACTCGCAATGATGAGATATGTGGCCCATGCACAAAATATCCACCAAAGGCTAAGGCGTTGACTTTCGGGGACAATAAAAAGCGAGACCAAAGCGGTCGCGCCATTAACGAACACATTTGCGTCCTTTGAAAAATGTGGTTGGTCAACCAGCGATAAGAGGATCAAAAGTAGTGCGCCTGCAATAAACCAGAATTGGCTGGTAGCAAATTCAAAGTTTCCGGTAGCCCATCTGCCAACCGCCAAAATAATGGCGAGGGAAACGAACATCATGGTCAGCCGGTAACTTTGTTTCATGTTTTTCCGTGTGGCGTAGTTATTGAGTTCACTTCATAATTAAAGCTCTCCATTAAACGCGCGGTGCAACATAAATTGAAAGAGGGCGGTCAGGGCGGATGCGGCTGGTGGTTTGGCCGGCTTGCATGTAACGGATTATACTACCCTGGCCAGAAATTGAGCAAGGTTCACGCTTTACTGAATCCTCCGCCTCAGGGCGACCGGTTCGTCTTTGGCCGCGCGCGAAAATCCTTCAATGATTTTCTTCTGCCGCTGCTCAATCTGCTTGTGCGCGTCGGCGCTTCGCAGGGCGAACGGCAGTTTCTGATAGGAACGGGTTAAAAAGGAATCGGCCATTGCTTTCGACGTGGGTTTCTTCTCTACGATGGGCGTCACGATGTTGACCGGCGCGCGCATTCCAACGAGCCGGGCCACTCCATGCCGTTGCTGTTGGTCAAAGAGCGTCGCCATGGCGCGATGCAATTGCTCTTCGAGGCTTCGATACTGAACGCTCGACAGTTCCTCGCCGAAAATGGGCTGCAAGAATGGCACGGTGGATTCTCCTCGGCTGCCTCCCCTCAAAGTCGTGCGCGATGTGCCGCCGGAAATGGCACCTGACCGATTCCACATGCGGGCATCTTGTTCGACGCCATCGTCAATCGCGCCGCTGGCGCTGTCGGTATCCGTCGTTCCATCGAACTCGCCAACACCGTCACTCCAATTTTCGCTCGTGCTGACGATGGTGCGCTCTTCTTCGACGTAATCCATTACCTTCCGGGAATAGAGCTTCAGCTTCACTTCGTCGGGGTTCATCACTCCCATAAACAGGGATTCGGCCAACGGTTTCAAATTGTCCGTGCCTTCCAAGCTGAAGACAACTTTGCTCCGCGCGTTGGCCATGACGGAGTCATAGACCTGCGCGCCGTTGGCGCCGGCGTGAAGAATCTGCCGCGGAAACTGATTGGCGAGCGTCAGGTGAAGTCCAAAGCCGCGCGCCTGGTCGAGATTCTTCGCGATAGTCGGGGTGATGAAGTTCTGGAATTCATCGATGTAAACGTAGAAAGGCTTAATGTCGCCTTCTTCAACTCCTTTGCCGCGTTCCTGCGCCGCCGTCCACAGGTCGCTCAAAAGCAGGGTTCCGAATAACGACACGTCGTCCGGGGACACGCGGCCTTTCTCGGTGGAAAGATTCGCAATGATAATCTGTCCGTCCTCGATCGCCTTACTGAGATCAAGGGATGCTCCATTCTGGCCGAACATGAGGCGCAAGTTGTCTGCATCAAGGAAGTCATAGAAGCGATTGATGGAGCTGGAAAATTGCGCATCGAAATCGCGGGGCGAGAGTGCATTGGAAAACGCCCAGCCTCTTGCAACGGAATCTTTCGAGAGATGTTCGGTGAGGTCACGGCGAACGCGCTGGTCGGTGCGGTCAATGAGGTATTTGACCTCGTGAAGCGTCATCTTGTTCTCATAGACGGCCCAAAGAATCTCTTTGGCGAGCCGCGCAAACAAGGGCGTCCTGTCGGTTCCGTCCGCGCCCCACACGTATGCCATAGCCTGCACGAAATTGCTGATGACGACAGCGGGGTCGGCGGTTGCGCGCGGGCGCATGACGTTGTAACCAATCGTCCAGTCGTTCTGCCGCAGATCGATTGGGACGATGGGAACGTCTTTCAGGTATTTTTCATTCCACGAGATCCAATTGACGAGGCTGTTGTAGAGCGAGCCGTGCGGGTCGATGATGAGCGCGCCGCATTTGGTTTTGTGCCAGTTCTTGATGTCTTGGCGGACCAGACTTTCCAGCATTTTCGATTTGCCGGTGCCGGTGGCGCCGCAGATGTAGAGATGCGTCGAGCGCATCTCGGGCGTCATTTCGAGGGGAATGCCGTTGCCGTCCACCAAACCGAGTTCCAGTTTGTTGCCAGGAATGCCTCGCATATTATCCGTGTTATACTTGCATGGTTCCTGCAGAGAGACTTTTCTACCGCAATTCAAAAGCGAGTGGCAACAAGTCCTTGATTTGAAAAATCTGCGATTCTCCAGCAATAATTATCGCAGCAGTTGGTGCAAGCTCTTGAATCCATTGTCGACAAGCCCCGCAAGGGAGCTTCTCTTGAACTTTGGCCTCCTTTGGAGCATCGATACACGCGACGCATATTGCGACAACTTCTCGTTCGCCAGCAGAAACGGCAGCAGCTAACGCTGACCGTTCGGCACACAGAGTTAGTCCATAGCTTGCGTTTTCCAAATTGACCCCCGTGAACACTTTGCCAGATGCCGTCGTTAAAGCGACTCCCACCCGAAACTTCGAATACGGAGCATATGCATTCAAAGCAATGCCACGTGCAAGTTCTTCAAGTCTTTTGCACTCAAACTCGTTCATTCGTTCCGGCGCTCCAGTAAATGTTTGCGATTGTTTCCGCCACCAAGTTTAGTGCCTGATACAAATCACCCTGGGAATTGGAAAGTCGTCCAGAAGGTGTGTCTGGCCAGTCAAGTTCATGCAAAGTACGCGCACAATCAAAAGTAATAACACCACCAATGATAGGTGGAATGCCGTTTTTCCAAACAGGACACGCTATAACGCTCGTTGATGGGAATTGGGAAGGCACATTTATGTATAGATCGTCCCCGAACGGGCGCTTGGTACGATCTGGCTGCTCACTTACAATAGCTTGGCTCCGAAGACTCTTGATATTGACATACCAAGCTTGGTACGATCGTCTTCCAATCGGAATGGGGCCGCGATCCTGCGGCCTTTGACAAAAATGCTCAATCGGTGTTAGGCACATCTCTTTGTCGCACTTATCGCCCGGCCGGACCGTTTTGATTGCGTGAAAAAAGCCGCGCATTTCGTGCAGGTGAATTTCAGTTCCATGTTTTCGGGCATGTTCCACAAGATACATCGCCGCAAGCTCGAGCACATTCCTAACAGCCGCGGCCGGTAGACATTCAACCCAGCGGTTGTAGCGAGCTTGCATCCATAGTAGACAAATGCCGGTCAACACTAAAAGGTTATATCGCTTCGCTAACCAACTCATTGTAGTACCACCATGTCCACTCACAATGTCCGACGTTAAAAGATTCACCCAAATTCCAACAACGATGGCAACACTGAAGCTAAGAGAAAGATTCATCGCAATCTTGTTCCGCTTAACTAAGTTGGAGAATCGTCCTTTCATGTTATCTGACAAGTCAGCCTTTGCATTCAGTCCTTATTCTTCTAAAACGGCAGGGAGCGGATGCGAGCAGTAAGAGTATTACATCCACTTGCGTTAAATACACGTTGTATAACATAATGTATCAAGTGCATAAACATTGGACCCTTCCGGTGTGGGCATGCCGGTGGACGCCAGCGCCAAGTGAGGGTCAGGGCATTTAATAAACCCGATCTCATAATGCGTTCATTTATCCATACGAGACATGAAACCGTTCAGGGGAACAGGCGTTATTATCGCCCTAGCCCTGTAGCACTACCGCCGGTCAATCACCGGCGGTTATTCATGCACCATCGCAGTCGTCAGTGCGCCTATTTATGGTGCACAAAAAGAACGCCTGCCGAACACGACTAACAAACACGTCCTGAGCATTTCCTTTTATGAATTTGCCCTTCGGTGCATCTTCGAAAAATAAGGGCGATAGAAATTGGCCAATTGTGCTCGAAACACAAAGGTGCTTTTGGCGTGGTAAAGTCTCACCAAAAACGCTACCAGCTGACCAGCGGACTTGGAGCACGCGTTCTCCTTTTGTGTTATTCACCAACCAGCAGCATAGCATTGCGACGTTATCATACATACTCGTAATTCGCCGCGCAAAAACCTCATGGGACACGTTGTAGATGCGGCTTATTCGAAGCGTCGTTGTAACCACATCAGCTGCGCTCCTCATCTGTAGTTTTTTGAGCAAAATGTCCGGAACGAGCAAATTGGCTGCGAACTGATTGCAGAGGCTTTCGCATGAACGGTGCTCCTCTCCCGATAATGGGTTCCACGCGAAGCGCCTAACCAGCAATCCGTGCGCAAGTTCGTGTGCCACAGTGAATCGTTCGCGAGGAGTAAGGGTTACACCAGTATTACTTGATAGGTTTAGCTTAATGACGAGATCGCCTTTAGGGCTCGCCTCTAGTAAGGCAGGGACTTTTAGATCTGAACGACAGCGGATAATAGGTAATGATTCACGCGCTGCGATTTCTTCAACATCGATCGGCTGATAGAGGGGGGCATTGCTTGCAACATGCCTAGCGTATGTAAGCAACCACTCAAGCTTCTGGCGCGTCGAATATTTCACCCCTCAATAAAGAAGCTGTTTAGCGGCGGCGCCCCAAATGGATAGACTTCATGTGGTTTGGGCGATTGTGCAGCTTTTAATAGCGGCCTCAGCTCTTTGCCGAAATGAACACACCCTGCAACTGTCGTTGCATGCTTGGCAAGTTTGTGAGCGGTTTCATCTCTCGTAAGCTGGCTGCTACTAAGGTCAAAAACCATTTCCTTAATCACCTCCTCGGTGAAGTCTTTCATTTCAGGTGTCAAGTTGGTATAGATGTGCCTCTCAACAAAAACGAAGGCACGCCATAGACGGCGAAAGCGGTCTTGCTGGGCCGAAAGGTGTCCTGCGTCCATCATTTTCTCATTTTCAAGGTTCCATTCATGAAATGTATGGATTTGTCCGTCAACGTGGATCTGAACATCTGGAATCTTTGCATTCATTTCTTTCGCCGGAAAGTAGAACGCCACGGAACCCTGAGGGAATCCGAGATCACGTTCTACGTGCCGCACTGCATTTAGGCGATTCAAGCGTATTCTTTCGTGGTGAGCTGCGCGCTCGTCTTCCTCAACGCTATTATCGGGCGTGCCATAGACATGTAACAACGTCTCAAAACGTTGTGAAACCTGCATTTTTGACAGAGAACAAGCTGCAGAATAGAGATCGCGACGGAGTAGCGCGACTAAGGGGCGCGTCGCTGCCCCATTCCCCTGAGCCATTTGTAGGAGTCTGTTAACGGATTCCCGGTCCGATACATCTAGAAATGTCTTCTCTAACTGGACATCCCAGAGTCGAACTTCTCCAGGAGAGGAGAATCGAAGTTCTTGGATTGCGCGCTCGAGCATTGCCGCGGCTGACGCCCGTGTGCGGTGGAAAAGAACCGATTCTGCCAAATCAAACCGAGACTCCAACAGACCTACGATCTGAGTGATGGCGTCACTCCGAATCCTAGGATTCTCTCCAAGTGAAATAACAAACTGAGGAGTGCCAGCCATATTTTCCCGGATTTCCATGTATTGTAGAATGCGAGTCTCAAAATAGCGTGGCTTACCGATGTGGTACCAATCACGATACAGGTAGTCGAGCAAGTCCGCACAAATAGTGTTGCCGACGATATCCCGACAAATATCTAGGCGGAATTCCTCATCGGCAGAAATAGTTTTTGGATCTTTTGCAATTATGGCCAAAAGGAGATCGGCCGGACGAACTTTGCCTTTTGGGCACATTGAAGAGTAGTTTGTATTGATTAGCTCTCTGAGAGTGACGGGTGGCACATCAGTTTTCAGTGGCTGCGGCTGCCAATCGGTTCTATCGAAAACGAGAGAAAGACGCTGCATCGCATCGTGCTTGTTTAGCACGTTCAGTTCATCTTCCAATGTGTGCCCAGCCGGAATATGTCCAATATCGTGAAGAAGGGCCGCCAGCCGAATGAATACAGCTTCTTTCTCATTCGGCGGATCGCTTAGGGGACGTTCACGCTGTATGCGCACTTTTTTTGAAGCGCGCAAGCTGACATGGCGATGGTTAAAATGAAGCGCATCGATAATTAATTGCGCGACGTGCAAGGTGCCAAAGGCATGCTCCATGCGCATGTGCGTTGCACCGCGATACAGGAAGCGCGCATTACTCAATTGAAAGATCTCTCCCAAGCGTTGGAACGCTGGGTGATCAACGACCGCCTTTTCGGCGTCCGTAAGGCGAACGAATCCGTGAACTGGAATGAATAGCTCATTCGCAGGTTGATGTTCGTCAGGTAGCTGATGCACAGAGGGCTGTGTTTGTTTGGGGGCGATCGTGCTCGGTTTCCTTTTGCCTGAACTATCCGGGGCGTTCGAAAGCTTTAAGGCAAGGGCGTCTTCTGACATGTTTGAAGGCTATTTCGGCTAGCCAATTCGTCAATGGAAAGGTTTGCGAATTTTTTCGTTGTCACAACATTGAACCTTCCGCGAACTCTCGCCCTGTAAAGAGCTTTGCATCTGGTAGTTTTAAACCATTTCCTTCGCACCAATATCGCCGAGTCGGGGCAAAATCAGTCGTCAGATCGAGGGTCTCACCGCGAATGGGCGCACAGTGGCGCTTGGATTTCCGGCTGTAACCGCCGCCTGTCATTTTCTCGCCGCGTTCCGAATACCAGATTTTTTTCGGAACGCTTTTAAGGCTGGCTTCGAAACGGTAACTGACGACGGTCAGCCCCTCAACCCAATAATACACTCGACCGAAATATGCGGAATGAATCCATTTTTCCCAAACGGTCGGCGTGTAGCGATGTGCATCCAGCTTCGGAGTCCATTGCAAAAGCCAGAGCACGTAGATTCCTTGGCGAAAATATTCGGTGGTGCGGCGCATGATTGTCTCGACAGAGAGCGAACTGATTTGAACTTCGATGGCAACGGGCACGCCATTGATGTAGGCGCTCACGTCCGGCCTGACAGTCCCAAGCGAACGTTCCAGCGCCACGTTGGTCACACCGGGCGCTCTTTGCAGTGCCTCGAAGATTTCCAGTTTGCACTGCCGATGAATTTCGCTTTCACCGGTGGCGAATTTGCAGGAAATCCGATTCGCGTGCGCGAAGTGGCTCACGCGGTTGCGGCCGGTCTTGAGAAGAACTTCCTCGTGGCAATCAAGGCAGGCGAATGGACCGTTCGATTTCCTTTCGAAATACGCGGCAACGGTCCGTCCATCGGATTTTCTTTTGGCGGAGAGCATGTTCTACGAGAGGGAACCAATTGTATCATCCCGACTGCTACACTGGAAGGCGCTGCCAGCATTGGCAGTCGCGAAAAAGACGCGTGTTCGTTTGGCCTCGCTTACGGACCGCCCCCCGGGCTCGTTAAGTGGCTTCGGCTGCGCGAATCTGGATTCTCCCGACGAATCCACCAATGTGCCAATGGAGCGACCTCGGTCGGTTGTGAGAGATTTTGGATGGAAGACGTTGCTTCGGCACCAATCTCGATCGAATCCAAGGGACTCTGCATGAGCGTGATGGCGGGACGTGCAACGTGAATGTAAACAGCAGTCGAGAGAAGCGATTTGTGACCAAGAACGACTTGGAGAGTTGCGAGGTCGACACCAGATTCGTACATGTGTGTGGCAAAACTATGGCGTAAGGCATGGATGCCGTGATTGGGAAGCCCCGCTGTCTTCACCGCTATCGAAAAAGCTCGTTGAGCACACGTTGGATGCACTGATTTATCGGGATTCTTGAGGTTCTCAAAAAGCCATTTGGTCGGCCGGTATACCTGCCAATACGTGCGCAGTATTTTCAGGAGCTTGGGCGAGAGCACAGTGTATCGGTCCCTGTGGCCTTTCCCCTGTTCGACGAAAACTTGCATCCGCGACGTGAGAATATCGGAAATCTTGAGCCTGCACAGTTCGCCCACTCGGACACCGGTCGCGTACGTGGTGATGAGCATCGTTCTGCTTCTGTGGCTCAAACCATCGACCGAAAGCAACCGCTGAATTTCATCGCGGCTGTAGATTCGTGGAAGCCTCATTGGCGACTTCATGATAGGAAGAACATCTTCAAGCTCCTGAAGAGTCCTGTGGAAAACGAGGCGGTAAAAATTGCGCAGGACTGACAGAATCGTCACCATCGTGTCGCGGCAGTAGCGCTTTTCCCGAAGGAGGTTGAGAACGTATTCACGCAGTTCGTGGTCGGAGATAAGCTGAGGCTCCCGACGGTGATACTCCATGAAGGCTGCAACAATCCCCACGTACCTTTCGTTACTCAGAGGTGAATACCCCCGAAGTTCCAATAGTTCGCTAAAGCGCAGTATGTGCCGGTTCGATATCAAGCAGATCCTCTTCTCTTTGCATCTCCTCAATCGGAATCAAATTAAGGGCACTTCGAGTTCCGCCTGCCCAATGAGAGAGAGCGTACGCGTAAATCGAAGTTGAAATTGACCATCGATGACCGAGCAGATACTGAAGTTTGCTTAGGCCTACGCCGTTTTTGAATGCATGCACGGCGAAAGTATCTCGCAAAGAGTGGACCCCTTCGTAGTTTTTAAGACCCGCACGAGCGGCAACTTCGGGAAATACTCGATGAATATTGGTTTCATCCATGCGCTTGCTTGGGTCTCGACCGCTTGGAAACAGCCATGAATATGGACGGAACAGTCGCCAATATCCCCGTAGGCGCTCTCGAAGTTCATGGGAAAGAAAAACAAATCGTCCTGCGAGCCGGTCAGTTTCTTTGATGAAGATACGCATCTCATCTTTCCTGAGGTCTTCGACTCTCAAGTTGCAGACCTCTTCGATATGCAAGCCACATCCGTACATCACCATAAAGATCGCCGAATATTTAGGCATGGTTGTAGCCGAGAGCAATCGTTCCACTTCGCTTGGGCTGTAGACGTTCGGAATGACGGATGAGGTTTGTAGACGAGGAAGCAAATGTCGAATCTCTGATTCCGACCGCTTCAGCACGTATCGGTGAAAAGCTCTTAAGGCGCTATTGATGCCTACGAATGTCTTGCGCGTGTATTTTCTTGTTTGGATGACGTGCGAAATGTACGCAATTAACTCTTCCCGTGTAATCTCTCCCGGAAATCGTTGATAGAAGGCGACGAGGTCTTTGATTCGGCCGACATAATGAGGAATTGTGGTCGGGGAATACTGGCGGGAGGCGAGCTCATCCGCAAACTGTTCGTAAATGTTGCTCATGTGGCGACAAATTCTCGAACCGTAAGGGGTGTTTAACTGGGCTGAAACCAGCTCCGAGTAAAAAGCGAATGCGGTGAGCGTCAAGCATGAAGTCTGCTGCGGATTCGAGCAGTGTCATCGCCCTGCTTCGCGGCGTCTGAATTCCAAAGCGACACCTTGCTCGCTTTCGTCCGTGATATAATCGGGCGCGGAAGCTGTTCTTCATTGTCGCACGGGCGCGCGGCGCGCCGGTGTATTTCATCTTCCACAAAATCACCAAGCAGAAAGGACAATTGTGAATCCAATCTATGCAGATGCTCACGAGGAATCGACTCCAAGTGTGCGGCTGAAGGATCAACCCATCAGTGAACGGCCGCGCGAACGACTAATGGCACATGGACCGGGCGCGCTCAGTCACGCGGAATTGCTCGCTATCCTGGTGCGAACCGGATTGCAGGGCCGAAATGCCGTTCAAATCGGCAAAGAGCTGATTCAGAAATTCGGGTCCTTGAGCGCGCTGGCTCGGGCCTCGCTCGATGACCTTTGTAGTGTGAGAGGAATAGGCCGCGACAAAGCAGTGACGCTCGTGGCCGCGTTCACCTTGGCGAGCAAAATGGCGGAGGAATTGCAAAGGGAGTCGCCCGTTCTCGATACCCCGGAAGTCGTCGCTCAACTTTTGCGCGAGCAGAATCGCACCAAGAATGTGGAGACATTCCAGATATTGCTCGTCAATACGCGGCGGCGACTCATCCGCATTGATGAAATCTCGCAAGGTCTTCTCGACACGCTTCTCGTGCATCCGCGTGAGGTGTTCAACTCTGCGATTGCGGCCAGGGCCTCGGCGATTGTGCTTGTTCACAATCATCCGAGCGGTGATCCGACACCAAGCGAAGCCGACATCAAGGTGACGCGCGATTTGATCCGTGCCGGCCAGCTACTAAAGATTGAAGTCCTCGATCACGTCATCCTCGGCCGCGCCACTGTGGAGCGTCCGAAGGATTACGTATCGTTGCGGGAACTTGGGTTCTTTTATTCGTAGCAGTGCGTCTCAACCGGCTCATCAACAACCCAGCCGGTTTTTTCTTTTAGCACGTAAGCAGTTCCTTTCCGCGAACGAGCATTCCGAATGCTGGTTCGCCCGTTCACCGGAGCGACAAAGTCTTGCGAGAATTTGCGCAGCGAAGGGATTTCGCCACGAGGGAAAGAGGGCGAGGCGTAAAGACCCGCAGAGAAGCAAAGCGCGCAAGTCTTTGTTGCATCCCTGGCGTGATACAATGGGCCAAGTCCGCTCCATTTTCATCGAAAGGCGTTCCTTGAAATCCATTGAACTGTTTCTCAATCGAGCCATCTGCGCTGATTGCACAATCCTCCTCCCGAAAATTCCAAGCGAGAGTGTCGATTTAGTCGTCACTGATCCGCCGTTTCTCGTGAACTATCGACCGCGCGACGGCAGACGATGCGCGGGTGACAACACTGACTATTGGCTCAAGCCCGCATACCGTGAACTGTATCGCGTTCTTAAACGCAATTCGTTTTGTGTCACGTTTTACGGCTGGCCGTGGGTCGATCGATTCATGGAGGCATGGAGAGACGCCGGTTTCCGACCAGTAAGCCATCTCTCATGGGTGAAAAAGCACGCCTCCGTTGAAGGATACACCGAAGGCTTCCATGAAGTTGGTTATCTTCTGGCAAAAGGCAGGCCGCCGAAACCGGAGAAGCCGATACGAGACGTGCTGCCGTGGGAATACACGGGCAACAAACATCACCCGAACGAAAAGCCCGTGATTGCGATTGCGCCGCTCATTGAGGCGTTTTCAAAACCAAATGACATCGTGCTCGATCCATTTTCCGGGTCGGGCACGACGGGCATCGCGGCGCGGCTGTGCGGACGGCGATTCATTCTCGTAGAGAAGACGTGGCGGTATTACCGGACGGCGCTTAAGCGCTTGAACTGACGTGCCTTCTTGCCCCGAGAATTGCTCGGGGCTTTTTGCTAGAACTAACTTGAGCCAATCCAATTGTCCCTAGACAGCATTTGCAACGTGAGTGGGTTCCACTATGCTCGTGTCCAATTCAACGCGTTCTCTTCGGTGTTAAGTCGTGGGAATTTTGGAAAGGCACACAATGCAACACATTCTGGAAATTAGCTTGATCGGTATCCCTCTGATCATCGCGATACTGAACTTTGTTTACCGAGATCGGAATGCCAAGCCCGCTCTGCTTCTATGGCTTCTTTCATTCGCGATCATCACTGCGGTGGTCGGCGTTGTAATTCATTTCGATAAGGCAGCAAAACTTTTGGCCGGGGAGAAGAGAGACGCTGAGCGCGCGAAAGAGTTCTCAGCGCAGAACGAATCGATGCAGGCTCAATTGAGCGGTAGGATTGAACTTCTTAAGGAGTCGCTCGCTGCTCTTTCTCGCAGTTCTCGATTGTTACTCAGTAACAACGTGAACCTCGCCAGATCGGCTGGCGGCGTTCCTGCGCTAATTAGCAGCCATACTGAGGCCATTGATCGACAAATGGCAGAAGTTCGGAATCTGCTCAGTTCTACAAACAGTGACACTGAGGAACTGTTACGCGACCGTTGCCGGAATCTTGAGATCGCCTTGTCTGACTATCAAAGCAAACTTTCATTGTTAGTCAGCACGAACCCGATTCTGGGCAATTCATTGAATACAGATCCAAACAGCGACAGACATGACCTTGCGGCACTAAAGGAGAAGTTTGAACTCGCATCTCAAGAACTTGAGACACTGAAGCAAAAGCACGCGCTCACATTTCGAGAACTTACGAGTTTAAAGCAACTATATGACCCCGCGTTGCAGGAACTTGCAGGCCTCAAGAAAACGAATGAACTCACATTTCAATTGCACACAAATTTTATCCACACGGCGCTCAGTCTTCGAAGAAGAATTATGGAGGAGGGAGGTTCCGGGCCGAATACCCAAGGATTGAATACGCAACTGCGGGATTCGATTTTCTTTTACCACAATAGGCTTCTACGGCTTCAACCATGTGGGCAGATCGCCGGCCCTGAGGGCATGCGGGTCCTCCCTCGCTAACGAATGCCGCGACGAGCGGCAACGAGCGAAGCTCGCATCGGCGGGACGCCGAAATTCGTCCATCCCCTGGGGGAGGCTTCCCGGTGGCAGGGGGCTGGGGGATGGGGAGCCCGCCCCTCGGCAGCCACGGTTTAGCACGGAAAAAACCCCGCGTTGCTGCGGGGTTCTTCCGTCGAACGATTACTACTCGTCCGCTAGTAGCTCACGAGTGTCGCCGCGAACCTGGGCGATGTGGTCGCTCAAGTCCTGCCGACTGACTTCAATCCTGTCCTCCACATCGGAAAACCGAGTGGAGAGGCGGGATTCGGCGGCATCGACGCGTTCTTCGATTCGCTCGAATGAGCGGGAAATCGAAACGGCGATGTCGTCGGCGTTCTTGTAAACGATACGCTCGATTGCTTCGAGGTCCTTCTGGTCTAGGCCCATGTTTGTTATGATGGCTGGTAATCAAGCTCTCGGACTAGAGGGCTTGTGCGGGGAAACCGCGGCGGCGGCTTTCACCCTTGCGGATCACCTTGGCGCCTTTCTGCCCGGCGGTGATGCCGTTCTTGTAGCTTTCGAGGACTTTCTCGGAAACCCATCGGACGATGGCCGCAGAGTCCTCGTTGCTCTGGAGCTTCTTCACAAGCTCCTGCTCGAACTGCTCAATGTAAGTCATTGAAGTGTGTAGTTGGCTGGTAATCGTTCGACCTTTGTGCGTGGCGGCCAGTGAAGCCGCTCCGCACTCTCGGAATGCCCGTCCGAAGTCACAGGCGTAACGAGCGCAGTGGAACGCCTTCGACTGGGTAGTAGAGCTGGAACGACCTTGACCGGACGGTAAAATGAAGAGAGGGCGGCGGCGAACGGAGAGGGGCGGTGCTGGGGTCCGCAAATCAAGCGGTACTACGCAATGCTTTTAATATGTTATTGGCTCGTGACTCAATGGTTCCAACACTTCGTCCTTAATCATGATCACACCCTTGTGAAAAGCGTCAGTAAACGTTTCGACGCTTTGAAGCACTTGATCCAAGTGACAGCGATTCAATGGAATATGCGCATGGGGGCTGGGAAATGTCGAAGCGAGCAGATGGAGATGCGGTCCCCGCTTGTACATCACGTGCGGCGCTGAATCAGCTTCGTTTGGGTCACAGTGGAGAGCGAGTAGCTCCTTTTCACCTTCGAATCTCGCGATGCGGAACAGGGAAAGATACGCTCTGTCGAGAAAAGCTTCCTCACCCCCAGAGAGTCGCCACAACTCAAAATACATTGCATGGATGCCTGGCACGAATGTTAAAAACCTCCACGCTCGGTAATCGCTTTGCCCCGGAGCGCCTCCGTGCATGCCGATGATAACCTCCCGAGTTGTTGCACGATGGTTCCAAGCGGGGCCAGTGTTGACCTTTGAAATATCTTTCAGGACGCTGGCAATTGTTCCGCCGCGACTTCGTAAACCTGTGAGATTGGTAACGACTCTAGCCATTATTCTTCCATGCCGATACCGCGCCGCTCTTTTTCGGTGAGCTTGTATAGATCAGCTACCATGCGGTCCAATTCACGCTCCATCTCTTGTGCCTTATCGCGGTCGATTGTCGCGACACGCTTTTCAACAAGGCGGAGCACATGCCGCATGATCGTTTTATCAATACGTGTGGGATCAGGAACCGGGGTCTGAGATAAAGTAGCAGCTTCCAAGCGCGCATAGCCTCTTTGGTACGAATGCGAATGAGTGGCGATGTGCCAAAAGCATGGAGTGGAATTCAATACAGCCAAGAAAAACTGCAACATGTCCTTTTCCGCGCCGTCACCCGTTGGAAACAGGAATGGTGAATGTGAGACGGCGTACCTGCCTTTCTCGTCCAAGCCGAAGCGTGGGGCTAACACTAAATGTGGCGTCACAATTTTGCTCCGCATCATGTGCTCAGGTTTACGAGGACGCACGGGCATCCACCATTCCAGGTCTCCTTTGATTACGGGTGACCGCTCTTTCAAGATGGGTCTATGCGCAACGAGATGTGCCCAAGTTTCAGGAAACATTTCACGAACTTCGTGCTCTTTTAACCGCCTTCCGTTTTCAAAGGGATAGAAGAATGACCGTGCGGTTTTCGATGGCACACCGTACAATTCCATTTCACGATCGGCTAGATATGGTACGAAGACCGCCTTATCAGCCTTGGGAACCTTAGCATTGGGAACAAGAAAGACTGTATCGGCTCCCGTAATGAATCCTTCCCGAACTTCCATGAAGGCGTTGAGCTTCGGTAGCTTGTCGAGCTTCCTTTTCAGATTTGTTTCAACAGGAGGCAAAATATGCCACTCAGCGCTAGAGAACGTTTCTTGTTCTACGTCATAAATGCTAAAAACACTCGTTTCGATCCGCCGTCCCTCAAGAGTGTATTGCAATGCTTGGCCAACGGAATCCTGGCACTTAACTACCAATGCTTTCGGGTCTGTGGTTGCTGAGTCAGTCCGCTTTTGGAAAATCAAAAGGACGACGTAAGAACCTACATCCTCGAAGACCGACACTTCCTTCAAATCCACGAGACAACGAATCCAGCAGTGTTCGACGAGAAATTTCCTCATCTTCGAGGCGTTTTTTGCGAGAAGAAAGTTGTGCGGAATTACAAACAATCCGAAGCCACCTGGTTTCAATGCGTCAATGGCGATCCGAACAAAGGCGAGGTAAAGGTCAATGCGCCCTTCAGCGAAGCTCTCCATGAACTTCGTGAGCTTTTCCCGGAGATCGGCGTCTTGGTAAACAGTTGGAACGAACGGCGGATTCGCGATTATCGCATCATACCCCTTTAGAGCGTCAGGCTCTTTATCCAGGTATGCCAAAATCTCGGTTGTGCGAATATCGAGCGCTGCCGGCAGCTTATCGACGAGCACTAAATGTAAGAGCGCCAAAGAAAGTCGGGTTGCCTGACACGCGTTCTCATCTCGGTCGATACCGGAAACATTCTGGAAACAGGCGGAGATGGCATCCGTGGTAAGTTCATCAGGCGGAGCGCATTGTAATTCCAAAAGTGTTCTTATGAAAATGCCTGACCCGCATGCCGGATCGAGAGAAGATATGCGGCGAAACAGCAGGGGCGGCATTTGTTCTCGCAAATATCGCGCAAAAAAGCGCGCCACGAACTGCGGGGTGTAAATGCTGCCAAAGGCGCGCTCCTTCTTTTCCTCCGGCAGTTCAGGTAAAAACTGCAACTGTTCGCTTGGCTCGGTTCGAAGTACGGAAACGTAATGCTCGTAGATTCGACTGAGGGCGTGCTTTGACATCAGGGAGAAATCGTATTCGTACGGCGCATATTTGTTTTGGTAGAAATCGAACACCAAAGCGCGCAGTGTTTTGAAGTCGGCCCTCTTAAAGGTTTCGAGGCGTGCTTCGTCAAAAACGTATGTTGGCATCCTTCCAGAGACGTGTTGCTTGAGGGCCGTCGCCAAAATAGCGATGAACGAATCATTTGCGGATGAATTCTCGATCCAGCGCTTTAGTGAAAGCCGGTTGTTTTGACGATAATCCAATCTTCGCAATGCATTGTCTTCTGCGGCACGAATGAAAATAATTGTGTTGAAGAGCGCAGAAAGTTCTTCGTTTGAAACACCCTGCAATTCGACCGCTAGGTTTCGCTTCCAAAAGGAGATGGTTCGAATCAGAGCGTCATCAAGTGCTGGAATATTCGGGTTGGGCCGCGAACCTGTAACCTGTTCAAACGCTTCGCTACGGAGCTTATCTGAATCTCTTTCTGAGATTCGGAAGTTGGCGACAATCTTCGGTGGGTCTGCACGATTGAACACGTACAGGACCTCGTCGGATTGTATTTGAATGTGCCAGTCAACGAGATTGTTGTACGAGATTGCGAGAAGACGCTGCCGTTCGGCAATATTGAGGTCTGAATAGCGACGTGGATAACGGAAGAAGGAGATTACGGCTGTATGTTCCAAACCGTGCTCGACCAAAAGGTGCGCGTTGGTTACGCCCTCCAACTCGTATGCTTCAAACCTGTCGGTCGGATGCCACCCCAGCGTCTGGGCGAAGTCGTTGAGCATCCGGTTCCGGTCAGAACCGAACGAATGATTCGACGTTAATCGCGAGATGAGGTCGTATTCGCTCTGCATCGAACTTTCAGTAGAGTCAATCTTCATTTGAACAAGCAATCAATTTACAAATCACTCATTCGCTTAATGGTACGCAGTTGGGTCGGACAAATACGGGCATACCCTGCAAGCCTTTGGCCCTACGCGTTGGTCTGGCTCGGGACAATGATTCCATTGTCTTGCAACCATTTTGTCAGCTTCTCCGGTATGCTGCCTTCCGGGTCGTGTGGGTCAAATGGCACGTAGAGCTTCCCCGCCAAATCGGATTGAAGAGCGCTGACTGTCTTGTCCTTGAGCAGTAAAACCGGTTTGTTCATTGCCAGAAGGTAACCAATCTCCAAACCGACATTTGCATTCGGATCATCTCGGTCAATCCGTTCATAGACCGCAATTCCAAAGCTGCATCCATGCAGTAATGTCCGCACATTACCCCACATGTCTGCGTGGAATTGATTGTCGTCGGCACGAATCACAGTTAGTCCATGCTTCTTCGCTGTCTGCTTGATGGCTTTCACGATGCGCTCAAAAGGTTCATCTGCAACGAAACGCATGATGAGAAAGCCTAGCTTTGTTGCATCTGGATAAACCTTGTGGAACCGCGCAAGCGAAGGAGTAATTTCCGACGCGTGTCCTTGCTCAGTAGGCACGCCGAACAGATTTCCGAATGAAATTTGAGAATCTCGCGCCCGACGCTCTTCCTCGAAGACAACCGAAGCGTATCGATAATGGTGAAAGAGCCATGTTTCAAATTCACTTCTCAGGTCGCTCGTCTTCGGAAAATCCTCCGCTTCTTCCATAGCATTCGCAGACCAACTGTCATTCGCTCCACCGTAGCCACCACCGAAATGAACAATTCGAAGCAGTTTACCGAGCAACGCTGTATCCTCTGCACTCAACCCCAGCAGCCGTTGAACTTTTTCTGATTTGGCATCCGTCGCTTCAGGCTCCTTCTGAAAAAGTTTCCGCTGAAATTGAAAGAACCGAGTCATTAGGCTCTCAAAACGCGGGCCTTCGCTCGTGAGTAGAACCCCGACCAGCGTCAGGGAGTAGCGAGACCACCGGCCCTCGCCACTATCTTCGCGACCCACAATGCTTCCGAGCTTCGCTAACGCCGCCTTCACTCGAATCTTTCCGTGGTCGCGATACAAGGCACGCAAAACTGGCCATTTTCCTCCTCTGTTGAAGTGTTGCCATACCTTTTCGATGAGTTTCTCCTGAAACGCACTCATCGAATTCCGCATTTCATTGAGCGACTGTTTAGTCGCTTTCGCTTCAGTTTTCATTCTCACGGCACTAAGCAAATGCTCGACGTGCTGCTCTTATCAGGGAATCAGTAATCGCAACGCCAATCAAAAAGGCGGCCGATGCGGCTCGCCTTACCCTCCTGCTCCGCCTCATTAACCCGTTCCTCAGAACCAGTTCGGCCGGCTGTGCCGGAACCAGTTGCGAACTCGTTCAACCCGTCATCCGGCATAAAGGACATTGTGTCCTTTAGTCGTAACCCCGTCCGTCGGTGAACTCGTTTTCGCGTGAGCGATGAGGGAGGTTTTTG
>JGI10216J12902_100999926_pt1 | contig 26626 bp, 30 predicted proteins | sample KanNatreferecore_FD_12902 | JGI IMG/M metagenome (IMG submission 12902)
GAACGGCGGGGTCATCGCCGGCGTCCTGCTGCTTTTGAGCGGCTGGTGGTTTGCCCGCAACCATTTCTTGTATGGGGATTTCCTGGGGCAGCGGGCGTTCAACTGGTACTTCGAGGACACCTGGCGGTGGGTGAACTTCCGCGACCAGGGGATGTCCTTCGGCACCTACCTCTCGCGGTGGGTGGCGCCCGGCGCGTTCGCCAGCTTCTGGGGGGTGTTCGGGCACATGCAACGGCCCGAGTTGTTCATGGGGTATTACCCGCGGGGCGCGGAGCCGCTAGGGCCCTTAACCGGTGTGCTGGAGGCGGTGTGGCCGCCGGGAGGGTTCGTGCGGCAGTCGTGGGTCTACCCGCTGCTGCTGATCGCCACGCTGGTTGCCGCGGCTGGTGGAGTGCGTTACTATCTCCGGTATCGCGCGGGCGGTGCGCCGCAGTCTCCGAACCTGCCGGTGTTGGTGCTGGCGCTGCACGCGCTGTTCGTTGTTGCGGCCCTGCTGAACTTCAACGCCACTTACTTTCAAGCTCAGGGCCGTTACTTGTTCCCGGCCATCGCTATCCTTGCTATGGCGCTGGCGGGAGGGTGGCTGGAGTGGGCGAGGCGCCGCGAGCGCGCGGCGGTCTGGGTGATCCTGACCGGGATGGGCGCCCTCTCGCTCTACGCGGTGTTCGGCGTGGTCGGCCCGGCGTTCCGGTAGCGACGAGAGAACCTGATGCCAGCGACCCGCGACCAGACCACAGTGGCCCCACCAGCGCGAAAAACGACCGGGAAAGCGCTTTCGGTAGTCATGCCCGCCTACAATGAGCGGGAGACCATCCGGGAGGCTATCAGGCGGGTCACGGCCCTTGGTGAGGACGTCGAGCTGATCGTCGTGGACGACGCCTCGACGGATGGGACGCGTGAGCTGTTGGAAGAGCTGGAAGGGCTGGAAGCGGAGCCCGGGATCACGCTGGTTAAGCACGAAGCCAATATGGGAAAGGGAATGGCGATCCGGACCGCCATTGCTCACGCGACGGGAAGCGTGATCGCAGTACAGGATGCCGACCTCGAGTACGCGCCCGCGGATCTGCTGCGGCTGATGGAGCCGATCTCCCGGGGCGAGGCGAAGGTGGTGTACGGCTCGCGTTTCCTCAACGGCAGGCCGCCGATGCAGCTTCCGAACTACGTCTGCAACCGGCTGCTCGCGTGGACTGCGAACGTGCTCTACGGCGCGCGGATCACGGATGAGGCGACCTGTTATAAGGTGTTCGACGCGGAGCTGCTGCGCTCGATCCCGCTGGAGTGCCGGCGCTTCGAATTCTGCCCGGAGGTCACGGCAAAGGTCCGGAAGCGGGGCGAGCGGATCGTGGAGCTGCCGATCTCCTACACGCCGCGCTCCTACGATTCCGGCAAGAAGATCCGCTGGTGGGATGGGGTGATCGCGCTGTGGACGCTGGTGAAGTACCGGTTCAAGCCATGAAGTCCCGGGTGTTGAGGTGTTGGGGTGTTGGGGTGTTGGGGGCGGCCGCGCTCTCGCTTGTGGGCGGGTGCGGCGGGGGCCGCGCTTCGAACAAGCAGGTGGTGAAGACGGCGGTAGAGCGCGAGCTGAAGAAGAACAAGGACGAGCTGGCGGCTTCGGGAAGTAATGTCTCGCTGGAGGCCACGAATAACGAGTTCCGTGCCGACGATGCCAAGGGGAACCGAATCCTTGAAGCCAGGGTCGGAAAGCTCCACGGAGGCCTCGACCAGCGTGGCGTCCGCGGGCCGGCGCGGTTCGAGAGCGCGGACTGCCGGCTCTTCGAAAAGGGGAAGCTCTCCCTCAACCTGAAGACGCCCGAAGCGACCTGGGACGGCAAGCACCTGACCACGGACAAGACCGCCCACGCGGTGACGCCGGACGGCAAGACGGTGATGGACGCGCAGAAGGCGGTCTGGACCCGCGCCACCGGCCATCTGGACCTGACCAGCGCGAAGCTCCAGTCGATGAAGGCGGGCAAGGTGGACTTTTCGGCGGAGGGCCCGCGCGCCGAGGTCCTGAACCACGTGGTCACGATGCCGGCGGGCGGTAAGGCCCGCAACGCGGAGGGTCAGCAGCTGGAGGCGGACCACATCCGCTGGTTCATGGATACGGGAAAGCTGGAGGCCCGCGGTCACGTGGTGCTGTCCCAGGACGGCACCGTCATCACGGGACAGAGGCTTACGGCCGATACGAAGTTGAAGAGAGGGCACCTGCGCGGCGCCGCGCGGGTCAAGCTAACGCGGCTGTCTACGCCGGCCGGGACCAAACAGGCCCTGGTTCAAGACGCGAGAGGGAAGAGGAAAGAGGAAAGATGGCCATGACCTTCAAGACGCCAGGACCAGAGGGGAAAGAGGCGGCCGTCGGGACGCTCCTGCTGTGCGCTGCCGCGGCACTTTTTGCGCCGGGCATGGTGCTGGCTCAGGGGCAGGCGAAACCGAAAGAGCCCGCCAAGTCAGCCGCGAAGGCCGGCGAAGAGAAGCCGCAGGTGTACGCTTTTGGGGAGACCGAGATCAGCGCGCCGGAGATCCAGTTCGACTTCGGGAGCCGCAAACACGTTTTCCTGGATGGGGTGACGCTGACGCAGAAGCAGACGAAGATGACCGCCAAGACGATGACGGTGCAAGTCACTCCCAAGAACGAGGTGGAGTGGGCGCGCTGCGAGGGGGACGTCTTCATCGAGAAGAAGGGCGAAGACGGCGTGAACATGGACGCCCGCGCCGCGACCGTCTTCTACCGCGTGATGGAGCAGAAGGCGGAGCTGGACGGCGGCGTGGTCCTGCACCAGACCTCTCCGAAGCTCGCCAAGCCCGCCCAGGTGACGGGGTCCCGCGTGGACCTGGACCTGAGCACGAAGCAGAACATCGTTCACCGATCGAAGGACGCGCAGGCTAAAGTTCACCTTGATCCCATCGGTAAAGAGGGGCAGCCGGCTCCCGAGGCGATCGACCTGATCGGCGACCGGATCGAGATGAACGGGGCGACCCAGGAGTACGTAGCCACCGGGAACCCGCTGGTCAAGCGTCCCTCCGCGGTGATGACCGCCAAGCGGATCCGGTTCCAGGTGGATGACGAATCCAAAGACGTGAAGGTCGCCTACGCCGAAGAAGACGTGGTCTACGACGGCAAGAACGACAAAGGCGCCACTATCTACGTCACCGGCGACCACGGGGTCTTCAACAAGGAGAAGAACGAGCTGGTCATCCGGGGGAACGTGAAGATGCGCACCCAGCGGCCGGACGACGCGGGCCCCACCACGCTGAACGGCGAGACCTTCGTCTACAACACGAAGACCGGCCAGGGCTCCATGAAGCGCGGCCAGGCCAGCCCGGCCATCTTCACCCTGCCGGACAAGGTCAACCCCGGCGACAAGAAGGACGCTCCGGACGCAAAGAAGGCCCCCGAGAAGAAGCAGTGACGAAGTCGATCCGCACGGAGCGCCTGATCAAGAGCTTCCGCCGCCGGCGCGTGGTGGACGGCATCTCCATCGACGTGCACCAGGGTGAGGTCGTGGGGCTGCTGGGCCAGAACGGCGCCGGCAAGACCACCACCTTCTACATGGTCGTCGGACTCCTGAAGCCGGACAGCGGGAAGGTCTGGATGGGGGACCGGGAGATCACGCGGATGGCGATGTTCCGGCGCGCGCGCTGCGGCATCGGCTACCTGCCGCAGGAGGCGTCCGTCTTTCGCAAGCTCACGGTGGAGCAGAACCTCCAGTTGATCCTCGAGATGCAGCGGATGAGCTGGAAAGCGCGCCGGCGCCGGATCGAAGAGCTGCTGGACGAGTTCAACCTTCAGCACCTGCGCTACCACCGCGCCGAGGTGCTCTCCGGGGGGGAGCGGCGGCGGGTGGAGATCGCGCGGGCGCTGGCGACCAACCCGAGCTTCATCCTGCTGGACGAGCCGTTTACGGGCGTTGACCCCATCGAAGTGGACGCCATCCAGGGAATGGTGAGAGACCTGAAGGAGCGCGGCATCGGCGTGCTGATCACGGACCACAACGTGCGCGAGACCCTCGCCACCACGGACCGCAGCTACATCGTGCGGAACGGCCAGATCATCTGTGCGGGGACCACCGAGCAGATCTCCGCCGACCCGATGGCGCGCAGGCATTACCTGGGCGAGGACTTCCGGCTCTGATGGACATCACCTCTCCAACCGCGGCCGCCGAGCCGCGGCGCATGACGAAGGCGAAGCGGCCATTCGGGTTGATGGACTTCCTGCTGCTGGTGCCGCGGGGGATCACCCGGGTTCTCTTCCCGAAGCTGGTGGACCGCTATACCATCGGCGAGCTGATCGCGTGGGTGATGGTCGGCTGGGCGATGTTCATCCTGCTGTTCGCGGTTTCGGTGCACCTGCTGAAGCTCGCCACGCTGATGGCGAAAGGCGCGAGCCTGGACACCATCGGCGAGATGCTCTGGCTGCGCGTGGTGCTCTCCACGGTGTACTGCCTTCCGATGGCGATGCTTTTGGCGGGCCTTCTCGCGTTCGGACGGCTCTCCGGCGACTACGAGCTGATCGCCATGCAGGCGGGCGGCATCCGCACCTTCAGGGTGGCCGTCAACTCCTTCGTGCTCGGGCTGGCGCTCAGCTTCCTGGGCCTGGCGATGAACGAAACGATCATCCCGCCCGCCGGCCGCCGCCTCCACCACCTGGAGGACCAGGTAAAAGTGGAGCTGAAGGGGCGTGTGCTGGAGGACCTCACGGACCAGAAGGCGTTCATCGTCCAGGACTACGAGGGCGGCCGTCTCGCACGCCTCGTGGCGGCGGCCCGGTTCGAGCCCGAAGAGCCGCCCCGCCCGGCGCTGATGCGCGACGTGACCTACATCCAGTACGACAAGGGCCGGCCTTCCGTGCTGATCCAGGCGGAGCGCGCCGAGTGGATCGGGCCGGACAAGGTCAAGCCCGGGATGCAGCAGTGGAAGTTCATCAACGCCACGAGCCAGTTGATGGCGGACGTCACCAACGGCGATCGCTGGTATGACAAGCACCAGGACATGGTGCTCACGCTGCGCAAGAGCCCGCAGCAGATGCGCCGGGAGCAGAAGGACGCGGACCAGATGTCCTACGCGGAGCTGGGCGCGTACATCCGCGACCTGAAACACACCCGCGTGAAGAAGCGCGTGATCCGCGAGTTCGAGGTGCAGAGGGAGCAGAAACTCGCGATCCCATTCGCGGCGCTGGTCTTCGCGATGATCGGCACCCCCCTCGGTATCCGCAAACAGCGGACCTCGGCCGGCTTCGGCGTAGGGCTCAGCGTCCTGATCATCCTCTTCTACTACGCCGCGCTCACCTCGTTTAGCGTGTTCGGCCAGAACGGGCAGATCGATCCCATCGCCGCGGCGTGGGGCGCGAACGTTCTCGGGCTTGTCGTGGGACTCTTCCTGACCTGGCGCAAGTCATAGGGCGAATAAAGCGAAGGGGGCGAAGCGCAACCAGATGGTGCTGCCACCTGGTGTCGGTCATCCGTGCGCTGGGACGAGCCGCGGAACCCCCAGCAGGTTACACCGCGAGGCCGTCCATTGGAGGCGTTAGTTGTGTCGTCCGGGGCGGCGCCGCGCCGTAGTCCCCTCACCGAGCCGGTCGAGCAGGGCGCGCGTTCTCGGTCCGCTGCACACCTTCACTGCTTCAATGAAGCTCTTTCGCATGTACGGGTTCGCGCGTGGAAGCTTCGCCTCGATGAGCGGAGTCGCCTCGTCGCCGATGAGCTTCACGAGCGCCCAAGCCGCGGCCGCCTGGACGAGATAGTTCTCGTAGCTGGCGTCGGGGAGCGTACCGTCCTGCTGGACACTTATGGTGTAGTGGTACGGGTCGTCAAGCAGCCGCTTCAGCGAGCTCACGGCATCCGTGTCCTGCAGGAGCGCGGCCCGCGAGGCGCCTTTCACCCGCATCTCCGGATCAACGTCAGCGATGAGCATCCGTGCACCCGGCATGGCCTCGCGCAGAACCGCTCTCCTCTCCGCATCCGTCAGCGTCTCCAATTTGCCATCCCTCAGGCCGAACAGCCGCACCGTGCGCCTCCCGCTGATGAAGGCAAACTGCGGTTTCTCCGCTCGGAAGAACAGGATGCCTCCCATCGTCCAATGCGTCGAGCTTACGCTAATCCTCCACGACTCGATGTCGGCTCTGGGCATCACTTGCTCCGGCGTGTACTTGGATAACACCTCTCCTCCGGGCCCGATGAACACCAAGCTGATGCCGCGGCCCCGATGGTGCCACTGGTCCAGGAGAACGACCGAAGTGCCACCCGGCGAGATAAATACCTCCACCGGAGCAGCCTCTTGAGGGGACAGGGTTCGCCAGAGCTCCTTCAGGCCGGGGCCGACCCGCCTCTCGAAGATCAGCACGGGCGGCTTCCGGCTGGCAATCTCCCACTCCACGCGCAGCCGGTGGGATCGATCGGCCGACCAGTGCTCCAAGGTCGGCGGCCCCCACGAGTCGGCAAAGGCGAACGAGGCACAAACCAGGACGAACGCCCCGGCCGGCCAGATAAGGGTTTTCATACGGTTCTCCGATGCGCGACACCGTCGCGGCCGAGACGCGGTCCGAACCCCCTTGAACAATCGTAACTCCGAGCGCATAGTCATCCCCACATTGACGGTGCCTTTTGGGCGCCCGGCGTGTATCCTGAGCCGATCTCCCCACTCAGGTAGCCGCACTCTTGCACTCCGACACCCTCTCCGAGGTTCTTATTGCCGGCGGCGGCATCGGCGGCCTCACGCTTGGCGCCGCTTTGCAGCTTCACGGGTTCCGCGTCCGCATCTTCGAGCGCGCTCCTGCGTTTGGAGGGGCCGGTGCCGGGATCGCGATGCAGACCAACGCGATGACCATTCTTGCACGGCTGGGCCTGGCGACCGCCGTCGCGGCCGAAGGCACGGAGATCCGCAGCGCCTCGCTCCTCGATCAGTCGGGCCGCGTTCTCGTCACCATGCCTATCGCGGCCGTCTCCCGGGAGCTGGGCGCCCCGATGATCGCGATACACCGGGCACGGCTGCACCAGGTCCTGCTGGCTGCCGCCGGCGAAGACGTAGTGCTCTCCGGCACCGCAGTTGCCGGTTATGAGCAAGATGCTGACGGCCTCCGGGTGCGGCTGGATGATGGAAGCACTCTCGACGGGGCGCTCCTCGTCGGCGCGGACGGCCTGCGGTCGGCCGTCCGCGCGCAGATGGTCGGCGACGGCGAGCCGCTGTACGCGGGCTACACCAGTTGGCGTGGGGTAGCGAAGGCCGCGGGCCTCGTGCCGCCGCATCACACTTCGGAATCGTGGGGCCGGGGAGCGCGCTTCGGAGTCGTGCCTATCGGTCATGGCGAGGTCTACTGGTTCGGGGTCGCGGACGCTCCCCCGCGAGGCGATGACCGTGACGTACGCGCGGAGCTGCTGGAGCGCTTCCGCGGCTGGCATCCGCCCGTAGAGGCGCTCATCGCCGCCACGCCGGCCGGGGAGATCATCCGCACCGACATCTGCGACCGTCCGCCGATCTCCCGTTGGACCGACGGCCGCGTGGCGCTGCTCGGCGATGCGGCGCATCCGATGACGCCGAACCTGGGACAGGGCGGCTGTCAGGCCGTCGAGGACGCCGTGTCCCTGGCGGAATGCCTGTCCGCCGCGCCGGACACGGCTTCCGCGCTCGCGGAGTACGAGCGCTTTCGCGTACACCGCGCGAACGCGTTCGTCGTCGGCTCGCGGAGGTTTGGCGCCGTGGCGCAGTGGTCGAACCCGGCCGCATGTTGGCTGCGGGATACGCTGATGAGAGCTACGCCGCAGGCCGTGATGCTGCGGCAGGCGCGTTCGTCATTGAGTCTTCCGACGTGAAAAGATCAGTCCTCGTCGGGAAGCAGCGGCTGCGGGGTCCAGTCCGTCGGGATCCGCACCAGCCCGTCCTCGATCATCCACGAATCCCAGCCGCGGGCCGCCTCGCAGAGCCGCGTCCAGTTGCTGGGATGGGCGTTGGCCAGTTCCCACGCCAGCAGCAGGAGGAAGCGTTCCATGGGCAGACTCACCGGCAGCGCGTCGTCGTCCCAGTCCTCACCGGGGAAGGCGCGTGAGGAGGCGGGCAGCAGCCGGGGGAAGGTGATCGGCTGCAGAAGGCCCTCTCCGGCGTGAGTGACCTCCACTTCGTAGAGGTCCTCCTCGTCGGGGTCGCCGGCGGACAGCTCGTTGAAGAGCCCCTCGGAGAGGTAGGTCGAGCGGAGGAAAGCCAGGCCCGGGACCTCCACGTCCACGTCCTCCCCGTGCACGCTCACGATGGGGCGCGGCGGTCCTTTCCTCTCCGCTCCTTTCCTCTCCGCTCGCACCGGCGTCTCCTCGCTACTCGCCCACCAGCTCGGGCTCGACGAGCACGAGAGCGTCCTTACCGTCGTCGCGATGGCGGCTGATCACAAGAGTATAGCTGCGCGTGGCTCCCAGGATCAGCGTCGACGGGCCGGTGGAGAGCCCCCCGGCGGCGGCGTTGATGACGTACGTGCCCGGCGACAGGCTGAGCGGAAACACGCTGCCGGCGCCGATCATCGCCATCCGGGAGCCGTTCCCCTCCACCGTCACCCGTACCGGGGTCGGCGCGTCGTTCCGGAACGACACCACGGCGGTCGTGTCCGTCGGACGGAGCGTCTGCACGGCCGGGTCCGGAGCGGGCATCACCGGGGCTTGAACGACTTCCGCGGGCTGGTGGGCCGGAGCGGACGGACGCGCCAGGGGAGTCAGACGGAAGTCCGGGGGACGGAACGGCGCCGCTGAGGGCGGGGCGGCAGGCATCGGAAGAGCAGGAGCCTGCTGCCGCACGCCGGGCCGGATGATCACGGTCGGCGGCTCATTCGAGGCGCCAGAAGGAGAACTGCCGGAAGGGAAACTGCCGAAGGAGGCCATGGCCTGTGGGGGCTGCGGCAGGTCGATGGGAGCGCGGGTAGCGTCCGCTGATGGCAGGGGAGCCGGCGACGGATCAGGCGGCGGGACCGCACTGGACCGTCCCAGCCAGTAGCCGACGGACCCGATGGCAAGCGCAGCCCCGATCGCTGCGGCGGCGTACTGGAGCTTCCCGCTAAACCGGCGGCCGTTACTCCAGGAGATCGTCTCTTCGGGGGAGCTCAGGGGAAAAGGCGCCGCGTAGGCGAGCGTGACGTCCCCAGGGGCGGGCGCGCCCGGCGCGGCAAAGTGGGCCGAGCCGCAGGCCCAGCACTTCTCGTCGCCGCTCAGGTTTTCCTGGCCGCACTGGGCGCAGGGCTTTCGTTTCACTTGATGTTCCGCTCCCCCGCGGCGCGCGCGCCCTCTTGGTTGTTATACAAACCCCGCGGCGCCCGGTAGGGCCCTTCCATTATTGGATGGGAGTCCCGTCCCATTAGTTCCTTGCCCGGATCAGCGGTCCCGTAATCTTGACCACCCCACCCGTTCGGGGTCCGCTAGCCTGATGGAGTATGGGGGACGCGTATGGCTACGGACATCCGCCACCGTGGCAAGATCCTTTCCCGCACCTCCGAGCTCCAGGACGGTGGGCACGGGTTTCCGTACTGCTGCGCGCACGCCGGTCGATGCCTGGGGGGATGGTAGATGGAAGGAATCGGCCATGTCTCCAGGCGGCAGAGCACTCCCAGAGGAACCGCGCTCTCGCCGGACGAAACGCCGCATGCGGGTCGACTTCATCGTGGAACTCGACCGCAAGGAGGTATTGCGATGGCGAAAACGATGGCGCAGGCACTGGCGGCGCGGATCCGCTACCAGATCAAGGACGGCGAGGAAGTCCTGAAGGCGGCGGGGGCCGGGACGGATAATGACCGCACGTGTGCGGTACTGGGCAGCCCGCTGGACGTGCTCTCCGTCCGCGGCAACGTCTCGGACGTGGCGCTGACGAACCACCTCTGGCTGCTGGACGCCGCGGCGTCGGGGGCCGTGCGGGCGGACCTCGGCTCCCTGGACCTGCCGCGCCCCACGAGTATCGAGGCGGCGGTTGCGTTCCTGGGGCCGCGAGACTCGGATGACGCGGCTCTCGCGGCGGCGCGGCTCAACCAGGTCAACGAGACCATTGCGCGGGCCGTGGAGGGCCTGTCGGACGAGGAGCTGGAGCGGCCGGTCGAGGTGACGTTCAAGGGTCAGAAGCCGCTGCGCGACCTGCTCTTCATCATCATCGAACACGGCGCGCTCCACATCGGCCAGGCTTGGGGCACGCTAAAAGGCGCGGGCTACGCCGGCAGGTAGAGCGGCTCACCGCGTGAGCTCGCCTTGAAACCCAAGCGACCGCTACTGAAGGCGGGCCGTGCGGCGGCGTGGATCGAAGAACTTCCGCCGTTCTGGCTCGCCTTCCTCTCCCTCTCGCTCTTCACGCTGCCGGTCTCCACGCTCGCCCTCCCCATCGCCACGGCGGAGGTGCCCCCCGCATTGACGCTGGTTGGGCTGCTCCTGGTCTGCGGCCTGAACCTGCTGACCCTCACCTGCGTCGCCGAGGCGTCGACGCGGACCTTGAGCGTTCGGGAGGGCACCGCGTTCTACGGGCAGATGGTCTCGCACTACCTCGGCCCGCCGGGAGCGCTGCTGCTCTCCCTCCCCCTCCTCTTGCAGTGCGTCCTGGTGCTGCTCGGCAACACCATCGGCCTCTCCAACACCCTGCAGGACCTCACCGGGATTGCCGCGCCGGCTTGGGTGTTCGTCCTGGGCCCCATGATCCTCATCCGCCTCTGGCGGGAGAGCCGCACGTTTGGGGTCGCCAGCGTTCTGCTGATCGGGGGGACGAACGCGAGCCTGCTTCTGCTACTGGCGCTGATGGCGCTGGGGCACCTCCGCCCGGCCGCGTTTTCGCAAGGACAGCCGCGGGATGTCGGCGATCTCGCCGGGATGCTGGCGGCGTTCGCCGGCGTGGTGTTCGCCCTCTACAACTCGCACGCGTACGTGTGCCAGTCCGCCAAGCGGACGCTCAAGGTGGACCCGTCCGGGCGCTCGCTGGTGAACGGGTCGCTGTGCGGCGTGCTGTGCAGCACCGTCCTGTTCTCGCTGTGGATCCAGGCGGTCCGGGGAGCGGTCCCGCCGGAGCAGCTCAGCGGCGAGCGGGGGACGGTGCTGGGGCCGCTGGCGGGGGTGCTGGGGAGCACCGCGATCGTGGGAGGGATGGTGCTGGCGTGGCTGCTGCCGGGGCAGGGGAGCCTCCGGGTCTCCGGCCTCTTCTTCAACCTCCTTCATGAGCGCGTGCCGGGGCGCTTCTGGCTCTCCGCGGCGCCCGTGATCGCCGTCCTGGCCGCCGCCGAGTGGCTGCTGCTCACCGGCCAGGGGTCGTTCACCAGGATCGTGAACTTCTACGGCGTGCTCGTCTTTCCGACGACGGGAGGCATCATCCCGCTCATGCTCCTCGCCGCCTCCCGCCGCCGGGGAGACGCCCCCGCCCCGGCAAGCTGGCCGTGGCTGGGGAACGTCTTCCTGCTCGGAGCGCTCTACGTCTTCTATGTGGGAACCGTCCTCCTCCACGGCCTGGTGATATGGAAGGGAAAGCCCCTGCAGGAGTTTTCCGCCCTGGCGACGGCTGCCCTGATGGCGGGCGCCACCGCCGCCGCCATCCGGCGAGGCTCCTTCCGCGGCCAAGCGGCCTGAGGAATGATGAAACGGGGTGACGACGCAGGGCCCGTTTCTCATTCCCCATTTCCTCATTTCCTCCTCAGGAACCGCCGTGAACCTCCCGCCCGACATCCCCAGTGAAGCGATTCCGTTTCTCGACCAGGCCGGTTACCTGGAGCCGGACCGTCTGGGGATCGGTGATGCGGCGCCGGACGTCGCGCTTCTCCGGCCGGGCCGCGGGGAGGTCCGGCTGTCGTCGTACTGGACCGAAAGCCCCCTGGTCTTGATCTTCGGAAGCTACACATGACCCCCGTTTCGCCGCCAGTCGGGCGAGCTGGAACGGATACACCGTCGCTTCCGCGAGGGAGCGGAGTTCTTCTTCGTCTACATCCACGAGGCGCACCCCTCGGACGGTTGGCAGGTTGCCAGCAATGTCCGTGACGGCATAGAGCACCCCCAGCCGCGGTCGTTTGAAGAGCGGCGGGAGCTGGCCGAGGAGTGCGCGGGGCGGCTGGGGCTCACGGCGCCGCTGCTGCTGGACGGGATGGACAATGCCGCCGCCCGGGCCTTCAACGCGTGGCCGGAGCGGCTCTACGTGATCTCGGCGGAGGGCAGGGTCGCGTACCAGGGCGGCAAGGGGCCGTACGGCTTCGATCCCTGGGAGTTGGAGCGCTTCCTGGACGATCATCTTCGTGCTTGACGGCTCGGCTGCCATCCGTTCGATGCGAGGCTACGAATTTGACGCTCTTGAAACAAAACCTTTACAAACCTGTGGTAGACTGATCCTAATACTACTCTCGTGCTCGAAAGGAGGCACCAGGGAATCCCGCCCGCCGGTCGGCCGGGAACCGCACGACACCTCATCATCCCATTCCTACTGAGGCCGGCACTCAAAAACGAAAGGCAAGAAAGATGAAACGTGCTGCGAGTCGAGGGTTTACCCTCATCGAATTGCTTGTGGTGATAGCGATCATTGCGATCCTGGCGGCGATCCTCTTCCCCGTCTTCGCGCAGGCGCGCGAGAAGGCCCGCCAGACGACCTGTATCAGCAACGCGAAGCAGGTGGGCACCGCGGTCCTGATGTACGTGCAGGACTACGACGAGACTTTCCCGCTGGCCTTCGGCTGGGTCGCGGGGACCGGATGGCTCTACACGTACATGCACACGGCCCCGGCGGACTGGTTCCAGCCTGGATCTCACATCCGCGCGACCGCCTCTCCAGTGCAGTGGTGTAACTCCATCCAGCCGTACATGAAAAACTACGGGGCCACGGCCTGTCCTTCCGGCCCGGAGATGAACCTTGCCAATGCGGGATTCCCGCAGAACTACGCGGCTCCCGCCAAGCCGTGGGCGAACACCTCGTTCACCTTCAACGGGCTCCTGCACAGCTACTCGGCGGCGGGAGTGGCCGCGCCTGCGGGCATCCCGATGGTGTGGGAGGGAATGGGCAAGGTGAAGCTGAAGGGCGGCACCATCGCCAACCCGTTCCTGGTCTGCGACGACCCCAACGCGCCCTGCGTTTACAAGGCGCGCAGCGGCGGCGCCTGCCAGGGACCGAACGGCGGGACCGGCGGGATGTTCGGCCCGAACGGAAGCATGTACATCCACAGCCAGGGCGGAGTCTTCCTGATGGCGGACGGCCATGTGAAGTGGCGCCCGCTCGGACGGGGGACACCGACCAACGGAGACGTCGACCCGTTCACAAACTATGACTCGAGCGGGCTGCCCGCCTCGTACTGGTGGAACGGCTGCCACGCCTGGCTCTTCCGCCCGGACTTCGTCGCGCCCTGAATCTTGCAGGGACCGAATGAATGGGGGAATGGGAGAATGGGAGAATGGGGGAATGAGAGCGCCGATGCACCACTCTCCCCACTCACCCTTTCTCCCATTGGCACCCATCAGACGTGCCTGGCCGCATGGAGCTCGAACCGACATGAACCCTCTTCGCGCCCGCCTGGCGCTTTCCGTCCTGCTCCTGGGTATGGCCGGCGGCTGTACGCCGAAGGAGGAGGCACCGCCTCCAACTCCTCCCTCAGCGTACGGCAGCACCGGCGCCGGAGCCGCCAACCCCTCGGTACCGCCAAATGCCAACCAACCCGCCCCCGCGCCCCCGATGGGCACGCCGCAGTGACACACGGAAAAGCGTCGCCGGGACGACGCGCTTTCCGCTTCTGTGCGCAGCATCCGCTGCGCTCTGGGTATCCTGCCCAGTCGGGGCCTCCGGCGCCGCCGACCCGCCGCGGAAGATCCTGGCCGGCAGAGTCACGGCCGTCCGGGACGGCAGCAAGACCTTCGATCTCGAATCGGGGATCCGAAAGAAGCTCGTTACCATCACGTCCGACAAGAAGACGGCATGGACGTGGGCCCACCGCAAGGACCACCGGCTGCGCGTGAACGACCGCGTCTACGTCGAGGCGGCGCCCGTAAAGGAGCCCACGTACCGCGCCGCGCTGGTGCGCGTACTGGATCCTAACGAGAAGCCGTCGGTCGGAAAGACCACGCCCAACTAACGCAGAGGGACGCGGGCTCGGCCCGGCGTACTCTCCAGGTGGCGACCGTTCTGCTGCCTGGGGATGTCATGCGCCTCGACAGACGCCGGCTTCTAATAAGCGCGCTTGCCGGAAGCGTGATCCTTGCCGGGGATATGCGCGCCGCCGAAGGGCGGAAGATGACCTTCGGGGGCAGCGTCCGCGAGGCCAACCCGCGCGAGAAGTCGTTTGTGATGAACGGCGGCGCCAGCAAGAAGTACGCACGCGTGAAGGTGCGCTACGACGACGCCACCAAGTGGACCGGCCTCCCGCGGAAGGCCGGGATGCCGGCCGTGGGCGCCCCGGTGCGCGTGGAGTGCGTCGAGGAGAAGGACGGCACCTTCCGCGCCGTCAGCATCCGGCTGCAGAACCCGAACGAGAAACCGGTCGGCGGGAAGCTCAGCGGATCGGGGCGTTAGGGGGTTTTGGGGCAGGCAGGTCGCGGCGCCAACATTCGATCACCCTCCGCGCCGCGCAACAGAGGCCCCCTCTGGAAGACGGCGCGCGAATTCAAATCCGTGAAACAGGAATGTTACATTTCCGCGGTAAACTTGTGAAGTAACAGAGGCGAGCACGCGAAAGGAGGTGCGTGGATCATCCCCCCGTCTGGCCGGCAGGCGGGCGCCGGGTGTCCGGGGCTTTCATCCATAGCTTCATACCGCCGGCAACTAACTAAACGGAAGGAACGAAAGATGAAACGGGTTGCGAGTCGGGGGTTTACCCTGATCGAATTGCTTGTGGTGATCGCGATCATCGCGATTTTGGCGGCTATCCTGTTCCCTGTCTTCGCGCAAGCGCGCGAGAAGGCGCGACACGCCACCTGCGGATCCAACTTCAAGCAGGCGGCTACGGCCATCGCCATGTACGCTCAGGACTACGATGAGCGGATGGTCCCGGCGGAGCACGCCTGCTGCCGGTACAGCCCGGCGCTGGACTACAGTTGGCCGGAGCTGGTCTCGCCCTACGTCAAGAACTGGGGCATCCACAACTGCCCGTCCGACCCCTACGCGAACGACGACATCGGCCTGCAGCAGATGGGGGTCTCGAAGACCGCCCCGCAGAAGCAGAAGGAGTACGCGTGGGGGCTCACCACGGACCTCGGCTACAACTACATGTACCTGTCGCCGTTCAATGCGCAGTCGCAGTACGTCGGCGTGAGCCTGGCGGAGATCCAGAAGCCATCCGGTTGCCTGATGCTCGCGGACAGCATCTGGGACACGAATGCCGCCGGTGCCCCTCAGGGAGGGGGCAACTGGTTCATCGAGGCGCCGTCCTGGTGGTACTCGAACACGGTCTACTGGTTCGGCGGGTGGCAGTACAACAGCAAGACCAGTTGGCTCCGCTTCGGCGGAACCTATCCGCGCCACAACGAGATGCTGACCGTGACGTTCGTGGACGGGCACACCAAGGCCATGAAGGTGACGGGGCTCCTGGCCGGCGTCGACCCGAACACCAGGGCCGTGTTCGACCGCAATGCGTACATCTGGTCGCGCGACTGACGGACTTCTCGAAGCCGTCACTCAGGAGCAACTAATGAACAAGAACGCGATCCTTGGCATCGTCTGCGCCGTGGTAGCGCTGGTCGCCGTTGTATTCATCGTCGGCAAGGCGCTGGCGCCTCCGGCGCCCGCGCAACTGCCGGCCTCTGCGATGCCCACCAGCCCGGTCGGGCAGTCCGTCACCCCGCCGCCGGACGCGGGCGCGCCTCCCGGCCAACTGCAGCCGGGAGCGATGCCGGCTGCCTCCGGGGCATACACCATGGGCGGAGCCATCCAACCGGCGGCCGCGCCCCAGGGAGCATCTCCCGGCACGGCAAGGCTGCCGGGAGGCAAAGGGGGCCGCTGACGGCGCGGTCACCGCGGTGACCGCGGCCGAGAGAGTCCTCACCCCGTGGAGGCGGAGCGATCCGCCCCGGCGGGGTGGGGACTCTTCACGAGAGCCGAGCCGACTTCCCAGGAACGGCCGGCACCCCCATCCAACTCAAGTGAGAAGAGGTAGAGGATGTCGAGTCGGAAGAGCTGGCGGGAAAAGCTGGCCCACAGCAAGGGCCTGCCGAAGGTCGACCCGATCTGCGGCAACATGACTCGCCGCTGGGGTGAGGGCACGATGGTCATCCCCGCCCCGCTCGAGGTGGACGAGATCATGAGGCAGGTCCCGCCCGGCCGTCTCATTACGATCCGCGAGATCCGCACCCGCCTGGCCGAGCGCCACGATGCGGACGTGACCTGCCCGATCACCACCGGCATCTTCGCCTGGATCGCCGCCCACGCCGCCGAGGAGGCCGCCGCGGAGGGTGAGACGGAAACCACGCCGTACTGGCGGACTCTCAAGACCGGGGGCGAGCTGAACCCCAAATATCCCGGCGGAATCGAAGCCTTGAAGCAGCGCCTGGAGTCGGAAGGGCACCGGGTGGTAACGCGCGGGAAGCGGTACTTCGTAGACAGCTACGACACACGCTTGGTGGAAGGCTAGATGGACGAAGCACTCGTAACCGCACGGGCGAAAACCCGCCGCACGTTCTTGAAGAACTCCGCCTTCGGCGTAGGCGCGATGGCATTGAATGCGCTGCTGGAGAGAGAGTCCATCGCCGCGGCGCCCCCCCAGGGCCCATCGACCATCGCCCAAGGCCCCTTGACCCCCCGGAGGCCGCACTTCGCCGCGAAGGCGAAGAGCGTCATCTACCTCCACATGTCCGGTGCGCCGCCGCAGCACGACCTGTTCGACTACAAGCCGAAGCTCGTGGAGCTGCACATGCAGGAGTGCCCGCCGGACCTGCTCAAGAACCAGCGCTTCGCCTTCATTAAGGGAGTCCCCAAGCTCCTCGGCAGCCCGTACAAGTTCAAACAGCACGGGCAGAGCGGCGCCTGGGTCAGCGAGCTGCTGCCCAACATCAGCGAGCAGGCGGACGAGATCGCGTTCGTCAAGTCGATGTGGACGGACCAGTTCAACCACGCCCCGGCGGAGCTGTTCCTCTACACCGGCTCCCCTCGCGCCGGCGGCGCCGCAATGGGCTCCTGGATTACCTACGGCCTCGGGTCGGAGAGCCAGGACCTGCCGGGGTTCGTGGTCCTCATCAGCGGCGGGACGGACCCCACCGGCGGTAAGGCGCTCTGGAGCACCGGCTACCTCCCCTCCGTCTTCCAGGGGGTCCAATGCCGGACCACGGGCGACCCGATCCTCTACGTCAGCAACCCGAAGGGCATGGAGCGAGACGATCGCCGCCGGAGCCTGGACACGCTCAAGAAGCTGAACGAGATCGAGCTGCGGCAGTTCGGAGATCCGGAGACCCTCACACGCATCGAGCAGTACGAGCTGGCGTTCCGGATGCAGATGTCCGTGCCCGAGGCAATGGACATCAGCAGAGAGCCGCAGCACCTCCGGGAGATGTACGGCGCCCAGCCGGGCGCGGCCTCCTTTGCCAACAACTGTCTCCTGGCCCGCCGCCTGGTGGAGCGCGGCGTCCGCTACGTGCAGCTTTACGATTGGGGCTGGGACTGCCACGGCACCGGCCCGGGCGACGACATCGTCAAGCACCTCCCCGAGAAGTGCAAGGACATCGACCGCCCGGTCGCCGCGCTGCTCAAGGACCTGAAGTCCCGCGGTCTGCTGGACGAGACCCTCGTCATCTGGGGCGGAGAGTTCGGCCGGACCTCCATGAACGAGGCCCGGGGCGGCTCCAAATTCCTGGGCCGCGACCACCACCCGCACTGCTTCACTATCTGGCTGGCAGGCGCCGGCATCAAGGGCGGCGTCACCGTCGGGTCCACGGACGAGCTGGGCTACTTCATCACCGAGGGCAAGATGACGTGCCACGACCTCCAGGCCACCATCCTGCACCTGATGGGGATGGACGCCTGGAAGCTAACCTATCCTTATCAGGGCCTCCAGCAGCGCCTCATCGGTCCCGAAGGCGAGGCTCACGTGCGGCGGGAGATCCTTGCCTGAGGGACGCTGGAACGCCCGGTCCCGCCGGTGCCAATGAGTGCCATCTTCCCCTTCGCGGCAGGAGCCGGACCGCCGGGGACCGAAGCCCTTCCCTAAAGTTCGGCAAACTTTGGGAGGCCCCGTTGGAAACGTTTCCGTGGTCGGCGACCCGAGCGCGCACCTTTCAGGAGTGCCGGCGCAAGTATTACTACCGCTACCACCTCGCGCCGCTGGGCCGGCGGCCGGACGCGCCGCCGGAGGCATGCGTGGCGCACCGCCTGAAGGACCTGGTGGGCCTGGAGGCGTGGGCGGGGGACCTGGTGCACGCGGTGATCGAGCACGTCCTCAACCGCTGGCGGGCGGGGCGCCTGGTGACGGAGGATGAGGTAACGGCGATGGCGTCGCGGGAGCTGAGCCGCCGTTTCCGGAACTCGTTCGACTACTGGGAGGCAGACCCGGACAGCTTCACGCGCCGGCCGGTTCTCCTGGACGTCCACTACTACCGCCGCGACGAGCCGGTCTCCCGGGAGCGCGGCGCGGCGATCAAGGAGACGGTGGTCCGCTCGCTGCAGTCGTTCATGCGCTCCGAGCTGGCGGGCCGGATCCGGACGGTGGGCCGGGAGAACTGGCGGCCGATCGACCGCAATGCCGCCGCCCGCGTGGAAGGCGACATCCTGATCCTCGTGAAGCCGGACTTCGCCTTCGTGGAAGGCGACCGGCTGTACATCGTGGACTGGAAGACGGGAAAGCCGGACCCGTTCTGGGAGATGGTCCAGGTCACCTGCTACGCGTTCTACGCGCAGGAGAAGTGGGGGTACGCGCTGCCGCGGATCGTGCCGCAGGTGGTGCACCTCTACCCGGAGTTCCGGGACGGCGAAGCCGCCTACACGGAAGAGAGCATCCGCAACGTGATGCTGTTCATCCGGGAGAGCCAGGACGAGCTGGGGTCGCTGCTGGATACCGAGGACCTGCCCTCAGTGGAGCGCTTCCCCTACACGGACGACTGCGGACGCTGCCGTTGGTGCGCGTTCCGGGGGATGTGCGAGGGGTCGTGCCGACAAGAAGAGAAATGAGTGAATGTCAAAGGTCAAATGTCAAATGTCAAATCTCCAAACGTCCCAAGGCCACGGCGCGCGCGGCTCGGTTTGACATTTGCCATTTGCCATTTGACATTCCCCCAAGGGGTCATTTCGCTTCGAGGATACTGTACTCGAGGTCGCTCTGCTCCAGCCACTCCAGCAGCTCAGCAAGCTCGGTGGGATCGGTGAGGGTGTGGGCCCACGACGGGACGCGTGTCCAGCGGGCGTCGCCGCTGTCATCGCGGCCGTGGTACCAGCGCCCGTCGTCCAGCCGGATGGCGTAACGGGTGGTTTCGACACTCATCGTGAGGCTCCTCAAGGTCGGCGGGTCGTGAGCTCTTCTGCGGTTGGAGTCTTCCCACGCCGGCACCCCGTTTAGTATTGCCATTCAACGAAAGGATGCCGGCACATGAAGCACCTCGCCGCCATAGGCCTCCTCGTTCTCTGTCTCGCGCTTCAAGGCTCACGGGCCGTCACCGGCCAGCCTTCGAACGTCCCGCCCACGGTGCTCCTGGAGAGCCGCGCGGCGGTCCTGCGCATCTCGCTGGAGGGCGGCGTGCTGAGCGACTTCCACCTCGCCGGTGACCAGGTGAACCCGCTGCGGGGGATGGGGCATTTCCTCTGCCTGGACCGCTGGGGCCAGCCTTCCGAGGCCGAGGGGAAGAACGGGATGCCGTTCCACGGCGAGGCTTCCGGGGTGAGGTGGCGCCTCACCCGCCCGCCGGAGCGCCGCGACGGCGGCGTGGAAGCGGAGATGACCGCTGAGCTCCCGATGGCCGGGCTGGAGGTGCGCCGGAAGGTCCGGATGCCGGACAACAGCCCGCTGGCCGTGGTGCGGGAGGAGGTCACGAACCTCAACCGCCTGGGCCGGATCTTCAACATCGTTCAGCATCCGACGGTCGGCGCCCCGTTTCTCGACGCCGAGACCCGCGTGGACGTCGGCGCCGGGCGAGGGTTCATGCAGAGCAGCCCGCTCCCCAACCCGGAGCGGCCGGAGGTGCGGTGGCCCGGCGCCCTTCACCACGGGAAGCGGGTCGACATGCGCCGCCTCTCCGACGATCCCAATCCGAACGTCGTCTCGTACGAAGTCCTCGGCGCGCTGGGCTGGACCACGGCTCTCGCGCCGCGGCAGCAGCGGCTTCTCGGGTACATCTGGAAGACGGCCGAATACCCCTGGTTCAACGCCTGGCGCCACGTAGAGAAAGGCAAGCCGGCGCTCCGCGGGTTGGAGTTCGGCACCACCGGGCTCCACCAGCCGTTCCCCGTCCTCGTGGCAAAAGGCCGGATCTTCGACCTGCCCCTCTACACGTACCTGGACGCCGACGAGAGCGTGACGCGCTCCTACGGCATGTTCCTGATGCGCACGCCTGACGGCTTCGAAGGCGTGAAGAGCGTATCGTTGGAGGGTGCGGAGGTCGTCTTGCGGGAACGGGGAGGGGCCGGCCGCCGGCTGTCGCTGCCCGTGGAGGGGCCGGCTGCACTGGATACGCCGCGGCCGGACCTCCCGCTCGAGGCAGGCGAGCGTTCCGGGAGGAGGCCTGCGTGGGCTGCCACAAGACACTCGATTACCCCGAAGGCGGCTCGATCGGACCTCATCTCGGAAGGGTGGCCGTCCGGAGAACTGCGGCGGCGATGAGGGCCACTATTCTCATGCCGCCCGCTGGGAGTGTGATGCCGGCGTGGAATGGCTCCCCCGAGGCTCTCGACCGTGTGGTCGCCTACCTGTTGGCCCAGCGTTGAGGCAGCGGCGTAGACGCCTGGCAGACTCGTGCGCGACGACTGGTCAGTGGTGCAGAGTGGACCAAGGTATCCATAACCCATGTCCCACATCTCGCGGTTCGTTCTGCTGGTGGGGCTCCTTCTAGCCAGCGGACAGGGCGCGTCCGCAAACGACGGCTCGGGTGACATCGCGGTCGGAGGGGCCGTCCGGCTGATGAAGGGCCACCGGTCGATTCGGATGGTGTCCGAAGACATCCGCATTGTGCTGCCGGAAGGCCGCGTAACCACTCGTTTCGTCTTCCGCAACGACGGCCCACCGACCAGCGCGCTGATGATCTTCCCGGAGTCCGGGTACCCGCACACGGGCGGCAGCCGTAAAGAGGTCGAAGCGCTTAAGCGGAAGTCGAGTCATTTCAAATACTTCCAGGCCTCTGTGGACGGCCGCCCGGTTCGCGTCCGGCGACTCGTCCAGGAGAAGTCCGGAGAGGATTATGGCTACGAATACTGGTGGGTCAAGCGGGTGCTGTTCCGCCGCGGGCAGACCCGGATAGTGGTCAACCGGTACCAGGGCGGGCTCGGGTGGGGCGGAGCGTTTTCCCCCGAACGGAGCTTTGGCTACGTCTTACGCACGGGTTCGTCGTGGAAGGGACCGATCGGACGGGCGCGCATTACCTGTGATATCGGAGGCATCCGCTCCAACGGCCTGCTGGAGGTCTCGCCGGACGGCTGGCGGCGGTCAGGCGACCGGCTGATCTGGGAGCTTCGGAACTTCAAGCCGGAGGACGACATACGCGTGGCGTGGGTGAGGGGATTTGGGAACATCCGGGTGAATGGCCGTCCCGCGCTCCCCGGCGATGGGTGGCGGGGCGACTGGGGCTGGGTAGCTCCGCGCCGCGTCGGCCAGGATGTCGTTCTTTCCGCCCGCTCCGCGGCCGCGTGGCTCCAGGCGCCGCTGGAGTCGCACGACGACACCGGGGCGGTCCGGCTCACCCGCGGCGGCCGGTGGGCAGAGATGCGCCGCGGCTCGCGGTGGCTTCACTCGGATTCCGGGAAGATCCGCCTCCCGGCTCCCGTTCGCTCCGTGGATGGTTTCCACGTGGTAACGCTTCGACCGCTCGTGCGAGCGCTTGGGGGCCGGGCGGCCTTCCGGTCAGACGGCACCATGGTCATCTCCCTACCTCCAGCTCCCAGGCTCGCCCGAAAGTCTCTTGCGCCGACTGAGCGTCAATTCGGTTCGCCGCCGCAGGAACTTGCAGTCGCTGGGAAACGGCTGTTTCGCGAGGAGGGGTGCGTCGGCTGCCACCGGACCGCGGATCATTCAGGCGGTGGTAGCGTCGGCCCGGACCTCCGCGCAGCCGGCGCCAGGAGGACAGCGGGGGGGATTCGAGCCCAAATCCTGGCCCCCAGACCGGGAAGCGTGATGCCCGCGTTCAAGGGGCCGGGGGGGACCCTCGATCGGCACGTCGCCTATCTGCAGAGCCAGCGCTGAGGCCGCGGCCGGCCCAACGGGGAGCGCGAAAGCTTGTGAGATCCTTAACCGCCTCATGGGCATGCACGCCGCGGCGGACGACAGTATACTCAGGATGACTCCGGTGTTAACGTACCGGCGTCGATGAATACAAACGCCTAATCCTCAAGGAGCGGGGGAACCACCTTTGGGGCGAAGGACGCGCGGCTCGCCGCCGTCCCGGGTTGACTCTTCCGACCCGAGCCCGTCAGCTAACCTCGTAGGCGTGGAGCGAAGAGTAGAGGAAGTATGAGCCAGGGAATCACCCCCGCCCTCAGCGAGGCGAAGTGGGAGGCTGCACGCTCCGCTTCACCGTTCGAGATGCGCGTGGCCGAATCCGGGCAGCAGGTGCTGGCCCGGGTGGATGGCCCGCTGGACGTGCAGCACGCGCCGGATTTCGTGAACCAGCTCGAGCCGCTCTGCGGCGCCGGCCGGCGCGTGATCGTTGACCTCCGGAACGCCGACTACGTAGACAGCGCCGGAGTCCGCGCCCTGCTGCACCTGCAGGGGCTGCTGCGAGGCAGCTCCGGCGAAGTGCTGCTGGTGGCGTCCCCCGAAAGCCGCGCGGTGCGCACCCTCAAGCTCCTGCGGCTGGACGGGCAGTTCCGGATGTTCGAGCGCGCCTCCGAAGCCTGGGGAGGCGGCCAGCCGCCGCTTTCGTAGCCGCCCTTACTCCAGGCCCGCTCCTCCCAAGCAGTGGGCCTGGAGTTGCATCGCCTCGTGAGGCGCGCCTTCATCCTTCATCCTTCATCCCTCATCCTTCCAGCGTCAGATACCCTCCCCGGCTTCCCCACGGACCGGCCGCAGGGCCACGCAGTGGAAGAAGGGCGTGCGCAGGGTATCGAGGGGGCGGTCCGGGCGCGGTCGGCCTCCCTCGTCTTCGCCGTAGATGCGCAGGTCCGCCAGGCCGGCATTCGAAGTGAGCGTCCGGAGCTCGGGGACCGTGTACGCGCGGTAATGGGCCGGAGGGAACGCCTTACGTTCGCCGGACGGGAGGATGCAGCGGACGCGGCTGGCGACGCAGCCGGTCATGAAGTCGAAGCTGAACGTGCGGATGACATCCGTGCCTTCGATGCTCCGGTGCTCCGTCCTGGGCTCCCGCGCCCAGTAGTAAGGGTTGCAGGTACCGAACACGAGCCGGCCGCCCGGTTTCAAGGCGTCGGCGACCGTCCGGATGACGGAGGCGTTGTCCGCGTCGGAGTAGGTGCCGAAGTCCAGCGCGAGGGCGCCGTCGAAGACGCCGCGCTCCGTCAGGTCCGGAATGCCCTGTAGGCGCAGATCGAGATCGACGCCGCGGCGGGCCGCAGCCGCCCGGGCCAGCTCCAGCATGGCGGCGGAGTCGTCCACGCCGGTGGCGCGGTAGCCCCACTCAGCCAGGCGTACGAGGACGCTCCCCCGGCCGCACCCCAGCTCCAGCACGCTCCCGCCCGCGGGCAGCTCCAGCGCGTCGGTGAGGAACGGGAGGTAGTCATCCGCCTCGTTAGCCGTGACAAGACGGGGCGAGCGGAGCGCCAGGGCGCCGGGAACGCCGGGAGGGGGTTCGGGAGGGAAGCTCATGCGGTTGAACGTCCGAGGAGCCGGGCGGCTTCCTTGGCGTGGTAGGTGAGGATGATGTCCGCGCCGGCGCGCTTGATGCTGGTGAGGATCTCCATCATCACCCGCTCTTCGTCGATCCAGCCGCGCGCGGCGGCGGCCTTGACCATGGAGAACTCCCCGCTGACGTTGTAGGCCGCCACGGGGACCTCCGTCATGTCCTTCACCTCCCGGATGATGTCCAGGTAGGAGAGGGCCGGCTTCACCATGACCATGTCCGCGCCTTCGTCCAGGTCCTGCAGGACCTCTTTGAGCGCCTCGCGGCGGTTGGCGGGGTCCATCTGGTAACTGCGGCGATCCCCGAACTGCGGCGCGGAATCCGCCGCCTCGCGGAACGGCCCGTAGAAGCCGGACGCGTACTTTGCGGCGTAGGAGAGGATCGGGAGCTGGTCGAAGCCGGATCCGTCCAGCGCCTCGCGAATGGCGGCGACGCGGCCGTCCATCATGTCGCTGGGAGCGATGATATCCGCGCCGGCCCCGGCGTAGGAGACGGCGGTCCGGGCGAGCAGCTCCAGCGTGGGGTCATTCAGCACGTCGCCCTCGTGGATGACGCCGCAGTGGCCATGGTCCGTGTATTCGCAGAGGCAGACGTCGGTGATCACCAGAAGCTCCGGCACGGCGCGCTTGATCTCGCGGACGGCCTGCTGCACGACGCCGTGGTCCAGGTAAGCGCCGGTCCCTACCGGGTCCTTCTCCTCCGGCAGCCCAAACAGCAGCACCGCGGGTATTCCCAGCGCGGCGACGGATTCGCACTCCGCCGCGATCCGGTCCACGGACCAGTGGAAGTTGCCGGGCATCGAGGGGATCTCACGGCAGACGTCCCGCTGGTGCGTCACGAACAGCGGGTAGACGAAGTCGTCCACCGAGAGCTGCGTCTCGCGGACCATCCGCCGGAGGGTGTCGGTGCGGCGAAGGCGGCGGGCGCGGCGGTCCGGCCGCGGGAGGTTGGAGTCCTTGTCGGAGTAAGCCATTGATGTGCTCGTACCCCAAGTCTACTGCATCGGGAGCCAGGAACGCGAAGGAGCGAAAGGAGCGGGAGGACGCGAAAGGGAAGCAATCGGGTGAGACGGTAATGGAGGCAGAAACGATGCGCGAGAACCGGATGAAGGCGGCCCTACAGGCGGGAAAGGCAGTGATCGGGAGCACGCTGAGCCTGCCGGACCCGTTCGTCGCCGAGATCATGGGGCAGGCCGGGTTCGACTTCCTCCTGATCGACACAGAGCACGTCCCGCTCTCGGTCCACCAGCTGCAGACAGTGCTGATCGGCGCCTATCCCAGCGAATCGACGATGATCGTGCGCGCGCCGTGGAACGACCCGGTGGCCGTGAAACAGGTCCTGGACGTCGGCGTCGAGGGGGTCGTCTTCCCGTGGATCAACTCGCGTGCGGAGTGCGAGGCGGCGGTCGCGGCTACCCGCTTTCCCCCGCATGGCATCCGGGGGTTCGGTCCGCGCCGGGCCTCGCGGCTGCACCCGGGCGAACTGGACTACACCCGGGCCGCGGACGACAACCTCCTCGTGCTGGCGCAGATCGAGCGGATCGAAGCCGTCGAGCGGCTGGACGAGATCCTCACCACACCCGGGCTGGACGGGATCATGGTCGGCCCGGCGGACCTCGCCATCTCCATGGGCCACCTCCACGACATGGATAACCCGGAGGTCGAGCCGGTGATCCGCCGGATCCTGGACCGCTGCCGGACGCACGGCGTGCCATTCGGGATGTTCACGGGCACCATTGAGAAGGCGCGGAAGTGGATCGGCGCCGGCGGGCAGATCGCGACGGTGGGCGGCGACATCGCGTTCATCGACCAGGGGATCGCGCGGACGAAACGGGAGATCGCCGAAGTCCTTTCGCAGTAAGCGAAAGATTGCTTGGAAGCATGTCGCGAATCACCGGGTGGCGCTCGTCTTCTTGTCTGGAGGGCCGTCTCACGCAACGTCCCGCGCGGGAATTGCGTCCAACCATCGGAGTGCTTGGACGGCGCCGTCCGACGGGAGGGGTTTGTGCCTCGGGGAACCCGGATCGAGCTTTTCGGCGGTCTCCGGCTGCGGCAGGGGGACCATGTCACCACCCGCTTTTCCACTCGCAAGACCGCCTCTTTGCTGGCGTATCTCGCGTACTTCCGCGAGAGGGAGCATCCCCGCGAGGTGCTGGTTGAGTTGTTCTGGCCGGACGTCGAGCCGGAATCCGGCCGGAAGAGCCTGAGCGTCGCACTGTCCGCCCTGCGCAAGGCGCTGGAGCCGGCCGGGGTTGCCGACGGCTCCGTGCTGCGCACCGACCATTTCAGCGCCCGCCTCGACTCAGCCGTCGCGACGGACGTCCGCGAGTTCGAAGCCGCGCTTTCCGCGGCCGGGAAAGCCTCGGATCCGGCGGACCGGCTCCGGCTGCTGGACGAGGCCACCCGCGCGTACGGCGGGCAGCTCCTGCCGGGCTACTATGACGACTGGATTCCCCGAGAGCACGAGCGCCTGGCCTCGCTGGCGGTGGAGGCGCTGTCGCAGCTGGCCGCTTTGCGGGAAGAGCGCGGCGAGCTGCCGGAAGCGCTCGTGCACCTGCGCCGGGTTCTGGAGCTAGACCCGATCCGCGAGGAGACCTACCGCGAGGTCATGCGGCTCTACGCGCGCGCGGGCCAGGTCGCGGAGGCGCTGCGCCAGTACCACGATCTGGAGCAGGCCCTGCGCCGGGAGCTGGAGGCGGCCCCCTCCCCTGCCACGCGTGCCCTGGCGGACGAGCTCCGGCGCGGCGGCGGCTCCGC
>JGI10216J12902_100117734_pt1 | contig 26561 bp, 26 predicted proteins | sample KanNatreferecore_FD_12902 | JGI IMG/M metagenome (IMG submission 12902)
AGGCCAGCCAATACATAATTGCCACTAATGACCGGAGAGGAAGCCTTTCGAGGGGCAGGCTTGCGCACGCCCCGGATGGATTCAGCCAGCCACCTATTGGCATTGGATTCGCTGTTACGCATGGCTCAGCCCACCATATTGACGGAACGGACCCGATAGCCGGCCTGTTCAGCAATGGCAGCGGCTTCGTCTCGGTTGTTGGCGTACACTTCCACTTCATCAACCATATAGCCAGTGGGTGCCCAAAGATCGGGCCATTCGACCTCCACGTAATAAGCGTGGCGCTTGCCGGTGGATTCGTTAAGGGCGTTGGTGTTCATGGCTGTGTTTATGTATTGAGGGTGTGCTGTGAACTATACGCCCAATCTCACGCCAATGGTTAAATAGTTGTTAACACACCTACCGTTCGTCTGCCGCAGGCTACCACTCGTCGGCTCTGGCTCTCATGTTGACAGCTTATCCACGCCCCATAACAACCAGCCTCATGCATGCGTGTCTGCGGCAGGGCGTAGCAGACAATAATAAACTCCCCCGTACATTATACTAAGTGGTTGAATGATATGGGATGATGATGTGCTGACCATTGGAATGTTTGTTTCACCACTCAAGTTGCATGTCAATCCAACCAAGAGTTGCACATTGGATATATAAACGATGTGCGCTGTCGAGAGGGGGCAAGCCCTGCGAAGCAGGGTGGGGCAGGGGGATAGGGGGTTGAGGTGCGGGGAGAACTACACCTAAAAATTATCTCACAGAAATTCCAGAGTTTGGGAACCCCTCCAGGAGAGGGTTAAGAATCGAGAATAGTTCTCAACAACTCGAAAATTCTTGCGCAGTTGTTCAGTTTCGGAGCTTTTTCAGAAATCGTAACTTATTGACAGATAAGGCATTCATAAATTAGTGCTTGACACCTGGAGAATCTATGGTACAATGATAGTGTAGGGAGAGGAAATGCTTTGAGGAAACGCCTCGTAAGCCCTCTGCCGCCCCTGACGGGATGATGCCTACCAGCCACCGTCAGCGCGGAGAAGTCCGCAGCTCTTCATCCGTTCTGGCTGACAGCAACGATAATCCCTCCTGGCTCTGTCCGCGCCCTCACTGACAACCAGGAGACATGAAACCCTCACCTCCTTCGGAGGCAGGGACAGGCTTAGGGGCCTGCCCTGGCCCTACGGGCTGACTTTCCTGTCACATTGAAAAGACTGAGTACCTACCTCTGATCCTATAGAAAGAGCCCCCACGGCGACTGAGTGGAGGAAAGACTTTCCCATAGGGGATCATGTTAGGGAAAAGGGGGGCTCTGACTTTTATAAAAGCTTTTAATGGGCTAGCTATGCCCAAGGGGAAGAGAATGTGAAGCTGCTGTCTGTCGTCCTGGCCCTGGCCCTTGTGCCAGGATGTTCCTTCGCTGGCCCCCTCAAAGGGGCCATTGATAGCTACCTCCCAATTACGGACACCATGGGAGTGTTTCATTGCGGAGCTACGGCCGTAGGAAAACGGACGGTGGTAACGGCAGAGCATTGTGTAGCTCCCAACATGCTGGTGGAGGGACAGGTGCCTTCCCAGATTGAATACGACGGGGCAGAGCACGCCCTCATTCTCCTGCCCAAGCCTCACGGCCACAAGCCGGCCAAGCTGGCCCACAGGCTCCCCCAGGTAGGAGACACACTCTGGATGGTAGGTCGTCCCGCCGACCTGGGCCTCATCTTCCGCACGGGCTACTACCAGGGTGAAATCTCCATGCCCAACCTCCCCTCCGCTCCCTGGAGGCTGGTGAGCTTCGTAGTGGCTGGTGGTGATAGCGGCTCTGGGATTTATAATAGCAAGAACGAATTAATCGGCACTGTATCTATTCAAGTGCTTCCTCCCGATATGTTTATCCCTGGCTGGGCTCCTCTCGGATATACGGATTATAAATTCACTGCTGAGCAGTGGAAGCTGATTTATAAATAAGGAAAATAATAATGGCTGATGCAGATTATCCTCAGCGTGATTATAAACGTGAGTACGCTGCCGAGTCGCCCAAGCGACGCAAGGATAGGGCCAAGCGAAATAAGGCCCGTCGTCAGCTGGAACGGGAAGGCTTGGTCAAGAAGGGCGACGGCAAGGTGGTGAACCACAAGAAGGCCCTGAGCAAGGGCGGCTCCACGAAGAGGAGCAACCTGGAGCCCCAGAGCCGCAAAGACTCCAACAAGGAGGGCGGCCGTCTCCAGCCGAAGAGCGGCAAGGCCAAGGGAGGTAGGCGGTAATGGCTCACATCCTGGAGGACCAGCGTGCAGCGCTGATTGCAGGACTAGGGGGCGACCCTCTCCTGTCTTTCTTGCAGCATCACGAACTGATGTTCCTCTACCTTGGCAACGTTGAGCTTCGTACAGAGCTTACGCTCATTGAGCGTCTGAAGGGATGGGCGGATGCAAACAGCATCCCCCTCACCCTAGCGTGGCTCCAAGTGGGTTTTTAGCAGTCCCTCTCATGGATGAAGAGGGAAATTTGCTTACGGATGAGGATGACGTACCCCTAACTACCTGAGCATCGGAAGCTCGCACAATATAAGGGCTGTGAACAATGGCAATTAAATTGAGCCAGCTGTCGGATACGTCCGTCAATGCTTTGCTCTCTAAGCTGGGCTTCGGCACTACGAAGCAATCCATCCTTCGTCACTACCAAACCTCCGATGGTTCCAATTGGAGCTTGGCGGTCAATCGCGCTATTGCGGCTGGGGTGACGAAGATTATATTCCCTGAAGGCAGCTACACGCTAGCCACTCCCATCGACTACGTCTCTGGACTAATCCTGGAAGGCGAGAAGGAGATGAAGACCTCCGCCGTTGGCGGCAGCAGGATTACGGCGAATGCTGGCTTCATCAAGAATGCCAACACCACACGCAAGCAGATTGTAGTTCGCAACCTGCTCATCATGGGCAATCGCACTGCGGGGTCTGTTGGTATTGATGGTCCCTTTGGCGGCACTATCGAAGGCTGCCGCATCACAGGCTTCGACCACCTCATCCGCAATGCCTCTGGCTACCTTTGCCAATACATCCGATGCAACTTCGCTAACGCGGCCTTCGGAATCAACACGGCGGATGCTAACGGCACTGTCGTAGAGAATTGCCACTTCAACGATGACGTGGCCGTCCAAGTGACGACGCGAGACGTTACGCCCCAGAGCGGCGTGAACAGCGGCCTGCCGCTGGTCCTTCGCGAGAACAACCACAACCTCACTGACCTCACCACTGTAGCGCTGAAGATTCGCGGACAGGTGAGCGTGCGTGACTGCTACTTTGAGAAATTCAGTGGCAGCGTGGCCAACACAATGGTGGACCTGGAAGTCAATCGCTTTGACCACCAAGGCTTCATCATGGAGAACTGTGAGCTAAACGGCCAGAGTGCGAATTGCACGGGCCTCTACATCAATGGCTCCCACCTCAACCTGGAGAATTGGACGGAAGGACGCGTCACTACCAACCGCTTCATCGGCCTCGCCCACCATGTTGTGTATGGCCCGAACAATCGTGTTCCTGGCCTGAAGATTTATGGCAACTCTCGCACGACGGGCGATTTCAACATCGTCGTGGAGAACAGCTACCAGAACCAGCACGTTCCCACGTATGACGGCTGGACCTACCTGCGCCTCGCCTCGGACTTCTCCAATTCCACTACGTCAATGACTGACGTCACGGGCTTGGCGTTTACGCCTGATGCCAGCGCCGAATACATCGTGGAAGGCACGCTGATGCTCCAGTCGGCAGCTGCCACCACAGGCCCCCAGCCTGGAATTGTTTGGCCCACCAACGTGGGCACGGGTGTGTACTACACACAGCAGGCAAGCGCAGCAGGCAGCACTACGCCTCGCTATGGCAACACTACGGCTAACTTCACGAGCGGTGCAGCAGATATTGCTGATGCCACTGGCCCCTGGCCCCACAAGTTGGAAGCAACGTTCCACACCGCTTCCAATGTTTCTGGGGATTTCAAAATCACTCTCCGCAGCGAGGTTGCAGCTAGCAACGTCACTATGCTGGCGGGTTCCTGGATTCGTTATCGGAGACTTATTTAATGGCTAAGGAAAAGATGTCGCGCCTGGGATTGGCCGATCCTCGCTCTGGCGCAGAGCGCGTGGCTGGTTTGGTCAATCGTGTGGCCAGTGGTAATCGCAAGAGTCCTGTTCGCAAATACGACGACACTCCGGCGCAAATGGCCGCTAAGCGCAAGGCTTCGGCTCCCACGGGCAAGGCTGCTCCCAAGCGCAAGAAGGCTAAGTAATGAACGTCGTGCAGGGAGAGTTCTGGGCCTTTATCTTTCCAGACAATATGGAAGATTTCCGCAAGCGTTACGGAGCAGACGTCATTGCTGTTGATCTGGAAGAAGGCTCTCTGGCGGTGATTGGCCCAAATGATCGGGACTGGCGAGAGATTCCTAGCGATGTGGAGTCTGGGCTCAAGGTGGTGAAACTCAGGAGCAAGGACTAAATGGCGAAGTACGATCCACTAAATACAATCACCTCCCTTGCCAACACTAGCTCGGCCAAGGAAGCTCTGAACGAAAACTTCAGCCGTCTGGCGGAAGCGATTGACGACACGCTTAGTCGTACAGGTCGCACTCCGAACCAGATGGAAGCTGACATCGACATGGACAGCAATGACCTGCTTAACGCAGGTCGCGTCGATGCTCAAGAATACTATCTCAATGGTGTGCCGTGGGAACAGACGGTTGCTTACGCGAATAAGCAATACGAGACGTTCTCTGGTGATGGAGTCAACCTAGACTTCACGCTCAACAAGAATCCCGGAAGCCTGGGCAATCTTGAGGTGAGCATTGAAGGTGTGATGCAGCGTCCCGGCATCGACTTCACCTTCAACGACACCACCCTCCATTTCACTACAGCTCCCCCGGACGGGGAGGACAACATCCTCGTCCGTTACGATGAAGCCCTTTCTGCTGGCGTAGGCGATAGCGCCAGCATTCTTTACACGCCCCCGTCCACGGGAGAGTCCGGCAGTGTTCGTGACTTCCTGGACAGCCTGTGGGCCGCTACGACCACTAAGGGCTCTGCCCTCATCCGCTGGATTGGTGACGGTGTTGGCGCTGTTGCGCGTTCTGTCTGGTCTAAGCTTGCCGATCACATGGACATCCGAGATTTCGGTGGCGTGGGTGATGGCACGGTAGATGACAGCGTTGCACTAACCAATGCTCTTGCGGAAGCTGTTAGCAGCGGCAAGCCTCTTCGCGTTCCTGCTGGCATCTGGAAGATTACGACGGAAGCCGTTGTAGACCTTGATGCCTTTGAGGGCGTGGTGATCTACGGCGACGGCTCTGGACGCACGGTGTTCAAGGTGGATACGCCTAGCGGCGACTTCCTGTCCATCACGTCCGATCCGGGCAATTGGTGGATGGAAGTGGACAAGCGCTCTAAGGTGGCGCTGCGCTACTTCTCCGTTGCTACGGAAAACACCAACCAGGGTGTGGGCATCAAGTTGAACATGGGCTCCGTTGAAGGACGCCCCGCTCCGCTGGTGGACATCACGGACGTAGAGGTGCGAGGCTACAACAGCTTCTTCCACTACTTCACCAAGGGCTTCTACCTGCTGGATACGACGGACGCCCGCGTGGCGCGTTCTCGCGTCATCCAGGGCGGTCCTGGCAACACTAACGGCATTGGCTTTGACATTCAGTCGTCTAGTTCCACCAGCGACCCCACCAGCATCAAATTCCATGACTGCGAAGTGGTGTATGGCCAATATGGCTGGCAGATTGGTGATTATGTTGAAGGCGTCTACCTGACCCAATGCGACGGCGTGAACGTCACTACGGCAGTGAGGGCTGTCAATACCACGGGTGAGTCTGGCCTCCACATTGTTGGTGGACATGCCAACTGCTCGGGCGTCTGCTACGACCTGGATGGTATGCACGACTTCATCATCCACGGCCCGCTCATGTATAGCTCGGCTGGTTCTGGTAGCTGGCGTGGGGTTAAGGTTCGTAACGGTGCTAGCGGAACCATCACCGGCTGTGTGATGCGTGCAGGCACGACGGTGGGTGAGATTGGTATTGATGTTGATGCGCTCCCTGGCGGATTCCACGGCCTCGTGATCGCAGACAACCACATCTCCAACATTGCCACGGGCATCCAGCTTGGCGCTGGTGCTCTGAACGTAGATGTTGGTCGCAACCATTTCGTCAACGTCGGCGCTCGCGTCACCAACCTTGCTGGCCTCGCTGCTGGCAACATCATCTACACGCGCCAATGGCCCAGCTTCATCGACATCACCCCTGCTGGTGGTGCACCATCCGAAAACATTGACATCACCTTGCCTGCTGGCTACTTCGCTACGAAGCCCACGGTGGTGGTTGGAAGCAGCGCTTCCCAGGGGCTTACATTGGTGTATGACCATGCCAGTGCTTTTAGCACGGCTACCAACGCACGTTGTCAAATTCATAAGCTCGGCGGTGGCAACATTCTAGCTGCCGCCACTCGTATCACCTTTCTAGCCGTGGAGTAAGCGATGCAGAAAGTATCCGACAGGATGCTCCTAGATCAGCGCGTCATCACGCTCACCTCCCAGGGCTATAACGTCCGGGGAGATGGGGTGACGGACGACACTGTAGCCATCAAGGCCGCTTTCCAAGCGGCTGCTGCAATGGGACTGAAGCTGTATGTCCCTGGCTACGACTACAAGCTGACCAACACGCTCTCTTGGACCATTACGTCTGATTTTGAAGTGGAGTGTCATCCTGGAGCGACGTTCATCGCTGACTCCAGCTTCCCCGTTGACGCAAAGATGGTGCAGCCGTCTTCGTCCACAGGCACCAATCGCTTCAAGTGGGTTGGCGGCACGCTGGACGGGCGCAACATGCCCGCGCGTGTTTCCGGGGCTCCTGACCTTCTCTACATCTCTTCGCAAAACCTGAAGTATGTGGAGATTGAGGGGGTCAAGTTCCTCAACAACAACGACAGAACGGGCACGGCTGGAGACAGCAGCCTGTTCCTGGCCGAAGGCGAAGACTACAAGGTTACGAAGTGCTACTTCCAGGGCGCTGTTGATAGCGGCATCTACATCTCTGGCGACAACGCCGAGACTGTTGGTCGCCGTTGCCTCGTCACGGATTGCACCTTCAAAGACCTGGGCGTCGGGGTTATTTCCAAGCGTGGCTTCCAAGACCACACTGTCAACGACAACGAGTTTGAGCGGGTGAACACCGCCGTCGTGATCGGCGGCATTGGTGACGTAGGCACCACGGGACGCAAAGCCACCATCAATGACAACATCCTGAAGAACGTGAGCAGAGGCATTGAAGCTCGCGTTGCTGATGGCACTGTCATCATGGGCAATCGAATTGAGGATTGGGGCATTAGCGCCGCTGGCGCTGCTGTTGCTGAGTATGCAATTCGCATTGCTGGATCGAAGTATTGTGATGTTGTTGGCAACGTCTGCATTCAGACGGGCCTCGTCACTCCCAACGCTGCTACGGCAGGCATTCTCTTTGAGCGTCGCACAGAACTTGGTGTTGACTACGACAGCACGGACAACCTCGCCCTCGGCAACATGATTCGTGGTGCTTCGCGAGGGGTTGTGGAAACCACTGGCGCAGATCGCAACGTGATTCGCGGCAACCCCATGTCTGGCCTCACTGGCGCTCGTATGGTCATAGTGGGAGCCTCCACGCTTTACGAAGACATTGATGTGGGTAACACACGTAGCCATCAGCGGTTTGGTGCCAGCGGGGCCACCCCCATTAATGGCAGCATCACGGTGGTGGAGAATGATGGCGATCTGATTGAAAGCAAGCTCACCCCCGGCACGAATGCGTACATCCTGATGGTGGGTGATCCGGCATCCAATTCTGTTGGACGAATTGCTTACGATCACACCACAGACAGGTGGACGTTCCGCGCAGGCGGCGGCGGGGTAAGTTTCTCTATTGGCAATGGAACAACGGGCTTCTATGCCACTACGCCCATTGCTAAGCCCACTGTGACTGGAAGCAGGGGCGGCAATGCTGCCTTGGCTTCAGTGCTTACACAATTGGCTGCCCTCGGGCTCCTGACGGATAGTAGCTCCGCATGATTGGCATTTTTGAAAAAGTAATGGCGGGGGCGCTTGTATTGGCCCTCGCCTTTGGTGGATGGCAATGGGTGGCTAAGACACGCCTTGAGGCGAAGCTGGCCAATGTCGAGGCTCGCCTGGACCTTCAGGAAGCTCTCACCAAAAACACCCAAGAGCGAATGGCATCTGAATTGGAAGTCATCGCTAAGCAACACAAAAAGGACCAAGAAGATGCGGACAAACTTGAAGCTTCTCTTCGCAGCCAGCTTCGCTCTGCTGCTCTCAAGCTGCGCGACCACTACACCTGTCCTAGTGGACCCTCCGAAGGTGGACTCAGCCCTGATGAAGCAGCCCGACTTCGAGAAGAGGATGCGGCAGCGTCTATTGCAGACGCCAAGCGAGCAGACGACTGGATCAAACGACTCCAGGAAGTGATTAAGGAGTATCAGAGTGTACGATGAATGGCTGCCAGATAGAAGCAAATTCAAGGATGCTGGCGGACGCTACATCACTCAGAGTTTGTTTCTAGAGAACGGCTACAACACCGAGTTTGCCATCTACACCTTGAACGATGAGGACAAGGAGCACAACGGCATCCTCTACAAGTCGCTCCGTAAGCTCTATCTCCAGGAGATGGACCCCACGGAGTACCAATTTGCTACGAAGTATTTGTGGGGCTGGGAGCATTGGAAGCGCATCCAAAGCAACGCTTTGATGGTCAAGCATGTTGAAGCTTGGCGAGAAGAACTTGAAGTGAAGCTTCGCTCTCTCGGCGTCAAATACGCCATTGCCGAATCTGCCGACAGCTTCAATGCTGCCAAGTGGGTGGCTGATGGTGGATGGCGCGGCCTACGTGGTCGTCCCAGCAAGGCAGAGAAGGAACGCGAGAAGAAGATGCGCGAGAACGCCATCAAGGGTTTGGACGAAGACTCTGATCGCATTGTCCACCTAGTCCGTAAGGAGAACCAATGAGCAAAATCACTCTGCCCCGGTTCAACTCGGGCTTTGGTACAGCGAGCAAGCTAAACGAAGCGATGGAGCTTCTTGAGGCTGCCATTGATGCAGCCCTCTCTCGCGACGGCACCTCCCCCAACCAGCTGGAAGCAGACCTGGACCTCAACGGCCATGTGTTGCTCAATGCTGGCGATAGTGATGACCCGCAGCGGGTGATTAGCTATGAGGACATGGTGCAGTATGTTGCCGGCGTTTCGTCTGGCACTGTAGTCCAGAAGCAGGAGATTCAAACTGCCACCAACCTGCAAACGCTGTTTACGCTCACCACGATGGAATACTCCCCTGGGGCCTTCAACCTCGCGGTGTATGTCAACGGCGTGCGTAAGTTTGCCGGACAGGACTACACGGAAACCAGCAGCACTCAGGTGACGTTCCTGGCAGGACAAACGCTAGGCGCTAAGGTGGAGTTTGTAACGAACGAATACCTCGGCACCACGGCTGTCCAGAGCCACACGCATCCTTGGTCCCAGATTACTAACACGCCTGTCCAAACCCAGCGCTGGCCCACCTATGACGAAGTGACGGACAAGCCTACGGAGTTTGCCCCAGAGGCCCATGAGCATGACGCTGGCGACATCACTTCTGGACGCCTTGCCGATGCGCGTCGAGGTGTGTATGTCCAGGCTACGCAGCCTGCCAGTCCGCAAGTGGGCGACCTCTGGTTCTGGAGCTAATCCATGACGAAGAAGTTCTGGAACGGCTCTTCCTTCGTGGACATCGGAACCAAGAAGTTTTGGAATGGTGCTTCATGGGTGGATATTGGCCTAGCTAAGTTCTGGAGCGGAGTGGCCTGGGTGGATATTCCTCTGGGCGGTGGTGGAGGCGTCCTGAGCGCCACTGTAAACGACGGCACGGTGTTCGGGAGCGAGTTCCGTACCCCACCCCCAGCTAGTCCCCCCGTGGTCACTGTAGGGGCTGACACGCCGTCTAGCGTCACTGTCACGGCCTCTGGGGGCACTGGCCCCTACACCTACGCCTGGACCCACGTCTCTGGCGATAGCGCCGTTGGTGTCTCTTCTCCCTTTGCCGCTACGACAGGCTTCTCGGCCAACGTCGGCAAGAACCAGACCAAGGCAGCCACCAAGCGCTGCACTGTCACTGACAGCCTGGGCGCTACAGCTTCCGTCGATGTCCATGTTTCCCTCACTTACATTTACGAGCCTGGATGAAACTTACAGCAGCAGAAATTAAAGAGGCGGCCGAAGCAGACCTGTTGGTCTTTATTCGCTTGCTGGCCCCCCATCTGTTGCTGGGGCAGGCCCATCTTGATTTGATTAATTGGTGGCAGAGCACAGCCCGCAAGCAAAACCGCTTGGTGCTGTTCCCTCGTGGCCACCTCAAGAGCAAGCTGATGGCTTACAAGACGGCCTGGGAACTTACCCGCGATCCGTCTGACACCATCCTGTACGTCTCCGCTACGGCGGCTCTGGCAGAGAAGCAGCTTCATCTGATTAAGATGATTCTCACCTCTGCCACGTACACCAAGTATTGGCCCGACATGGTGCATCCCGACGAAGGTAAGCGCGAGCGCTGGACCGTCAACGAGATTGCCCTGGACCATCCCATTAGGTCGAAGGAAGGCATTCGTGACCCGTCTGTCAAGGCTGTGGGCCTGACGGGCAACATCACGGGCTTCCACGCCACCAAGATTAAGTTGGACGATATTGTCGTCCCGAAGAATGCATATACGGAGGACGGACGTGCAAAAGTTGCTGCGCTTGTTAGTCAGCTCGCTAGTATCGAAGAGCCTGAAAGTGAGATGGATTGTGTTGGTACGCGATACCATCCGAAAGATCAGTACGAAGAGTTCCTAAATCAAACCTACATCGTCTATGACGACGAGGGTGAGATTGTAGAGGAAACCCCGCTGTGGGACAGCTACATGCGTGTGGTGGAGATTGGGGGACACTTCCTCTGGCCCCGCCAGCGCCGAGAGGACGGGAAGATGTTCGGCTTCGATGCCAACGTCCTGTCCAAGATCAAGGCGAAGTACACGGATGTCACGCAGTTTTGGGCTCAGTATTACAACAACCCCAACATGGGTGGGGATGGCCTCATCACTCGTGAGCGATTCCAATACTACGAACGGAGCTTCCTACGTAACGTCAACGACAAGTGGCACATCGGCGATAAGCCGCTGAACATCTTTGCCGGGATGGACTTCGCGTACAGCCTAGCCAAGAAGGCCGACTACACGGCCTTGGTTGTAGTGGGGGTGGATGAAGACAACCAATACTACCTCTTGGATATTTACAGGTTCAAGACGGGCAAGATTGGGCGGTACTTCGATGCCATCCTGGAGTCCTACCGCAAGTGGGGCTACAAGAAAATCCGATGTGAGACGACCACGGCACAGTCCGTCATCGTCCGAGACATCAAAGAAAACTACATCGTGCAACACAACCTCCCCCTGGTGGTGGATGAATTCCATCCCACGCGTCACGAGGGCAACAAGGAAGAGCGCATCATGGCCACCCTTGGTCCCAAGTACGACAACATGCAGATTTGGCATTACAAGGGCGGAGAAGTGAACAACCTGGAGGACGAGCTTGTTATGGCAAAGCCTCCCCACGATGACATTAAGGACGGCCTGACGGCTGCCATTGACATTGCTGTCGCTCCTATCAAGCGGCGCAGGCATCATCAAAGGAGCGCTGGCAACGTGATTTATAATACCCGTTTCGGGGGCGTGGGGTTTAGAGGATGAAGAAGGTAGTTGCAGAACTAACCGAGATGCTCGCCCCCAAGGGACTAGCGGGCCAGATTACATCGCTGTGGACTAAGCACACTAACGAACGACTCCCCTGGCTAGCCCAGAAGAAGGAGCTTCGTGATTACATCTTCGCCACAGACACCAACACCACTAGCAATCAGGCGCTTCCCTGGAAGAATCGCACGACGATTCCCAAGCTGTGTCAAATCCGCGACAACCTGTTCTCCAATTATGAAAGCGCCCTCTTCCCCAATGACAATTGGTTGAAGTGGGAAGGCAGCGGCAATGATGCCGTCACCAAGGAGAAGCGCAAGGCTATTGAAGCCTACATGAAGAACAAGGTGAAGGAGAGCAACTTCGTCACCGAAATTCAGAAGCTTCTCTACGACTACATCGACACAGGCAACGCCTTCTACGATGTGGAGTGGATTACGGAAAGCACCGTCGATGCTGAGACGGGGGAAATAATCCCAGGATACATTGGACCCAAGCTCACGCGCGTGTCCTACCTGGATCAGGTGTTCAACCCCATTGCTTCCAGCTACGACGACAGCTACAAGATTACGCGCTACCTCAAGACGCTTGGGGAGATGATTGAGGAGCTTGATACCAAGCCGGAGCTTTCCTACAACCGCGAGGTTGTGATGAAGGCCCGTGATCTTCGGCAGAGCATTAGCACTTACAGCCCCGAAGACCTCAACAAAGTGGCGGCCTTCCAGGTGGATGGCTTTGGAAGCCTCTACGATTACTACAGTAGTGGCTACATCGAAATCCTGGAGTTTGAAGGAAGCATCCACGACAAGGAAAGCAACGCGTTCAAGAAGAACGTCATCATCACGGTGATTGATCGTTCGATGGTGGTGCGTGAGGCGCGTATGCCCTCCTGGCTTGGTAAGAGCTACAAGGGGCATGTGGGCTGGCGCTATCGCCCGGACAATCTCTATGCGATGGGTCCGCTGGACAACCTCGTGGGTATGCAATATCGCATTGACCACCTGGAGAATGCTAAGGCTGACGCCTTCGATCTTGCCATCCATCCTCCGATGGTTATTGCCGGTAACGTGGAGATTCCCGACTCGGGTTGGGGGCCTGACAGCGTGTGGATTGCTGGTGAGGGCGGGGCTGTTACAGAGCTAGGTAAAAACCTCGCTCCCATCGTCTCCGCTGACAACCAGATTGCAGCGCTTGAGTTGAAGATGGAAGAGATGGCGGGTGCTCCCAAGCAAGCTATGGGCATTCGCACTCCTGGTGAGAAGACGGCCTTTGAGGTGCAGACGCTTGAGATGGCTGCCTCTCGCATCTTCCAGCAGAAGATTAGGCACTTTGAAATCAACCTGCTTGAGCCTGCGTTGAACAAGATGTTGGAGCTTGCTCGTCGTAACATGGACGGCTCCGACCTTGTGCGCGTGATGGACGACGACATTGGTGTGGTGAACTTCCTCTCTGTTACGAAGGAAGACATCACGGCCTCCGGCAAGCTTCGTGCTGTTGGTGCTCGCCATTTCGCAGCACAGGCCACGATGATTCAGAATCTAGTGGCTATCTCCAACACGCCCATCTGGCAGCAGATTAGTCCTCACGTCTCTACCAAGCGCCTCGGTGCGATGGTGGAAGACCTGCTCAACCTGGAACAGTTTGATCTTGTCTCTGACAACATCGGTGTTCTGGAAGCGGCAGAAACCCAGCAGTTTATGTCGCAGGGTGAGGAAGACAGGATGGTGGCAGACGCTACCCCAACAGAGGCCCCTGAGCCTCCGAAGGATGTTTAATGGCTAAGCGCCGTGTAACGTTGCCCCAGAATGCTCTGGGGCCTGTGTCCCGTCCTGGGGACAAAATGCGCATCCAGGACAAAGTGATTGCCGATGCTCAGGCCAAGGCGCGTAGCGCCAGCAAGGCCAAGCCGGCTTCGGAGAGTGTGCGGGGCAAAGCTCCTTCCACGGTGAAGCGCAAGCCCCTTGCTGCCTATCCCAATCGTGCTGGTGCTTCTTTCACTCCAGGTAGTAAGGCTGACATGGCCTACACGGGAGTGAAGGTGGAGAGGCAGGCTGCTAAGGCAGCTGGCCGTATGCACGGGGCTGGGAAGGTGGGGGCTGTGATTGCTGCTGGTGCAGCGGCGAATGCAGCCTATGACAAGTTGAGGCAGCGCAAGCGTGCGAAGTGAGCTAATCCGGGGCCTTAGTCCCGAAGAAGTTAAAGAACGGGCAGCCATCCTCAAGGGTGGCCGCCCTACACGGGAAATCTATAAGCAGGTATTGGAGGGCAAGTATCAACAGCTGATTCAGAAAGTTCTTACAGAAAAGAACTACACCGATGTTTCATGGGCAGCGTATCAGGCCGATATGATCGGGGAAGCGCGTGCCATCAAATACATGCTTGAACTACTTACTCTTGACCAAGAGGAAATCTGATGTCTAATGAACTTAACGTCGTTGATTCTGACCAGAACGACGGCGGACAGCCGAATGATCTTACTAACATCCTTCCCGACGACGTAAAGGATTTGGTTGGTCCCGGCAAGAAGTATGCTGACGTGGGAACGGCGCTGAAGGCCCTGAAGTTTAGTCAGGAGCATATCGCCCGGTTGGAAGCCGAAGCGCGCGAACGGAATGAGCGTGTCGAGTCCAGCCTCACCATCGAACAGGTACATGAGAAGGTCCAGGAGCTTCTGGCTCAGGAGCGTGTTACCAGCACGCCGTCCGGGCTGGATGAAACGAAGGTTGCTTCGCTCTTCGACCAGAAATTCCAGGAACAGCAGAAGCGCGCCGAACAGGTTCGTAATGTTGCCTTGGTCAAGGAACAGCTGTCCAAGAAGTACGGCGCTGAAAAGTTTGCGGAAGTGTTCAAAGCCAAGGCCACGGAAATCGGCGTCGGCGTGGACTTTCTTAATAGCTTGGCAGCTACGGCTCCTGCTGCTGTCCTTGAGTATTTCAAAGACAAGTCGCCCACTGTGGCTCCGTCCTACGGAAGCTTGAATAGTGCGGCTCTCAATACAGCCCCCAAGGCTTCTCAGGAATTCAAGAGTGTGATGGGTAATGCCTCTACGGCAGACACCGTGAAGCTCTGGCAAGACCTCAAGAAGAAGTATACGGGGTAATCACATAGGAGTGACAAATGCAGACCACTAGTAATACCGCAGCCTTTATTGAGGCTCAGGTTTACTCGGACTTCATTCTCACCAACCTCCATGACGGCTTGCTGCCGGCTCCCTTCTATCGCGACGTGTCGGACTTCCCGTCCGGCACCACGCTGAATATCAAGGTGGTCGGTGATGCAACCCTTCAGGATGTTGAAGAGGATAAGGCCATCTCTTACACCCCGATTGACACCAGCACCGTTACGCTGACCATCACCGATTATGTTGGTGACGGCTTCTACGTGACGGACGTGCTGCGTCAGGACGGATCGCAGATCGACCAGCTGATGGCTCTTCGCGCCCAGAGCGGCACGCGCGCCATCCAGGAAGACTTCGAGTCCAAGTTCCTGCGCACCGCTGGTATCACGGCGCAGACGCTCAGCAACGCCAATCAGGTGAATGGTTTCGACCATCGCTGGATTGCGGACGCCTCGGCGGACAACACCCACAAGATGGGCATTTCCAGCTTCCTGGAGATGAAGCTGTCCTTCGACAAGGCGAACGTGCCGCAGAGCGGCCGTGTTGCGCTGGTTGACCCGGTTGTTGAAGCCACCCTCAATGGTCTGGCTGCCAACTTCTCGGTTGATCGCAACCCGAAGTTCCAGGCTCTCCTGGAAGAGGGCTTTGAGCGCGAGCACAAGTTCCTGTTCAACCTGTTTGGCTGGGACATCTGGACCTCTAGCCGTCTGGCTAGCACGGACAGTGCTGAAACCATCACCCACCGTGGTACGGCGGAAACGTCGGCTGCGGGTTACAAGGCCAACGTCTTCATGTGCGTTGCTGACGATCAGACCAAGCCGATTATGTCGGCGTGGCGTCAGCTGCCGAAGGCCGAGTCCGACCGTAACAAGGACATGGCGCGCGACGAGTTCGTGACCCGTGCCCGTTGGGGTATTGGCCGTCAGCGTGTGGAGACGCTTGGCGTCATCCTCACCCACCCGACCAACTACTAATCTGGAGGCTTTAAATGGCTAAGGAAACTGTGAATGGCGTGCCGAACTTTTACGGCCCGCGTCACCGCCATGAGGGCGTTCAGGGTGCTATGAGCACCATTGGTGCAGAGCGTCAGCTTGTGATGCTCTTCTCCGGCGACACCTACCTCACTGTCACTGGAGCCCTCCCGGCCGGTGCCGTTGTTGTGGGCAACACCCTGGTTGAGATTGCGGAAGTGTTCGCCCTTGGCGGCACGACTCCCGTTATCAACGTTGGTGTGTCTGGTTCGGAAGGCACCAATCGTTTGGCTCAGATCAGCGAAGCCCAGGCGGAAGCCGTGGGCACCTACAGCATCGCTTCGGCGGGCACGCTCGCGGTGAACACCCCGCTGGCTGCTGCTGTGGTTCTCAAGGTGGCTCTGGGCGGCACTACGCCGACCATTACCACTGCTGGTAAGGCTAAGCTCATCACCCCGTATCAGGTCCTCTAACGGACAACTAAAACAACAAGGACAATTCGGGCCAAGGAAGGCCCTTCTAATTTCAGGAAGTGCTAATGGCAAAGATGTCGCTTTTGGAAATGGTGCAAGAAATTCTGTCCGACATGAATTCGGATCAGGTGAATACCATCTCTGATACTTTAGAAGCAGAGCGGGTGGCCAAGATTGTCCGCCGCACTTTCTACAACCTGTATAACGACCGTATCTGGCCCCACACGTCCCGTCTAATGCGCCTGGACAGTAGTGCCGACAGCAACCGCCCCACCCACATGATTATGGCAGAGGATGTCATCGCTGTGGATTGGGTGAGGTATAACAAGCAGAAAGACTTGGCTGACACGCTTCGTTACGAGGAAATCCAATACAAGACTCCAGAAGACTTCATCGACTTTGTGATGAAGCGGGATTCTACGAAAGACAACATGATGACGGTGTTTGATTATAACGGCACCCCGCTCATCATCCAGACGGATGCCTTCCCCACCTACTACACGTCGTTCGATGACGAACATATTGTGTTCGACAGCTATGACAGTGATGTGGACAGCATCCTCCAGCACAGCAAGACTCAGGTGTATGGGCAGGTAGAGCCTGCGTTTGAGCTTGCTGATGAATTTGTCCCTGACATTCCTGCAAAGGCTTTCCCCTATTTGCTCAGCGAGGCCAAGAGCACGGCCATGCTGAAGGTGAAGGAAGTGTTTAGTCAGAAGGACGAACAAACTGCTGTCCGACAGAAGTCGTGGCTCTCCCAGGAGAAACATCGTGTCGGGGGCGGAATCAAGAGGCCGAACTACGGCCGCAAACGCTAAAGGAACCCATGTCTAAGACTTTCCGAATCGAACCTGTTCCCAACTCTGCTCTGGTCCGCATTGCCTTTGAAGGTGGGGGTGAAGTGCCGGATGAGCTGAAGGGAGCGTTCACTACTCCCAAGATTGCACAAGACGCCATTCGCATTTGGCAGCTAGCCAATCCAGATCGCACACAGGAACCTGCCCGTGTCGTGGCGCGAGAGGACGAGAAGCCTCGCCCCAAGCCCAAGCACATGGATCACGTCTAAGAGACAGAGATGACCCAGCAATCCACTAATAAGAATTATCACACTTTCGTAAGGGGGATTATCACCGAAGCTGGGCCACTCACGTTCCCTGAGAATGCTGCGCTAGACATCGACAATGTTGTGCTCTCTCGTAAGGGCGCTCTGCTTCGTCGCCTGGGGATGGACTTTGAGGACGACTTCGTTCTCATCGACACGCCTCTCCAGGCTGACGATGCTGTAGCAGCCTACCTCTGGGAGAACGCAGCTAACGATGCGGCCAATCAATTCGGAGTGGTGCAGGCAGGGCATCTACTGCACTTCTTCGACTTGAATGCAGCCAGTGCTTCGGCTAACAGGTTTGCCTTTGTAGACCTGAGTGCTTACATCAACCCCAACGCCCCCATCCAGGTGGCTAGCGGTTTGGGCAAGCTGTTCATCACGAGTGGCGTAGCTGCTCCCATCTATCTCACCTACGACCCCGTTACGCAGGGAGTGAGTGTCACACAATACCCCATCCTGATTCGGGATGTGTTTGGTGTGGAAGACAACCTAGAGGTGAGTGAGCAGCCTGCTGCGCTTACGGTGGAGCATCATTACAACCTGTTCAACCAGGGGTGGGATGATACGCGCATCAACGCCTACAAGGCTGAGAACACTGTAGCCCCCACGGCTGTATATCCTGCCAACTCCCAGCAATGGTTTGTAGGTAAGGACACGGATGACAACTTCGACCCCATCCTCCTGAAGAAGCAGGACTTCGGAACTACTCCAGCCCCTCGGGGCCGCTACATCATTGATAGCTCTGACTACACCAATTCTCGCAACCTTGCTTCGGGACTTACGCTTCCTGCGGCTGCTGATATTGGACGCCCTAGCGCTGTCGTCTTTGCCTTCCAACGTCTGTTCTATTCTGGTGTAAAGAGCCAGCTGACAGGCGCTACAGGAAAGCAGCCCGACACCTCCGGCTTTATCTACTACACGCGCACGCTGCGCTCTGTAGAGGATGCCAAGCAATGCTACGCAGAAGCCGACCCTACTTCCGAATTTGACAGCGAGCTTGTTGATACGGACGGCGGCTTCATCAACATCCCCAACTGTGGACACATCTACAAGCTCCTGGAGATTGGCACCTACGTTGTGGTGTTTGCCGAGAAGGGCGTGTGGGGAATCACGGGTGGTGATGGGGGCTTTACGGCCACGGTGAATCAGGTGGTGAAGCTCTCCAACTTCGGCGTGCTGTCTGCCTCTAGCGTGGTGGATGCGGAAGACAGGGCCTACTATTGGAACCGTGGTGGTATCTACCTCCTGGAAACCAACGAGGTGGGGTTGCTGTCTGCCCGCAACATCACGGAAGACACAATTCAAACGCTCTTCAATGACTTGCCCCAGGCAGCCAAGGAGACGGCCGTAGGGTCTTATGATCCTGTCAATCGCCGTGTCACTTGGATGTATAACCGCGATCCAGACTACACCACGGCAACGTTCCGCAATCGCTACGATGGGGAGCTTGTCCTAGACACGGTGTTGGGAGCTTTCTACAAGCACAGCATCAGCAGCTACGACGACCCTTCCCCCTACATCGCCGGCTACGTCCTAACGCCTAATTTCGTGACGGACCTGGAAGGGGAGCGTCCTCGTGGTAACGGCGTGACGAAGTATCTGACGGTGCAATTCATTGACCCAGATGCAGACATAGCTTCTGTCTCCTTCGCTCACTATCGTGACCAGACCTTCCGTGATTGGAAGAGTTTGGATGGCGTGGGAAGCAGCTACCTCAGCTACATCCTGACGGGCTACGAAATCATGGGCGATAGCGCCCGAGATAAGCAAACCCCCTACGTCACCACACACTTCACCTTCACTGAGACGGAAGCGCAATGGGGCAGCCCTGAGTTTCCTGTCAGCGATGAGTTGTTCCCCGTCAATCCTTCTGGCTGCATTTTGCAGGCGCAGTGGGATTGGTCGAACAGCCCCGAAAGTGGCAAGTGGAGTAGTGAGATAAATGCCTACAGGCTGCTCCGTCAGTGGACGGCCAACGAGGAAGGCCCTGTCAATTACGGGCAGGCCGTCATTACCAACAAACACAACATCCCTGGATCGGGCAAGGCTCTGAGCCTCTACTTCCGTTCCGATGGCGATAAGGACTTCCAGCTACAAGGCTGGTCTACCCGTTTCACTGGACAGGCGAATGTATAACATCCGAATGGCAACGCCCGAAGACTTCCATCAGATTCTTCCGATGGCGCAAGAGTTCATCGGCAAGGCAAAGGAATTCCAGGACATGCCTGTGGATGTTCCTTCTATCCTGGAGCACTACATCTCCATGCTGCAATACGGCTTCGTGTTGGTGGCAGAGGATGAGGGGAAGTTGGTGGGGATGCTGGGCACTCTCGTAGGCCCCTTCCCCTTCAACCGCAACATCATCGTCGCTACGGAATGTATGTGGTGGGTGGACCCGGAATATCGCAGCAACAGGATTGCTGGTGCGTTGATGCAGGCTGCTGAAGAAGAGGCTCGCTCTGCCGGATGCCACAAGTTTGTCATGTCTGCTTTGGGCAGTAGCCCAGAAAAGGTGGGAGCGTATTACCAATCGAAGGGATACGCTCCGTATGAAACTGCTTACGTAAGGAGCATCTAATGGCTGTATTCACTGCTATTGCCGTAGCTGCCCTGGCCGTGACAGCTGTGGCAGGATACAAAAGCTATCAGGCTCAGAAGTCTGCTGCTAAAGAGCAGCGCAAGGCGCAAGCTGCTGAGCAGCGCCGTGCTGACATTCAGAATGCCCGAGAGCGACGCTTCGCTGTCCGCAATGCTAGGGTGCAACGAGCAGCTATTGAAGCACAGGCAGCCAACACAGGGCTGCTAGGCTCTAGCTCCGCTTCGGCTGCTATGAGCAATGTAACGTCCCGAACTAATGAAAATCTGTCCTTCCTGGACCAGATGCAGGGACTTTCTCAGCAGGCTAGCACGGCTAACATCGCTGCTGCCGGCTATGCATCCAAGGCCGGGAAGTGGGCTGCTATTGGTGACTTCGCCAATACGGCTGCTGGCATTGGTATGAACTACTTTGGTCCTAAGCCCCAAGGAACCTCTTAATGGAAAACCAGCTTAAGCTCGGCCCGATTGAACAGCTTGATGGGGATGGACAACTACTCCAGGAAGCTATCAATCCAGAGGAAGAGCTGCGCGACTATCTTGATGGAAGTGTGGATGAGTCTACGGACTTCACCATTTCCAAGGATGAAATGGGCGTCCCGCCTACGGACGGGATGCTCATGGGTGCTGCTGAGCAATACAACTTGGCTATGGCAAACACAGCCAACAGCATCACCCCAGAAGACGTAGAAGACATGGTGAAGCGAGACATCACTTCGTATGATGTCTCTTCCGTGCTCCGTGGTATTCAGGACCAGAGCAAGGAACAGCGCAAGCTGACGGCCTACAATCTGATTGCCGATCCTCGGCTCCAGATTGATGCGAAGATGGATTTGCTTCGCTATGTCTCCGACCTGGACAACATCCAGGATGTCAACGTCGTTTCTAAGCAGGCGCAGAGCAATGCTGCCTCTATGGAATACGTGGATGACGATGAGCCGGATAGTCAAGATGCGTTTGCTATGCACCAGGAGGCTGTCACTATGCAGCCTGCTAGCACGCCAGCTACGCCTGTTCCCCCGGAGCAAGTGTTTGCTGACCTGAAGGCTCTCTATGATGAGAGCGACCAGAATCAGAGTTTGCTGGACTACCTGGAGCAGATGACGCCTGTTGGTGCTCTGCCCACGTTGAACAATGTGCTGGCTGACATCTACACGGACCTCAACCTCACCAACCCCAATAGTGTGGGGGATGAGAGTAGGCCGTGGCTGACGGCTGGTAATGCGTTTGTAGAGCTTCGCACTATGGTTCGCCAAGCCTCCCCGGAGCAGAAGGCGAACATTGCGAATGTTGTCTATCGACGCCTGAAGCAGAATACAGGCATCCTCCAGGATCACAATGATCTTGTGACGATGCAGGTGCTAGAAAACCTGTTCCCCCAGGATTTGTTTGGCTACGATCCCTACGCTGCGCGTGAGGGAGAGAAGACCCCGGAGGAATTGCAGGCTATTGTCCAGCGCCAGAAGGAAATTCGGGCCAAGCTGGACGTGCAATTTGGCCCCAACGCTCCTTCCCCGCAAGAGCGCAAGGCCCTGGCTGCTGAGCTTGAAGAGCTTGGCAACCAGGAGATTGGGGCTCCGAATGGGCAAACCATTGCGGACAACGTGTTCAACATTTTGGATTGGACGTTCGTTGGTGGAATGCTCAAGGGCACGGGCAAGACCATTCGTGGCCTGCCCAAAATCCTGGAGAACATGAGCCATACGGCTCCCGAAATTGCAGCTAAGAAAGCTGCGGCGGCTGTGTTGGAGGAGACGGGCGAAGCTGCGGCTCGCCTGGGCGTGAAGCCCCTTGACCTTGCGGACAACTTCCTCACCTCGGGTGCGGACGATGTGGTTATCAACCGTGGCGTCAATGGCTTTGCTGCCATGACGGAACAGATGCGCAATCAGGTGCGCTCTCTGGTCGAGAGCTTGCAGCCCACCAACCTGACGGCTGCTGAGCGTGGCAAGGCCCTGGGAGACATCTCCCAGAAGTATAGTCCCAACATCCTGGCCCAGAAGCGTAGCGTCAAGCTCCACCTCAATCAGTCGTCTGTCCAGCTAACGCCAGACGGCACTAGCGCGTCCGTGACGGCCGTCTTTGGTGCCACCCCCTACAGGGGATGGGCGACCCTCAAGGCGGCCCGTAGAGCGAGCCTGGAGGCCGCTGAGGACGTGTTTGGTAAGGACGCTCCCGTGGAGCTAGTCCAGAAGAACGCAGATGGCACTTTTACGCCGGTAGCTGCGGATGCCAAGGACTCTCTGAGGGGAGAGTTCTTCCAGCGTGTCCGTGATGTCCGGCACCTCTCTAGCTCCGAAACCTATGGGACCATTGGCCTAGCCGATGATGCCGTGGATAAGCTCACGCTGTCCTCTGGCGCTGCCCATTGGACTCGGGGCCTCAACATCTTTAACGACTTCCACTACGACCAAATCTCTGCCCGTGTTCGTCAGAGCAGCTTTGACAACACTGTATGGCGTGGATTGATGAAGCCCCTAGTTGGTTTGAAGACCAACGAGAAGCAGCTGTTGTCCAAAATCATTCGTGAGAATGAGGGCAAGCTCCTGGACAATGACGCCCTGGAGATGGCTGCTGGCGGCAACAAGAAGGTAGTGGAAGGCTACAGGCGCTTCAACCAGATTGGTGAGATTGCCTACCACCTGGAGGATCAGCTCAAGCGCAATGCTTATTTGCGTGAGGGACTTTCTGACCTCTACCAGGGAGGCCAGCGTATTGGCTTCGGCAAGGTGCTAGACACTACGGAGGCCGTGGCCTCTCGCCGGAAGGTGTTTGATCCTTCTGCTGGCAGCTACACCACTATGGCTCCGTCTGACATCGACGCGCTGTATAAGCGTGGCGGGCGTCTGGCGAAGATGAAGCATCCTGTTCGTGGACAGGAGAACATCGAAGATGCTCTGGTGCTGATTGATGGCACCAAGGGCGGGCGTCAATTGCCCGTCCCGGCTTTCGGGGTGCAGGCCAAAATTCCTGGCTACTACCCCCACATGTATAACCGCAACTTCATCGTCTATGCGGTGGACAAAGCGGGCAAGCGCATTCCTCGTGCTGTGAGCTTCACGCACAAGAGTGCTATGCAATACGTCGAGCGTAAGAACGCTCAGCTAGCTTCTCTCGCCAAGAAAGGCAAGGCTCTTAACGTACAGCGTTATGACCTGGGCTACGATCCTGCCCTGACGCGTGGTGACACCTACGCCCAGCACTTGGATGAAGTGGAGAGTGGCTTCAGCCAAATCATGTTCGGCACCCGAGACGGCTCGCCGTTGAAGGAGCTTGACAGTTGGATGGAGGAAGCTGAGCTTGATCCTGTGGCCGCTATGTTGCGAGCCACGGAGATTCTTAGCACGCGCGTTACGAAGGGAGAGATGCTTCAGTCCATGCGCCAGCGCGTGTGGAACAGCCTCCACCTCCCGGAGAACCAGAAGTATTTGAAGCCTGGAGCTAAGAGCAAGAGCTACAACCAGCTTACGGTGGAAGACCTCGTTGAGAGTCATCCTGACACTGCCGGCTGGAAGAAGCATCACGCCATGCTCCATCGCATCCGCCTTATGGAACAGAGCCCGGACTTCTGGGAGTCTGCCACCAAGACGGCCTACCGTGGTTTGGCACAGATGTCTCAGAAGCTCGGACTAAAGGGGCTGGAGAACGCTGCCTATCGCGGAGCTAAGAGTGGGGGCAACCCTGTGTCTCTGGCTACGGGCTGGATGCATCGTATGTATATCTCTGCCTTTGCCTCCAAGCAATTCGTGCTTCAGGTGATGCAGAGTATGGCTACGGCTGGCACGTTGTCTCCGGCTCGCTATGCCCAGGCCATCTACCAGGGCATGTCCATCATCCCGGCTGTCGTCCTTAAGACGGGTGATTTGCACGGGCACAAGATTGCTGGCTTCCTGTCTAGCATGTTGCACGCTGACGACTTCTATGCAAAGGCCGTTGGGCTGGAGAAAGAAGAGTTTAACAAGCTGGTGGACATCATCGTCAAGCGTGGCCTCATCGACTCCGTTGGTGCCAACACTATGGTGAAGGCTGCCATCAACGATGCGGCTGATGCTGCTGCACGTAAGCGTGCTGGCATTCCCCGCAAGGGTATCCCCGAAGCCATTGAGAAGGTGAGGGACAGCCTGGGGCCGCTGGCTCCGCTCACGCGTATGCGTACCTACGATCAGGCCATCTTCGGCACCTTGAATAAGGTGGGTTGGGAAGGTGGCGAACGTATCAACCAAATCCTGTCCATGCTCACGCTCTACAACCGCGACAAGGCGGCTGGTGTTGCTAAGCTGGCGGATGAGGCATACGTCGATAGTTTGGTGGGACGCACGGCTGAGCTTACGGGTAACATGGTGAAGGAAGCTGGGTTTGGCTACACCAACTCTGTGCTTAAGCCCTTCATGCTGTGGGTGCCGTTCCAGCACAAGATGATCCTTCAGGCATTGCCGAAGCGCATTGGCGGTATGCAGCGCTTCACGGCTGACCAGAAGGCTCGCATGGTGCTCGGACAATTCCTGCTGTATGGAGCGAATGCTACAGCGGTTACGGCTGCTGTGCATCAGGCCGTGGAGCGTGGGATTGTAGAGAAGCTTGAGAGCCAGCCCGAAGGAGAGAAGAATGCCTTCGTGCAATTCTGGCGTGACAACCTCACGCGGGATGTGCTTAGTGGCTTCCTATTCGATTGGACAGGCAACAAGGTGATGCAGGCCCTGTGGGGCAATGACGCTACGACGCCTAACGATATGGCGTGGGGCCGTGCATTTGCACCGGGCGCTGGTCACGAGTTTGTCCGAGAGAAAGTGACGGCTCTGGCGACGGCAGACTTCAAGGGCGCTCTTAGCGTCCAGGGCAACTACTTCGCTAAGCTGGCTCGCTACCTTAATGACGTGAGCAATGTGGTGACGGCTCGCATGAAGGACATGGATGACATGCCCCTCAAGGAACGCATGGGTCAGATGGTGGAACGTGGCTTGATTGACACTGTTCCTATCTATGGTAAGTGGGTGACGGGACGTTGGGCGTATGAGCATGGCCGTTGGATTAGTGAGAATGGCCAACTGTCTGAACCCTTCGGGGATAAGATTGAAGCCCAGCTTCAGATGACCTACGGCTTGGACAGCAAGGACAGGGCTGCCTACTACGAAGCTACGGACAGGCTCCGCATGGAGTTTGAGGATAGCGAGAAGGCTACGCAGGCTGGTGAGCAAGTGGCTGACATCTATTGGAAGCAGCTGGTTGCTACGGCTGTCAAGACTAATGAAGAAGCTCCTACGGATGAGATTTGGGACAGCATGATGAATCAATACATGCTGGACCAGGGCTTGATGCTCTCGGTGCTTGGCCCTCGCGAAATGGAAATCTTCCGTGCGCGTATTGAACGCAACATGGATAGGCTTTCCCAGGGCGAGGGTGATAGCGCTGAAATGCTGATGATGGAGAAGTTCACCAACAAGCTGCGGGAAGGTGGGTATGGAGATAAGGGGCCGATTGCTGCCACTTACTTCAAGCATCTCCCGTTCGTAGAGAAGAACCCGGCCTTCATGGATATGATTGAGAGTGCTCTGGATGAGATTGTCTATGAGCCCGTTCCCGAGAACGTCACTGAAAATACTTTGGAAGGTGAGGAATAATGGCTGAAGATATTCGTCGCCAAGTTGGTGATGTCTCTCCTAGCACGTATGTGCAGCAGGGTGTGGTGGACAATAGTGCTGCCACGCTCATTGATACGGCTGGCAAGCTGGCGCAGGGAGGCGCCCAGCTTGATGCTGATTTGGCTAAGCAGCGTTTTGGTGATGCCATCGAGACGTTGCGGAGTCAATACATCACAGGACAGGGGCCGCGAGATGTTGCGGCTTCTGTTGTGGAGGACAAGCCTGAAGAGCCGTCTGAGGACGGCTTTGTCCCCACGGCTCAGGACAAGAAGAGCCTTGCTGACTTTGGCAAGACGCTGGATGCTCATTCCAAGGCTGTGAGTCAGGGTATGCGTACAGAAACGCAATTCCGCATCGCAGCGGAACGTCTCTATCGCATTGCTATCAGCAAGCGCCCTGGCTTGGCTCGTGAATTCCGTCAGGTGGCGGAAGGCTTCCTTGGATTCGATGTCGTTGGCGGGACGGTGGATGCCATCGCTGCCCAGGATAAGGAATTCATTGAAGGACAGGCCAAGGCTGCCAAGAGCAAGGCGGAACAGCAGGCTGACTTCATCAAGCGCCAGCGCGAGCAGTTTGAGAAAATCTACCCTGAGAGTAGCTTCGTTCCTGACGAACAATGGGCTGCTTATGCTGCTACGAAGATGCCGCATTTCATCAACGCTACGCAGAAGATGACGGCTGGTGAGCTTGCCGCTCAGGAAAGCAAGTTGATGGACCTTCAGGGCAAGAAGAGTCAGGATGTGGACACGCGCTTCTATCTGTCCCAGATGGACGCTATTCGTTCCCGCTTCGACTCTGGCATTGACAAGGCTATTGCCCAGGCATCTGTCCCCGATCCTAAGACGGGCCAGAAGCTAATTGATAGCCCGCAGGGAATGCGGCAGGTAATGAC
>JGI10216J12902_100886030_pt1 | contig 26407 bp, 15 predicted proteins | sample KanNatreferecore_FD_12902 | JGI IMG/M metagenome (IMG submission 12902)
CGAGAGTCGAAAGTCGAACGCAGAATGGCTTCCGGCTCTCGACGTTCGACTTTCGACCTTCGACACTTCCGCGTCCCACTTCGCCTCGAAAATCGTTTCTCTCTCGCGCAGGGTCAGTTGCAGCCCGGTCGCAGTTCTCGTCTGTTGGAGAATGACGCCCTCCGTCACGACGAGTTGCCCGTCCATGTCCTCATCGAGCGGCGCAGATGGATTGATTTTGAGCGGGGCCGGTTCCTGGTCGCCCGCCATTTTCTGAAACACTGCGTCGCGCAACACGCGGCGGCGACCTTCCCTGCCGGGGAACCCGACTGCTTCAACTCGATCCCCGCGTTGTATCCCGCTGGGTTCCTCCGTAAGGACGAGCAAGCCGTCCCTGCCGTCCTGCACGTAAACGTAACGGCCCGCATTGAGCGTAACGATGCCCTGAATTTTCGCGCGCCGGTTGAGCGTGGCAGACGTGCTGAACTGGCCCAGGCTAGCAATCGTCCTCAACGGGACCGAAAACGGGTCTTGCGGCGCTTCTTCCTCGACCGTGATGGCGTCGGGCGCCGGCACCCAGAGTTGCACGCCGGTCAATTGGCGCCGGTCATTGCTCAGTGCCGCGCACACGCCACGGAGCCGAACAATGGCCCCCGGCAACTCCTTTAACAGGGAAGAGGTGCGCACTCGTGCGATGAAACTTCCGCTGGAAGTAGCAATGTCCAAACGCGCCAGACCCGGAGCGTCACTCACGGAGCGCACATAACCACGCATCTCGACCCATTGGCTGTCCTCCGCGCCGGTGAGCGCCTGTTCGAGCGAAACGGGCCGTGCGTCCGGAGTTTTGAGATTGCCGCGTCCCGTCGTGTCCGCGTTCAAAATAACGGGTGAGTAACCACCGTCGCCAGTGACGCCCTGCACCTCCAGCCAATCGCCCACGCGAGGCACGTGGCTTTTCTGTCCGCGCACGACGGCGATGCCGCCTGAGGAATCGTGCAGAAAAAATTTGTCACTGTCAGGATCGGCCCAGGTCACGACGCCGCGGATTCGCACTGGGAGAGCCTTGGCTGCCTCTTCGGCGGAAAGCTGGCGCACCTGGCTGGCGAGGAACAAATCCTGGGGGCCATTCGTCGAGCCGGATTCGTGGGGAATCGTTTCGAGCCGAGCGATAGGCCGAAACATTCCCTGGCGCAGGCGCAACGCCGGCCCGTCCGCGGCGGGAAAACCGACAGCTTCGACGAGGTCGCCTTGCTTGGCCGTCCGCGTTTGCCACGTCTCCACGGTCACTCGCCCGGTTCCGTCCTGAATGAGCACAGATGCGCCAGGTTCGTAGCGCTGAAGTGTTCCTTGCACCCGGACCCGTTCGTTGGTGGGCGAAGTTTGCAGCGACGCGATCGTGCGCAGTGACGCCGCGAACCGTGTGTTGGAAGAAAGCGTTTGCAACAACTCCACGTCTTCGATTCGCGGAATGGCCATCTGTGCGTCCAGGAATTTTTTGTTGCGGTCGAATTTGGGAGTGAAGACGCCGGTGACGCGCACGTGCGAATCTTCCTCCACGGTCCATTCGCTGGGGTCCGCGACGGAAAGGATGGCGCGCGCGACAAACTCGTCCGTGACCACCTCGAATCGCACGTGCGAGTTATCTCCGCCCGAAACCTGGCGAGTGTAACCTTCAATCTGGCAGCGAATGTTGTCCGGCGTGCGTGAGCGCGGCACTGGTCCATTGATAATCCACGGAGCAGGCAGTCCGGTTTCCGAAAGAACGCGGTATTGCGCATTGGACAAAGAAACTTCGCGCGCGCCCGGCCTCGTGAACGCGGTGATCTCCACTTGCTGGCCCGAACGGAGCGCCGGGAACGGCGGCTTCGGCGCGCAGAACAATCCGTGCTCGCCCTCCTGAATCCACAGAAGTCCCCACGCCACGTCGTAATAGTTCACGGTGACGGTCAGCTTCACCGGGTTGGCGATGGAACGAAGCTGTTCAGGGAAGCTCCAGATGCGGGCGATGTTCGTGATCGTTTCGGGCACAGGTTGCGGCTTCTCTTCCGCCCGGGTGTTTTGGAGAAGCGCGAAAAGTGCGAACGCGAAAAACGCAACGCTTCGTGGTCGCGATACGTTGCGCAGGCATGGCACTTCCAGGTGATGCTTCATCGATTCGCCTTTTTCCATCGGAACCCGTTGGCGGGCGCTTTAGAAAGAATTCTCAGTTTCGCGAGCGAAAGTGCGACCGCGGCGGAAAATGCGCGGGGAACGCTTTCCCGGCCTGTTTCCAGGCGCGGGAAATCCCTAAAGGACGTTGGAACGACACCCGATAACTCTCGCGACGGCAATGCGAATGCGCCCCCCTTTGATCTGTCGAAGCGCCTTGCTCGCTCGCGAGCCAGTCCTTACGGTGCCGCGGCGGGCTGGGGACAGTCTGCCCCGCCCATCGCATTCCAATCGAAGGTCGTTCCTGGCGATCGTTCTCATCGCTCTCGCGATGTACTTGTTGAGTGCCGGAAACGGGAGGGGCGGCGTGCCGCGGAGCTCCAAGGAGCACGAACTGAAGGCGGCCTTCCTCTACAATTTCACGAAGTTTGTCGAATGGCCGCCTGATCGCTTTGCCGACACGAACGCGCCGTTGGTTCTCGGCATCGCGGGTGACAGCCCCTGCAGGGCCGAACTCGAACTGATCGCAAAGGACCGCAAAAGTAACGGACGCGCGCTGGTGATCAAGCCGTTGCAGTCGGCCAGGGAAGTGAAAGACGTTCACATGTTGTTTGTGTCGGCCTCCGAGGATTCACGGCTGGACGAATGGCTGGCCTCCGCGCGCGGCGCCGCGGTTCTCACCGCCGGCGAATCGGCGCAATTCCTGAAGCGCGGCGGGATGATCAATCTTTTCCTCGAGGGCGAAAAAATCCGCTTCGAGATTAACATGGAGCCGGCGGACGCGGTGGGGCTGAAGGTGAGCGCCCAGCTCCAAAAGCTCGCCAAGGCCATTCGGAGGAAGCCATGACGATGCGCTTTCTTCGCAATATTCCGATCAAGCAGAAGCTGACGTTCATCACCATGCTCGCCAGCAGCGTGGCGCTGCTGCTGGCCTGCGTCGCGTTCGCGACCTATGAGCAAGTGCGCTTCCGCGACCGGGTTGTGCGCGACCTTTCCATCATTGCGGAAATGACCAGCGCCAACAGTACGGTCGGGCTGACGTTCAACGATGTTTCCTCCGTCGAACAGACCTTGAACTCGCTGCGCGCGCACCCGCACATTGCGCGCGCCTGCGTGTACGACAAGAATGGCCGGCCCTTCGCAATTTATCAGCGTGCCGACTTAAAAGGCCGTTTCGTGCCACCGCCCGCGCAAGCGGACGGCCATCGCTTCGGCGAATCCCAACTCGATCTGTTCCAAACAATTTCTTTCAGCGGCGAAACCGTGGGCTCGATTTACATCGAGTCGGACTTGCGCGAACTGCGCGAACGCATCTGGCGTTACGCGCTCATCGTCGTCGCGCTTCTCCTGGCGGGATCGCTCGTCGCGCTTCTCCTGGCCGCGCGACTGCAAAGAATCATCTCGCGGCCCATCGCTGATCTTGCCGCGACCGCAGCCGCGGTGGCGACGAACAGGAATTACGCGGTGCGCGTGGTAAAACATGGCGAGGACGAGATCGGCCGCTTGTTCGACGGCTTCAACGAAATGCTCGCGCACATCCAGGAGCGCGACACGGCGCTCCAGACCGCGCGCGACAATTTGGAGATGCGAGTCGAAGAACGGACGGCGGAGTTGCTCAATGAAATTGCCGAACGCAAACAGGCCGACGAAGCGTTGCGAGTCCAGGAAGAGCGCACGCGCTTAATCGTCGATAAAGCTTTCGATGCGATTATCAGCGCCGATACCAACGGCACGATTATTGGATGGAACAGCCAGGCGGAGAAAACGTTTGGCTGGTCGCAGTCGGAAGCCGTGGGCCGCGCTCTCGTGGATACAATCATCCCGGCGGAACATCGCGCCGCATATCAGGCCGGGATGGAGCGTTTCCTGGCTAATGGGGATGGTCCTCTCCTGCACAAGCGCATGGAAGTCAGCGGGCTGCACAAAGATGGCCATGAGGTGCCCATCGAACTGGCCATCACGCCGATTCGTGTCGAGGGTGGCCACGTCTTCAACGCCTTCGTCCGCGACATTTCGGAACGCAAACATGCGGAGGAGCAATTGGCGGCCACGCACCGGCAACTCATGGACGCTTCGCGCCGCGCCGGCATGGCGGAGGTCGCCACGGGCGTGCTGCACAATGTGGGCAACGTGCTGAACAGCATCAACGTTTCCGCCACGCTGGTCACTGACGCGTTGAAGAAATCCCGGACGGCCAGCCTGAGCAAAGTGGCGGCGCTCCTGCGGGAGCAGCCGAACCCGGCGGAGTTTTTTGCGGCGGACCCGCGTGCCAAACCTTTGCCGGGCTATCTCGTCCAACTGGCCGATCACCTGGTCGCGGAGCAAAACGCCGCGCTCGCAGAAGTGGACTCGCTCCGGAAGAACATCGACCACATCAAAGACATCGTGGCGATGCAGCAGAGCTACGCCAAGGTCTCGGGAGTGACGGAGGTGGTGCAGGCAGTGGAGCTGGTGGAGGATGCGTTGCGAATGAATGCAGCGGCGCTGGTGCGCCACGATATTGAGGTGCAGCGTGACTTCGCCGAAGTGCCACCGCTCTCATTGGACAAGCACAAGGTGCTGCAAATTTTGGTCAATTTGATTCGTAATGCGAAGTATGCGTGCCAGGAGTCGCCACGCCCGGACAAGCGGTTGACGCTGCGCGTGGCCGAGAGCCGGGAGCGGGGAGCGGGGAGCGGGGAGCCCGGAGCCGGCTCCCGGCTCTCAGTGCGCATCGAGGTCATCGACAACGGGGTGGGGATCGCGCAGGAGAATCTGACGCGGATTTTCGCGCACGGTTTCACCACGCGCCAGAATGGCCACGGCTTCGGGTTGCACAGCGGCGCGCTGGCGGCCCGGGAATTAGGTGGCCAGCTTTTGGCGCACAGTGATGGGCCGGGTCTGGGCGCGACGTTTACCTTGCATCTGCCAATCGAACCAGTGCGCGGAGAGCCGGGGGCCGGGAGCAGGGAGCAGAGAGCCGAAGGTCGAGAGCCTGCTCCGGGCTCCCCGCTCCCGGCTCCCGGCTCTCCGCGCCTTCGCCTGTAGGAGTATTCCGATGGCGAATCTCCTCTGTTCTCATTCCGAATAGCTCTCTGTTCCGATTAAATGCCATGGGAACGTTGCCGATAGTTCACGGACAGATGCAGGCGCGAACCTGAAAATCCGAAATGCTGAAAAACCGAAAACCTGAAATGCTGACCCGAAAGGCTGAACTGCTGAAAATGAATCCCGATCCATCGGGCCTGAAATTTCAGCATTTCAGCATTTCGGCTTTTCAGCATTTCGGGACAGCGCGCTGAGCTATGCAAGAACCAACCCCCCAACCCATTCGCATTCTCGTGGTGGACGACAATCGCGCGATTCATGATGATTTCCGCAAAATCCTTTCGTCGCCGCACGCGAGTTCGGCGGAGTTGGACCAAGCCGAAGCTGCGATCTTCGGCGGCGCGGCCCAGCCAGTGCAGTCGGCAGCGTTTCAAATCGATTCGGCTTATCAGGGTGCAGAAGCCATTCAGCTTGTGGAACAGTCATTGCGCGAGGGCAACCCCTACCCTCTCGCGTTCATGGACGTGCGCATGCCTCCCGGACTGGATGGCATCGAAACCACGGCTGAGGTCTGGAAGCGTTACCCGGACTTGCAGGTGGTCCTTTGCACGGCTTACTCGGACTATTCGTGGGCTGAGTTGCTGGCGAAGCTCGGCGCCACGGATCGCCTGGTGATTTTGAAGAAGCCCTTCGACAACATCGAAGTGCTGCAGCTTGCGCACACGCTCACGGAGAAGTGGCGGCTGCTCCAGCAGGCGCGCACGAAAATGGCCGACATGGAGAAGATGGTGAGCGAGCGCACTCTGGAGCTGCGCAACACGAACGGGCAATTGCAGGTCGAGATCGCCGAGCGCAAGCAGGCCCAGGCCGCGTTGGAGGAGAGTCACAAGATGGTGCTGCGCCAGGAGCGGCTGGCGGCGGTGGGCCAGCTTTCCGCCGGCGTCGCGCACGACTTCAATAATATCATGACGGTGATTCACGGCCACGCCAGTCTGTTGCTGCTCAACGACAAAGTGCCGGGCGCGGTTCACGAGCCGTTGCGCGAGATCGAGGCTGCCGCCATGCGCGCCGCCAGGCTCACGCAGCAGTTGCTGGCGTTCAGCCGCAAGCAGGTAATGCAACCGCGCAACATCAATCTCGGCGAAGTGGCGAACAGCCTTTCCGCCATGCTCGGCCGCGCCATCGGTGAAGAGATCTCGTTGCAATGCGTTTACTCTCCTGGCCTGCCCGCCGTTCACGCGGACGCCAGTATGATCGAACAAGTGCTGATGAATCTCGCCGTCAATGCACGCGATGCCATGCCGAACGGAGGCGACCTGACCATCAGTGTCGATGCCGTGGAGGTCACCAAAGAACACGCGGCGCGAAATCCGGAAGCGAGCGCCGGCCGATTTGTCTGTCTCAGCGTGCGCGACACGGGATGTGGCATGGACAAGGACATTGCGAGCCGCATCTTCGAGCCATTCTTCACGACCAAGGACGTCGGCAAAGGCACCGGCCTGGGTCTGGCGACGGTTTACGGCATTGCCAAGCAGCATCATGGGTGGATTGAAGTGGAGAGCGCGCTCGGCCAAGGCAGCCTGTTCCGGGTGTTTTTTCCCGCCATCGAATCGGCTCCCACCGAAACGGACGTTCAGAAGATCGCGAACGAAGTCAACCGGGGCAACGGCGAGACCATTCTGGTCGTGGAGGATGAACCCGCATTGCGCTTTCTGGTGCGCAAGATCATTCAGCGCTACGGTTATTCAGTCATCGAGGCGAAGTCCGGCCGCGAAGCGCTTGCCATCTGGGAACGGCAAAAGGACCAAATCGACCTGCTGCTGACCGACCTCGTCATGCCGGAAGGAGTTTCTGGCAAAGATCTGGCCAAGGCGCTCCTTTCCGAGAACCCGGACCTGAAGATCATTTTCACCACCGGTTACGATCGAAATCCGGAAGAAGAGAATCTCTCACTCAAAGAAGGCCTGAATTTCATTCGCAAGCCCTACGCTCCGCGGGCGTTGGCGGAGATGATTCACGCCTGCCTGCACAAGGTCCAGGACGCGGCCGGTCGGTGCTGTAACGGGAGCCATCAGCTCGCGCTTTCCTGAGTGCGAGTGTTTGGCGCAGGGCGTTCGGCACGCCGTGATCCGGCGCGCGTCCCGCTCGCGCGCGAATTATCATCCTCGTCTCTCTTTTCGCGGCGAAGTTTTCTAAGATGACCGTAGCCCACCAGTTTTCGTCGCTGCTCATCCCAGAGGCGATACGTGAATGATTTGAAACTGGTGAACAACGTAACCGGCTTCACCTTTTGAAAAAGCGGATCGGCCTTGTGGCATCGCTCCAGGTTGTAATTCGGAATCCGCGGACTCAAATGGTGAATATGGTGGAATCCAATATTGCCGGAGAACCATTGTAGAACCTTCGGCAACTTGTAGAACGAACTGCCTTCGAGCGCCGCCTTCGTGTAGTCCCAATCTTCGCCGCGCTCCCAATAAACGTCCTCGAACTGGTGCTGCACGTAGAACAGCCACACGCCCGCCCCGCCGGCCACCGCAATGATGATTAATTGAATCAACAGGTAGGCCTTGATGCCGAAGATGACGCACAACCCAGCGGCCATCGCGAGTATCGCCACGTTCATCGCGTACACCGAGTGGCGTTCCCGTGTATTCGCATTGAGCGAGGGGAACCGTTGCCGGATGAGGAACAAGTAAAGTGGCGCAATGACGAACAGAATGAACGGGTTTCGCGCCAGTCGATACGCGAACTTTTTCCAACGCGATGCCTCCAGGTATTCCTGCACCGTCAGCGTCCAGATATCGCCGATGCCGCGCTTGTCGAGATGCCCCGAGCTGGCGTGGTGAATCGCGTGTTCCCACCGCCAATGGTAGTAGGGCGTCCACGTCAGCACGCCGGAGATGAATCCCACCAGGTCATTGGCCCAGCGCGATTTAAAGTATGAGCCGTGCCCGCAGTCGTGGAAGATAATGAAGATTCGCACCATGAACGCTCCGGCCAGGATAGCCAGCGGCACGACGAGCCACCACGACACCGCCAAACCGAGATACATCAAGTACCAGATCAGCGCGTAAGGGGCGAGCGTGTTCACTATTTGCCACAGCGCCCGCGGGAGCGAGGGCTCCTGGTACTTCGCCACAATTTCTTTCCAGACCGCGATGTCTGCCGGGCGTTTGTTCTGGGTCGAATCATCTGTCATACCGAGTTTTTACTTTCTTCAAATTAACGAACGACAAAGGCGGCGTTAAGCTGACCTCCGTTCAGAAGTACCGTTGATTCTTCACGACGCATGATCAACATAAAAATCGAAACGGTTTCGGCGCTATGGGGTGTTCACCCCATTCAAACGAAGATCGTAGAGACACGGAGAAGAACGGCCGCGCATCCGGTTTCACTTTCCGCGATAGTCGTTTCTGAGACGATTCAATCGTTCGGCCTCCATCTCCCCCCGTTCGCGCGCTTCGGTTCTCAGCGAGGCGCGCAAGAGCAACAAGCCAGTCGGAAGCAGCCTTTTTGTGGAGGTTGATCTGAGGAAGCTATAATTCGTCCCCCGCAGTGGGCTGCCTTGTCAGGCACAACTCACCACGGGCACCGCAGGCTGTTTGCTTTTGCGCTCATCCAGAGCCGTGCGGACGGCGGTCAAGAGCGCGGGAACCCCGCCCTTCTTGTCCATCACCGCTACTGCGCCCATCGATTTGGCGCGCGCCTCCACTTCCGGCGAGTGGTTCACGGAGTAGATAATCACGGCCGGGTTTGCTTCAGGATAGTTGCGCCGCAACAGACCCAGAAAGGCAAAGCCATCGGTCAGTTCCGCTAAATCCGCGGCAGCCAGGCTCAGGTCGAGAATCAGCAAATCCGGCATCCGGGTTTTGATTGCTTGCAAAGCTTCGGAGACTGTGCCGGCACCGATCACCTGATAACCCGCGGCTTCCAGTCGCGAGCGCACGAGAATCCGAACCAGATTCGTATCTTCAACCACTAAAATGTGTTCAGTATTCATGTAACGCCCTTCTTCGTGCATCGGCAGAATCTACCGTGTGCTGGAGGGGTTTCAAAACTGGCCAGGCGCGCGGCATTCCTTGAGGTCAATCGTTGCTCAAATTGGTGTGTGCGAAACTGCTTCTTCTTTTTGGACATTTCATGCATTTTGAGCAACAACGAGGCGTGAAAGCGAAAGCGGGATCGACAAAGGAGAAGACGGCGGCGGCTGGCGCCCGGCCGAAAGTTCACCGCATCATCTTGATCGATGATCATCCACTCATTCGCCAGGGTCTATCTCAGTTGCTAAACTCCCAGCCAACACTGGCGGTGGCAGGATCGGCGGAATCCGCCGGCGAAGGCATTGAGATGGTGCGCAAGCACAAGCCTGATTTGGTGATCCTCGATCTGTCACTGCCGAAAACCGACGGACTGGAAGTGGTCAAACAACTCAAATCCGAACTCCCGAAGCTCCCCATGCTCGTCATCTCGATGCACGACGAGTCCGTTTATGCCGAACGCGTGTTGCGTGCCGGCGCGCGGGGTTATGTGATGAAAAAAGAACCCAGCGAGAAAATTTTTGAGGCCATCCAGCACGTGTTGAGGGGCGACATTTACGTCAGCGAGCGAATCAAACGCGATATGCTGGAATCCGCCCTGACCGGCAAACGTCCGGGCGCCGAAGGCGGTTCCATCCTTGATCGCCTGACCGATCGTGAGCTGCAGGTGTTTCAGCTTTTGGGCAATGGCATTTCCACGAAGGGAATCGCCCAACAACTCAACTTGAGCGTCAAAACAATCGAGACCTACCGGGAAAACCTGAAGGTGAAATTGAATCTCCGCACCGGCGCCGAGCTGGTGCAGCGCGCGATTCAATGGAGCAAAAGCCAGCCGGACTAACAGCGCAGGAAGCGCACTTCCTGCTCGTTCGGCAAACGGAAGATGATGTCGAGCCCTTCCAATTCCTTGCTCACGCAGAAATACAAGGCGTGATACGGAGTTTCGAACCGGCGCGCCAGGGTCGCGTTCGCGCTCCAATCGTCGTTTTCACACAGATACGCTTTTGTGCTCCGATTTTTCAGCATCACTTTTGGTTCCATACTGTTTCCTCCTGAGAACGCTTTCCTGCCTCCTTTTTAATGCACACGCGGCTCTCGCGAAATCAGGCAGTCACTCGATTTTTTTCTCGGAAGAGAACCGCACTTTCCGTTAGTGGCAGCGCGGAGAAATGAAGCCGGGGAAAGTCCGACCTCTTTGTTGCGAAGATTTTCCCGATGGCCGGCCCGCCCGGACGATTGTGACGACCCGTGCCTTTTGTTATCACTCCGTCATGAAGTTACTCGCCACCGCCGCTCTGCTCGCCGCGTTTTCTTCAGCCGTGCACGCGGATCGGGTGGATGAATTCGTGAAGACTGAGATGGACCGGCATCAGATTCCCGGCTTGGCTTTGACAATCATTCGCGCTGGCCACGAAACCAGAAGCGCGGCCTATGGCCTGGCCAACGTCGAATTGAAAGCGCCCGTTCGCGCTGAAAGCGTTTTCGAAATTGGTTCAATCACCAAACAGTTTACCGCAGCGTGCATTCTCCTGCTCGCGCAAGAGGGCAAACTTTCCGTCGATGACAGGATCAGTCGATACCTCTCGGAGGCTCCGCCCGGCTGGAGCAACATCACCATTCGCCATCTTTTGAACCATACGTCAGGCATCAGGAATTACACCGGGCTGGATGGCTTTGAATTGTCGAAGCGTCTGACTCAATCGCAATTCGTCAAAGCCATTGGCGCGCAGCCGATGGATTTCGCTCCCGGCGAACAGGCCAAGTACTGCAATTCCGGCTACAATCTTCTCGGCTACATCATTGAGAACGCCAGCGGCACGAATTACTGGTCCTTCCTGGCCGAACGCATCTGGGGCCCGCTCGGCATGACTTCCGCCACCAATCGCGATCCCTCTATCCTTATTCCCAATCGTGCCGACGGCTACGTCCGGAAGAACGGCGCGCTCCACAATCGCGACAGTGATCTGACAGACGTCTTTTCCGCCGGCGCGATTGTTTCAACGGTGGGCGATCTGGCGAAGTGGAACGCCGCGCTCGACACGGACAAACTCCTCAACACTTCCAGCCGCGCGCCAATGTGGACCGCCGGGAAATTGAATGATGGGAAAGAATGTCCTTATGGATTCGGCTGGCGCATTGGCCAAGTGAACGGACACAAGAACATTGGGCACAGCGGTTCCACTTCCGGCTTTTCTGCGAGCCTGCAACGCTTTCCCGATGACAAGCTCACCCTGATTGTCCTGTGCAACTCGGACGAGCCGAACATCGCCACCACGATGGCGAAAACCATCGCCACCTTTTACTTCGTGGAAAAAACAACAGCGCATTGAAGTGTAATTGCAGCGGGAAACCCATCGCCGCCCGGCTCACGCCGCGCTCGCCACACTGCTGTCCTCCTGATTCTATTCGCGGGTGCAGCGCATCATCGTCATCACTGGAACAGACACGGGCGTTGGCAAGACCGTACTCACCGCGTTGCTCGCGACTCACTTGCGCGCGAGCGGCCACAGTGTCGCCGCCGTGAAACCGATTTGCTCTGGCGGACGTGACGATGCGCGAGTGCTGCACCGGGCGCTGCGTGGCGCGCTCAAGTTCAATGAAATCAATCCGTGGCATTTTCGCGCAGGGCTCGCGCCGTTGCTCGCGGCGAGGATGGAACGCAAGCGCATCGAACTTCGCGAAGTCGTCGCGCACGTGCACGCGATATCGCAGCAGTTTCAATTCCTGCTGGTAGAAGGCGCGGGCGGCTTACTCAGCCCACTGGGTGAACATTTCAGCACGCGCGAATTGATCGGCGCACTCGGAGCGGACGTCATCGTGGTAGCGCGCAATCAACTTGGCGCCGTGAATCAAGTGCGGCTCACGCTGGAAGCGTTGCCACCCATTGTCTCGGCTCGCGTGCGCGTCGTTCTCAGGTCCCTCCGAGGCAACGATACCGTTAGCCGCGCCAATCCCAAATTGCTCGGCGAGTTCATGCCTTTCGAACACGTGCACTCGCTGCCGTTCTTTGCCCGAGCAGGTCAACTGACAAAGGATCGCCTGTCCCCGCGCGTCCGCCGCACGTTGAACGAGCTGCTTCAGTAATCCGCTTCGATTTGGAGTTTGGGGCTTATTTGGAATTTGATTTTTGGAATTTGGAATTTTCCCGATCACCCCGGCGCCATCCGCTGGCTCATCTTGTTCGACGGATGCTGGTCCTTGCGTCCGTGAACGAATACGGCGGTCCACTCCGCCAGACGCTGGCCGAGCAATCGACACGCAGCCCGTGTTTCTTCCTCGCGCGGTTCCTTTGCGCAAACCGCGCCGTAGTGCAGAGTCATTTTCTTCGCCGCGTAATCCGTGACGCCGAAAACAAGAAAGCCAAAATTCATCAGCACGGTGAGGATGGATTGGCAGGCCAGCTCCATTCCGCCACCCCAGCCACCCGCGCTGCTGAACGCGCAGGCGATTTTGCCGTCCACTTCCATCCAATGCGGCTCCATCACTTCGTCCCAGAATTTTTTCATCTTCCACGAGAGCACGCCCATGTTCGTGGGACTGCCGACCGCCAGCCCATCGCACCAGAGCACATCCGCGGCGACGGCTTCGTCGATGGAACGCACGCGCACTTCAGTGTCGGATATTGTGCGCGCTCCTTCAGCGACGAGTTGCGCCATCTTTGCCACGTTGCCGGACTTGGAATCGAAGAGAACTAGAATGCGATTCATCGGCGAGCGTTGTAATCCAGATGAAGGCGGGAATCACTCCTGAATGCGCGCGCCGATCGTGACGAGGTCGTTGAAGCGGTCCAACGGTTGGTTCGCCGACCACGCCATGCCACGCAACAGTAATACGCGGTAGAGCGGATCGTCGAATGTCCAGGTGAAGTGGCCGACGATGGAGGCGAACACGCGGCCTTTGCCATGCGTGCGCATCCAGACCTGTGGTTGCGGTTCGCCATCTTCCACTGAAGTTGCGAGGACAGTCACGTCACCACCTGGTCTGAGTCTCCAATACGTTTCATCCACGAAGGTCAGCGGCGACGGCAAGCCGCGCGTGATTTCGTGCGGCGTCAAACTCAGGTTCTCAATGCCGTGACGAAATCTCGCACCCGCTCCCCAGGCGAGTCCGATTCGTTGCGCGAGCACGTCCGCGTCCTTGCCGCCATTCACTCCCCAATGCAGAAACACCAGTCCGCCGCCGCGAGCCAGGAACGCATCAAGGTCGCCCGCCTTCTGCGCCGACCAACCGGGATTGTCGCTGAAGAACGCTATGAGATCGGCGCCCTTCCATTGATCTTCGGTCGGCCAGCGATCCGCAGTTTCCACTTTCACGTTCTCGGCGAGCGACAACAATTTCGACCAGCGCTCGCGCCAGATCGGGTAGTCGTGCATTCCCGGGAGATTGTGTCCGGGATCCTTCGGCGCGGCGCAGAGAACGATGTTTACCTTCGTGGCAGCCGACGTGAGGAGGCTCTGATCGTTTTTGTGCTCAAGAAGTTTTTCCACCTCAGCGCGCTTCCGCGGCTCAGGCTGTTTGTGCCCCAGAATCACCGGCTCCGCGACGTAAGGTTCCAGCGGCACCGTGAGCAGGAACGTCATCAAATCGCGCCGCTCAGCATCGCTGATCGCGTCCCACAAGCCTTCCGGCATGAGCGAGAGTTGCGCGGGCTTCACAGACTTCACACGCGCGCGCGGCAGCACCTCCGCCACGCCGGTCGCCATCGCGATCTGAATCACGTTGTCCTTGTCGCTGAGAATGATGCCGTTCATTGCATCGCCGTCGTTGAGTTCAATCATGCTGGCGACGTGATCGGGATTGAGCGCGGCGTTCGGCAACTGAATGTCTTTGCGCACGCTGGCGTAATCGCGATGAATGAGGTTCGAAAGTTCGGGCCCGATGCGTCCGCCCTCGCCGCGAATGACGTGACATTTCGCGCACGCAAGCTTGTCGCTAAAGAAGAGGCGCTTGCCCCGCAACCAATTGCCGCCAGCGATTTCTGGAATCGTGCGTTCGCTGGGTGTCGATGTCTTCTCCGCGTCCGCTGGTTGTGCCCACGGTACCATGAACCTGCGCAACGGGAAGGCACGTTGACGGGAATCCTCCTCGGTGGACCACGTCGCGGTGAGTTTAAGTTCGCGCTCGCCAGTCGGGACACCGAGTTCGAACGGCTGCCACTCTTTGCCCGGAGCGCGGACAGCCATGTCCGCGCGTTGAAGGCCGCTCTCAGTTCGCGCGGACTCGGCGGTCCGCGCTCCAATGCGCACGGTGAACGGCGTATTTGCTTCGAAGCGCACGTTCACGTTCTCGGCCGGGCGTTCCCAATCGATTTTTGCGCCTGGTTGAATCGCGGGCTGGAGCATTTGAAGTAAATCCAACTGGCCGCGCAACGTGAGCGAACCGGGTTTGGCCAACCGCGCAAAGAATTGTTCCTGCTCGGCGCTTTGCCGCGTGAACTCGCGCGCAACTTGCACGTCCACGTGCGGCAACCAACTTGACGCTGCTTCTTTGCCGTCCGCAGATTTCCAACTCGCCTCCACGCCCGTCAGGTCTGCGGCCAAATCGATCTCGGAACTCTTGCCCGGCAACGTCACCGCGTAATTCACTGCTGCGTTTCGCGGACGCGTCACGAGCGTGAGAGTGCGGCGATCGGGACTGAGTTGCGTGCTGAGAATCTCGTGAACGTAACGTGGTGCGGCGAGTTGATCGTAAACGACCTGATAGCCCGGGCGAATCGTTTCGAAGCGATCGGCTGCGGCAATGTATTTGCCGGATTCGATGCGCGCGTGTTTCGCCAAATCGCGAACGTTGTCCGACGCGAGCGGGCGGTGAAAGGCCACGGACAACTCCGTCGGACTCGCATTCCACACCGCGACGGGCTGCGGCGCGTTGGTGTCCCCGTAGCGCACTCGCCACAGTTTGCCTTTGCCAGTCGGGCCGCTGCCCCAGTCCGGCGCGCCGCTGTGGGTGGCAACAATCAAATCCCCGCGCGGGGATACGGTGGCCTCCACCGTGAGAGCCTGAAGAGTTGCGAGCAGATGCGTTTGCGCAACGTAACCCGCGCCGGTTTTCACGAGCTTGGTGCGCCAAATTTTTCCACGGGAGTAGCCAGACATGATGGCGTCATTTTTCCAGGATGCGGGGCCGAAGAATGTGCCCCCAGCATCCTGCCGGGTTGAGCCGTCCGCAAGTCGAGTATCACTCGCATTTCCCAAGTCCCGACCCGGCAGGATGCCGGGGGCACGTTGGTAGGAATTGAACTGCAAGCCGCACGTGGATTGATGTTGCGGGCCATAATCAAACACGCTCGGTTCGTCGAACACATCGGGCAAATGCTTCGGGTGTCGCGGCGGGAACCCGTAATGACGTCCCGGTTGAATGTGCAGCAATTCATCGAGCGGATTTCCATCGTGCCGCCATGTCGCGCCTTCCTGGTCGCTGCAAAACAAATCGCCATTGGGATGAAACGCGAGGCCGACGGCGAAACGAATGCCGGTGCAAACTGCCTCGCGCTTTGAGAAGTCCGGCGCAACGCGCTGGATTGTCCCGCGATCCATCGTGGTGCGATAGCGCGAGAGGCCCGTCGCTTTGTCGATGAGGTACGGCTCCGTGAAACTCGCCGCACCGAGACTGAAGTAAACGCTCCCATCCAGCCCGACGGCCACTCCCAGTCCATCCACGCCGTGCTGCTGGCTCGGCTCGGTCCATGTCGCGACGGAAATTTCTTCATCGGCGCGGTCATCGCGGTTCGTGTCGAGCAGCAGTGAGACTTTGCCTTTGCCGGCGACGATGACCCCCTGCCCTCGTTCGTAATTCGGCAACGTGAGCGCCGCGCCGATGGGCGCGCGAATTGTTTGCTTGTCCCAGAACGGCTCGACTTTGTCTTCAAGTCCATCGTTGTCCGTGTCGCTCAACAGCCAGATGCGCCCGTCGTAACCGACCGCGAGCAGTTTGCCATCGGGCCGATAGCGCAGATTATTGATATTGTTCAAATCCACCGGGAGCTGGTGCGAACTGAAACCGGGAAAGTGCATTTGAATCGGCGGCGGATTCGTGACTGCGACCAGTGGCACCGCACCTTCGCGCACCGGCGCCTCGCTCAAGCCGCGAAACAGCGCGCCGTACTTTTCGCTGAGATAATGCTCGACCTTCGCACGGTCTGCGTCAGGCAGCACTCGATTGAACACGAGCAGTTCGGCAAATTCGCCGTGGAAAAATCCTTGCACGTGAGGGCGATCCGGCGTGTTCGAGTAACGGCGCGCTCCGAGGGTGAATTCATCGAGGCGAATGACCGAGTTGGAGGCGCGTTCGCGAGAGCCTTGCTGCTGGCCATCGAGAAACAACTTCACACCCTTCTCACCGCGGCCAACCACCAGCGAGAAAACATGCCAGCGCCCAAACGGCTGCGGCGTCGTGAGCAGGTTCGCCTGGCCGGGACAGCCGCTGCCTTCCACGTTCAACATGCTCAGTCCCGCGGACGGCCCGCCGCCCAAATCAAAATTCAACCCGGTCGTGTAATCGTTTTGTCCGGCGGCATTGAAGCCGAAGAAGGCGCGAAAAAAGCCGGCATTCGAGCGCGGCGCGGCGACGAGGAACACCGTGAGGTTGGTCTCCACTGTTTTTGTAGAAGCGGCGGTGAAGAAATCATTCGTGCCATCGAAGGAGAGCATCGCCCCGTTGAATTCCTGCCGGAAGCGCGGACGCGACGTGAGCAATGGTTGAGCGGCGTGCCGCCTGGCGCCAGAACCATCGAGCAGCACGTCCGGCGCATCGTTCCATGATTGCAACGGCGTAAGGCCGAGCGCACCACGCGCTGCCGTTTGGCGAGACACGTCGAACCAAAGCGACAAGCCGTTGGTCATGGTCAGCCGGTTATCCGACCACGGCTCGATGGCAATGGCGGTGTTCGCAATCAGGGCAGCGAAAGCAAAAAGCAGAAATCGTGGAATCACGAAGAGAGGCTAACGAGCGCGAGAATTGGCTGCAAGCGGCGTCCTGAGACGGAGGGCGAGGCCTCACTGATCCACACCCGCCTCAAAAACTTTGACAAAAAGCCTGAGGAAGGAGGGATTGATCGATACCGGGGCCGCCGTGAAAATTCCTCCGTAGCTCCATTGGAACAGATTAGTCGAACCCACAAGCCGATAGTGGTTGTTGGCGCTTGCTGACCACGACAACAGCCGGCTTTGACCTTGCAGGCGCATTTCAGCCCGGATGCCGTGCGGGTCCGGCAGCGGCGGCTGAACCGACGACGCATTGAAAGCTGCAGCCCCACTCCCTATGCGCAGGATCGTTACCGAGTTCATGTAAACCGGCGTGATGGGTTTTGAATTTCCATCAACCGGCACGCGGCCAATCTCCTCCACAACATTGAGTCCCTCGACCACTTCTCCGAAAACGGAATGCCTGTTGTTCAGGTGCGAGGCGGCGTTGAGCGTGATGAAAAACTGGCTGCCGTTCGAGTTGGTGCCCGAATTTGCCATCGACAAGACACCGGCGCGGTCATGGTTCAACGAAGGATGAAATTCGTCTTTGAAACGGTAACCCGGATCATCCGTTCCCATGCCATTGGGTGACCCTCCCTGAATCACGAAATTAGTGACGACCCGATGAAACGTAAGGCCATTGAAGAAAGGACGGTTCGTGACCTTTCCCAGCGAATAGTCGATGAAGCTTTTTGTTCCTTCAGCCAGTCCGACGAAGTTCGCGACAGTGCGGGGCGCGAGAGAATATTCCAGGCGGCAGAAAAAGATGCCTTTGCTGGTTTCGAAGCGCGCATAGAGACCGTCAGTCGTCGGCTCGGCCCTGCCGACGGCTTGCACGAGAACCAAAGCCGCGAGAAACAAGACAGTTCTCCACATCATTGCGGCACGGTCGAAGCTCTTGAGCGATGTCAACGAACGGGGAATCATCGTTGGCTAAGTCAGCACGCCGGGAATGACTTTTGCCGTCCCAGCCACGCCGGTCAGCCGCTCTGTGCGTCCGCTCACTTCAAAGCCAAGCTCTTCGTTGTCGAGGCCAAGCGCGCGGAGAATTGTGGCGTGAAGATCCTTGAAGGGATGCGGCTGTTGCACGGCCATCAAACCGATGTCGTCCGTGGCGCCGATACGTACACCGGCTTTCACTCCGCCGCCCGCCATCCAAATCGTGAAACCTGCGGCGTTGTGCTGACGGCCATTCTCACCTTGCATCATCGGTGTGCGGCCGAATTCGCTCGCCCAAATCACCAGCGTCGAATCGAGCAGCCCCCGTTGCTTCAAATCGGTGAGCAGCGCGGCAATTGGCTCGTCCGTCCAACGCGCGCGCGGCGTATGGTTCTCGACGAGCTTGCCGTGCGCGTCCCAGCCGTCTTTGTCCGGCATGTCATAGACCTGCACGAAACGCACGCCACGCTCGACGAGCCGGCGCGCGAGCAAGCACTTGCGGCCAAAGCTCTGCGTGCGCTTGTCTGTGTGTTCAAAGCCGTAGCTCTCGCGGAGCTTCAGTGATTCTTTGTCGAACTCGCCGACTTCGAGTGCTGCCGACTGCATTCGATACGCAAGCTCATAACTCGCAATGCGCGCGTCGAGTTCGGTGATGCCCGGGCGCGACTCGCGATGCTTGAGGTTCAATGTCTTGATCAAGTCGAGCGATTCACGCTGACCTGAAGCAAATTCGTCTGGCGGCAATAGGTCTAGCACCGGAGTTCCTTTATCACGCAATCGCGTCGGCTGAAACGCCGCGGGCAAAAATCCATTCGAGTAATTCGCCGCGCCGCCCAACGGCCCAGCATCGAATAGCATCACGTAGCCCGGCAAATCCTGGTTCTCCGTGCCGAGTCCATAAGTAACCCATGAACCTAAACTCGCCTTGCCCGGTCGAATGTCGCCCGTGTGAAGCTGATAACTCGCGGGAGCGTGATTGTTGCTCTCGGCCTGCAACGAGTGAATGAAGCAAAGGTCATCGACGTGCTCGGCGACTCTCGGATAAAGCTCGCTTACCCAAAGACCAGTCTGGCCGTGCTGCCTGAACTTGTACGGACTGGCCATCAGCTCTTCCTTGCAGCCGTGAAACACATTTGCGTGCCGTGTCGCCAGCACCGCTTTCTTGATCGAGTCGGGCACCGGCTTCCCATTGAGCTTCTGCAACTCCGGTTTGTAATCGAACGTGTCCACGTGCGAAGGCCCACCGACCATGAAAAGGAAAATGACTGACTTTGCGGTGGGTTTGAAATCCGACTGACGCGGAGCGAACGGATTCAGTGGATCGATTTTGCGAACCTTCGCGCCTTCACCGCGCGCATCCAGCAGCGCGAGAGCGTTAAAAGCCAGCGTGCCGAAACCCGCGCCCGCACGAACCAGAAAGTCGCGCCGCGAATGGTTAAAGCCGCTGAGGAACATTGTTCGAATATGCCTGAGCGCGGCGACGAAGCCAACGTTTGGCTTAGGCCAAAACGTCCTTCACCACCTGCGCTTCGCCTTCGACACCCGTGAGCTTCATGTCCAGTCCCTGCGACTTCACCGTGAAGCGTTTGTGGTCAATGCCCAGCAAGTGAAGAATCGTCGCGTGCAAATCGCGCACGTGGACCGGGTTCTCGACGATGTTGTAACTGAAGTCGTCGGTCGTCCCGTAAACGGTACCGCCTTTGATGCCGCCGCCGGCCAGCCACATCGTGAAACAGCGCGGATGATGATCACGTCCGTAATTCTCTTTCGAGAGTCCGCCCTGGCTGTAAATCGTGCGGCCGAATTCGCCGCCCCAGATGATGAGCGTCTGGTCCCACAAGCCGCGCGCCTTCAAATCGTGAATCAGACCGAACGTCGCCTGGTCCACGTCTTTGCACTGCGAGGGCAAGCGGCCCGTCAGGTTCGCGTGATTGTCCCAGTTGTTGTGATAAATCTGCACGAAACGTACGCCGCGCTCGACCAGCCGTCGCGCGAGCAACGCCGTGAAGGCAAACGTGCCGGGCTTCTTTGCCTCGTCACCGTAGAGCTTGTAGGTCGCGTCGCTTTCACCTTTCACGTTCATGAGGTCAGGCACGCTCGCCTGCATTCGGAACGCCATCTCAAACTGTTGAATGCGCGTGTGCGTCTCCGGATCGCCGACTTTTTTGTAATTCAACTCATTGAGCGCGCGCAGACCATCGAGTTGCTTGCGTCGCAAATCCGTCGGCACACCCGCGGGATTGTTGATGAACAAAATCGGATCGCCCGCGCTGCGGAACGAAACGCCGGCATGTTCGCCCGAGAGAAATCCGCTCGACCACAGTCGCCCGCTGATGGCCTGAATCTGTTCCTTGTTCGACGGCTCCGCGACGAGCACGCAAAACGTCGGCAGATTTTGGTTTAACGAACCGAGTCCGTAACTCACCCATGAGCCAATGCACGGACGCCCGCTCACCATCGAACCCGTCTGCATCGCGCAAATCGCCGGCTCGTGATTGATCGCTTCCGTGTGCATCGAGCGGATGAACGCCATGTCATCGACGCACTTCGCTGTCTGCGGCAGCAACTCGGTGTTCATCCACAAGCCACACTTGCCGGCCTGCGTGAATTTGTATTTCGACGGCGCGATCGGAAAACGTTTCTGCCCGGAGGTCATCGTCGTGAGCCGCTGGCCCATGCGCACGGAGTCGGGCAGGTCTTTGTCGTAATAATCCGCCATCACCGGCTTGTAATCGTAGAGGTCCATCTGGGACGGACCGCCGACCATGTGCAGGTAGATGATGTTCTTCACCTTCGGCGGGAAATGCGGCAGCGCCGGTTTCGAGACAGAATCGTCGCCCCACAGCTCGAGCGAACTTCCCAACAGCGAACCGAGTGCCGCGTAGCCCAAGGCATTCTTCCCGCGTGAGAAAAATTGCCGGCGCGTTTCGTAACGATTGAAATCCTCAAACAGGCTCATGGCTTCTTACTTGTTCAACACTTCGTCGAGGTTCATCAACTGGTTCGCGACCATGGTCATCGCAGCCAGTTGCGTCGCGGGGACTTTTTCGGTCGGCTTTGACTCACCGACGGCGATCAATTTCGTCGCTGCTTCTGCATTGACCTCGTAATAAGTGCGCGCTTCTTTGAGCGTCCCTTTTACGATGCCGAGTTCTTTTGCCGTGAGCGGGCGCGACAACACCCTCTCGGCAATGAACTGCAACGCGTCTTCTTCCCTCTTCGCATCGGCCAGCGCGAGTTCCGCCAGATGCCGCGCCGCCTCAACGAACTGAATGTCGTTCAACGTTGCCAGCGCTTGCAGCGGCGTGTTCGTCCGCTCGCGGCGCACGGCGCAGACTTCGCGGCTCGGCGCATTGAAGGTGTCCATCAAGCCCGGCGGTGCGGCGCGTTTCCAGAATGTGTAAAGACTGCGTCGATACAGCGCTTCGCCTTTGCCGCGCTCATACTTCTTGGTGTTGCTCTCCGGCATCGCCACCGCCTCCCACAAACCATCCGGCTGGTACGGCTTCACCGGCGCGCCGCCAATTTTCTCGACTAGCAACCCGCTCGCGGCCAGCGCGTAATCGCGCACCATTTCCGCGTCCATGCGAAAGCGCGGGCCGCGGCTGATTAACCGGTTCGCCGGGTCTTTCTCCAGTTTCTCCTTCGTCACGTCCGCGCTCTGCCGATACGTCGAAGAAGTCACGATCAATTCAAAAAGATGCTTCACGTCCCAACCGCTCTCCTGAAATTCCACCGCCAGCCAGTCGAGCAATTCCTGGTTCACCGGATTCTCGCCTTGCGTACCGAAGTCTTCCGCCGTTTTCACCAGTCCGGCGCCAAAGATTTCCTGCCAGAAACGATTCACCGTCACACGCGCGGTCAGCGGATTCTCCGGTGATGTCACCCATTTCGCCAAACCGAGACGATTCGTCGACGCGTCCTTCGGCATCGGCGGAAGAACGGCGGGCGTGCTGCCGATCACCTTGTCTTTCTGTTTGGCGTAATCACCGCGGAACAGCACATAAGCCATCGGCATCGAGTTGGTCTTCTCCTGCTGAATGAGCGTGAACGGATTGCGGTCGCGAATGGTGTTCTGCTCGGAAGTGAGACCCGCCAGTTTCTTACTGCGCGCGACGTAAGCTTCATCACGCGAACCGAGCCAATAATCGAACAGCGCTTCGTCTTGCGCCTTGGTCCGTCTGTCCGCCGCAATCTTCAGCAACGCCTGCGCGCGAACCGTCTTCGCAATCGTGTTCACTTCATTGCTCGCCAGCTTGCGCGAATAGACACGCAGATCCTGCATGCGTCCGCGCTCGAAGACGTGGCCTTCGCTGCGCTGGCCAAGCTGCAGCGGCGCCGTCGTGCGAATCGAGCCTTTCAGTGCGTCCTTGTCCACCTTCGTCGGCACCTCATTGCCGTCCACGAACAGCTTCACGCCCTTGGCCTTGCCCGAACCGTCGTAAGTGACGAAGACGTGCTGAAAGGTTTTCTCTTTAATGACTTCGTTTCGCGTCGTGACTTTGATCGCGTCGTCCGGCCAGTTGTGAACGATGTGAACGCTGAAGCGTTTGCTGTTCTGGTAAAGGTCCCAGCCGCGATACGCATTCGTCACGTCCATGCGCGCGAGAACGCCCGCGTCCGCAGCCTTGCTCACGCGCACCCACGCGCCATAGCTGAAGCCAGTGTCCTTTTCGAAATCGCCTGCGTCGCCGAGGTTCAAGGTCGTGTTGGTTTTCAACACCAGCACGGGACCGAGTTCGCCCTCTTGCCATTCCGGTGTTTCGCGCAGCGTGGCATTCGCGATCGCACCGACCGCGACCGCCACTTGATTGCTGTCGATTTGATTGAGCGGGACGTGAACGACGAGGTTCGAGAGATTCAAGTCCCGGTCAAATTCCGACGCCGCCGCGTCCGCGACCCACGCCGTGAAGTCCGGCTTGGCTTCCTTCCTGCGCTTGTCCACTGCGCTCTTCGCCGACGCGATCTCCGCAGGCAACTCTTTCCATCGTTTCCCGTCTTCCTCAGTCTGCGGCACGAGAATGTTCGGCATCGAGTCCTTCGAGTTGCCGTCCTTCGGCGGCTGCGTCGTGTTTCGGAAAAACGCCGCCATGGAATAAAAATCCTTCTGCGTGATCGGATCGAACTTGTGATCGTGACACGCCGCGCAATTCATCGTCACCCCCATGTAAACCCAGCCGAACGTACTCACGCGGTCGTTCGCATAATTGGCCAGGTTCTCGTCGTCAATCGTCCCGCCTTCGTTCGTCGTCATGCTGCAACGCTGGAACCCGGTCGCGATGAGCGCATCGACATCCTCGGGACTGAGGAGGTCGCCTGCGATTTGCAGCAAGGTGAACTCATCGAACGGCATGTTCTTGTTGAACACCTTGATGACCCAGTCGCGATACGGCCACATCTCGCGATAGTTGTCGAAGTGCAACCCGTGCGTATCCGCATAGCGTGCGGCATCGAGCCAATAACGCGCGCGGTGCTCGCCGTAGGCCGGAGAATTGAGCAACCGCTTGACGAGATTCACATAAGCATCCGGCGATTTATCGTTCAGGAACGCATTCACGCCCTCCGGCTTCGGCGGTAGTCCCGTGAGATCAAGATAGAGCCGGCGCACCAGCGTCCGCTTGTCAGCTTCTGGATTCGGCTTCAGTCCCTTTTCGCGCAACTTGGCAAAGACAAACGCATCGATTGGATTCTGGACCTTGGACTTTGGACCCTGCACCTTGGGCACCGTCGGCCGCTCCGGCTTGATGAACGCCCAATGTCCTTCCCACGGCGCGCCCGCCAGAATCCATTTCTTCAACGTCGCGATTTGCTCCGCCTTGAGTTCCTTGTGCGACTCCTCCGGCGGCATCCGGTCATCGAGATTCGTCGTGGTGATGCGCGACCACAGTTCGCTCTCTTTCAGTTTGCCGGGAACGACAGCGGGTTCGCGCTTGGGAGTCTTCTCAAGAATTCCTTCCTTCGTATCCAGACGCAGACCGGCCTTGCGCTTATTGGCGTCCGGGCCGTGGCAGGCGAAACAGTTCTCCGCCAGAATCGGCCGCACGTCGCGGTTGAAAGCAACTTTGGATTCAGCGCCGATCGCATTCGCGGCGGACAGCAACAGCCAGCAAATACCGAAACTTGAGGCGGCGCGAACACCGCCAACCCAACGACGAATATGGCAATCACTCATCATGAAAATCCAAACAGTTTGCTGACGAAGGGCACTGTCCGCCGCTTCAAAGACAATTCAACCGCCATTGCCCCGTTTCAAGTTGGCGCGCTACGATAAGCTCGAACGTGGCTTCATTCGCAAGTTGCGAGGGCTTCCACGGTGGTAGGGCAGCGATGTCCTCATCGCGCCGGGCGACGCACAAGGTAGGGCGACGTTGTCCCCAACGCGCCGCGCGACGCACTCGGAATTATCGGACGCTGGCTGGTAAGCTCGCGGCGTGATGAGGACATCATCGCCCTACCACGCTGGACTTGGGAAAGCCGTTGCCACGGCGGGAGGGCGGGAGTTTAGTGGCGGGCGTGAAGTCCGCTGATGCGGAGTCCTCAAAAATGAATCGTGGAAAGATCTATCTGTTGCGTGGCAAAGGACCATGGCGGATGAAGGGGGACGAAGCGGCGCCGACTGGAAACGAGTTCGAATCGTTTTGTGAGCAACTCGATAGTTTCCTTGAAGGTTACTTTTGGGCTCTTGGGTTGAAAGAAGTTCCGGCTTACGCGCAGGGAGATTTTTTCTATGAGCGCACCCAAGTAATTCATTTCAAGAAACCATCTCATCTCACAGCGAAGCTCATTCGTGCCCTTCAGAAGTGGCTTTCAGCTCCGAGGCGAAATAAGTGGAGAGTCGTTATTCCGCGTCCAAACGATCGCTCCATTGTTGTTTATCATGACATGATCGCCCTCAGCCCACACGTCCGCTCGTTGAAGCAGGCAATCTCTTAAAGCGTATTCACTTCCTCACCAAAAAATCCCCCACCGCCAGGTTCCTCAAATCGCTCCCGTAAAACATGTTCAGCGCGTCGTCGGATTTAGCTACGGTGGAACGGGCGACCCGCCGGTTCCGCTCGGCGACTCGCCGAGCGGAAGACCGGCGCACAATTAAGCAGCAAGCTTCGTGGACTTCATCGCTGTTCTCCATTCCGTCCGGCCAGTGGCCTGACGGAACAGGCGAGTCGCCTGTTCCACCTTGAATTATTTCCTCACCAAAAAATCTCCCACCGCCAAATTCCTCAAATCGCTTCCGTAAAACATGTTCAGCGCGTCGTCGGGGGAGCAGACCATCGGCTCGCCGCGGCGGTTGAGGGACGTGTTCAGCAGCACCGGGATGCCTGTGCGCGCCTCGAACTTTTGCAGCAGCTCGTAGTAGCGCGGGTTGCTGCGCGCGGTCACGATTTGCGGCCGCGCCGTGCCGTCCTCGTGTACCACCTCCGGGATGCGCGCCTTCCAATGCTCCGCCACGTCGAACGTGAATGTCATGTAAGGCGTCGGGTGCTTCGTCTGCAAAATGTCCGGCGCCACCGTGTCGAGCATCGACGGGCAGAACGGCCGCCAGCGCTCGCGATATTTGATCTGCGCGTTGATCATGTCGGCGGTGCCGCGGCTGGCGGGATTGCCGAGAATGCTACGATTGCCGAGCGCGCGCGGGCCGAATTCCATCCGGCCTTGGAACCACGACACTACTTCGCCTTTGGCCAACAGTTCCGCCGCGACGTCAGTGATGGATGCGCAGCGCTCGTATTTCACGTCGCGCTTCTTCAGCACCGCTTCGATTTCGTCGGCGGAATATTCCGGACCGAGGTAGGCGTGTTCCATCGGCTGAATGTTGTCGCCAAGCTGATGCGCCGCGTAGGTGGCCGCGCCGAGTGCCGTGCCCGAATCGCTCGCGGCCGGCTGCACGAAGAGTTCGCCGCCCGCGGGCAATTGCGAGATCAGGCGCTGGTTAGCCTTCACGTTCAACGCCACGCCGCCCGCGTAGCAAAGGTGTCTCGTACGCGCGATGTGCTCACCAAGATAATTCTTTGTGAGCGCGAGCAGAACTTGTTCGAGCTGCGCCTGCACCGCCGCGGCGATGTGAACGTAAGGGTCGTCAATCTCATCGCCTTCGCGCGCCGGTCCCCACATCTCGATGAGCTTCGGCGAGAAGTAAGTGCCCTTGCCGTTCTTCTTGTAGCGCCGCCAGCCGATGCAATTGACGAGCGACGTGTTCACGCGAAAGTCGCGCTCGTTCCAAGCGAGGAGCTTCGAGACATCGATGCGCTTTGCGTCGCCGTACGGCGCCATGCCCATGACTTTGAATTCGCCATCGAGCATTTCGAATCCGAG
>JGI10216J12902_101188383_pt1 | contig 26362 bp, 21 predicted proteins | sample KanNatreferecore_FD_12902 | JGI IMG/M metagenome (IMG submission 12902)
TTTGAGGAGCGAGGCCCGGTTCGTGAGACGGAGCCCGCCGCGCGCCTGCGCGTCGCCGTGGCAGGACTGGCACCGCGCGATGAGAAGCGGCCGGATCTCCTTTTCGAAGAGCTCCGCTCCCGCGGCGTCGGCCGGGGCGCGAGGAGCGGGAGGCGCGGAGACGGCGGAGCCCGCCAGGCTGGCGACGAAGAACCCACCCAACAGGGAGAGCCACGAGACCGGCTTCATCGTAGTGGAACGAGGGGGATGGATGTCGGGTGGGACCCCTCGGCCGCCTCCGTGTTTCTCTAATCAGAAGCGATTTGCCCGCGGCACGGCGCCGTGTCCGCTCGTTCCGGAGTCAGGAGCCGTTCTCGGGAGGTCCGTGCTGCTCCCCGGCGAAGATGAACGGTAGCGAAACGGGGAGCTCTCGGAACGGAGCAGCAGATGCTGTTAGACGGCAAGGTCGCACTGGTAACCGGGGGCGGGCGGGGCATCGGGGCCTCCATCTGCCGGGTGCTGGCGCGGCATGGGGCCGCGGTGGCCGTGAACTATTCCAGCAGCGGGGCGAAGGCGGAGGAGGTTGCGGCGGAGATCGTGGCCGGCGGCGGGCGCGCCCAGGCCTACCAGGCGGACGTGCGGAACGCCGAAGCGGTCCGGCGGATGGTCGACGAGGTCGCCGCGCACTTCGGCCGCCTGGACGGCGTGATCAACAACGCCATCGCGGGCCGGCAGCAGGGGGCGCTGGCAGAGGCCTCCGCCGAGGATTTCGCTACGGCCTTCGACTTCGGCTGCCGGGCGGTGGTGAACACCATGAACGCGGCGCGGCCGATCATGCGGGACCAGGGCGGCGGCCGCATCGTGAACATCGTCACCGAGCTCTGGAACATGGCCCCGGAACAGTGGTCGGTGTACATGGCCGGCAAGGGCGCCATGGTGGGCCTTTCCCGCTCCCTGGCCTGCGAGCTGGGGCCGGAAGGAATCACGGTCAACATGGTGGCGCCGGGCTGGATGGTCACCGAGAAGGTGGACACCACGTCGGAAGCCTCGCAGAAGTTCGCCCGCTCCCTGCCCCTTCGACGCCACGGAAGCGCCGAGGAGATCGGCAGCGCCTGCGTCTTCTTCCTCAGCGACCTGGCCGGCTACGTAACCGGCGCCTATCTGCCGGTGACCGGGGGACGCATCACGCAGATGGGGGGATAGGGCGCCAGTGTCAGTGTCAGTCGTCAGTGTCAGTCGTCAGTGATCGGTGCGGAGATAGGAGGGCGCCACGCGAAACCGGAACTGCCGAGGACGAGGACGACGACGACCGCGAGCGCCCTCACTCTCGCCAATCACGCGAATGACCCCAGAGCAGATCGAGCAGTTTCACGCGGACGGGCACGTCACTCTCCCCGGCGTCTTCTCGGCGGCAGAGCTGGAGCCGGTGGACCGGTACCTACGGGAGCACGCGGACGTGGAGTGGACGGACAAGAACGACGATCCGCTCCGCGAAGCGCATTACCACTACCGGCCCATCTACGACCTGTGTACCTCGCCGAAGCTGCTGGACCCAGTGGAGGCGCTGCTAGGGCCGGACCTGGTGCTCCTCTATTCCCACATCATGAACAAGAAGCCTGGCGGGCTGCGCGTGGCGTGGCACCAGGACGGGCCCTACTGGTGGCGCGTGGAGCCGAAGATCGCGGTCACGGCCTGGGTGGCGCTGGACGACGCGACGCCTAAGAACGGCTGCATGCGCGTCATCCCCGGCTCGCAGCGCGGGCACCGGGACCTGGGCCAGACACTCACGGACACGCCGGACCTGATCCAGTCCCGGCCGTTTGAGCTGCGGCCTGAGCTGGTGGACGCCTCCCGGGCGGTGGACCTGGTGATGCGGCGCGGCGACGTGTCTCTGCACGACTCCTACCTGGTCCACGGGTCCGAGCCGAACCGGTCCGCCCACCGGCGCGCCGCGCTGACCATCCGTTACGTGCCCGCCGCCACCCGAATCACGGACACCGCGGACCGGAGGCAGTTCCTGGTCCGGGGACGAGCCGTGGACAATGGGAACGTCTACTATTCCGTGAGTGGTGAGTGGTGAGGGAGCGTGTCCGCTCGGCTTTTACTGACCACTCACTCACCACCCAGTTACGCACCGCTAGTGCTGCTCCCAGCCGTAGTGCCGGAGGAACGCCGGGGCCACGCGCTCCGCGGGGCTGTCGCCCGCCAGGACGAAGATCGTCCCGATCGGGGCTGGGTCCAGGTCGTTCCCGCGCTGGTTGTACTGGCTGCCGCCGTAACGGGTCCCGAGCGCGAGCATCTCGAAGGCCGTGAACCTCTGCTTGTCCAGGTCGTAGGTCGCGCGGCCCAGGAGCTTCGTCGCATGGCCCCGCTTCTGAGGGGTCGGCTCCGGGCGCCGCAGGCCGCCGATCGACCACATGCCTTCCGCCGTGGCGCGAGTCTCCCCGGTGAGGCGGAGCGTCACCTCGCGTCCCTCGACCTTCACGACTTCCGCGTTCCAGGTCGCCCGCTCGATGTTCGCCTCCGCGTACGGCTGGGTCTCGCCGCGCACGTTGTCCACCAGGTTGCACCGGGCCAGGCGCCGGATCAGCGCGGCCGGGATTTCCCGCATCTCTCCCACCGCCGCCTTCTCCGGCACCATCTGCCGCGCCTCTTCGGGCTTGAACCAGGCGAAGTCCCGGTTCCAGGCCGTCTGGCGCCAGTCGGCATCCGGGCGTGCCGGCGGGTTCTCGCGCGGCAGGTCGCGGGAGGATACCCGCAGGATGAGCCCGCCCTCCGGGTAGGAGCGCTCGGGACGGCGCACGTCCGTCTGCTCGAGGGTAGGGAGCTCCGGGCCGAGGCGCTCCTCCTGGGGAAGCTGCTTCCAGCGCTCCAGGCCGCGTTCCATCATCTCCCGCATCCGCAGCGGGTCGCTGGAGTTAAGGTCCGCCAGCAGCACTCCGCTCGGCGTGACCACGTAAGTGCCCTGCTGGCTGACGCCGGGCCTGCCGCCGGCGCGGCCCTGCCGGGCGATCTTCTGGAAAAGCTGGCATTCGGCGTCCCGGCCGGACTGGAGGCGGGACACGTTGTCCGCGGCCGGGACGAATTCCCGGGCAAGCTCGATGATCTTCGGGTCGGACCAGACAGACTGCCGGTTCCTGATACCGTTGTTTCACGTGCAGCCCAGCGGGTGTCCGTTCATTACCCAGAGCAGCATCGGCTTGTCCTGCGCCCGGGCGTGCTGGACCCCTTCCCAGAAGACGGCGTGCCAGGCGATCTCCTGCCATCGCTGCTCCTGGGCGGACTGCTGCAGGTACTGCTTCCAGTGCGGGAAGCTCTCCTCAGTCGGCTCCACCTGCTGAGCGAGCGCGGCAGCCGCCACGCACAGCAGCCCGATCGTTCCGGCGATCCTCATCCACACGGCGCGTCTCCTTCCGGGCCTCCCCCGTTGCTTTTCGCTTACTGGCACGCGATGCCCTTCTGCGCGCCCGTGGCGGCGGCGGCTAAACCCGTTTCTCGGGTCCCGCGGTCCCGAAGGCTTCGCAACGGTGACCATTGGTGTCGGTGAACCTCAGGCGACCACTTCGAGGGCCGCTTCGCTCCAGCCGCTTTCGCACGCGTCGATCTCGTTGTCGACCGGCGCTACGAGACCTTCACGCGCACGGAGGCGATCGCACGGACGGCCGCGCACGCTCAGGTTACTCGCTGGGCGGGCGACGTCGCGAGGGGCGTTCGTAACTCGGCCCTGGCAAACTCAAAGCGCGCCCTAGCGGGCCGTCGGGGCGCCGGCGGCGGCATTCACCTTCGCCTGGTTCTCCACCCAGCGCTTGAGGATCAGGTACCCTTCGTCGGTGGGAAGGTACCGCCGGCCGCCCTGGTGGCCGTCTTCCTTGCCGTCCTGGATGTTCAGCGGCTTGCGCAGGATCTTGCTGCGGTCCGGGTCCGCCAGGTTCACGCGGGACTGCACTTCCCGGTAGTTTGCCAGGAGGTCCGGGACGGACTGGTATCCATACTGGTCGACCGGCTTGAGGAAGAAGGACGGCACCCGGCCGGGGACGCCGTGGCAGCCCATACAGGTGGCCTGGTCCGTCCGCTTCACGCGCGCCAGCTCCGGAACGATGTAGTCTCGGAAGTAGGTGATGTCTTGCTCGAAGGTGGGGTTGAGCTTGCCGTCCTCGGTGAGCCAGCGGCCGGGCGCCTTCTCCTCCCGCACGGCTGCCACCAGGTCCGGCACGAAGCGCGCCGCCCCCTGGCTGACCACTCTCTCCGCAATCTTGCGCAGCTCCTCATCCTTCTCGTGCTTGAGGAGATTGGAGAGGGCCAGCAGCACCTCCGGGTTCTTCCGGACCGCGGTCTGGTTGGAGATGCGTATCGCGGCCGACCGCGTGCGCGCCGGCGTGTCCGGCCCCAGCGAGTCGAGGTAGAGCTGGATGGCTCGATCCTTGATCACATGGGTCGGGTCCGCCTTCTGCTCGGAGGGCTTGCCGGCCGCGGCGACCTCCGGAAGCCCCGTGTTGTGCTCGAGAAGCCAAGGCACGCTGCGGACCCAGAAGTGGCGCTCCAGCGGGTTCTTGAGCTCGACGGGGAAGAAGCGCTGGAAGACCAGGGGCTGATGCAGGTCCGGATTGGAGGCCACCACCTGGCCCATCCGGTCCGCGAGGTACCAAGCGGCGTCCATCTCCCGCTGTCGCTGGGCGCGCAGACCGCCGTCCGCGATCGATGCCAGCTCCGCCTCCGACGTGTACTGCTCGAACTTCGGGATGAACATGTCGAAGAAGAGCCGCTGCTTCTCTTCGTTCGGCGAGATCACCCAGTTGACGGCCTCGAACAGCTTGAGCACCGGGTCCGATAGAGAAGCGCGCCGACCCGGGTCCGCGGCGCCCCGGCGGATCTGTTCGACCAGCGGCTCGATGCGCTCGTTCGAGGCCTCCAGCATGGCGGAGCGGGGGTCGGAGACCGCGTCGGCCGCGTCCTTGCGAAGCTCTTCCGGGGCGCTGAGGGCGTAGCTCGTCAGGTACTCCTGAAGCGGGCCGTGCGGGATGGAGGCGGCGCCCTGCAGACCCGCCCGGATGAGCGGCACTTCGTTCGAAGGCATCGTCTCGCGCAGGTAAACCACCGCGGCCTGGCCGAAGAGCGCGCCCGATCCGGGCGTGGTGTAACCGAGCGGGCCGGGGCCGCCGTCGGAAGCGGAGATCCCCTGCTCCCGGGAGAGCCCGTAGAACGTCCCGGCCACCGACACCAGCCGCTTCGCCAGGAGCGACTTCACGCCCGGCTCGGACTTCTCCAGCCGGGTGCGCAGCGTCTCGAAAAGCGTCGCCAGCTCTTTGTACAGGTGGTCGCGGCTCCCGTTCTGCCGGTGCCCGTTGGCGATGAAGAGGGCGTGGCTGGAGTAGCGGTTGCTGTTCTCCACCACCGCCGAGCTCTCCGGGCGCTCCAAAAGGCGCACCCACGCCTCGTTGATGGCCGGCCGCAGCGGCGGGTTCCAGATCCACCACTGCCACGCCGCCTTCCCTGCCCAGGCGCGGACGCCCGGATGCGCGTCGTCGTTCATCGCCCGGTCGAGAAGCCGTCCGAGCCGTTCCCAGCTCACGGAGGCCCTGGGCATCACGGCGTCGGCCCGCATTCCGAGGGCCTGCACGACGCCCTCGCGGGCGTAGTCGTCGCCCTTCTCGAGGGCCGCGATCGCGGCCTCCCACCCGCGATCGTCGAGGAGCGTCTGCTTCAACGCCCACGCGGCGGCGTCGCGGACCGGCTTGTTCTTCTCCCGCAGCGCGGCGACGACGGCCGGCACCCCCTGCTCCGTGTGCGTGAGCCCGAGCCCGACCATCGCCCAGTACCGCACCAGCGGCGACTGGTTCCGCGCCGCCTGGAGCATCAGGTCCACCAGCTTCGGATCGCGCGTCATCGCCAGGGCCTGCACCCTCCGGACCGCCGCCGTGAGCGTCTCACCGGAACGCGGCGTGAATTCCGCCCGCTTCGGCACGTAGGGCGTCACCGGATAGAGCGGCGCCAGGGCGCGCAGGACATAGGCAGTCGGCACGAAGCCGGTGATCGAGGCGCGGTTCCACCGGCCGTTCGCGTCCTGCACTTTCAGCAGCCACTGCACGGCCTTGGCAACGGCGGGGTCGTTGCGGTCGCGGCCGGCCGCGGTGAGGCCCATGATCGCCAGCGCGGTCGGCGAGGGGTCGCCCTCCCCGCCGACGTTGGTCCACTTGCCGCCCTCGGGAAGCTTGCTCTCCGTGCCCGGGCTGAAGCCCCAGCTTCCGTCCGCCAGCTGGATCGCCCGCAGCCGCTTCTCGTCCTCGGCAAGCTGCTCGCGGACTCTCGCGAGGAACGCCTCCGCTTGCGCGGCGCCGCCCCTTACGGGCTGTCCCGCGGTCTTCTCGGCGTCCGCCGCGCGCTGTGCCTGCGCCGGGTAGTCCTTCGGGAAGAAGCGCCCGAAGTAGTCCATCCGCACGCCGATGTCGTCCGTGAACTTCGGAGTGAGGACCAGGACGTTCGCCGCCTTGACCTCCAGCAGGCGGAAGTACTTCGGATCGCCGGTGTCTTTCCACGCCCGGTAGAGGACCTCGCTGGCGAACAGGGCGACGATGTTTTGCCCGATGTTCGAGCCCGGCCCGGCCGCGTTGATGCCGCCCGGGTCGCTCGTTTGCAGCATGTAGTTCGCGGTGCGCAGCTGCTGCTTCGAATGGAGCTTTCGCGCGGGGAAGTTCTCCTCCGCGTTGACGATGTTGAACCCCGCCGCTCGCGTCCCGGCCGGACCGTCACCCACGTCCAGCGGCGACAGGCTGGTGTTCACCGCGGCTTCCTTCAGCTCGTTGGTCGGCCGCAGGCACTCGTACATGATGTTGAGCAGGTGCCATTCGTTCAGGACGTTCTCGATCCGGTAGCCGTACTTGATCGGCACGGCCGGGCCCCAGACGCCCGACTGCGTGTGGCAGCTCATGCACTGGGTGCCCAGCAGGTTCCCGCTGTCCCGGATGCGCCGCTCCACGCTCCCCCCGCGCGGCCGGTTGCTGAGCCATGAATCGACCTGGCCGATGTGGTTGTACATCGCCTGCCGGACGGCCAGGCGGGGGTCCGTGTACGGCGCGGGGCGCAGCACGCGGATCTGCAGCCCGTAGGCAGGCGCGTTCGCCTCCACCCGCAGGAAGTAGACCCGGCCGGGCTCCATGATCCGGGAGATGCTGACGCGGTGCTCCTCCGCCTGCTGGTGCGCGCGCTCGTTCGGGTCCTTCCCTTCCGGCACCTCCACCTGCTTCCCCTCGGTGTACGGCAGGCGGTTCGGGTTGACGGCGCCGGACCACTCTTCAACGGCAAGGGGCGCTGGGCGTTGGGCGTTGGGGGTTGGGGAGTCCTTTTGCCGGTAGGTCCGGATGCGCGCGGCTACTGCTTGCCCGGGCATCGCGAGCAGCGCGGTAACGAGCCGGGGCTCCCGGCCGGCGAGCTCAACGCGGTACCAGTCGTCGCCGGACTCGCCCACGCGGCCGTTGTCGAAGTACTCGATGTCGTCCGCGGTGCCCGTGATCTCGTAGGTCTTCACCTCGGCGTTCGGAACCAGCGTCAGCGGAATCGCCTGCTCCGCGGTGTCGTTCGGCTCCGTCTCGATCAGCGCCCCGCTCTTCTCCAGCTCCCCGGGCGCCCCCGCGTCCACCGGCCGCACGGAAACGCTCACCGGCGCCGAGACGCCCGCCGGCCAGGGCGTGGATTTGGGGAGCGGGAACAGCTCCGGCGCCACCCCCTTCTCCCGCCAGCGTGGGGTGTCTCCCACCCAGGCCTCTTCGGCAACAGGCGTCAGCTTAAGCGTGTACCGGCCCGCCGCGGGGGCGCGGTAGAGGAGGTATACGTCGCCGTCCAGGGCATGGAGTACCTTCCGCCAGCCGGGGGAGGAAATGGGAGGAAACGAGGAAATGGGGAAATGGGAGGTTCGAGGGGCCTCGGCAGTTCCCCCATTTCCTCCCGTTACCTCATTCCCTCCATTTCCTCCGCGTAGGCTCCACTCCACGCCCACCCGCCCGTTCGGCGGAAGCGTGGAAGGCTGGTCCAGGTGCACCGAGATCTCCACCGTCTCCCCCGCCGCCAGGCGGAATGACTTCTCCCAGGGGCCGGAGAGCCGTACCGAGCCGTCCTTAGGAGCAGCGACCGGCGGCGAGCCGGCGGAATTCGCGGCGGCCTGCTTGGACCGCGCGCTCGATGAAGCCACGGCGAGGGCCGAGCTGCCGGCGACAAGCAGGAGCGCCAGGAAGCAAACGCGGGCGGGACGGACATGCGGCGAGATCAACGGACGGAACCTCCTGTGGCGGGCCCAGACGGGGGAACCCAAGGGGATTGGGACCGGATGCGGGCGCGGAAGTTTCGGCGTTCGCCGGCTGCCGGCCGCGCACACGGCGTTGAGACAGGATGTTTAGCACATTTAAGTGTGCGTTCTGACTTGGCGGGATACACTCAAGTGGATCCCCGCTCACCGACGCCGCTGCCCGCGCTCCCACGGGGTCCACACCGCGGGCAACCATGAGGTAATCCGATGAAAGCTACCGCCGAACTGGCACGCTGGGCCGCGCGCGACTTCGTTTTCAACCTGGAAGCCATCCCGGCTGACCGCCTTGACTGGAAGCCCTCGCCCGAGGCGAAGAGCGCCCTTCAGATGGCCGGGGAGGTCGCCGGCGGCGCGGCCGGCATCATCCCGGTCCTTCAGGGCGGCGACTGGGCCCCTTCCCCTAACCCGGCGCCGGCAAGCCTCGAGGAGGCACGGCAGATGGTGCTGGAACAGGCGGACGCCTACGCCGCCGCCCTCGAAGCCGCGGACCCCGGCCCCCTGCGCCGGACCCTCGAGCTGCCGTTCGGCAAGTTCCTGGCCGAGCGCTTCGTCCTTTTCCCCGTGATCGAGCTCTTCCACCACCGCGGCCAGCTCTGCTACCTCCAGAGTCTCCTCGGCGACGCGGAAGTCCGCTTCGACCCCGAAGCCAGCGACCGGTTCTTCAACCCCCCGGGGGGTGCGTAGCACCCTCGTGGGTAGTCAGTCCACTCGGTCCACCCTCGTCCACTCAGTCCACCAGGTCCGAATCGCCGACCTCGAGGTGCCGGAAGCAGCCGACCAAGTGGTCGTTCACAATGCCGGCCCCCTGCATCCACGCGTAGACGATCACCGGGCCGACGAACTTGAATCCCCGCTTTTTCAGCGCCGCGGAGATCTCTTCCGACAGCGGGGTCCTGGCGGGCAGGTCGCCTAGCTCTTTCCATTCGTTCCGGATCGGCTTACCGCCCGCCATGTCCCAGACGAACGTTGCGAAGTCCTCGCCCGCCGCCTCCATCGCGAGATAGGCGCGGGCGTTGCCGATGGTTGCCTCGATCTTGGCGCGCGAGCGGATGATGGCGGCATCCGCAAGCAGCCGGGCAACATCTCCCTCGCCGTACTCCGCCACGACTTTGGGATCGAACCCCTGGAAGGCGCTCCGGAAGGCGTCCCGCTTCCGGAGGATGGTGATCCAGGAGAGGCCGGCCTGGAAGCCGTCCAGCATCAGCTTCTCCCAGAGGGCGCGGCTGTCCCGTTCCGGCACGCCCCACTCTCTGTCGTGGTACGCCACGTAGAGGGGGTCCTGCCCCGGCCACGCGCAGCGCTGGAGCGTCGTCATTCCTGCTTGAGGCGGAGGTTCTTGAACTCGACCACCATCGGTTTCCCGGCGTGTAGTTGCAGCGCCAGGATCCCCGAGAGGGCGCGGTTCTTGGGGTCGTTGTCGACCACGTCCACGGTCTGCACGCCGTTGAGGTAATGGCGCAGGTGGTTGCCGCGGGCGATGATGACGTAGTCGTTCCAGTCGCTCTTCTTATAGGTCGCGCCGATCGCGTCCTTTTCACCGAGCTTGCCGACCACCTGCGGCTTGGCGTCCTCGCCGATGACGACCTTCTCGCCCACGTTCGCCAGGTAGGCGCGCCCTTTCTCGTGATAGAGGAAGCCCACCTTTCCCGGCGTGTTCTCCACCTCCGCCTGGTAACCGCCGACCACCCACGGGTTCTCTTTGCGCTCGGTCAGGTGCTTGCTGCGGTACTGGATGCCGGAGTTGCCGCTTTCGATCCGGAAGGAGAGCCGCAGCTCGAAGTCGCCCAGCGTGCCGCCGCGCCAGATGAGGAAGGTGTTCCCCATCGCCGGATGCTCCGGTGTGGTCTCGCCGCGGAGCACGCCGTCCCTGGCGGACCAGAGGTGCTGGTCTCCCTCCCAGCCGTCGAGGTTCCGGCCGTTGAAGATGGAGACCATGCCCTTTGGCTCCGGTGGAGCATTGGGCTTCACCTCCTGCGCGCGCACGGGGCGGCAGGCCGCCCCCGCCGCCGCCACGCAGGCAGCGGCCAACAGCATATGACGGCTCATACGAATACCTCCGGAAAGCGGTCCGGGTGTCCCGGTGACACCCTCTTACGATAGATGCTATCGTTTCACGGCGGCGCGTGAGGAGAAACCGCCGGGAGCGGGGGCTATGGCGACCGAGAACTCCTTCGACGTGGTGTCGAAAGTCAACCTGGAAGAAGTCAAGAACGCGATCCAGCAAACGGAGCGCGAGATCGCCAACCGCTTCGACTTCAAGAACTCCGTCTCCAGCGTCGAGCTGGATAAGGACGTGCTCAAACTGCACTCCGAGGATGAGTACAAGCTAAAGCAGCTGATCGACGTCCTCCAGGGCAAGCTCGTCAAGCGGAGCGTCTCCCTTAAATCCCTGGACTACGGCAAGATCGAGCCCGCCGCCAAGGCCACCGTCCGCCAGGAAGTAAAGCTGAAGCAGGGCCTGGACCCGGACACCGCCCGCCAGGTCGTTAAGCTGATCAAAGACAGCGGCAAGAAGGTCAGCACGCAGGTCCAGGGCGATGCGGTGCGGGTCACCGGAAAGTCCAAGGACGACCTCCAGGCCGTTCAGCAGCTCCTGCGCGGCGCAGACCTGACCGTGGACCTTCAATTCGACAACTACCGCTAGCAGGGAGCTGGCGGCGGGGACGGAACAGATATCGTGAGGGCGCCGTCAGAGTAAGCGAACGGGGGCACCCGCCCTTGCCCGCCCTGCCTTTCCCTGGAGGCTCTATGCGACTCCTGCTGCCGCTTGCGCTCGCTTTCGGCGCTGCTTGCGCCGCTCCCGCCTACGCCCAGGAAGCCGCCCCGTCCGGCGATCTCGTCACCGAGAAGGTCACCCTGACCCACGCCAGGCCGAGCGCCCTCCTGCATCTCCTCTTCGATAAGGTCGCCGGTGAGCGCACCCGCCCGCCGGAAGGGATCCGTGGCATCCTCGTCTACGAGCTGGACAACTCGCTTGTCGTGCGCGGCACGCCGGACGCCGTCCGGCGCCTGCGCCAAGGGGTGCGCGCGGTGGACACCCCCTTCGAAGAGGCGAACGGGCGCGCCCAGGTGACGCTCAAACCGGCCCGCTCCGACGCCGCGGCTCTCGCGGAGGCGGTGCTCCGTTTACCGGCTGCCGGCAGCGCCACCGTTCGGGAGAACCAGCTCGAGCTGTCCGGGTCCTCCGAGTGGGTGCGTCTCGCCATGCGGCGGGTCATCGAGGCCGAGATGGCCGCGGACGTGCGGCCGCCCGTGGGCAGCCGGACCGAGCTGACCTTCCCGGCCGACGCGGATCTGAAGATCGAGGCCACGGAAGCGGTGTTCGAAGCAGCCGCGGACACCGTCACCTTCACCGGGAGGGTAGTGATCCATACGCAGACCGGCTGGCGCCTCGAGGCCGCGAACTGCCGCGTGGTTCTTACCGGCCTTCGTGCCGGCAAGCAGCGCCGGCTGGTGATCGAGCCAGCTCCAGCGCCGTAAGCGAAGCACCTCCTCAGCCAGGAAGGCCGCCCCTTCCAGGGCGGCCTTCCTGTCGTTTAATGGTGCCTTACCAGGCGCCTGGGTTTCTGTGCGAGAGAAGGTACGCCATCCAGAGACAGACGGCGGACATCAGGAACAACACCAGAGAGACCATCCATCCGTCCTTTCCCACTACCGTTTGCTTGATTTGGTTTTCGGTTTACCTGACGCCTCGCCGCGGGCCAGGGTTCCCGCCTCCCCAGATCGGCTAACCCCGGGGCAGGTCTGCCACAGGCCACCCGCAGAATCGTCCGCGCCACCCACCGTAGGGCAGGATCTCCGTCCCTGCCTCGTCCGTAAGTCTGCCACAGGCCACCCGCAGAATCGTCCGAGAGGGAACGCGGCCGGTACGGGTGAACGCCCGTTTGAATCTTTCTTGACGGGTCATCTGTGCCAAGCTACAGTACCCTGTCCCCTCTTTCCGTCTTCCTGGGGTTCCGCCGTTGCCGCCCATCGAAAAGGTCCTCCAGGAGATCGTCTCCCAGATCCCGGGCTACGAGCCGCGGCCGCAGCAGGTCGAGATGGCGCGGGTCATCTCCCAGTCGCTGGAATCGAAGCGGCACGCGCTGATCGAGGCGGGCACGGGCAGCGGCAAGTCCTTCGGGTACCTGATTCCGCTCATCGAAAGCGGCAAGGTCGCCGTCATCTCCACCGGCACCATCGCGCTCCAGGAGCAGCTCCTCAATAAGGACCTGCCGTTCCTGCAGCAGGCATACGGGCGGGAGATCAAGGTCGCGCTGGCCAAGGGGCGCGGGAACTACGTCTGCCTTCGGAAGCTCGCGGAGCTGCACCAGACCCTCTCCCCCGCCGACCCCCAGCGGAAGGTGGTAAGCGACCTCGTCCAGGTGACGGCGATGAAGGCCTGGAACGGGGACCGCGCCGAGCTGCCGTTCAACATCGACGGCCGCTTCTGGTCCGATTCGCTCTCGGCCGACCCCGAGGACTGCCTGGGCCCCAAGTGCCCGAACTTCATGCACACCCCGCACCGGAAGGCGCGCCTGGCCTGCGAGGACGCGCAGATCATCGTCGCCAACCACGCGCTCTACTTCGCGGACCTGGCGCTGGGGGGCGGCGTGCTTCCGAACCATGACGTCGTCGTCTTCGACGAAGCGCACCACCTGGACCGCGCGGCCGTGTCTGCCCTCTCCGTCCAGGTGACGCGGTGGATGGCCGGCAAGCTCCTCCAGCGGGTGCAGCGCCGGTTCTCCAACATCCCGCTCCAGCTCATCCAGCGGCTCTCGGATGCGGAGACGGACCTCTCGGAGTGCCTCTACCGCCGCGGTCGCGGGCAGTTCAAGATCGAGCGGGACCCGGAGTTCGAGGGGGCCGCACAGTCCCTTGCCGAGACGCTCACCGCGCTGGCGCGGTGGCTGGGCAGCGCGGACACGGGCCAGATGATGCTGCTGGACGAGGACCCGGAGCTGGCCAAGCAGCGCGCCGAGACCCTCCGCGAGCAGATGATGTCCGTCGCCGGGGAGCTGGCTCGCCGTTACGCGCACTTCGCCGCCCTGCGCAGCGGGGACAACCGGGCCAACTGGATGTACGTGGACCCCGGGCGCGACCATTACGAGCTCCAGTCCGCGCCCCTCGACGTGGCCGCAGAAATCGACGACCTCCTCTGGCAGAAGCGCACCTGCGTGCTCACCTCGGCCACCCTCTCGGTTGACGGCCGGTTCGACTTCCTCAAGCGGGAGCTGGGCCTACCGGAGAATACGCTGGAGGCCGTGCTTGGCTCCCCCTTCGACTATCCCAACCAGGCGCTCCTGTACGTCTCACGCTCCATGCCCATGCCGAGCGAAGCCGGCTTTACCGACGCCGCGTGCCCGGAGATTGAGAAGATCCTCGCGATGACGGAGGGACGGGCGTTCGTCCTCTGCACTTCCTACCGGTCGCTGCGGGAGATCTCCGGCCGGCTCATCGGGCGCCTCCCCTACCCTTGCAAGACTCAAGAAGACCTGCCCCGCTCCCGGCTGATCGAGTGGTTCAAGACCACGCCCAACGCCGTGCTTTTCGCAACCGCGACTTTCTGGGAGGGAGTTGACATCCCGGGTGAGTCGCTCTCCTGCGTGATCATCGACAAGCTCCCGTTCGCGAGCCCGGACGACCCGGTGGTGCAGGCCCGCACCGAGCGGATGAAGTCCCGTGACGAAGACTGGTTCGGCGGCTTCATGCTTCCGAAGGCGATCCTCTCGCTCAAGCAGGGCTTCGGCCGTCTCATCCGCACCAGGACGGACACCGGCATCGTCGCGCTGCTAGACCGCCGCGTGCTCACCATGCGCTACGGCGAGATCGTGCTGCGCTCCCTCCCGCCCGCCCGCCGCGTCCACTTCCTTCCCACGAGTCTCGAAGCCGGCTTCAACCCCGAGCCGAGCCCGATACGGAGCCGGGAGAACGGCTGGTCGGACGACCTCGCGCAGCTCCGTCCCACGGGAAGCGCCCCGCCTCCGGACTGGGAGGCCGTTCTGGGAGAGCCGCCACCGTAGCCGGTGAGTGGTGAGTGGTAAGTGGTGGGGGTGGGCGTGGGTTCATTTCCAGCCGTTGTGGTAGTACTCACAGGCACGTCCGCTCGCCGACTACCACTCACCACTCACTAATCACCACCCACCAGCATGGAGCCCATCCTCGACTTCTTCAAATCACTTCACGGCGAACACCTGGACGACTTCATCCAGTGGGGCGGCTACGCGCTGGTGGCTGCGATCGTCTTCGCGGAGACCGGGCTCCTGTTCGGGTTCTTCCTTCCGGGTGATTCGCTGCTGTTCGTGGCCGGGTTCCTGGTCGGCTCCGGCCTCATCAAGCCGCCCGGCTTCCTCCCCCAGGACCCCGTCGGCGCGTGGGTCGTGCTCAGTGCTCTCCTGATGACGGCGGCGTTCGTCGGGAACTCGACCGGCTACTGGGTGGGCAGCAAGGCGGGGCCGAAGCTGTTCGAGCGCGAAAACTCGCGGTTCTTTAAGCGCGAGTACCTTCACAAGACCCGGGAGTTCTACGAGAAACACGGCGCCAAGACCATCATCCTGGCGGAGTTCATGCCGTTCGCCCGGACCTTCGCGCCGGTGGTTGCCGGGATCGCCGGGCTGCCCTTCAAACGGTTCATGCTCTTCAACCTGATGGGCGTGGTGATCTGGATCAACACCATGACGCTTCTGGGCTTCACGCTCGGGAACGCCTCGTTTGAATTCGCAGGTCTCAAGGTTGTGGTCCGGGAGCACATCGAGAAGGTGATCGTGGTGATCGTCCTGCTCTCCGTGCTGCCCGCGGTGATCCACATCATCAAGGCCCGCCGCGGCGCTGAATGAGCGAAGAGAGCCGTGGCGCGGGACATGGCACGAGGTGCAGGGAATCCAGGTCCTTATACCCCGCGAATCCGGCGACCAGCCGGCAGTCGGCGCACTGGAGAACGCCGCCAGGTAGGCGGCCGTCACGCGGCGAGCGCTACCCAGACGCTAGCGTCCAGTAGATCGGTGGAGGCGCTCAAGGTCTTCCTGTTCTTCGATCCGGGCCAGTTCCTCGGCGGTCAGCGCCGGGATCGTGCCGCCCACTGAGGCCTTCGCGATATACGGAAGGTCGGTCCGGGAGGCACGTGAAGGAGTCTCCCGTTCGAGCCCCTGCTGGACGTAGGAGGTAATCAAATCCTTCAACTTCCTGCCCTCCAGGGCGCACGCGCTTTGGCGCGGCGGAACAACTCGTCGGGGAGATCGACTGTCGTACGCATATACCCTCTAACCACTTTGCGCGATGGTGTCAACCCTCGGCACCGGCGGGCAGGAATTGCGGAGCTGTGTTAGAAGGTGAAGGTCGATGCCGCCCCTCCGATCTCAGCTCCTTCCGTTCGAAGAGAACGACCTCCGTGAGCTCGGGAAGCTCCACGACCTGAAGTCCTCGCTGCACGACTACCTGGCGCGCGCGTGGGACTTCGAGGGCGGTATCGGGGACGCCCGCAGCGAAAAGCTCATCGCCGGCTGGTCGGCCCAGTTTCCGCAGTGGAATCGCGAACAGGTGCGGGTCGCCCTTGCCGTCAATTCCGCGCAAGGGGGCATGGGTCTGGTGGTCTCGACGGCTCGCCGGATCCTGTTCGACGACCCAGCGGAGCTGGCGGTGGGTGAGTGCCTCGCGTTCCGCCTCGCGTGGCTCCTGCGCAGGGTGCGGGAGCAATCCGGCGAAGGGATGGCCGGCGATGACCTCCCCTTCATCCCCTGCGCGATGGCCGTACGGGACGTCCGCCTGGCCGAGCGGATGTTGGAGCCCCGGCCGCCGCCCCGAGACCAGGAGGCAGTCGATGCGTTGCTCTCGCGGGCATTCGCGGCGGCCGTTCGGCGCAGTCTTCCGGAGCTGCAAGACGTTGCACAGCAATTGAACGCACACAAGATCGACCGGTGCCGCGGCTGGATAGGCAAGTGCATAGCCGGCATCGCGGAGGGCAGCACCCACCGTGTCGCAGAGGCGCTCCAGGAGGAGCTGCAAAACGAGACCCGCGCCCGGTCGAAGAAGCAGGCACGGAACACGGTCTGCATCGAGGCTCACGGCTTCTACCGCCTCGCGGAGTGGGTTTCGCCGGATCTGGTGGACGGCTTCGACGTCACCCAGGGCCTCCCTTGGGACGCCGGCTTCCATACCTGGACCGAAGCCAATCGGGACCCGCTGGAGGGCCTCGACCTCACCGGAATCTCCCCCGAATTCCACCGCGCGGTGGTGGACCTCGAGCTGCCAGACTGGTTCCGCGTGCTGGTAGAGCCCGAATCGCCGTGGGACCTCTGCCGGGTGATCCTCGAGGATCTGGGACCGGATCCCGGCGCGGTCCGCGAGATCCTGGAGACCTGGTGCCGGATCCGGAAGTGGGAGCCGGTCGACCTCTCCCCGCTTCAACACCCCGATAGGTCAACACGCCGAGGGGTAGCTCTCGCGGAGGTGCCGCGGCACCAGGCCTTCATGATGCGGCGGCTCCTGCTCGAAGCGGGCGCGGAGGCGCGTTTCGACAAGGTCTCGACGCCCGACCGGTGAGCAGCCCTCGCCCGGCCGGACAATCGGCGCCGGCGGGCTCACTGGCGACCCACTGGCGTAAGGGATTAGGCAGCGCCCTGGGAGTTCGCGGAGTTACTGCCGCCGAGACGCGAGGTTGAACTCCCGCATCAGGCGTGCCGCCAACCCAGCCGTGTCCGGCCATCGGTCTCAACATCTCCGCAATCTGACCCCCTGTCCGTCTGGTGAAACCTTTGCCCGGCGGCCGCTCTCACAGTGCACTGGAATTGGTGTGTTTCCGGAGAGCCGATGTTCCTGGAGTGCTCCAGTAAGTCGAAAGGCTCGAGAAGGCTCAGCCGGCGTAAGATGCTCGTGCAGTTCGGGCAGTCCGCGTTCGGCCTCTCCCTGCCGATGCTGCTCGCTTCCCGCGGGCAGGCGGCGGGGCCGGGCACGTTCGGCAAAGCCAAATCGTGCATCCTACTGTTCCTTTCGGGGGGCGCCAGCCAGTACGAGACGTTCGACCTCAAGCCGAACGCGCCGTCGGACATCCGGGGCACCTTCAAGCCGGTCCGCACCAACGTCTCCGGAATCGAGATCTCGGAGCACCTCCCGCTCCTGGCCCGTCAGGCGGACAAGTACGCCATCATCCGGTCCATGACGCACACGGAGGGGAACCACCCCGCCGGCTGCTACTGGATGATCACCGGCCGCAAGTACCCGCGCGCCACCGCCAGGGCGGCGGCGATGTCCCGCGAGGACATGCCGCACTTCGGCTCCGCGCTGGCGCTGGTGAAGCCGCCTCACACGCGGGCCGTCCCCCCGTTCGTGATGCTGCCGGAGCAGATCAACCCAAATGGTCCGCTCCGCGCCGGACAGCACGCCGGGTTTCTCGGTCCGGCGTACGACCCGATGGTGATCAACGTCGACCTCCGGCAGGACCTGAACAACGCGAAGATCAAGGCGGGCGAGCTGCAGGTGATGGAAGGCCTCACCGAGGGCCGGCTGATGCGCCGTCGCGCCCTCCTGGAGCAGGCCAACCTGCGGGTCGGCATCGAGGAGGAGCGGGGCGCCGGCCTGGGCGTCCAGCCGCACGTGAGCCAGGCGTTCGACATCCTCACCGGCGGCCAGGCGACCCGGGCCTTCGACCTCAGCCTGGAGAGCCCGAAGACCCGCGAGCTCTACGGCCCGCACCTGTTCGGGCAGTGCACGCTGATGGCGCGGCGCCTCGTGGAAGCCGGCGTGCGGCTGGTGGCCGTAAACTGGGTCCGGCACGACGACGGTCCGGGCGGGCAGGGCTGGGACACGCACAGCACCCACCTGGAGTGGTGCAAGGACGAGCTGTTCCCGCCCACGGACCGCGCCATTGCCGGGCTGCTCTCGGACCTGCACCAGCGCGGCCTGCTGGACGAGACCCTGGTGATCGTCACCGGCGAATTCGGCCGCACCCCCCGCTTCAATCCCCAGGGCGGCCGGGACCACTGGCCCAACGTCTTCAGCGTCCTCGCCGCCGGCGGCGGAATCGGCGGAGGCCAGGTCTTCGGCGCCAGCACCCCGGACGGCATGTACCCGGCCGCCGACGCAGTCTCTCCGGGCGACCTTGCCGCCACCCTCTACCACTGCCTGGGTGTGGACCCCGAAACGCCCATCGTCGACCAGTTGAACCGCCCCTTCCCGGTAGCGGAAGGCGAGGTCATCCGCGGCCTGTTCTGACCGGTGGCCCAGTACGGTCCCGGTGACCGACCCGGATGGAGCCCGCTTACGTTGGGCATCGGCCTCGCGACCCACCTCCGCGTACTTGCCGGGCTATCACCGGGCGTAAACCAGGGTGTGGCCGTCAGGAGAACAGGGGATGCAGCGGCCGTCCCAGCGCGATTGCGTGGGGCCGTGCCTCGAGGTCGACCACCTCGCGGTGCGGGGAGAGGCCGAGGGCGTGATAGATGGTGGCGGCGACGTCCTCCGGCGTGACCGGATCGGACTTCGGGTAGGCGGCGGTGGCGTCCGACTCGCCGTACTGAACGCCGCCGCGGACGCCGCCGCCGGCGAGCATGATGGAGTAGCAGCTCGGCCAGTGGTCGCGTCCCGCCTGCTTGTTGATCCCCGGCGTCCGGCCGAACTCGCCCATCGCCACCACCAGCGTGTCGTCCAGCATCCCGCGGTCCGCCAGGTCGTTGATGAGCGCCGCCAGGCCGCGGTCCGCCGGCGGCAGCAGGGACTCCTTGAGGAAGTAGTGGTTGCGGCGGTGCGTGTCCCAGCACTGATTGGAGTCGGAGCCGGAGTTCGGGCCCCAGGTGACGGTGACCAGCCGGACCCCCGCCTCCACCAGGCGCCGGGCCAGCAGGAACGACTGGCCCATGTGGTGGAGACCGTACTGCTCGCGCAGCTTCGTCGGCTCCTGGGCCAGATCGCAGGCGCGGCGGGTGGCGCTCGAAGTCAGCAGCCGGAAGGCGCGCTCGTAATAAGCGTCCACGTCCTTGCCGGCCGGAGCGCCGTCCAGGTGTTCCAGTCTTGCCTGCACCTGTCCCAGCAGGGAGTGGCGGCGGGAGAGCCGGTCCGGCGGGAAGGCGGAGGGCCCCGTGAGCCCGGGCACCGCGAATTCCTTCTGCATCGGATCGCCCAGCACCAGCGGGTCATACCGGCCGCCTAGGAACCCGGCCTTCTGGCCCGGCAGGTACTCGCCGTTGTTCGTCAGCAGCGCGGGCACGTGGACGAAGTCCGGCACCGTGACCGCGGAGGGGCGGAACCGGGCGAGCACGGACCCGTAGGTGGGGAAGTTCGTCCGCCGGTCGCCGAGGATCAGCTCGCTGCCGGCCTGCGGAGAGCGGCCGGTGAGGCAGTAGTAGGCGCCGGGGTTATGGTCGAAGACGTCGTGCGTGACGGACCGCACCACGGCGTACCGGTGCGCGATCTTCGCGAGCTCCGGCAGGTACTCACAGACCTGATACCCCGGGACGGTTGTGCGGATGGGTTTGAACGGGCCGCGGACCTCGGAAGGCGCTTCCGGCTTGATGTCCCAGCTGTCCTGGTGCGCCAGCCCGCCCTCTTGAAAGAAGAGGATACAGGACCTGGCTTTCCCGCCGGACGCGGCGCCGGCCTCTCCAGCGAGCAGGTCCGTCAGGCTCAATCCGAGCAGCGAGAGCCCGCCAAGCCGCAATAATTCGCGGCGGGAGACGCCGTCACACAGCCGCCGGGTTCCGGCCCGTACTTTGAGCATCAGCGATTCATTCGCCCCGGCTCACCCTACACCCTGCCCCAAACACCACCAACGCCTCAACCCCCAGACGGTTTGTCACGCGCCCGCGCCGGGAACGAGAGCCTTAGGAGACATATAGGCATGACACGAGACGTTACCGTCTACACGCAGCCCGGCTGTCCGCCCTGCCGCGCAGTGAAGGAGTATCTGTCCAGGAAGGGAGTCCCGTTCACGGAGCGGGACATCAGCCGGGACGCCGCCGCGGTGGAGGACCTCCGGCGGATGCGCGCGATGGCGACCCCAGTGATCGTCATCGACGGTGCCCCCATCACAGGATTCGACCAGGCGCGCCTCGACGAGATGCTGGACGACAGCCCTACGGCGAAGGCCGCGTAACCGCACGAGCGGAGAGGGTGAGCCGCTCACGCTCTCCGCTCGCTTCCCGCTCCCACACCCGACCCCCGACTCCCGACCCCCAACCAGGCAGGGAGGCGATTCTCCGCTGCCGAACAGTGCCTGGGCTTCACGGTCACAGCACGCTGCACGGAGGGTCGAAGGTGATCATAGGCGTTCCCAGGGAAACCGCGGCGGGAGAGCGCCGCGTGGCGATGGTGCCGACGGCGGTCGCGCCACTCACCAAGGCGGGCTGCTCGCTCCAGATCGAATCCGGCGCCGGGATCGCGGCAGGCTACCTGGACGCCGCCTATCAGGACGCCGGCGCCACCGTGGTCGCCTCACGTCAGGAGCTGTTCGCGGCGGCGGAGGTGCTCCTCCAGGTGCGGGCGTTCGGCGCCAACCCGGAAGGGTGGCAGGCGGACCTACAGCAGGCGAAGGACGGCCAGGTCTGGGTGGCGATGATGGAGCCGCTGGCCGTGCCGCAGCCGCTGACCGAAGCTGCCCGGCGAGGCGTGCGCGCCTTCGCGCTGGAGTTGATTCCGCGTATTACGCGCGCCCAGGCGATGGACGTCCTCTCCTCGCAGGCGAACCTGGCCGGCTACAAGGCGGTGCTGATGGCCGCCGGCTCTCTCCCCAAGATCCTGCCCATGATGATGACTGCGGCCGGCACCATCGCGCCGGCGAAGGTGTTCGTCGTCGGCGCCGGAGTCGCGGGGCTTCAGGCCGCCGCCACCGCCAAGCGCCTCGGCGCGGTGGTCAGCGCATACGACGTCCGCCCGGCGGTGAAGGAGCAGGTCGAGAGCGTGGGAGCCCGGTTCGTGCAGCTTGCGGTCGAGAGCGCGGAAGGCACGGGCGGCTACGCTAAGGCCATGGGCGCCGACTTCTATGCGAAGCAGGCCGAACTGATGCTCCCTGTGGTGGCGGAGAGCGACATCGTCATCACCACCGCCGCGATCCCGGGTGAGAAGGCGCCGGTGCTGATCACGCGGGCGATGGTGGAGCGGATGCGCCCCGGCTCCGTTGTGGTTGACCTCGCCGCCGAGCGCGGCGGCAACTGCGAGCTGACGCGGCCCGGCGAGACCTACGTCACCGAGAACGGCGTGACCATCATGGGGCCGTTCAACATTCCGGGAACCGTCGCGAACAACGCCAGCCAGCTCTTCGCCAAAAACGCCGCCACGTTCATCGCCCACCTCTCCAAACGGGGCGAGCTCCTCATCGACACCGAGGACGAGATCACCCGCGAGACCCTCACCACCTCAGGCGGCGACGTGCTGCACCCCAGGGTCCGCCAGCGCCTCGGCCTCCCCGAGCTCGCCAGGCCCGAACCCGCCCCCGTCGCCGCGGCGGCCACGTAGCACGCCCAACGCCCAACGCCTAACGCCCAACGCCCGACGCCCAGCCCACGGAGGATACCGCCTTGGATGGCCTGATGAACAACCTGTACGTGTTTCTCCTCGCTACCTTCGTGGGTCTTGAGGTGATCCGGAGGGTGTCGCCGCTCCTGCACACACCGCTGATGTCGCTGACCAATGCGATCTCCGCCATCAGCGTGGTCGGCGCGCTCGTGATCCTCGGGGAGCAGAAGGACACCCTCAGCACCGTCCTCGGCGCCATCGCGGTGTTCGCCGCCATGACGAACGTCATCAGCGGCTTCCTGATCACCGACCGGATGCTCAAAATGTTCAAGAAGCGGCCCACACGGCAATGAGCGAGACCTTCACCCAAGTCGGCTACCTCGTTGCCGCAGCCCTGTTCATCCTCTCGCTGAAGTGGCTCAGCGCGCCGCATACCGCCCGGCGAGGCGTCCTCGCCGGCGTGGTGGGCATGCTCCTCGCCATCGGCGGGACCCTGGCGCTTCCCGAAGTCAAGCACTACCAGTGGATCCTCGTCGCGACGCTGCTCGGGGCCTTCGTCGGCGTCCCCATGGCCGTGCTCATGCCGATGACGCACGTCCCGCAGCGGACCGCCCTCTCGCACTCTTTCGGCGGCCTGGCCGTGGGTCTGGTCGGCACCGCGAAGTTCTACCTGTGGCAGAGCGAGCCCGAGCACCTCACTCCGTTCATTACCGCCGTGATCTGCTTCGAGGTGCTGCTGGGTTTCCTGACCTTCACCGGCAGCTTGATGGCGTTCGGGAAGCTGCAGGAGCTGATCCCTACCCGTCCCATCGTCTACAAAGGCCAGAACTTCATCAACCTGGGCCTGCTGGCCATCGCCATCGTTCTGGCCGTGATGCTGACCGCAGACCCGACGAAGGCGGTCCTGTTCCCGGGCATCATCTTCCTGGCGCTCACCTTCGGCGTGCTGCTGATCATCCCCATCGGCGGCGCGGACATGCCGACGGTCATCTCGCTGCTGAACTCCTACGCCGGTCTCGCCGCCTGTGCGATGGGCTTCGTCCTCAACAACAAGATGCTCATCATCGCGGGGGCGCTGGACGGCTCCTCCGGCTTCATCCTCTCCGTGATCATGTGTAAGGCGATGAACCGCTCGTTCACGAACGTGCTGTTCGGCGCCTTCGGTCAGGTGCAGACCTCCAGTGCGGCCGGTCCGGAGCAGCGGCAGCCCCGCAGCGCCCAGCCCGAGGAAGCCGCCCAGATCCTCGCCTCCGCTTCTTCAGTGATCATCATCCCCGGCTACGGAATGGCCGTCGCACAGGCGCAGCACAAGGTGCGGGAGCTCTACGACGGCCTGACCAAGCGCGGCGTGGACGTGAGGTTCGCCATCCACCCCGTGGCCGGGCGCATGCCCGGTCACATGAACGTGCTGCTCGCGGAGGCGGACATTCCGTACGACCGCCTCGCCGAGATGGACGACATCAACGGCGACTTCCCGCAAGCGGATGTCGCCCTGGTGATCGGCGCGAACGACGTCACCAACCCCGCTGCGCGCCACGACAAGAGCAGCCCCATCTACGGCATGCCGATCCTCGACGTCGACAAGGCGCGCACCGTGATGGTGATCAAGCGGAGCATGAGCTCCGGCTTTGCCGGCATCGACAACGAGCTGTACTTTATGGACAAGACCCTGATGCTCTTCGGGGACGCCAAGGGCTTCGTGTCGGAGATCGTGAAGGAGATGTCAAGCTCGCATTGACGCCAGTAGAGTGCCGCCGCACCGCTCAGAGAGCATAATCCAAGGGGAAGGAGACTGCGCGTGAAACTGGTCCTGGATCTGCCGCCGGAGCTCGAGCGAGAGTTGGCTCACGAGGCGGCGCGCCTAAACCTGGCATTGCCGGAGTATGCTCTGCGCGTACTGACCGGTCGAGGTCCCGGTGACAGCCCGCCGGCAACGGGTGCCGACCTCGTCGAATACTGGACCCGAGAGGGAGTAATCGGCAGCCGGCCCGACATCTCGGACGCTCCGACACACGCACGAGGGCTTCGCACAAAGGCGGAACGGCGTACTCGAGTGTAAATGGTGGCGATCCTGCTCTTGGATACGGACGTTCTCATCGACATCCAGCGAGCGCATAAACCGGCCGTCGCTTGGTTTAGTGGCCTTCCTGAAGTGCCGACGGTTCCCGGAATAGTCGTGATGGAGCTCGTCCAGGACGCGCACAACGCCTCACAAGTGTCCGGTGCCCTACGCCTGGTTGCCCCCTTCCGGTCGCTTGGCCCACACAAACGGACTGTGAGCGGGCGCTTCTTGATTTCACCTCCCTCAGCCTCTCGCAGGGACTGGGCCTGCTTGACGCTCTCATTGCGGCTACCGCCGTGGGACTCGGCGCGACGCTCTGCACTTTCAATGTGCGGCATTACCGCGGGGTGCCGGGACTGGTGACGCTGAAACCTCACACCCGGTGAGGCAGGGGAGGCATTCGCCGTTAGCAGCATGCACTTGCGCCATCTGCTAAACTTCCGCAGACACTGCGTCCTGAGAGGTGGGTGTATGGCAGACAAGAACTCGGAGCCCAGTGCGTCGCTGAGTGAGGTCAAGGCGGCCGCCGAGGAGCTATTGGTCCGCGCGGCAAGCCCTGAGGTCCTGGGCACAGAGCTCTTCCCGTACGGCCTCACCCGCCTGGAGGTGTTCGTCAAGGCGGGCGACATCACGGTCAGCCTGGAGATGGCGGGGCCGGAGGTGGGGCATTCGCACGGTGACGAGGAAGAGGAGTGGGACCTCGACGACGAAGACGACTTCTTCGACGACGAGGATACTCCCTAGCCTTCGACAGCGGCGGGGCTGCCCTCTTCCTGGAGGCCGGCCCCGTGCGCGGCGGCCGGCTGGACGATCTTGAGCACGTTGTCGTCCGGGTCGTGGACTTCCACCCATGCCTGTCCATCGTCCGCGTGGAAGATGCCGTTGGGCATGCTGGCGCCGCGCTGGACGAGCTGCTCGTAGACGGGGCCGAGGTCGTCTACCGCCAGGGTGAAGCCCACCGAGCCGCCCGGGCGGCGGTTGCCGCCGCCCATTCCCGGAATGAAGAGGCCCAGGCGGACCGCTCCCGCCGTGAGGGTGGAGCGCCCGAACTCCGGGACCGTGTTCTGCTCTTCGAATCCCAGGACGTCCCGGTAAAAAGCGACCGAGCGGGCGAGGTCCCGGGTAGGTACCGTGACCAGGCCGATTCGCAGCGAGGGGTGCATGTGCGTTCCTTTGCGGGTCCTGCGTCCGAAACCGGCGGTCGACAAGCAGGAGTGCGGAGCCCGCTTTCCTTTTGCTGGGGCGGCTTTCAGCCGGCTATGGGAATAGCCGTTTCCTTTCGACGGCACAAGGGGTCAGTGGTTCCGCCAATTTAACTCGAAGAGCCTACACCTTCGTGCAGCGAGGGTCAGCCTTTGTGCATCGGGAGCTTCCACGGCTTTCGGTACTCCCGCGCGTAAGGGAGAGTGTCCTTGCCCGCGCGGCCCACGATGTCGTCCTTTTCCTTGTCCCACCGGACCACTTCGCCGCTGAGGTAGGCGGCGTTGGCGAGGTGGCAGACCGTGGTGGTCTGGTACATCGAGTAAATGTTGCTGCGGGGCTGCCGGCGCTCCTTGACGCACTCCAAGAAGTCCTGCAAATGGTCGTAATGCGAGGTGGAGACGCGCTCCTTGGGCAGGTCGTTCCCCTGCGCGTCGCGCACTGTCCAGCCGCCGCGCCAGACCACCAGGCTCTTGCCGTCCGCGGCCAGGAAGGATGTGCCGTTGTCCACGACGTCCTGCGGAAGCCGAGGTGGGCCGCCGTCGCCGGCCGGCGCCTGCCGCATGACGGCCCACTCCTTCTCGCCGTCCGCCGACTTGATGGGGAGTACGTAGCCGAGGTCCAGCCCGCGCCGCCCGGTCTGCCAATGCATGACGAAGTCCGGGAACTGGAAGATGGCGACGTGCGTGTCCGGCGTGGTGCGGTCGTCGTCCTCACCGGACGCGAACTTCCCGCCGAAGCTGGAAACGTGCGTGGGCATCACTAAATCGGTGTCCTTGCTCATGGCGAGAAGGCCGATGTCGATCATGTGGACGCCCCAATCGCCGGTGTTGCCGGCGGCGGTGTTGAAATACCAGCGCCAGTTGAAGTGGCCGTTCTTGCCGGTGTAGGGGACCATCTTCGCCGGCCCCAGGTAGAAGTCCCAGTCCAGGTCCGGAGGCGGGGTCTGCGGCGGGTTTTTCCCCATCGAGAACCAGTCCGTCTTCCAGGCCTTCACTACCGCGATCTTCCCGAGTTTTCCCGAGCGGATGTAGTGTATGGCGTCCACGAAATCCCGCGAGCTGCGCTGCCAGGTGTTCACCTGGCAGATCCGGTTGAACTTGCGCGCGGCGGCCACCATCGCGCGCCCTTCCTGGATGTTATGAGAGATCGGCTTCTCGCAGAAGACATCCTTGCCGGCCTCGAAGGCGGCGATAACCGGCAGGGCGTGCCAGTGGTCCGGGGTGGCCACGATGACCACGTCGATGTCCTTCCGCTCCATTACCTTGCGGAAGTCCTTGATCTCCTGGGGGCGCTTGCCTTGCTGCGCCTGCTCCGCCTGGGCGGCCGCCTGCGCCATGTGGCCCGTGTCCACGTCGCACACCGCCGCGATGACGCCGCCGTGGCTGATGAAGTTATTCATGTCG
>JGI10216J12902_100993829_pt1 | contig 26213 bp, 40 predicted proteins | sample KanNatreferecore_FD_12902 | JGI IMG/M metagenome (IMG submission 12902)
GAACCAGTTCTTGCCCTCCGGGGTGGTGTTCCACACGCTCTCGCCCACGAAGTCCGCCAGGGTGGGCCGGATGAACCGTTGCCACACGCTCTCGCGCAGCTTGGCCGCCTCGCTCATGATGACGCCGTGCAACCCCTCGCCGACCAGGCTTTCCGGGTGCGCCCCGCTCTTGCCGTGCAGGATGAACGCGCCATCCCACAGGCTGACCGTCATGTTGCCCTTGGGGTCGTAGTACGTGCCAGGCTTGTCGAACGGCATGCCTTGCCGCCTGCACGCGTTGTAGAAGACGCGGAACTCCTTCTCGCTGTCCGTGTAGTTAGGCCCGACAATCCAGTACTCCGCGCGGATGCCCATGTCATCCAGCATGGGCTTCATGAGGCGCGTCTGGATACACCAGGGCATGCACTCCATGCCCCCACTGAAGCTCTTCCCGGTACGCCTGCCTGCACAGTTGACGCGGTGCCGCGCGCGACTACCGTGCATCTTGGCCTGCGCGGCGTTCGGTCGGTAGTTCAGCTCCGCCCACAGCTTCGGCTTGCTCAGAGTGCCCGTTTTCACTTCATCACGTCCCGAAAGTACCACATCAGCCACAGGTACGTGCCGCTCACGCCCGCGAGTAGGCCAAGGACGACACCTACCAGAATCTCCTTCATCTCTTACGCTCCATGATCTCATCCTGCACGAGGATACCCATGTCGATGCACTCCCACGCCGTCAGCTCCCAGGTCCTGCGGGAGACGTAGGGGGGGCGGGTCATGCCTGCTCTGAGCTCTGTGACCTCCGGGTACGCAATGAGGTAGTGCACACCGACGTTCAGCGCGCCCTCCATGTCCGCCTCGCTCGGGTCAGGCTTCCCACCGGGGTGACTGTGATAGAAGGCCAACAGGTGGCAGTCCCGCTCGGCCATCCGCCGATACGCGCGCTGCATCTCCTGATGATCTACGGCGTAGTACTTGGTCGGTTCACTGTGAATGTTCTTCAGCGGCACCACCGTCTGCAGGCTGGACGTGTTGTGCTGCCACACCATCCCGCATACCTCGAAAAGCGGGTGCTCCTCCGCCCAGGCCAGCACAGCCTTCACAGTGTCCTTCTTCAATACGAGCATTGCTATCCCTTCTCCAAGGCTCGACCCTGCCAGCCCGGGAGCTGCATCGTGGCGTCGTCGCTATCCCGGCACTTCTACGCCCTGGCAGGGTCGAGGGATACTGACTCGACCCCGAAGCCCCCGCGCTTTCTTTGGTGTAACGCGGTCTGTGCCTGCTTCGGGGCCGAGGTTCCACGCCCGACGTGATCGCGTTTTGGCTGGACGCCGGGTAGTGGTCTTAGCAGTGCCCGCGCCTCTTACGCAGGCCGTTACTGATGGTCGCCGCCTTCTTGACGCTGTAGCCCTTGCGGCGCAATGCGTTGTACATCCTACGGCACTTGATGCTACTAGCCATCGCTCCTCCCTGCGTCCGGATTGCAGATGGTACATCGAGCACTTACCCCGGGTCGGGCGAAGCCATCCATGACGCCGTGCATGCACACCGCCTGCTCGTAGCCCATGCGGTTCACGTACGGGTGGTTGTCCACGTACGCGCGCCCGTCGCGAGTAGCGCAGTACGGGTTGCCGTTCACACACCCTGCACAGTGGCCACACCGGTCCTCGCGCGGCTTGTCGTACCACGTACGGCCCGCCTCGAGCTCCCATCCACCGCGCAGCATGCGCTTTGTGTACCGCCTGTCATCCATCCAGTCACGCAGCCAGTTAAGCATCGCTCTGCTCCCCGCTGCCCTGTCGCTCGGCATACCCTGCATATCGCCTGGCCAGGTGCTCGGGGAGGCCCGTCTGCCCCTCTTCACCCACCACGTTCAGGACCATGGCCTCCCACGGCGCAGCCTGGTTGATGCGCACGTCCTTGGGGATGCCGCCGAAGATGCGCTCCATGGCGTACTGCATCATCTTGGCGCGCGTCTCTTCCTTCAGCTGGGGCGACTGCGCCAGCTCCACATACTTGCGCGCGATACGCAGTACCTCGCTACCGAAGATCTCCTCGAACCTGCGCTGCTGCTCCCGCTGGCAGGCCAGGTGAAACTCCCGAGGGACCATCTTGCTGGGCGCACCCGTGAACGAACCGTCCGCGCTCTTCAGCCTGCCGCGCGCCAGTTCTTCCTCGTCCAGGCCCTCGACGAACTCCTGCCAGGTGTAATCGCCGCGCTTGATGGACATGACGATCTCGCTCCACCGCTTACCCAGACGAACGGTCAGGCGGCGTCTAGGATCCTCCTCATTGTCCCTAACCCCTGCTAGCGGCTTTGCGCCAGTGGTAACGCGCGGATTAGCTGCCCTTGCCTCATCCAGATTGGGCGTTGTACTGGGTACAGGTCTGCGCCTGCGGGGAGCGCGGGTCCGGGAGGGAGTGCCCTGTCCAGCGTCTCCCTCGGTGTTGCTACTGGTCTTAGGTGTCCATCCCATAACCCCTCATCCTACCGGGCCTACCCCATTACGGAGCAGGCCCGGATAGTTTCACTTATCACCCATGAAAGGCATCCTTGCAGACGGCCAGGACTTCGCCCTCAGGCTGTGTTGCCGGATGCAGGCGCGGCTCTGGAGAACCGCATGTGGGGCATGACAACTGCTGTTTCTGGCTCACTGCTCTTCCCCATTCACCCGCGCTCGAGCAGCCTCAACGCTGTCCGTGGGGTCCGCCGGATCCACTTTTCTCTCCAACATCGCCAGTTCCGCATTGGTCAATTCATGCGGCGGGGGCTGGATGAGACCTGAATTTCCACCGAATTCTGATCGATCATCAACTGCCATGACCATCTCCTCGAGACGATTCTCATCACGCGCGACGTCTGCGCCGCGCAATTCTGGGCTTAACTGATTCCGGCGAACCCTCCATATCGCCGACACCCGTAACAATTTTTGTGCTTGCGCGCCCGCGCACCCCCGCGCCCGCATGTGCCCCCGCGCTCGTGCGCGCACCCGCCCCCGTGCGCTCGCCGTGCATTTTCTCCACTGTTTGCGCGCGATCGGGTGCGCCCGCGCTCGCCCGTGCGCGCCCGTCCCGAGCGCGTGCGCGCACATGAGCTGGGTTGATCTTGGTGTTTCCGTGCGGGTGCTCCTTGCGGTATTCGATCTTGTCCAGCACCCGATCCAGGTCGACCTGAGGCAGCAACCCCTCCCGGACCATAGTCTCGAGAATGAGAACCTTCAGCGTCTCATGCGGTCGCATGTCGGAACCCTCAACGTACTCCAGCCACGCAGCACGTTCCCACTTGTTCAGGTACGTCGATGCGTGCCCGGACTTTGTCTCTTCGGTCATGCCACCCACAATACAGAAAATTTGCGCTTAGTCTAGGTACAAAAAATGCACTTTAGTAGTTCTACCCCTAGTGTGTATGTTCTCTCTCTCTCCTCTCTCTCCTAGAGTGATCTATTAGACGTCTAGATTCTACCGGGGTAGCGCGGGCCGCCCAGGGAATTTTCGGGGCCTCGCGCGCGCCCGTGCGCATAGTGCATTTTGCTTGGTGTTTATTGTTAGCCCCTCCAGCTGGACTTCGGGAATTTTTGCCCAGGGGGTAGCGCCAACCGAGGGGAGTCTAGACGACCCTTTATTAGGACCCACTAATCCTGGTCCGCAATTCCGGCTGCGAGGCATACCTCCTCAGGAACAACAAACCATGCCGCTGCGCGTCACGACCGTGCGCCGTACCCGCCTGATACAGCCCCCACGACTTGAGCCGCACATCCGTGATGGTCTTCTTGGCTTCACTCGCTCCCTGCACCTCCACCCCCACCCCCGTCCCCCGCAGTCTGTCCTTCAGCACCGCGAGAAACCGCACCGGCTCCAGCAACCAATGATCCGTACTGTTCATCATCAGCGTGAAGCCCTCGCACCCGAACACCACGACATCCTCCTCCTCGCTCTTCTCCCACACTGCCCGACACAGATTGAGATACGAGTCGACCGACGCCGAGGTAGAGCTCCCCGTGAACTGACCCACCCGCCACCACATCCTCGAGACCGCCCCCACCTGCCCGCGTGCGAGGAGCTCCGAGATGTTGACGCGATGCACACTCCAGCCCGTCGTCTTCCCCGGGTCCGCCCACACCACCACCAACGCAGGACCACCCATGACCGGCATACCTTCTCCCCCTCCAGACCAACTCAAAGCCATTCTGCGCACCACACCTATACCGGGCCAGCCGAAGCCCTATCGCACACGCCTACGGGCAAACCAGGGCCGATTACTCCCCCATCTAAACCACCGCCACCCCCACCTACCCCGCCTATCCCACCACTCAACGGGTCTGGCCGCCGAGGGAGGCGCTGGATCCCGCCGCCACACGGACTCCAACCCGACCGGCGTCCAGCCCCCATCACCACCGCGCATCACCACCACGACGGCTCTCCCGCAGGCCCACATCTCCGCCTCCGCCCGAAAGGCCGAAGGGCCGTCAGCGCAGAGATGCACCAACGACCCTTCCGCAACTCCCCACTCCACTACGACCGGTCCACCAGTTCGGCGCACACCGTCTCGAGGGGCATACCCAGCGCCCACCCCCAAGTGAGCAGAGCCACCCGCCAGCCCGCACCGGCGGGTCGACTGACCACCAGCGAGTAGTCCTGCTCGAGGCCGTCGAGGGCGCTCAGCGCCTGACCCAACCGCAACGAGCTGCCGTTGTCCGGGATGAGGAACTTACGCACCGGCCACGGGCCGTACGTCAGCTCGATGTCCGCAGCCTCCAGCCACGCCACCGCCCGCTCGGCCTCCGAACCCAACGGCACATCCGGAGCGGCACCAACCGTCATGTCCGGGCCGGGCTTCTGCGCCTCGAGCGGCTGCTCGCCGCCCGGGAACCAGGCGTACTCATCGGCGTCCATCTTGAGCGCGTCCTTGAGCTGCGGCGGGAGGTTGACGGTAATGCCCGCGCCCTCCGGGGAGTCCCCGCCGTACAGCGGGAGCTCCACCGCCACGGCCTCCGCTTCGGGCTGCCAGTGCCATTCGCTGGTCCGAGGGAGGGCGCACCGCGTCACCCCGCCGAAGTTCTCCGCGCACAGCCCGTTCTCACCACCCGGGAGAAACGCATGCACGTTTGTCATTTGAGCCTCCGAGCCTCGGTGTTCTGTACTCCGGCGTTCATGATGCGCGCAGCCGCTACGGCGGCCGAGGTAGCTGTCTCGATAACCCCCACAGCACCCGGGCGGGTAGAGGAGCCAGCGGCCGTACGCGTCACGGAGTACTCCGCCACCGTCCCACCCTCGTCACTCCGCAGGGTCACCGACACGGTCACCTCTGCGATGTAGCCCTCAATCTTCATCAACCCGCCTACCGATCTCCCCGTTGATGGGCTGCACCGGAGCCGGGCCGAGCCCGGCCAGCGGGATAGGCGAGGGGTTGGCAGCGCCCAGCACCGGCAGTAGACCGGCCTGTCCGCGCAGCTCCCGGGGCGCATACCCGTTGCGCTCCGCCATCGGCCGAGGGTCGAAGCCGCCCTGGGGGACCTCCACCACGTCGACCTCGTCGACCAGCAGGTACAGCGCGGCTGCGCCAGCCGTCTTCAGCAAGGACTCCATCTCCTTGGAGTAGCTGGGCTGCCGCCTGCTCCTCGGAGTGGCGACCAACTGGTCCACTCGCTCCACCGCTCGGAACAGTTCGCGGAAGACGACCCCCGCCTCAGTAGCCCGTACCTCCTCGTGCGGCTGCTCCCAGGACCGCACCCGGCAGAGGAGGGCCTCGAGGGCCTGCTGCTTGTTCATGAGTCCCGCACCACCGTCAGGTGTGCGACCGCCTTGTCCATGGCGTCCTCCACCGTGTCCGCCCGCAGCACGAGGTTGACCACCTCGTCGGTCTGCCGGTCGTGCATCATGGTCCCGATGCCGTTGCCGACCTGATAGGGCGGGACGACCTCCACCACCTTGACCATCACGGTGTACCTCGGGTCGGGCTTCTTGTTGCGCTCCTCGTAACCGGTAGCCATCACTCCTCCTTCTTGAACACTCGTGCAGCCGACGGGTCCGCTGCCCACTCGCGGGGGTCGATAGCCCCCACGAACAACGGCGTAGTGCCGTCTCGGTCCACGACGACGCTCTTCGGGCCGACACCCACCACGACCTCCTCTGGCGGTACCACGTCGTACTCGGTGCTCCACTCGCTGCTCGGCCGCCCGAGCCGCTCGTTGGCATCCACCCGAGCCCGGATGGTGCAGCCTCGGTCGAACTTGGCCATGAACCCGCACCCACCCTGCTGGTAGCACACCGGCCGGATGAGCCCAGCGAACGCCTCGTACTGCCACACATCAGTTCGCTTCCAGGGGTGTGGATCGTTATCCCCCGTCAGACCTCCCTGGATGACGTACTGGCCTTCCCCATGATCCCTCTGGCGGAACGCCTTAGCTACCCCCGCGAACGCCTGACGCCAGTGGAACTGCGCCTGCGTGCACGTGCGCTTACCGGCCTCCTGCAGCAGGGTACGCAGCGACACCGTCCAGTAGTACCGCGTCGTGATGGCGTGCACCAGCACATCCCGCGCTTCCTCCGCAGGCATGCCGAGTGCCACCAACGTGGCGTAGTTGTCCTCGCTCTGATTCATGGCCTTGCGCCACACGCCGACTCCGGCATCCCCGTCGCCGCGCCCTGCGAGGGAGGGCGGGAGGGGGACTTCCTGCGCCCAGTCCTCCGCCACCGCAAAGCGCAACGACTCCTGCGCAAAGAAGCTGAACCGGTTGCGTACGGCCTGATGCGTGAAGGACCGCGACACGCCCTCGAGCAGGAACGTGAACTGAATAGCCTCGAGAGGCCCGTCCAGAACGGTTGCCTGCATGTCCGCCAGCATCGCGCGGCGTTCCTCGTCGGTCACCTCGGCCTTGGACCGCGCGACCTTGCCGCTGTAGATGCCACCGATGACGGCCAGGGTGCCCAGTGGGTCCACCGGCGCGTCAATCAAGGTGACCACAATCCCGCTGCGCGCCGCGTCCGGCATCGGCTGCCGCGCGTACTCCGCCACGTCGGCCACCCGCACCACCGCGCTGGTATGCCCGTGAACGTCACACCTGGCGGGGTCTTGGCACGGCTCATCTCGCGCCTGCACTCGGCTGGGCACCCTGTGCTCGGAACGGGGGTACCCGCACACCCGCCACACACCGCCCTTGGTTGGGTCGGTCTCGCCCTGCGTTGTGCTGGCGTACGTGCAGTGGTCGCCACCCTCCGGCCCGACCAGGAAGTCATGCGGGTACCGCTTGACAAAGTGCTCCACCACACCCGGGTCAGCATGCAGGCTGCGGGGGTATCCGCAGTTAGTCGGGCCATCTGGAGACCGCACTGGCTTCTCGCAGGGACCGGAGCCCTGGTCGTCACCCCAGTACATGTGCCCGGTGATGTATTCGGGTTCGCTCACTTCTTGCCCCTCTTGGGTGGCTTGGCGGTCTTCTTGGGTGTGTACTTCGGCTTCTGCGGCTGCATCGGCGGAGTGGTGCTGCGCCCGCCCTTGTCCGGGCTACGCCCGAAGAGCTTGTCGATCCATTTCATGGCTACAGCTTCTTGCCTCCGTGCCGGTGTTCCCGGCTCTCGTTGTACTTGGCCTTAGCCAGCATGGCAGCTTCGATGTCGATGCCATAGTGCCCGCACATGTCCAGTACACGAATGATGATGTCGGCAAGCTCCACCGGGATACCGTGGGGCTTAGCCTCGAACCCGTACTCCGCCGCGTTGAGCGCCGTGATGCGCACCCGGCCAGCCCCGTCGTACAGGTCTGCCCAGACATCGCGACCCTGGTGCACGACCCGCTCCACCCGCGCGCCACCTGGGCGAGCGATGAACTGCCACCGGATCTCCCGGGGGTTCATGCCACCCCGGTAGTCCTCGAGCGCCTCAGACGCTTCACTGTGCACCAGCGCAATGAGGTCCGAGAAGGTTCTGTCCACCATGGCGGTAACCGGCCTGCCGTGCAACGGCAGTGCCACGATGCGTTCCTGCGGCTCCCACCAGCCCTTCTCCTCCGCAGTACGGTGCACCGCGTCACGGGCCAGGTTGAAGCCTTCAAACTGATACTCGGTCACGACACAATCTCCTTAAGGGCGTACACGAGGCCGCCCACAGCCATACCGCCTACCACCAACACATCCAAGCAACCGTCCTTGGCATGCTTGCCACCCTTGCCGAGATGCTTCCCTCCCTTCTGCACGCTGTTCGGGGATGGCTTAGCCTTGCCGATGTAACCCAACTCTGTGGCCTCCCGGCCTAGTACGCCAGCCCCTTTGCCAGCGTTGAGTGCCCCGATGCCGATCTGTGAGCGCACACCGGGGCGAGCCAACTACAGCAGGCGAACGGAGATGCTGTTCGCGACGTTGCTCACGTTGCCCCACGAGGTTGTTCGTAGGTCCGGGTCGGAGTACTCGACGTCGGCCCAGTACCACGGGACCGGTGTTCCGACGCAGCCGTCGTTGGGCCACAGCTTGACCGTGAAGCTGTCCATGGCCGTCTCGCCGTACGTGGTCGGGTTGACGACGATGCTACTGATGCGGTTGATCTGCGATGACGGCAGGGTGTAACACCCGTTACTCTGCTCGGCGATCCAGATCATGTCGAACTGCGTCCACCAGTACGTCCCGTAGTCCGTCCCGTCGAAGACGCAGACCATGCCGTAGCCGCTGTAGCTGGCGCTGTCCGCACAGCCGTGAATGGTGTTGGCCTGTGCCGGGCTGGACGCTGTGAAGCTGGCTACGAGCAACGCGATGAGCGTGCCCAGAGTAACAAACGCTCTCTTCATGAGCTCCCTTTCTGCCGGGTACCTCCCGGCTATCGCAGAGCCAGCCAACCATGGCCATACCCCAGCGGGCAAGCCACCACAGTGTCCAGTACCCCGTTAGAGTTCTCCCCCGTCATACCGAAGCAGCGCCCCGTTCAGGGCCGCACCCGGTACCTTCAGGCCAGCCACTATCTGACGCGCCAGCGCCCACGCGGGCACCCCTTGTTCAAGGTCCTGGCCGCGCATCCGGTGCATGGGCGCACCCGCAGCGAACTGACTGCGAATGTCTTTGCTCATCGGGGTACCCTCCAGCCAGCCCGGCTCGTACCCGTACACGATGCATCCGTTGTCGCCACCCTGCGCCTCCCGGGCCTTCACTCGCAGAGCTTGGCTGAGCGCAGCCTTGCTGGCGCAGTACGCCGCCGACCCGGTACGCGGGATGACGGCACTGTTGCTGCTGATGGCCACGTAGTGCCGCGTCTCCCCGAACAGATCCCCGTTCAGGTCGTTCACGATCCAGGACCGGTACTCCTCCAGCAGCCGCATCGGTCCCACCACATTGGCCTCGAAGTGCCGCAGGTACCAGGACGGGAGATCCATGTCGTTGTCCGCCGGGTACGGCTGATTGATGCCCATGGTGCACACGATGTGTTGCGGCTTCACCTCACGAACGGTGGCCCGCAGGAGGGACCGGGGCGCGGTCAGGAGGTCGAGGTACTGGTCCTCTTCCCGGGATACCCCGATGCTGTACGCGGTGAAGCCAGCCTCCACGCCAGCCTTGCACACTGCCGCACCCAGGCTCCCGGCCTGAGCACCTACCACCAGGATGCACGCTCTGGTCTCCATCATGCGTCATCCCGAGTGTTCACGCGCGGTTTGATGTACAGCTGTTCCCGGGCGTCCTGGTGCAGATAGTAACCGAAGTGCCCGTAGGTGCTCTGGCAGGTCTGCGCGTGTACGAAGCCCTGATTGCCCAGATGCCGGATAGCCATCGAATACGACCGGTGCTTACCCTCTGCACCTTGGATGTTCGTAGCCTTGAAGCTCAGGTGAGGGACGGGGAAGAGATGGCTGCCCGACGAGTACGGCCGCTCACCGTCAGGCCACAGTGACGCGTGCAGTGGGCTGAAGCCGGGGCGCATGTCCTCCTCGCCCTCGCTCATAATCATGACCTCCAGGCGGTACCGCTTCTTGGGGTGGCGCAGGAACATGTACGCCACGAAGTACCGGGTGCCGAACGGGTTGGTGTACACGAGGTCTTCGGCCTCATTGAACACCTGCCAACCGGCCACCTCCAGCGCCTCCACCAGGCGTGCCCGGTGGAACAGACTGGGCACCATGATGGCCGCCTCGTCGAAGTTGCAGCCGTACGGCAGGTCGCCGGTGTAGCGCGCGAACCTGGCCTCCAGCTTCAGGATGTTCTCCTCCACCGCCTCCCGCATGTTCCAGCAGAACGGCTGGCTGGCGTTCGGTACGCCCTCCGCCACTCCGTTCAATGTGTCCGGGATACCCATCAGTTGCTCTCCTTAGGTGTCAACACGTACAGCTCCGTTGCGTAGATGGCCCGCCGATACTCGCTGCGCTTGTACCCGCGAACCAACAGCAGGTCCTTCTTGGGATCCATGTCCCAGATGTCCTCCTTGAACTTCTCGTACAGACCGCCGTACCTGTGCACCGTCACGACCAGCGGTCCCGTCTCATCCTCCCCGGTGATGACCACGTAGTTGACGTACTGCGGTTCCTTGACCTTCTTGGGGTCAAGCTCTTCACCGGTGCGCGACCGGTGCAGCTCGTAGATGTCCTTGAGGTTGCGGTTGACCACCCGACCCACCCACACGTGCTCGCCGGGCTTCGCCTCGTACGGCACGTCCTCACTGCGAGAGGCGGGGAAGGGGAGGTGTGCCCGGTCGCCGTTCTTGCCGATCCACCAACGGATAGCCGCGAGCTGCCGCGCCAGCGTATACACCCCGAACGGGTCGTCCTGCGCGCAGAACTCCGTCACCTTCTTGATGGTCCCGGGGCCGATGCCCTTGACCTCCAGATAGTCTTCCCACTCCACCCGGGTGTCCAGCGCGGTGCGTTGCACCTCCTCGCGCCACGCCAGCATCGCCTCGGCCGTAGTGGCCCCGATGCCGGGCACCTGCACCAGGCCCGCGAGTAGCGCGTCACCCTTGATGGACCACTGCGCACTACTCTCCAACGGGTGCGGCGGCAGGACCTTGATGCCCTTAGCCGCGCACTCCTTGAGAATGTCCAGCGCCTTCTCCTTATGGTTCGGCCCGCTGAACTTCTGGAGAGACGCACAGTAGAACGCTAACGGGTGGTTCTGTTTCAGCCACATGCACCAGTAGGCCAGCATCCCGTAAGAGACACAGTGGGCAGCATTGAAGGCGTACGCACCAGCCGTGACCAGTTGTTTCCAGACCTTGGCCGCAACAGTCTCGCGTACGCCGAGGGTAGAAGCCCCATCCATGAACTTCGACTGCAACCGGTTGAACGCCTGCTCGCCTTGCTTCTTGCTGATTAGCTTGCGGACCAGCGCGGCTTCTTCCCAACTGAACCCTCCCAGCTCCCGCACCACTCGCAGGATCTGTTCCTGGTACACAATCTGACCGTTAGTGTGCGCCGTGATGTCACTGACCACGGGGTGTAGTTGTTCTACGATCTTCTTCCCGTGCTTGGCCATGATGTACTCAGCCGCAGCACCGGAGTGTAGCGGACCCGGTCGCGCCAACGCATTGATATCGCAAACTTCAGCGAACGTATCGGGCTTGACCTCACGGTTAACACTGCGCATAGCCCGGCCATCGAACTGGAAAATGCCAATGACTTCGTTACGTCGGAACCCCTCGTATACCTTTTGGTCGTCCAGCGGTACTGCATACAGCTCCTCGAGGGTCATGCCGATGATGCCCAGCGCGATACGTATGAGACCCATGGTGGTAAGGCCCAGAGCATCAATCTTGAGAACGTTGAGGTACTCAGCGTCATACTTGTCGATACTCAGGGCCGTACCGATGAGCTTACCGGTGCCGTCCTTGCTGGGCTCTCGGCGCGTGTATACGGCTAGGTTGTCTGTCAGTTTTCCATTTGCCACCACCAATCCGGCTGCGTGCACCGAGAAGCCCTTGAGGTTACCCTCGAGGCGCTGGGCGTTCTCCAGGTCCGGGTACCGGTGGAATACCGCCTCGACCTTAGGGAACAGTGACCGGGAGTCCTCAATGGTCTGGCCGTACCGCAGGTCGCCAGAGGAACGCTCGAGTAGCCCTCCCTTGATCTCCTCCACCGCAGATACCGGCACGTTGTACACCCGTGCCACATCATCGAGACTGTTCTTGCCTCGGTACATGGTGAACGTACCGATGTTACCTACCCGCTCCGCGCCGTACTTGCCGACCAGATACTCCCGCACCCGGTAGCGCAGGTCGTCGTCGAAGTCCAGGTCAACGTCCGGCAGGTCGTGCCGGTTGATGTCGATGAACCGCTCGAAGATGAGGTTGGGAAACAGCATCGGGTTTACCTCGGTGATGCGCAGCAGCCAGCACACCAACGACGCTGCGGCCGAACCACGGGCCGGGCCGACCGGGATGCCGTTGTCCTTGCTCCAGCGCACCATGTCCGAGATGACAAGGAAGTAGTCCTCGAAGCCCTTGAGCAGGATGAGCTCGAGCTCGTACTTGACGCGGGTCAGGTACTTCTCCCGCTCTTCGCCCCGCAGCCGACCGAGGCCTCGGTACTTCCACCCCTGTCGCACCCACGAGTTCAGCAGGGTCCGGCTGTCTACTCTGCGGGGAGGGTGTGACAGGGAGGTAGATCCGTTACGCCGTCTGCGAAGCGCTGTCTTCGTCATTCTACGGTCTCCAGGAAGTCGTGCACGAGCTTGGCAGGTTCACGGGGGTCTTCGGGGGGAACCTCCCGCATCCACTTGGCGAACTCGATCATGAGCAGCCAGCTAGGCTCGAGCGGCTCTCCCGGCTTCTTGAACTTCAACGTCACCACGTCAGTTCATCCTCCGTGCCCGGATACACGAGATCTTTAAGCTTAGGCAGCGTGACGTCGCACCTATCGGCAATTTCCAGACTAGCAGCCAGCGCTCCTTCCGCTGTACTGCTACGTAGCCCGGTCTCCAGGAGTCCGGAGAATACGGCATCACCCGTTTGATGCGCCAGTACGATCCCGTATTCCCAGCTCTGCGCCTGAGCCTCGACCGTGTTCGAACGGCCCCCGCGATCGATGGCGTGTAGGAGCGGGTAGATATCCTGGTCAGTCTCGCGCGGGTAATGTACGTCGCCCGTTGCGACCAGTGGGATGTTAAGGCGCGATCCGATGCGCGCAACAGCCCGGTTGTACGCGCGCTGCTTGTCAAGCAATGGGTGCGCCTGAACCTCGAGATAGTATCGGTCACCGAACACCTCGCGGAACTGTGCAGCGACGCGCGCACCACTCCTAATGTCCGCCGCCTTCTCGTCTTCACCTTTCCCTCCCATCACAGCGGTGGCCAGCCTGCCTCCCAGGCACCCCGAAAGCACGATTAGCCCCTCGTGATGGTCCGTCAGGATATCCCCGGTAGTGGTTGGCTTATATCGGAAGTTCTCCCAGCTCTTACTGACCACTGCGTAAAGATTGCTCAGGCCGGTCTGGTCCATCGCTAGTACGGTCAGGTGATGCTTATACCGCCCACCCTCATCCCCCGTTTCGCAGTACAGCTCGCACCCGAAGATGGCCTTGACGCCGGTAGCCTTCGCAGCCTGCTCGGCCTTGACGTGGCTGCTGACGTTGCCGTGCTCGGTAAACGCTCGAGCCGTGATACCCATCTCTGCGCACACCTGCATGTGGTCCCCCGGCATCATGAACCCATCCCCCGGCGAGAAGGTGGTATGCGCGTGTAGCTCTGCACGCGGTCTCACTTCTCACCCTTCTTCTTGCGGATAGGCCATTGCCAGATACCCGGCGCGATGTCCTTCACCAACCGTTCGTTGGGTATCCCGGTGCCATGCTCGTGCGAGAAGTCGCACTTGCTACACACCATGACATTCCCAGGCAGCATGCCGCGCCTTCTGCCGCAGCACACCACCTCGAAGTAACCGTCCATGCCTGCCATTGCCACCTCTATTCGCGAGCGCCTTCTGCGCGCTCCTGGCCCTGATAGTGACTGTTGAGACCAGGGGTGCCGTACGGCCGGAGTACCGCCATATCCAATAGATTAAAGCTCATCTGACAGATGGGCGTACCTGCGGAAAGGACGAGGGGGAGGTGTGAAAGGTTCTTCAGCTCCAACGTGATGGTACCTTCGAATCCCGGGTCAACCAGCCCGGCTGCTTCTACCATAAGGCCACGCCGCGCCCAGGTGCTCTTCCCGTGTACCTGTCCGCAGATATGGGAAGGAAGCTTGATGCGCTCTATGGTGCTGCCCAGCATGAACTCCCCCGGGCGAATGATGGTCTGTGACAACGTCTCCCGGTGCGCCTCGTCGAACTGGTTGCGCGGCAACCGCACGAAGCTATCCGCGAGCCGCAGGTCCAGGCTGGCAGGCTGCACCTGGCTGGTCTCCGGGTGCGGGACTACTTGGATGTCCCCGCTGGCAAGCAGGTCCACATATGTTCGGTCGCTGAGCATCATGGCGCGTTCCTAGGGGTGCAGGGTGGGCGGGGTGAGCACTGCTTTGAACATGTCCAACAGCAGGGGGCGGTTGGCCTGCTGATAGATGGCGTACGCCGGGTGATACAGCGGGAGCATCGGTACGCCCAGCGTGGTGGTCCACTCACCGAGCTTCATGTGCAGCTCCGGTGCCCCGAGGCGCAGGCTGCGCTGGTCCAGGCGAGCCGCCGCGTGCCGCGCGTGCTTCCCGAGCAGCACCATGGGCGGCGACCCTAGGATGGCGTGCTCCTTACGCAGGTACCAGATGCTGGCGAATACCTCACGGTCCGTGGGTGGCCGGTTGCGGTTCGTGCCCGGTGCGACCGGGCGGTACTTGACAGCGTTGGTGATGAACACCTCCTCACGGTTCAGGTTCACGCTGCACAGCATCTCATCCAGGAACCGGCCGGAGGCACCGATGAATGGCTTACCTGCCTTGTCCTCGTGTCGGCCGGGGGCCTCGCCCACGAACATCAGGCGGGGGGCTGTAGAGCCGTCACCGTGCACAACGGCCCGCGCTCCGGCCCGGAGTACCGCGAAGGCATCATCTTCGGCGTACGTGGCGTACAGGCGGCGCAGCATGGTCCTACGCCCGACGGTGGTGGTGGCGCTAACCATCGCTGCCCACCTGCCGGGGGAGTGAGCGCTCGAAGATGGGGTACACGCGGTCCCTGTCCCCCGCCCGCACCCGCAGAGCCACCCGAGCGTGCTCGCTGTTCATGGCATCTACGATGGCACCCAGACCACGTTCCCCGATGAGCCTCAGTATGCCCTGGTGGGAGACATGCCCACCGTTCGCACCGAACGCCTTCAGGGGTACCCGCACCGTCAGCTCCACGAACGGCTCGAGGACCGGCACCCCGTCACAATGCGAACCCTTCAGGGTGCCCGGCTCGGTGTTGAGGTGCATGTCGTGTGGCTGCTGGTCCGAGCAGTGCTGGCTCGGGCCTTGCGGGATGACCTCCCTTACTTGCCCCATCGGTTCCCCTCCTCGATGTTAGCCACCAGGAACGCGCACAGCGCACCAAGGTCCACCAGCGTGTCCGCTACCGCCTCGGTCTCTTCAGCACTCTCTTCTCCCCCAGTACCAAGCCACGCCTTCTCTCGCCACAGCATGTTCTTGAGGCGCGCCGCCTTGCTGAGCACGCGGGCGAGGTTGCCCATGTAGCCCTGCGCCTGCCAGGCATCCCCGTACCCCACGCTCTTACGGGCGATGGTGTCCCGGACCTGCGCGGCATAGGCATCCCACGCCGCCAGCGCCTCGTTCTGGTCTGGGCCGGTGTCCGGCGTCGGAGCTTCCTGCACCGGGGCGTTGACCTCCACGGTGGTGGGGTCCACCGGCAACCACACCGGCTTCAGCCACTCGTGGATCTGATGGCCTCGTGGCAAACCACATCCAGTACGACACATCGCATTGGGGTCGCTGGCCTCTGCCTGCACCAGCACCGGAGCATGAGGGCGCATGTTGCCGTTCTCATCCATCAGAGAGTAATTACCCACAGCATTCCCTTCACGAACATCACGGTCGCGCACACGGTGAACGACCACATGAGGAAGGTCCCGGCGGTCTGCCGGGCACCCTCGTGCCACTCCTTGTCGTACCAGCGGTCCTTCGCCCACTCCTTGACCCGGGACCAGCGCGACGGCTTCTGCGGACCGGAGGGCGGGGCGGGCGGAACCTTCGACAGGTCCACTGTCTCCGCACTGTCTTCCTGCAGCAGTTCGGCCAGCGGTCGGCTCGGGTACTCCTGCGTGAAGCGCGAGCGAGCGCTGGCTGGCCTGCGCACCCGGTGTCGCACCGGCCCGATGAACGCCCGACCATCCTCGTCGCGGGTGACGTAGTACTCCCGCTCCCCGACCTGCTCCTTGTTCATGCCGAACTTCTCTCGGTAGTACTTGGCGGGGTTGACGGGGACCGTGAGGTACTTGTCGCTAGCAGTGAACAACTGGTCGAGGGTAACCAGGGTCATTGTGCTGCCTTCCATCTAACGAGCAGGGCCTTAGCCCACTCAAGCGTGTCTTCGTGTGTCTCCAGGGCGTTCCAGTTGAACCGCTCGATACCGAGAGCCTGGTGCTGCTGAATGTTGTGCCTGCGTACCGCGAACGCAGTGGGTATGCCCAGCGAATGCGCCTGACGGCACATCTCCGGGAGGTCATCGAGAACACCGAGAACCCGTTCCTTGCCCACTAGCTTGCACAGTTCACGGTACTTGTGTTCGCCCCAAACTATGCCCTGATGACGCGCTCCATTACGGCGACACCACTCGCGGGTAGCAGGCTCGATGCTGTCGTGGTTCAGGTATGGCCGCGTCGTGCACAGCCACACGTCGTATCCCCATTCACGCAGCCGCACGGTTAGGGCGCGCACCTGCGGATAGGGGAGAGGCAGGTCGGGCATGCTGCGCTTCATCTCGCCGCGCCGGTAAGCCAGCTTGATCTTCCGGTACCGCTCCTTGCTGACACCTAGGTACCGGTTCAGCGGCAGGCGCGCGTCGTAGCCCAGCGTGTCGTGTTCGGTGCCGAGCCACCCGTTGGCGAACCCGATGAAGTGTGGGTGATAGTCACCCAGCGTCCCGTCAATGTCCAGACCTATCACCGGGTTCACACTTCACCCCTCGCCATCGCGGAGTAGAGGCCGGTAGGCGTACGCCACGGACCAGGCATTGCCCCCATGAGGGTCTGCCCCATCACCTGAGCGAACATCGTGTCTCCCCTGTGCAGGTTCATGGGTGTAGGGCGTACCCAGATGTCTGCTGTGCGCTCGAGGCCCATCTCCGGGAAGGCTTGCCACGCAGGCTCTTTCAACCGAGGCTCGTTCACTTCCCGCCAGTGCTTGCCTGCAAACGCGTCTCTTATCCGGTGGAACCTGTACGGCATCACGGCTTGCACGCCGTACTTGGCGCAGAGCTTCTGAACAGCCAGGCAGTTCCCTCGGTCCTCCGTCCAGTAGATGTGCCGGAGGTCGTCGATGCGCTTGGCGTCCTGGTCATAACGCACGTGCTTGCGCTCGATGCCCGGGATACCTCGCGCTCTGTCGTAGTTGCGGCTGATCCAGTTTCCGTTGATGTAGTACCCGTCGGCCTGGTCGCCAGTCAGCAGCACCTCGACGCCGTACTTGGAGGCCGTCTTTGCGATGGCGGTCATGGGTGCCATGCTCTCCACCTGCATCTTGGTCTTGTAGCCAAGACGGATGACCCTTCGCGCTGCACCCTCAAAGCCCTCCCGGGTCATCGGGAAGTGCACCGGGATGAACGGTAGTCCCAGCTTCTCCGCGTTGTGCTTGGCGTACAGGAAGTCGGTGCTGGTATGCGTGTCCGGGGTGTAGCTCAGCACGATAGGCCGGACGCTCGCCCGCAGGCAGGCGGCCAGCAGCGTGCAGGAGTCCACCCCGCCGCTGAGGGCAATCCCGATGTTCTTACGAGGGAGATTCACCGCCTGGTTCACCAGGGCTCTGCGCAGGTGGACAGACAGCTTTGCATTCACGACAACACCTTCAGCGTGTCGTAGTACGCGGTGTGCACCAGCACACCCTTCTCCCACCGCCCGAACCGACCCAGTCGGTGAACGTTGTTGCGACGCGCCCGCACCCGCAGCCAGCACGTGCAATCGGTGCTCAGAGGCTTGCTGACGGGCACAACCCCTCGGATGGGTGGCTTGTTACCCCCGGGCCACTCGAGCGTGCTGTAGCCGAACACAGTCGCCGCGCGGTACCAGGAGGTATCCCGGTCGCCGTTGCACACCACCGTGTTCTCCGGCGGAGCGTACGGGAACTCCCGCTCACCCTGGTCCTGCTCCCGGGCACCCATGGCCCAGATGCGCGCACTGGAGAACTTGTGGTTTTCCATGTCCCGACAGATGGCCGGGGCCGGGATGGTCACCAGGATTGGCCCGGGGTTTTCGAACACCGCCTGGGCCGACAGCGGGTTCAGGCTGATGGGCACGATGCGGCTACGCCAGTGGTCCCACAGCACGTCGTACACCCGGCGCAGGTCCCAGGCAGCATGGTCGCCCTCCGGGCCGTACTCATCGGCGCTGGTCGGTCCCTGGTACCCGTTTCCGTACACCTTGGCGCGGTACCCGTCCACCGGACCGACCACGTCGTACTTGACCGGCACCCAACCGTCCCGCATCTGCCCCACGCCAGGGATGTAGGCGTGCAGGTACTGACAGCCAAACAGGTCGCTCTTGGCAGGCTTGCCGTCCTTGTCCGGCCTGCTCACCACGATGACCTCATACCCCTTGGTCATAGCGGCATGCGCGGCCAGCAGACCGGCCGGGCCAGCCCCGAGAACCATCACTCTCTTACTGCCGAACATTACTCATCCTCCAGGTCCCGCACCGTTGCGATCAACTGCGGCATCATGCTCATGTATCCCTTGCTACGTCGGCGAACCATGCCCATGCGCAGGAGCTCCGCGACTACCTGACCGGCCATGTCCTTCTCCATACCGCCGAACTCCTCGAAGTCCCGGGCTCGGAACTGCGTGTCGTTGATCACTGTCTTGAGTGCGCGCAGCACCCCGTCATGGCTGAGCAGGAACCGGCGACATGTCTCCGCGTATTCCTCGGCCGCCTGCCGCGCCCGAATCTCCTTACGACTGTGGTCAGCGTAACCGAACCACCTCTTGCCGTACACCATGTCGAGGAGCTCCACTGCGGCTGTGACGTGCTCCTGTTCTACCAACACCTTCAGGCCGGTGCCGTCGTGACTGAACAGCCGCGCAGCCACCGCCACGGCAAGCCGCGCCAGCTTCATGCGCACGTTCTCCGGCTGAATGAGCGGTGGGTCGGCTACGTACCTCCCGCCCACTTCCTCGGCGCAGGCCAACACGTGCCGCTCTACCCCTTTGCCCCACACGATTTGCTCGGGGGTGCGACTCCAGGCCCAGGTGACCAGCGCACTGCTCAGCTCCCGGGTGGCCCGGTGCTGCGCCCGGGGAGGGGTGGCACTGTTGATGACGTTGGACTGTACGTCGTCCTGCGCAGCCACCATCGCGAAGTCAAAGCGCGCGATGTCCTCCGGGTTGGTGATGAGCTTCGCGATGGCATCGATAGCCCCGTTGTTGGTCTCCCGGATGAACCGGCCGTCTACAGGGTTCCCGATCCAGATGGTGCGGGTGCGCGCGAACGTCTCCTGGCTGACAATCTTGCTGATCTGGGCCTTGCCGGAGCTGCGCACTGCACTCATCTGCTCGATGATGTTCTTGTCCGAGATACCGGACACCTCGTCGAGAATTACAAGTCGGCGGTCCTGTAGGGGAATCGTGCCCCAGGTGATGACCCAGTTGTTGCCGATCTGCTGTGCGCCACCAACCAGTCCAGCGAGGGTGGCTCCTTCGCAGCTCTTGAGGACGCCGCACTGATAGTGATGGCGCAGCCGCTCCGCAGCTTCACTCTTACCCGTTCGGGTGTCTCCCATGACCAGAAGCTCGAGCCAACCCTTACCGATACGCTGACCCCGGAAGGTGAAGTCCAGGACCGAGTGCCACACCAGGTCATAGGAGATGTGGAGCTCTGGTCTACCGTAGATATGAGTGACGTTTGCAGCCAGGTCCCGAGCCAGCTCTTGCAGCTTATCCATAGGCTTCTGCCCTGGTCTCGGCTGGAATACGCTCTCCAGAGCTCCACGCAGGTCCTCCGTCATCTCGAACACGTCGAGGCTGGTCTTAGTCTCTTCAAACCCCCAGCTCTGGAACACCACCTTGGCATCACGCGGGCTGGCTGTGCTCACGCCGGTAAGCCGCGCCGTGGTATTGACCGGCGTCAGCTTGCCCATCTCGCTCACATTGAACACCCGGCGCAGCACGTGCTCCCCGTCGCCTTCATCCGGGTCATCTACGTTAGGCACAACCGCCAGCTCATCGATGCGCCATTGCTCCGTGAGCGTGACCTCAACGCGCGGGCATGTGCCGGGTACCTCGACGGACTTCAGGAGCTCCGCCTGCCGCTGGTCCTCAGGACGCTCCATCATCTTGAGCACCACCGGGTCGTCGGCAGGTATCTCGCCCTTGTGCGCACCGCCCCACATCATCTCCATCGGGCACCGACCGCACTTCGGCTTCTGCCAGTCCTGCCCGCAGTGCAGTTCGTACCTGCGGGGGAGGGCGCTGGGGGTGGCGCTACGGCCGCTCACAGTGGCGACCATGCTGATGGGCTTGTCCAGCAGGCCCGGCGAGAAGGACTCCCGCATCTTGATCTCGGGTACGTCCGCGTTGGCGCGGCCGTTGCTCAGCTTGCGCTCGCGGTACGGCGGAGTGGACTTGCACAGGTCGATGAAGTTCTGCCGCCCGTAGCCCTGACTGACAAAGTAGTCCGTCATGTCGCTGCCCTTGACGCTCATGGGCCACTTCACAATGAACACCTGCTTGGCCACCGAGCGCAGCTGATTACCGACCTTCCGTGCGCCTGCCTCTCCCTGGTCATCCAGGTCGTAGCAGATGTACACGATCTTGCCGACAAACAGGCCGTTCCACTCCGGCAACCAAGTGCCCGCCCCTGCGGTGGCGGTGAGGGTCGGGAATAGGTACTGCCGACCGAGAAGCTTGTCCATCTCTCCTTCGGTCAGGAAGACCCGGGGCTGCTTCAGGGCGTCCATGCCGTACAGCGTTGCATCGCCGTACCCCGGCCAGTTCACCATCTTGTTGACCTTGGAGCCGAAGGCATACCGGCGGATGTTCACCAGTTCCTTGAGGTCGCTGTACACCGGGATGGTGATGCGCTCTCCGTCATACCCGATGCGGTACCGCGCGAACGTGGTGCGGTTCAAGCCGCGCTTAGTCAGTAGCTCCTGCATCAGGTCGCGCTTACCCAACAGCCGGTGATGCCATTCGTTTATCTGCTCTTCATCCGGCAGTGCTACCGTCCGGCCTTGCTGACGGGCCTTGCGCTTACGCCGTTGTGCGGCCAACTGGTCTGTGCCGGTCGGGTCAATGCGCCGCTCTGGCTGCTTACCCTGGTCCATCAGGGCTACTAGCTGGGCAATGGAGTACCCGCCGCACCGGCTGAAACACATGAACTTACCCGTGCTGAAATTGAAACTCGCGCTCGGGGTCTTGCTGGACATGGGGTCCTCGTGCAGCGGGCAGTAAGAGCGCGTCTCGCCTTCCTGCTCCTCCCCGGTCAGCCACGCTCGGAAATTAGCGCGCCAGCCATCGCCGCGTGTGGCCATATTTACCGACTCTCGAACTCATTGGGCTTCCCTGCACGAATGCACTGAACGGCGTAATGGGCATACTCTTCGATGCGCTTGTCCACCGGCCAGCCATTGGCCCGCAGGCCGTCTTGCACTACGCGGCGCACCGTGGCCATCCCGGACTCGCCGTCCTGCGCTATCTTCGCCAGCGCAAAGCGGTCCTCCGGAGCGAGCCTGGTCTTAACGATGACGCGCTCGAAGCCGTAACCCTGCGAAAGGGTGTCGTCGGTCATTACCCTCCTTCCCTTACACACATACACAAGACACATCAACAGAGAGATAGTGTTCGTGTACTCGGTTGCTACCGGGCATTGGGCAGCCCGGTAACCGTACCTTGCGCAGGCCCTTGGTTTGGGTCTTTCTTGGCGTCCTTTTGATCCCCTAGGCACCGTCTAGAATCCACCGGGGTGCGCCGGGGCGGCCAGCCAAAAATTCCCGCCTCACGTGCGCGTGCGCGCACATACGGGGCCAGCTAAATTTTCCCTGGGGTAGCGGGCTGGCCGTGGTTCTTCTAGACAAAACCCGCAATTCCTGAGTTCTGAACGGGTACCCCTACGCGGGTGCCCCCTCCCATGCTCTCACCCCGCAGAGGTCATCTGAGGCCCGATTGCAGGGCATGAAAAAGAGGCTGCCCGAAGGCAGCCCCTAGGTAGGTGGTGTCAGTGGCCGGGCTGGTTGGTAACGTGCATGATCCAGGTGGCCATCTGCCAGAACTTGGCCGGGGTGGTAGGACGCTCCGGCCATGCGGCGACGAGCTGCTCGTTGGTCATGCCGCACTTGTGCGCGAGAGCGGCGAGCTGGCAAGCGGCGGAGTGGGGGTTGAACATGGCTGGCCTCCCGGCTGAGTAACGAACCTTGTGTGAGAACACTAACACCTCGTCCATCACCAACGCAAGAGGGGCCAGCCCGTAGGCCAGCCCCTCCGTGTTACCTAGCTGTCAGGCACGCCGCCGACGGGTCGCACGAGCGACCGGGGCAGCCTCCGGCTCGGGCTGTGCAGCGGCACGCCCACGCCGGGCACGCGGCGCAGGAGTGGGGTCCGGCTCCGGCTCCGGCTCCGGCTCCGGCTCGGGGTCCTCGGTGAACCCGTCGTCGAAGTCCGCATCACCGTCTTCGGCGGCCTCCTCGGCCTGGTCCTCGCCGCCCTCCTCCTGGGCGTCCAGGATGGCGTCGACCAGCTTCTCCTTGTAGGCGTCTTCCTTCTCCCGGCGTCCCTTGGCTGGGACGTCCACCTCGAACTCCTCGGCCAGGATCTCCTTGAGGTCGTCGATGGACATCTCGGCCAGCTCGGCCTCGGTGTAGTCCTCGAGCGGCTCGTCGTCGGTCTCCACGGCCTGCGGAGTGGGAGCCGGGGCGGTGGCCTTCGCGGCAGGCTTCGCACCGGTGGCCTCGAGCAGCGGACGGACCTTCTTGATCTTGATGTCGTCGTTGTACAGCTCGGTCTGGAACCGGATGCGCTTGCACTTCTTGAGGAACGCCTTGACCTGGGCCTCGACCTCCCAGTCCAGGGTGACCGGCTTCTCCTGGCCACCCTGCATGGCCCGCAGGATCTCCTGCATCTTCCACTTCTGGTTGCCCTCGAACGGGGCGTACCATCCCTTGCCCCATCCCGCGTAATCCGGGTGGTCGACGAGCTCGATGATGAACCGGACCTGGTCGTCCTCCTCGAGGTACGCCGCCCGCACGACCTCCCCGGTAAACCACTGGTTCGGGGGCGGAGCCTCCCCGGTGTACTCCTCGTACTGCGGCGGGGTGTAGTCGCTGTAATCAACGGTGCGCTTAGCCACTTGCTCTCCTCCTGCTAACTGGCGCGGCGCGCGGTACGCCGAGCCCTGGTCGTGGTGCTGCTGCCCTTGGCCGCGATAGCCGCGAGCATGCCGGGAATTGTGGGGTTCACAATACCGGCCCCGAACGCCGTAGTGCGGTCCTTGGCAATCCACCTTGGTCCGCTACGGGTCATGAGATGCCTGTCCGTCTCGCCTTCCTCGTTCACCACTTCGCGCATGTAGCCCACCAGGCCCATCTGCGCGCAGAAGTAGCTACTGAGGTCGCCACGCTTCCGGCTACCCATCTCCGGCATGGCGAGCGTGATGGTGTCTTCGCCGTCCTCGCTCTCCCGGTCGATGTGCATCAAGTGCGCCAAGTAGATGACGTTTACCGGGGCACGGTTCAGCCGCATCAGCTCGTCGCGCAACTTGCGCCACACCACGGGATAGTCACCCTTGTTCGGCTGGTATCGGCTGGCCCGCTTCAGCTCATCGTTGACGAGCTGGCTTTGCCAGCACAGCTCCTCGAGCTCGTCCACCGTGTCCAGCACAATGAACTCGAACTCTCGGTGTGCGTCACCCCGCACGATCCAGTCGTTGTACTCGAGGAAGTCTTCCCACGAGTTGACCGGCAGCTCCTTGGCAGTGCTGCCTAGCTGGCGTGCGCTCTCGGTGCCCTCGACGTCGGTGGCCAGGAACAGGGCGTTAGGCGCTGTGCCCGCGAGAACTGTCTTGCCGACACCGCTGTTGCCGTAGACACACATATTGCGGTGTCGCGGGGCCTCTTGGTCTTGCAGGCTGACAATCGCGGTGGGCCTCCGTACGGAGGCCGGGGAGGACTGACGAGCTCCTGCGGCTCTGCCTCTCCTAGGTACTGGCATGCTTCTCCTTCTTGACGGTGTAACCGTTGTCTTGCATGGCTTCCCGATGGTCTGCATACGGGTCGCGCTGCACCAACATCGTAGCTGCGTACTCCTGGGCCTCGCCGCCGTCGAGCTCGTCCAGCTGACAGAAGTCGAACAACGGACACCGTACGCAGTCCTCCGTCGGATGCTTCAGAAGTGGAAGCCTACCCCGGCGCACTAGGTCCATGTGTCTCGCTTCGGCTAGCACCTTCTGCCCCTGCCGGACACGCTGTTCGATGCCCCGATGAGTGGTGAACCGCTCGAACAGCGGGGGCGGCTGCTTGGCGCGCGGCTCACCCTTCACATCAAGGCCCGCAGCCTTAGCCATCTCCGCCAGCTTGGCCACGCCGGTCCTCGGTGCAATGGTGAGGCCGGGAACCTTTGCCAGGGCGTCCAGGAAGTGCTGGCGCTTCGGCAAGTTGTATCGGATGCCGTCCTCGGCGGTGGGCTGCGGTAGAGCCTTGCGCAGCATGTTGAACACGATGCCGTCGATGTGGTCCCTGCGCCCGATGAGACCCATGTGCCGCAACACTTCTGGCGCGACCCATAGGTAGCTGCCACCTTGGTCGTTCAGGTTGAAGAACGACCAGTCCTTCTTGAACTGCGCGCGGGTCTTGTGGTCTACCAGTCGGTACACCTTGTCCACTCGGTCCCATACCAGCAGGTCCCAGGTACCGCAGTACACCGCGATGAGCCGACCGGTGTTGGGATCCCGCACGTCAATCTGGAAGGGCTGCTCAGTGTGAATGACTTGCCACCGGGAGTCCAACCCGTAGTGCTTGACGTAGCCCTTGAGCATCTCCAGGCCCAGTTCCTTGCCGTCATGCACTTCCTCGTCGTCGAGCTCTCCGCCCTTCTCCCAGATGCGGCCGGTTTCATCACCGACGGCTTCTACGAAGGAGTCCAGCACGTCCGGCAAGCCACCACGCTTCAGACCGACCGGGTAGCGCACCTCCAGTGCCTTGTGGATGGCGGTACCAAACCAGGCCCAGGTCGGCACGGTGCGCCCCGTCAGGCCATTCACCCAGTGGTGGTACCAGTAGAACTGACAGGATTTGAAGTCACTGCGCTCCGACGTGCGGATCAGCGGGACAGCCATTGGTGACCAGCCTCCTGCTCGTGCTCATCGCGCTTCTCCTTAGTGCGGAAGGCTTTGGAGCAACGACAGCACACGTACGCCCTCAGCCGGACAGCCATTGGTGACCCTCCCACAACTCATCGGCGGTGGGCTGTGCGGGGTACGGAGCCTCCGGACCACAGTGAACCACCACTCGAACCACTCGCTTGGTCTGAGCCAATGGCGGGGATACGGTGTCATACCACTTGACCAGGGCATCCTGGGGGTGAACCCACGCGACGACCATCGGGTACTCGTGCCACTTATACGCACGTATCCGACCGTCCTCGCACATGAACTTCAGCGTGACGGCCATGTAGCCCTCACCGGGTCGTGCAGCACTCCGTGCGGCTTATCCAGGATGTAGGAACCGGTGTCATCCATACGCGGCAGAGTGCGCGCGTGCACGTGCTGGATGCTCCCGTCCGGCATAGCCATCACACCGTGCCAGGTGTCCGGGGTGTTCGGAACGACGCCAACTACTCGCATAGCTTCTCCTCCATGCGTTAGTGGGGCCAGCAGGCCGGATCGACTCCGTGGATGACCTGCTGGCCCCGTTGTGCACCAGACGGTGGGTGCCCCCACAGACGGTCCGTGTACAGCACACCCTCGGGGGTCGAGAGGGATGTGGGGGTCCAGAGTGCCGGACATGGCCGCTGCGTGGCGAGGGGTGGATTTGAACCACCGGCCAACTCCAAGTGAGCCCGCTCTATCCGCTGAGCTACCTCGCCGAGCCGAAGGGGTAGTCCCCCTCCGGGTGAATCAGAACGCTGCCTTGCGGCGACCGCGCGCCGGAGCGGCGGGAGCCTCGGTGGCCTCCTCGGTGGTGGCCGGAGCCGCAGCCTTCGCACGCGAACGCCGAG
>JGI10216J12902_100936874_pt1 | contig 26160 bp, 25 predicted proteins | sample KanNatreferecore_FD_12902 | JGI IMG/M metagenome (IMG submission 12902)
AAATCCGTTTTCGAAAGGAGTGGGAGTTCGAGTCTCCCTCGGGGCACCATGTACATATATCCAGCGGTCCCTACCAGACCCTGGAAAGCAGATAAACCGGCACTTACGCCGGTTTTTTTGTGCCTGCGATTCCCGAGCACTCCCTTGCCAGCCCAACGTTATGTGAGTAGATTCGTGAGTAGATGAGTTTGGTCTAGAAATCTACTCACACATCGACGGGTACTCACTCCCGCCAGCGCTAGCGCTGAGGGGATTGCCGTGGCACTCACCGATACAGCCGCTCGAACAGCGAAACCGCGCGAAAAGCTTTACCGCATGGCAGATGCGGCAGGCCTGTGCCTCGAAGTAACGCCTAGCGGTTCAAAGCTGTGGCGATTCCGATATCGCTTCGGCGGCAAAGCTAAAATGATGGGACTGGGCGCTTATCCCACCATCACCCTCGCCAAGGCCAGGGAGCGCCGCGAAGATGCCCGTCGCCTACTGGCCGACGGCATCGATCCCACCGCCCACAAGCAAGCAGAAAAAACCGCCCAATCCACTCTCGCCCATACATTCGAAGAGTTGGCACGCGAGTGGTACGCCTACAACTCACCCCGCTGGGCCACCTCCACAGCAGCCAAGGCGCTGCAATATATGGAGGCTGACATTCTCCCCGTTATCGGCCAGCGCCCGGTGCAAGAAGTCACACGACCCGAACTGGTCGCCTTGGTGCGCAAGGTCGAGAAGCGCGGTGCGCTCAACGTCGCCGGAAAAATTCGCCAGTGGTTAAGTCAGATTTTTCGCTACGGTCTCGCCAAGGGGTCAGTGGAGTCGAACCCTGCCACCGACTTGGATGTGGTCGCAGCAATCGCGCCACGCACCAAAAATCACCCACATGTACCCCTCTCGGAAATCCCCATTCTGCTGAGCAAACTCGATGCGGCCAAATGCGATGTCATGACCCGCATCGCCGTGCGCTTGCTTTTATTGACGGGCGTACGCCCCGGAGAACTGCGCCACGCACTTTGGAGCGAGATCGATTTGGAATCAGCCACCTGGACGATACCGGCTGCCAGAATGAAGGCCCGTCGACCGCATGTCGTCCCACTCCCCCACCAGGCGGTGGCCAGTCTGCTGGAGCTCAAGGAGATCACCGGGAGTTACCCCATCGCATTCCCGGGTCGGAACAACCGAGAACGCCCTCAGTCCGAAAACACCGTTAACAAGGCACTGCACCAAATTGGCTATGAAGGTCGGCAGACTGGGCATGGATTTCGCCACCTGCTCAGTACCGAGCTGAACAGCCGCGGCTACAACCGGGACTGGGTCGAGCGTCAGTTGGCCCACGGCGACCAAGACGAGATTCGCGACACCTACAACCACGCCCACTACCTTGAGCAGCGCCGTGAAATGATGCAAGCCTGGGCAGATTCGATAGATGTAGTTTGTTCTGGCGTGAAAGTGGCGAGCGCCAAGTGCAAGGTATGACCGTTTCAGTTGCCCTCGTTTTCGTGGTGCAGAACTCCCTTCCCTGCCGTGACCGGCCAATTCATCGACATTGACGAGGTAAGAAGCACATAACAATGCCAAAAATTAAATATTATTCACAATTGCCGAGCTTCCACGACATCAATCACTACGCCTCTGTACATAGATTTGGAGTAATCGAGTGGTACATGCAACTTCAACAAAGGTTTCATCTAATATCTTTTTTGAGACTGATCAAGAATCAGCCAAACGGCATGGCTGAAGAGTACAGGGCAGCATTTTCACGATGGGTTCAATACACAAGGGGAGTCGCCGTAGAGAAAGGTGGAATTCCAAACTCTCTTGGCTTTGAAGCAGTGTATTTGAGCTTGACTCCTAGCCAGAGCGGGGTTTCCCCGGTGACGTTCAGGCACTTGTACGAGCATGCGAGCAAAGTCCCGGGTTATGAAGGCAAACCAGAAAAATGGTTTGCTGATATGTGTCTGCAAATTTCCGAGAACAATATCGGCAACGGAACGAGTGACACCCCACTTTTTCTCAAAAACGGGGGGGTGGGCATCGGATCCGAACATTTCCTCCTCCGAGTAGATAACGCGCTCCCCCCCAAATTATTGGAGGAAAGAGTTATCGCACAAATTTCAATGATGCGAGCCGTGCTCCCCCCATCCACAAAAAAAAGGAGGCATCGTGTTTTTCCTTTTCAGGACTGGGCGCGCAACGGCCTTCTGCCATATTTGGATTTGATGATCTGGGAAATGGAGACGGGCATCAGCATCCCTGACCGGATAATGGCTCTCGCAATCCGACCAAGTCATGATATCGGTGAGGGTAATCTTCGAAAAACCTTGATCCCGTTGGCCAAAAGACTGATGGCGGAGGGAGGGTTGGATGGGCTTAAGGAACTGGCTGCTACTTGCGTGACAGCGTACAAGCCGAAAAATGTGGAAAATTAAGCGCACCATAATTTTCCGGAATCTTATGGCCACAAAAATTTGGGACGTAAATATCGGCATAAATGTATTTAATCCTTAGCCATGTCCAGCCCCCCCACAAGAGGTATACGGAATGGCTACTCAGGATCCTCGCCGCTTCATTCGCATCAAAGAAGTCCTGTCGATCACCTCATTGAGCCAGTCGGAGCTCTATCGCCGAATCAAGACCGGCACCTTCCCGCCCCAAGTAAAACTGGCGCCCGGCCACTCGGTTTGGGTGCAGTCCGAGGTTGATTCGTGGGTGGCTGAGCGCATTACCGAATCTCGTACCGAGGTGGCGTGATGAGCAGTCAATCGAACTCTCGCATCCTTGTGCTTCACACTTGCCCCTGCTACAGGCAATGCACAACCGAAAGCGCAATCCGACTGGCGACAAAGGGCAAAGCAAGTCCACCCACACTCATCATTCGAGAATGGGTTTCGCACCAGCCCGTGAGATCAACCTCTGGCAATCCCCCCCCTCGGAGCCGTCACTCCAATCCCCGGAAAGGACATTGGCACCACCCTCGAGTCGAGGACTGTTCTCTATGTTATTCCCCCACTACCAACGTCCGCCCATCAATACGGATGAAGCCGCTGAATTCCGCGGTAAGGCCATTCGTGCGCTGCGCGGCAACGAATCTGTATTCGTCCGCCTCACACGCTATAACCGCCATATGGTAACGGCCCGTTTCCTGGAGGCGAAATCAGCATCCGGTAACAACCTAGAATGGCCTGAATCCCTTCCTCCCTCATCCAGTCAGGACCTGGGAGGGCCGATCTGATGCGCGCCCTTCTATTTTCAAAGGGTGATCAGCAAGTCGGGGGACGCCTCGTCCACTTTGGGCTTTGTACCCATATCCCTGATCTTGGGGCCAGCATTTTCCTTTCGGCACAACGCCATTAAGAAAAGGGCTTAATCATGACGATTTTTCAACACTGCCAAATGGCGGTGACACCGAAGGCTTGCCCTAAATTAGAGAAAACGATCCCGGATCGAGTATGGACAGTCCTGCCGGGAAAACACGCGAGGGCTGCAAAATGACCAGCGTGCCGTTCAATGGTAGCGATGCCGTCACCATGATCAGTCTGGAGCTGGTCGACTTTATCAACAGCCACCGAGCCGAAGGTGCGCCCACTTTGGCGCACAACGACTTCCTCAAAAAGGTCCCCAGGGTTCTGAATAAAGATGCGGGAAAATTTTCCCACATCTATCTCGACTCAATGAACCGCCGACAAAAATGCTACCGCCTACCCAAGCGTGAGTGTTGCCTCATGGCGATGTCGTACAGCTACGATTTGCAGGCGGCAGTGTTTGACCACATGAGCGAACTGGAACTTCGATTGGCGCAACGGGCCGCTTTCCCCATTCCGCAATCGCGCGCGGACGCGTTGCGCCTGGCGGCCGACCTGGATGAGCAAAACGCTAGACTGGTGCGGGAGAACAAACACCTCAGGCTGAGGCTTGCCCCCCCTGAGTCGTCTTTTCAGGCAGGGCTGACACCCGTACAGTTCAGTCGCACCCTGAACGGAGTCAACACCCAAAGAATCAATCAATTCCTGCTGGACGCCGACTGGATTTTCAACGCCGAATCCGACCCTGATCGCTCGCCAAAATACCGTACCCGAAGTCGTGCCCGCGATAACTATCTGGCCGAAGATGTGCGCAGCATTGCTCGGCCTGGCCAGAAGCCAATCCTGACCTACTCGTTAACGCTGTTGCTGGCTGGCTCCAGACGGCTCCACGAGTGGTACCTGGAGCAAAAGCTGCCGATGAAGTCCACCTGGAATGGCTCACTGATGCAGCGTCCGGCCTGCTGGGAGGATCTTCAATGAGCACCATGATCATGAGTGCCTGCTGGCCATTGCAGGGCATGAGTGCGACGCAAAAGGCCGTGCTGATATCGCTGGCAGACAATGCCAATGACGAAGGCGTCTGCTGGCCCTCGGTCCCCAAGATCGCTGCCCGCACCTGCCTATCAGAACGCGCTGTTCAGGGAGGCATCAGATGGCTATGTTCCAGCGGGGTTTTGTCAGCGGCCGTGCGAATTGGTCGCTCGACTCTCTACACCCTGACCCCCGCAACGTATGCCCCCCCGCAGGAACTGCGCCCCGCAAATGACGCGCCACATCCCCCGCATGAACTGCACCCCTCCCCTGCACAAGCTGCACTACCCCCCCGCAGCAGCTGCGCCCAGAACCGTAATAGAACCTACAAGGAATCGTCAGCAGAACCGCCATCTTTTTTGCCGGCCCTGATCGGGCAGTCCATCGACGATGCACGTGAAAGGGTTTCCTTGAAGCATCCGAAGGCTCATGACGACGAAGATCGCAAACAGGCCTGTCGAAACATTTGGGCGGCGTACTCGACCGCCTATGTCGACCGGTACCAGACCGAGCCCGTTCGCAATCAAAAAGTGAACGCTCAGGTCAACGACCTGCTCAAGCGTCTGGGTAACATCGAGGCACCGCGAGTAGCCGCCTATTTCGTCGGTATTAACGATTCATATCTGATCCGTGAATGCCATGCCTTCGGCGCGTTGTTGGCCAAGGCCGAAGCCTACCGCACGCAGTGGGCGACCAACACTCAGGTCAATTTCGTCACCGCGCGGCAGATCGAGAACACCCAGGCCAACCTGAACACCGCCGAGCAGGCCAAGGCGTTGATCCGCAAGGAGGGTTCAAAAAATGCTTTCCTCTGATGAAAAATTGCAACTGGTCGATGCGCTGTGCGTCACGGCGGAAGCCATGGGCACCACCCTCAGTCCCGGCGCCGCGAAGATGATGGCCGACGACCTAGCTATGTTCCGGGTGGACGAGCTGGTCACCGCCCTGCGCGCATGCCGTCATGAGGTCACGGGGCGCCTGACCTTGGCGGCGATCATGCAGCGGGTCCAGGCGGCCGATGGCCGACCGGGCAAGGACGAAGCCTGGTCCATTGCGCTCGCCGCCAGTGATCAATTCGATACCGTGGTCATGACCGAAGAAATTTTGCTGGCCATGTCGGTGGCTGAACCAGTTCTGCACCAAGGCGACAAGGTCGGGGCCCGCATGGCCTTCATCTCGGCGTATGAGCGCCTGGTGTGTGCTGCCCGCCAGCAACTCAAGCCCACCCACTGGCACGTGTCGATAGGATTTGACCCTCAACGACGGGTCATGGCCATCGATCAGGCCGTACTGATGCAACGGTTATCTCCGGACGCCGCCAAGCAAACCTTGATCAGCTTGGCTTGTGTACCGGTGACCGAGAATGCACAAGCAATTGCCGGTCTGATCACTGGTGAACCTGGTGCCCCCTCGCCCGACGTCAGGGATCAATTGCGCAATCTCCGCGACACCACGCTGCGCCAACATGAGCATCAGGAAAAAGAACGACGCGCAAGCGTGCAGGTGTCGCGCAACCACCTGGCAACGCGTATGAATGATCCGGTGTCCAAGGCTGCCCCGCGGCAACAGGAGCGCCAAGATGACTAAGGCAGCTGCGCCAAGCAAAACGCTGCACGTGCTTGTGACGGACACCGAGATCCGCAAATATGCGGCGACCCAGGTCCGGCAGTTGCGCGACCCGCGCTTCCCGGCCTTGCGCTTTCGCTACTCCTCCACCAATCGCGCCAAAGGCTCATGGTTTGTCGTGGTGGGTGACAAATGGGGCAAGGCCGGCAACTACCCGGATATCAACGCCAAGGCCATGCAGGCCACGCTGCCGGCGATTCTGCTGCGACGGGCTGCCGAGCCGGGGGCACGCTCGACGGTCAACCGCTGGCAAACGGTCGGTGATCTGCTGACGTGGTACCTGGAGCGTATGTCCCGTGATCGCGGTTTATCGGCCAAACGCAAAGCCAGCGCCAAGTCGGCCGTGCGCTGCCAATTACACCCCCGACTGAACACCTTGCCGTTGGCCGGCCTCGACCGCGCCACCCTCGACCAGCTGTTGTTGTGGCCGATGCAGGAACAGTACGCCCTGTCGTTTGTTCGCTCGGTGTACGGCGTGTTGACCGTGGCCTTCCGCCAAGCCGCGCGACTGGGTCTGATCGCGATCAATCCCATGGCCAGCTTGAAATTCAACGATTTTGTGCAGACCCGGATCAAGCCCAAGCCGGCGCATTTACGCGCGGAAGACCTGGAGGAGGTCTTGGCGAACCTCAGCACCGAGTTCGCGACATCCCCGGTCGGAGGCATGCTGGTGCTGATGATGCTGTGCCATGGCACCCGTTTGGGTGAAACCCGGGTGGCGCGCTGGAAGCACATCGACCTGACCCACCGCCACTGGTTCATCCCTGCCGACGACACCAAAACCAAGCGCGAACTCACCCTGCCCCTGACCGATCAAGTGTGTGCGTTGCTGCGGCGCTACCGCGAGCACCAAGCCGCTCACGGCTACGTCGGGGCCTACCTGTTTCCCGGCCAGTCGCGACACCCCTTGAGTGCGAGCAAGGCCAGCCAGGTGTTTGTTCGTTTGAGTCAGGGCAACTGGACCAGTCACGACCTGCGCAAAGTGGCCCGCACCGCCTGGATGGACCTGGGCGTGGACTACCTGGTGGGCGAGATGCTGGTCAACCATGCGATGAACACCCTGACCGCCACCTACATTCACACCAGTGCCGACACGCTCAAACGCAAGGCGTTGGAGGATTGGCATGCATGGCTGGATCAACGAGGGTTTGCGGCGCTGCATCACGGGACAGGACCGGGACCGGCGACGTCGACCACCGGGCTGCACGCCCCTGTGCGCAAGGCGCTTGGGCAATCCCAGGATCCATTGCCGAGGAGGATGTTTTGACGTTGGGCGAAAGGCCCCATCTCTCACGCGGATCACACCTTGCGCTGCCAACGCCTGACGGTGTGTGCCGATGGTCTGACCGGCGAACCTCACGGTGCATCCCGAGCAGGGATCACCAAAACGCAAAGGTGAATCGAACGTCTCCAGCGGCCGCGAAGGTCAACCCGGTCGGAGTCGGAGCAGCCAATCTGAAAAGGTACTCCTGGCCCCCACCCCCCATTGCGGGTAATTCGAGCCCCGGCGTCGAACGATGTATGAGTTTTTTTGACGATCTCCGGTTCCGCTTTTACTTATGTATCTTTGAGGTAGTTATGGCGAATCAAAAAGAGCTTGCGCAACACTTGGACTTGACCGATCGGCAAGTTCGCTACTTGCTTGCAGACGGTATCCTGCCCAGCTCGCGGGGCAATGGTGGTTTAAATCTTCAGCACTGTCGCCAGGCGTACTTTCGTTACTTAAGAGGACTCAGCAGCGGCCAAGTCAAAGCGGAAGCGGGTCATCTGGTTGAGGACGGGATCGACCCCTTGATCGAGTACCACCTCATGATTGAGAAGGTGAGGTTAACGAAGGCGCAGGCCGTCGCTCAGGAGAAAAAGAATGAAGTGATGGAGCAGCAATTGATCCCCGTGGAGATTGCCACCTTCGTCTTGAGTAAAGTCACTTCGCATATCGCTTCGGTGCTTGAAACCATCCCGCAAAAACTCCGGCGTAAACATCCCGAGATGGACCCCAGGCACCTTGAGTCGCTGGAGCGTGAAATTGCAGTAGCACGCAACCTGGCCGCCGAGGTCGACGAGCAAGTACCGGCGTTTTTGGACGAGTACTTTGAAAAACAGGTCTGAGGCATCCATTCAGTGGTAGGGCCGATGCCGCGTTCGGCTGGACGCGGCAGCTCTTTTGAAGTCAATCGTTACCGGCGCGATTAGTGCCCTCACCAAGGCCATCGGTGAAACCTAAAAAATGTCAGGTCTTGCGCGAGGCCGAGTAAGCGGTGGGCTTGAACAGCCACTGGTCCGGATCCCAAGGAATGTTAATGGAGAGGCTTCCACCGCTTGCCGAAGGTGTCTCTCCCTGCCGCTTGAGATCAATATCGTAAACAATCGCCAGCACTGTCTGGCCTTTATTGCCTTGATGAAGGGACAGCTCATTCGCCGTGAGCAGGAACGAATCGGCATGAGCACTGGTGGTGCCTTTCACCTCAATGAACCAATCACCACCGTCTTTCTTCGCGGAAAAATCGTACGGCGCCGTCGAGGACATGTCCTCAATGTCGGTGAAACCATGCTCGACCAGCGCATGCTGTGCGGTCGCCATAGCATGCAGTTCGACGGCGACTTTCTCCGCTTGGGTCAAGAATCGTCCTTGTCCACTGCCCGTCTTGGATTTTGTCTTCACAACCTGTGGCAATTGCGCCTGATACTCCCGAACTTCAGGTGCTTCGGATAAAGGCGCCTTGCCGAGTCGCTCGGCCTCGTAGATGGCGATCAACATACCCGTCAAGGTCATTAAGTCCTCCCAGAAGCCATTCTCGTCAAAGTCTTGCAGCGAGTAGCGTTTGGCGAATGCGATCGACTTTTCAAACTGGGAGGAAAGATGATTGCCATGGAGCACCACCGCATCGGCGAAATTCGCCGCGGACAGAGGTTGCTCCTCGAAGCAGCGTTGTGCCCACCGAATTTTGTCGGACAGCTCTTTGGGGTCGACATCGGCGAGGCTGCCATCCTTAAAGATCGTCGCGCCACACCCCAGGGTGAGGTAGAAAAAGTCCCCGCGGCTGGAGAAGTGAATGACGACATACCAACCTTGCGTCGCCGACGGCGACATTACCGGGTCATAAATACGAGTCCAGGGTGACATCGCCTTACGACCAATGCCGTCGCGCCCCTCTACTGCAAATGCGTATCCGTGTGCGGAGAACAGGGGTTCGTATCGCTCGACCTGGGCATTCAGTAAATCCGCGAGCTCGGTGCGTACCAGGTAGCCCCGCCGCACCATGGCGTCGGTATTCCGTGAGTCGTACTTGGTTTGCAGTAACAGAATTTCGCCGACTGTGTTCTTTAGCGCAACGGCGGGCTCTGACCCAGCTTTAGGGACAATGGTGAAACCACAGCGATGCAAGGCACGGAATGCGCTGGTCTCCATCCCGCCCACGAAATCACGGGGTCCGAATACACGCCGGTAAGCATTCTCTAGGGCGAGGCCAATGACCTGCTTCGGCGCATAGCGCTTCTCATTAAAGACCACATCAAACTTGGTGGACTCCGCGAAGCAGGTCGTCGCACCGGCATCCAGCTGCTCGAATGCATTGAGAAAGTGATCACGTTCCAAGGTCGCAAGTAATTCGGTGACAGATGGCATATGAATGAGCGCGCTCTGTGGGGCAATGAAAGGTGTAGTTGGCCATGATAGCCGTTGGCCGACGACTCACTTTGAGCCAGGCTCGAGGATGGCGTCTAGCGGTGAAAAATCTCGATCGCCTTATTTGGGGTCGTGCTGGTCGCTGGCGAGTAGTCGCCATGTACAGACCGGCTATTCACATGACCGGCAGAAATCGTTCTCCGATCTCCCGTCGCCCTTCCACGCCCTCACTGCTACGCTGCCCCTTACTTCATGGAGGAAACCCGATGTCCAACTCAGACCTGCTACCTTCGCTGTTGTACAAGATCAACCAAAATCAGCTTGCCCTGGAGGCGGCCATCCTGGAGCTTTCCAATTGGGTCGAGCAACGTGGATCTGCCGAGGTCGCCGACAACATTCGCGGTGCCTTGGATACCATCAACAGGAACGAAGAATTTATTAATATGTCGCTCGCGGTGCTTATGACGCCGGAGTGATTCGATAATAGCTGCCGACCTAACCGGTGATAACACCGGCGCTCACGCAAGCCATTCGATTCACAGACGGGCCGCAGGAGCCACGCGCATAGTTCGACAAGTACCATGCGCGGGCTAACGCACCGGGCTATTCAGCCATCGATGAAAGACTTGCTCAGCTTCTTTCGTCTGCTAGTCAACGCCCAGCTTAAACCGAAGCGAAAACTGTACTGTCCGCCAAACGTGGGGGTTCGAAATCCCCTGCGAACGTGGGAGGCGACTCCATGCTATCGCTGAATTTTTGCTTCAAAGCGATAGCATTTGGAGCCTTCTTCACGTCCTTGGGCAGGCTGATTTTCTTCCTGTTATGAACCCCATAAATTGAATCTTCAAGACCACTGGCGAGATGGATCACCCCCTTTTCATCGATCTTTAGCTTGCCTAAATCAAAGAGGGTATGGATATCCGCCCTGAGCAGTAGCCCGTTGGTAACGTGGTTCGTTTTATCGCCTGCGTATGGCTTGATGTGAGCCGCTTCAAGGACAACCTCGACCGTGCAACCGGTCACGGCACACTTACCGTCGTACGCGTCTAAAAGCGCTTTTCTGAATTTCGGCTGGCCTCGGCGCCGAACAATCGCCGCAAATACTTTTTTACGCTCATCGACCATATTGTCAGGGTCAAAGGTACCCGCGGACTCAGCTTCCTCCTCAGCTTTAAGCACCTCGATTGGGGCCGTCGGCTTCGGCACATTTACTCCGAAGGTGGCGGAGACAAAACCATTGAGGTCACCAAAATCATCGTCAATTCGAGAGAGACGATCACCCTTAATCTGAGTGAAACCTCGGTAGCCGTTGTAGAGGTAGTTGATTGCTGGCTCTGCTGCCACATGCACATTCACGGGCTTCGGCTCACTAAGGATGTACATGTACTCCCAAGTATTCCCATCGGAATCCTCGTCCCAGATGCTCTTCGCCAGAGCAGGGTTGTGCAGCTTGAACAGGACAGATGACACATATCGGTAGTGATTGTCGTAGGCAGTGAGAACGATGTCTCCTTCGCTCATGGCTTCCCAGGTAGGGATGTTTTTTTCGCCTGGAATGGCTCCCCAGGCGAAGAAGCCCCTGTCATTCGGCAACAGCGACTTCACATAAGCGGCCTCATGCGCAGGGAGAGCAGCCTCGAGCTTGGAAAATGGGACAGGAGCCGAGATCGAATCTTTGATGTGAGCACGAGCAGCAGCCATCCCTGCTGTAAAAACAAACAACTGAGTCATCAATACTCCGTGTATTTCTTCGATTGTCCTTTAACCAGCTCAGCTGGGTACTTCTCGGCATTGTGCTTCAGTTTTTCCTCGGCAGCACTGATCAGATCAATTCCGCTGACAGAGCAGAAACGCAGAAGGTAAATGAAGACGTCCGCAACCTCTTGTTCCACGGCTACCTGCTTTTTGGAGGGAAGCCCCTGAAAGGTCTCCTGAGGTTCAAGCCATTGGAAAATCTCCATCAGCTCAGCCGCCTCAACCGTCAGCGCCATGGCCAGATTTTTTGGCGTATGGAATTTTTCCCAATCTCGAGCTTTCGAGAACTCATCCACTTTTTGTTTGAGCAGACTGAGTCTATCGGTTTGGTTTGCCACTTCGCTCATGTCGATTCCGTTGAGAAGAGGTATCTCAAGAATCTACCACAGCAGAATGTCTAGCTGCGTGATTGCCCTGAATGGATTGGGCAGTTGACCGAGTACTAACACAGCTGCACCCGAGCCCCCGTCTTCGGTCGCACCCGTTCGTCACGTGGATCCTTGATTCGACCATTTGTGAAGCCGCTTTCGGTCGATTGCGATCCCTCACGATAGGCAGCCATCGGCCATATGGGGTCGTAAACGTTGCCACATGGGTGATATCTCGGGGCTGCTGACATGCTTCTCGACACTAACCATATTGGCAGGGAATCTACCTTGCGCCCCCCAAACTAACGCCCGACCAAATCATCCGAGCTAGACTCCCATACTTGGACCTACAACCCGCGATACATCTCTCAGCTCGTGCGGGAACGAATCAGAGGCAGAAGACAGATGCTGAAGAACCTTCGCAGAGTACTTCACGACCGCATTGCAGCCGCGCTTTTAGGCGTAGATCCTAAGCTTATCTTTGCTGGCAAGTACCAGATTGACCTCAACCCGGAAGCCCACACACTTCACGGTCTGTTCACGCCGATCTTCGAGCGCTACCTGTCTGTTGAGCTCCGTGAGCCAAGTGCCATGCGCACTCGCATTGACGAGACACTTCGCGCAGCCACCTGCCTGAACGCACACAACGTGTCCCTTCTCAACCTGAACCTGGCGATCTACTCGATACTGGTGATGATGGAAGCTGGGCGCGGCGACCTCGACGGACCAGTTCCGGATGACTTCCTCGCCCTAATTGAGCGAGAGTGGGGATATGCCATCAAGAAGTCTGGGGAGCTTACCCCGAAGGCCCCATTGTACGAGCAGATAGGTAATCCCACTGAACGGCAGGCCTTCCTAATGGACAACGGCAAGTCCGCTTGGAACACTTCCGGTGACGAGCTCTACTTCCCCCGCGCAAAGGTGCTAGGTTCCCTGGTATCGCTACGCGCTGATTCCTTTGTGAGGCTCGCAGCGAGGGAGAGCAATGGCGACTTCATTTGGCACTGGGCATTCGGGAACACTCTCGACAAGCACTTGGCCACAGCATCCCAGGAGATGTTCCATTTGATTGTCGCTGTTGCCCAGGAGACTCTCGTCCTATATGGAATCAACCCGGGTCCACCTCCGCCTAAGGAAATCGTTCTACCCTGCCCTAAGTGTGATCGTAAACTGCGGCTCAAGCTGCCCCCGACGGCAATGAGCGGACGCTGCGGTGCATGCAAGTCGTCGTTTGAGATCGTCATCGAACCAAATCGGATGTACCTGAAATCGCTGCCGCCATCGCCAAAGGCTTCGCGCAACGACGGTGGTATTGCTGAGTCATTGGAGATACTAGGTCTGATAGGCAGACCAGCCCCCGCCGAAATTCGCTCGGCTTACCGAAAGCGAATGTCTCAATACCATCCGGACAAAGTCAGCAAGCTGGGTCCCAAAATTCAGGCTCTCGCCGAGCAAGAATCGAAAGCAATAAACGCGGCAATGGAGAACTTATCCCGTTCAGGGTACTTAGACTAAAGCGCGCTCATTTCACTCGATGCCTTTAGACGACGATTGAAAACCCTGGCGCCGAAGGTTGGGGCCCTCTCTTGAACAAAATCGGACTTTCAGACAAGTACTGCTTTCGGCCAATAGCGGGCGCTCGTCCAATAGCATTCGGCAAATGACAGTCCCTCGAATACTTGTTGAAAAGCTGAATTTGCGCGGACCGATTCGCTCTCGGCAAACCAAAACGGTTGAAGTCACACATAATCAAACACGAAATCACTTCTGGATATTTTTACGTAACGTAGATCTAACAATTTCCTGGCCTCCGAGTTTTTCCGCAGAAGGACAAAAAATTTCATCTTGGTCTAGCAAATAAGAAAGGAAATAATTTTTAAGATCGAGCCAAGCATTTTGATAGAACTTACCATTAATGATAGTTCTCATAGTGCTATAGGTCTCTCCAATTCTCATAGGAGTGGATAATCCAACATATTCAAAATAGGCAGCATCATCCGTGCCTAATTCAATATGCATCAAACCGGAAGAAGTAATTCGTATCCGTGTTGATTCGTTAAGTTCGTCGCTAGTCGGATCATAGGCCTCAATCAAGCGATATTTAAATAATTGCTCCAATTGTGCCATTGTGGTTTTTTTTGATATCCCGATAGGCTCCAAGAAAGAGCTTAAGGAAAACGCATCAATATATTTTGCCTCTGAGTCGTCAGTATGTGAAGATTTTTGTTTTAGTGCTTGTAAAATTGAAAGCTTTGCTAGTGGAGTACTGACCTGCTCAGGCTCAATAGTATAAACATTTAAAACAAACGAGTTTTCTGACTGAGAAAAATAGGTGTAGTCAGCTAGAAAAATAGCTTTTTTTATCATGGCAGATGGAATTCTAATGCGACTAGACTGAGAGAGGTACGTCTTAACCAAGTCATCAATAACGATATGTGGAGAAGTTAGCGTGCGCCTTGTAAGTTCAAGAGTGCGACGAATGTCGTGATTGCATAACGACCCAATTAGCCTAGAGATATAATCCGTCTCAACAAAAATTGTTTCTATGCATGCAGCAAACGCGTTTATATCCTGCACACTTACACGAATTCCTTTTGACAGAAAATACTGCTCTTGAGGATTTTCAAGAACAACGTTAATTTTCTCCTGAAGAAATGTTAGACGCTTCTGCAATATCTCCTTTGTCACGGGCGTTGGCAAATAAAAAGCTTTATAGTGATACGACTGAAATGGTCCACTTTTAGATAGTTGCCAGATAGTCCTATCAGTAACAGGGCAAATAACAAAACACGGCTTTATTTCTCTAAAAAGTGACTGAGCGTATTGAAAAACCGACTCTTGAAACTCTTTTGAATAATGATCCGCATTATCAAAAATCAAACAAGGCATCTTTTGTCTGCCACCAACAGCATGCCATAACAATGCCGACAAATACTTGCCATGCTCATTAAGCCTTTGATTTTGTATAAATTTACCGAACTCTATTTTAAAAGCGGTTTTGTCAGAGTCGTACAAAGGTTTCATTTCCCCAAAACACCATCTTCTGTACTCTCTAAAAAAAACCCCCTGAAGATCCCTGTACGTTAATTCATTATCAAACAAAGCATTCTCAGCCAGTTTAGAGAGCTGACTGTCGAGCCACTCAACTATTCCCGTCATGTTCCCCGAAGAAGATCGCAAATCGATTCGCAACACTAAACATCGACTTCTTGTTTCGGGATCCAAGGTAGAACGAAAAAACCTGTCTATGTAAGTGGACTTGCCTGCACCTTTGTTCCCGATAATAAGCGCGAACTCACCTTTTTCACGTGCAACTGCATCTCTAATGTCTGCTATCAATCCATGTGTATGACTAGCTTCAATGTAATCAATTTGGTCAACAATGTTCTTGGCGATTTTTTGCAAGCTAAGATCCGTCTCCTTACTTTCTTTGCTTTCCACGAAACAATTAATTAACATTTCAGGGTCGTCATCGCCAGACATAGAGCTAAAAAAGCTGGTGAATATTTTATCAATATCTCTCGATAGTGAAGATTTGGTCATCATTGTTGGCTGGGATGAATCCCTAATACTATATAGGCTCTCGGACCTATGAACGGAAACACCCTCGCTATCGTTCAAATATATTTTGTATAAATCTTTTAAAACACCTTCGTAAGAAAATATCTCATAAAATTTAGAAAAATCATTTTTAACTGCGTTTAATGATGGGAATGCAACAATTTTATATTCAGTTTTTCTTCGCCCATCCCCCCTTATGCACCAATGACCGATCCATTCGTGACCATTTGTGATTGCACAGAACTGTACGCCCACGTCAAGGCAATAACCTTCTGTTTGCTTCAGAGCAGAGGTGGCAGTTTTAGCGACAGGGCCGTCATACTTATAATAATTATGCTTGTCTGAGTTAGTATCTAGAAGAGTTTCGCTATATCGCTTCGCCTCTACGACCATCTTATTCTTACCCGCAACTGATAAGAGATAATCCATTCTGCCTTCGCCTGCATGCAATTCAGTTGCAATACTAATCCTTGGCCAAAATAGGACCTCTGTTAAAACTCGATCTATCAATTGAAACCTTGCATCCTGCTCGGACTCAATTCGTTCTTTGTTTTGAACAGCAAATTCTTTGATTATCTCAAATGCTAGATAAGCTTCGTCAGTACGCATCGAATGTCGTCCATGTTTTTTTCTGAGCATAGCTCGTATATCGACTGACGTTTCGAGGTTCTGTCTACGATTGCATAAATCGAACAAGCATTTGTCACTGAAGGATGGTTGCTACTGAGCGATTTCTGCCTGTGCTGACAGGCAGCTTTGAGTCGTTTTCTGCCTGTGGTCAAGGGCGGAAATCGACCAGTAAACCGCCCGTGCCAACGACGAAGATTTTGCTCGTCGCCGCTGGAAAGCCTCTGTCGATTAAGTAAAAGCGGGTTGCTGTCTGTCGCCAAAGGCTATAACCCAAAGCGGAAGTTTTAGGGGACTAGCGTTTGGTACCCAGCCATCAGTCGATCCGACTCACCATCCAACAAATCTCTCACCATCGCGGAGAAGGGTTGATCAGGTGCGGCGTAATCGTACAGAGATTCGAGCTGCTCAAATGCTTCATCCTTCTGTTCAGATGCGAATGGTTCAGGCATCACAAGTGCTCTATTGAGTATCTTTTCAATGAACACAACTTGCGCTCGAATTTCCAGCAACCTAGCAGTGCGTGACTCCACCAATCCCTGACGGTTGAGCCCGAATACACGATAGGTGTGTCGACCATAAGGATCCAGAACCTCTCCAAGTACACGTGGGCCGATCAAACTGAGCCCTTGTTCGTGCAGCCACATCAAGTGAGTATTCGGATTTCGCCGTGTGGGATCAATGAGCGCCGCATCCTCGGCGTCGTGATCGTCGAACTCGGTAGCTGCATACGTGGCTCCCAAGATAGGGAATAAGTCTCCCTTGCCGAGATAGAATCGACCTTCAACCTCTTCGTCAAGAGGATCGTGGCCTAATTGCTGTACTTCATGGTATCGGCGACGATTACAGTCGATACAACTTGCAAGCAAATTGTCCCAGCTGGCGGCAAGCCACCAGTAGCCAGGGTGCCCGGGGCATTCGGCAACACGCCCTTTCGGGCGGAAGTGTTCGATATCCGTCGGCTGTACTGCCTTAATACTTGACTCACAATAGGCGCACTTCCCATGGAACAAAGCGTTTAGCGCGTCGGCAACATCTTGTTGTTTGTACACTCTAAATGTAAAAGGCTCTGCGTTTGCTTTTCGGAAGTGTACTGCTGCTCGACTGCGCTCTCTAGCTGCGGCGCTTGTTGGACCGTCCAATGATGCAGGTACAGGAACCGCGGTTCGATCCACCCACCTCATATATGGCGCCTTGCTTTAAGGGCACGCAGACGATCCAAGACTTCGTTAACAGCAGCCTCTCTAACTTGGCTTCGATCAATATTGGAGGTGCTTGATGCTTCGTCAATAAATCTTCTGAGCGCTTCATTGACGATCTGCTCGCCAGGTGTGTCTCCAATCCATCGGAAAGATCGAAGTACATCTCGATCAACGCTATCCGTTGCCGCGCGAGCGTGGGGCGGCAATGCTAACCGCTCGAGAGCCCCCTCGACCTCGGGGTCGGCGGTACTTGAAAGGCCAAAATAGTCAGATGTCAACAATTGCTCCGCACGCAGGCCGCGCACATCCGGTAGCCCAGTCAACGCTTGCACTTGCTGGTTGTCGTCTCGAACGAGGACATGTACCTCTCCACCTCGCATGCCTCTCAGGCAGAGCGGGTCATGCGTTGTCGCAACAAACTGAACGTTGGGCATCGCTCTCCGAAGCGCTGACACTACGCGTAGTTTCCACCTAGGGTGAAGGTGCGTCTCTATCTCATCGATCAGGACGATTCCACGAGCGTTCTCGAGGTCGCCCCACTTCTCAATCATTCCACGCATGACATTCAGAACCATCGCCATAAGGGAGCGGTATCCGTCACTAAGCCGCTCAAGGGGAGAGTCACGCCCATGTGCTCGGACAAACAAACGTCCATATTCATCACGGTCTATCCGGTCTTCCTCTTGAAGAATGAGCACCTCACGCATAGCACGTGCAACAGCATCGAAGTCTTCACTGTCGAGGTCTTGGAGCCAGCGACCGGGATGCTGTAGTTTGGCAAAAGGGTCGAAAAGAGATTTTAGAGACGATGCATGCTGTCGTCGGAGGACGTCTTTGCCGAAGAACCGCCGTGATCCAAAAGCGAACAAGATCATGGTGGGGTGCTCGTCACCAATAAACTGCTTCGTCAATGGATCGATTTGTAACTTGACTGGTTGTCCCGTATCGAATTCGAGAATGACTTCTGGGGTCACCAAGTTGTCGATCTGCCAACCGGTGAGTTCTCTTGGTAAGAAGTCCTCTGCCTGTACGCCCATTTTGGAGCGCATCTTTTGGCCCATCAGGGCCAGGGCAATAGCCTGAAGTGTCGTACTTTTCCCAGTTGAGTTTTCTCCAAGCAGCATTATGCAGGGAGCTCCAGAATCACCGCGAAGCCCCGGTGAAATATCGAGGTCGAGCCGGGAGACGCCTTTGAAGTTTCGTATGCTCACATGACGAAGCTGAGATGTCCGAGTCTCCACGGTGTATCTCGGCGCCATCAGTTGTACATCTTGTATTAGAACGTCTTGCCGGGTAGACAACGCACCTGGGTTAAACAGGGTGCCCCACTGCTCGTCATCGACAGCCATTGATATTCGTACAGAGTCCTCCACAATAGTCCCGAATAGCGGCTTCTTGACGCCGATAGTGGATGCGACATCGGAAAGCAAATCGAGGAGTAGGATGCGAGCGGCGCCGGAGAATTGGGCGTCATCGCCCAATTCCCTCCGAAAATTTTCGACCCCCCGACGGTCGGAGCGTCCAGCTTCGATAGCGTTTAGGCAAGCCTGAAACTTGCGCAATCTGCCCTCGATCAAGTCCGACCGGTTAAGTGAGAAGACTTCGATGGTTGTTTTGCCGACCTCGTCTAAACCGACCACCAGTCCGTCAATCGAAAACCGAAGATGTTTTCTCGGCTCGGTACGACAAGGATTTATGAGGAGCGTCTCTTCACTAGCCTCTGCCTCTGTCCAAGTACAACGAAGCTGGGCGCGCGGCCCACTCAAGGGGAAATAGTTCCGCTTAGATCGGTTGCATTGAGCGCACGAAAGGAACAAATTTTCCCATTCGTAGGCGAACCAACTGTAGTGATCGTTGCTTGCTGCGTCGAACCTTCGGCTATGAAGTCCCATTGCACTGCCGATCGGTCGAAAATGCAAAACATCGGCTTCTTGATACAAGTTCACCTGCATCTCACAAAACGCACACTTTGAAGTAAAGATGTCGGACAAACTTTCTCGGACAGATTCCGAATTCCAAATTTTTGGATTCAGCGGCGGGCGCCTGCGAGATCTCTCGGTAGGGGGGAGTCGATAGTGCATCGATACTTCCTCCATCGCCGCTCGCGCTTCATCGTCGCGCAGAACTCTTGGAACCGACATCCGCCCTCTGACCACTTTTCTCACGACGCTCATCCTTCTTCGTAGTTCTGCGCAATATACCTGTGTGCTCTGGAGTACCAACCAAAGCATTCCCTGCTCACACTGAGCAGAATTCTTAAAGGCAGGCAGTATCCTTCTTCGGTCGTAGCGAAGCGATAGCATGTACGCGCCCTGACGCTTAAAAACAGGCAGTAATCGGCCAGAAGCAGACGATTGACTACGTCCGCTTACGACTCAAGGCAGACGCTCAAAGCACTCAGCCTCTCAAAGGGAAACTCAGAGTGACGATCCGCTTGGGTGCGTATGATGGCTAGGTTCTGTACGAAAAGAGATGTTGTAAACACAATATCTCAGTTTCTGAGGGGGGCTGATTGGGTTTCTCGGGATTTGGTACAGAGCCTGCGCAGGCAAGAGTTGAACAGATCTCTGGTCTATCTGAAGTCGCCCTATAACGACTTGTTACCCCTGGCCTTTGATGATAAAAATGTTGAGACGATTGCAGGATTTAAGGCGCTTACGGGGAGTGTCATCGAGTTTCAAGGACTTCGCGGGAGAACAGTTATTGCCTATCATGATGGGCAAGAAAAAAACAGGCTAATGTACCGAATGACCATTTTTATCCTGTAAAAAAATATGAAATAGTTGTGGTGTGTAGACTGAATAAATTCTGATTTTAGGTCTACCTAAGATCCGTTGTTTGATATTTAAACCTTTTCGAGGTCTAGTCATGGAGGGCGCGTGGTGAAATTGTTTGGCGTTAAGGTGCTTAAGCCGATTGAGAGATCGAATGTGGTAGAGGTGGCTAGTATGCTGCCGGTATGGGTGGAGGAGAAAATTGACAGCGAAGGGATGACACTTGCGCAAGCAAAGAAAGCTCTCAATTATGAGCTTAACGCGTTTCTAAAAGCACTTGACCCAGACGATGCCGAGCTCTTTTGTGATTTCATGGAAGAAGAGGCGTCTTTACTAGCAGATGCAGCAGACGAGGACGAGGACGAGGACGAGGACGAGGACGAGGAATTTAGCAGAATGCAGTCCGAGCAAGATAAATGGAGTTTTTATATTAGGTTTCAGGTTTCAAGGCCGCTCGGAATTGATCAGTGCTCAGTGATTTTTCTAGATAAATACATTATTGAGTCCGACTCTGGGGGCTCATTGAAGGATGCCAGTATTCTCAGGTTGAGAAACTTAGAAGATATGGTGTGGAGAGAGCTTGCTCAGGTTTCAAAAAAAGTTGAGCAGTCTTTGATCCTGGCTTTCGCAGAACTAGGAGTAGGCATTGCCTACCCTGATAATTTGGCATCCGCAGCAGAGCTCGAAAAGACCAAGAAAGTACTGGAGAAAGGTTTTATCGAGCAGCACACCAAACGCCACGAATACCATTTTGAGATACCGTTAATTCACTGGAGCGACAAATTTGGCGTCGTAGAGTTTTTGGCAAACTCTGTTGGTTGGGATACCAAGGCAACTCAAGAAAGGGCGGCGATCAACATCGAGGAATTCAACGATTTCTTTGCTAAGTATTACAACCGTTTGCAGAATGTGTATGTTTTTGAAGATACGTTTAAAAAGGTTAAAACAGCTACGGCAATCCTGACCACATCGCTTTTTGATGAATCGCTCATAAATAGAATCATTCTATCAATGACTGCTATTGAGGTCTTGTCGGATAAACCGCTTCGCTCCGATGCTGAACTTGATGCTTTGAATTTTCTAGTCGAAAAGCTGAGTGAGGCCGACATTAGTGATGAGGTTAAAAAGTCTCTGAGTTCGGGACTGGATTCGTTAAGGACGCAATCGATCGGTAAAAGCTGCAAGGCACTTGTAAAAGATCTCTTGACTAAGAAGGACGCTGAGCTGTTTTACGATCTCTATCACTACAGATCGCAGCTGGTTCATGCTGGAGCGCTCAAGGGAGATCAAGGTGAGATGTACAGGATTTATGTAGACTCCTACAGTCTGGCCAAAAGGGTGCTGGAAGCCTATGTAGAAAAAATATCCAGCGTTCCAGTTTGATCTCGTAGTCGTGGGATGGAGGGTTGCGGCCACCAAAGTATTTTAGTTGGCTGTAACCTTTGGTTCCTCTAGCTCGTGAGCCTGGTAAGCGCATCTCGCAATAGCACTAACTTAGTGCAAATGCGCTTTGTTTCAGGGTTGATGGCTGTAGGTTGCAATGGTTTCATGGCTTGTCCACCACTTGGGCGAAGACAAGATTGGTCAGTCACTACAGGGTCGCTTACCGCCTCAGAGCAGCCGGTGACGAATAGCAGAAACCGGCCGAAGTCTTAAATGTGTCTACGAAACCCGTGGCGATTTAAATGGTAGGTTCACGTTGGGGCTCAGATCTGAAGCGGTTCTAAAGATTCGGCTTCGAGGTATAGGGGCTTAGGGATAATCTTTTGCATGACTACTTCAATAAGAGATATGGAGTTGGTTTGCACCGCTACTGCTGGCCAGTATGTTGGCTGGCCAGGCAAGCTCGTTGGCTTAGGTAGGTTCCCCCAATTCTGCACGTCGGGAGCGTCAAAGCTGGCGGCGAGCGCCCGCTGAAGCCAATAGCCTTCAAAATAAGTGGCGTTGCTCTGAGTACCTGCTGCCCAAGTGAGCACTACTGCTTTTACGTCAACTTGTTCGCGCGCCGCCCACTGGAACAAGGCAAAAGAACCGCGTCCCTCCCGTTGCCGATGAAGGTGATCACGAAACCGCTTGCGCAGGTCGGCAGCCTGCCCCACATAACATGCTTTGCGTTCGCCATCATCGCTATGGGCGGTCAGAGCGTAAATCCAGAACCCTGTTGTTACCTTGCGAGGTCTAGGTCCCTTAGCTCTGTGTTCTTTCGGTGGGAGATCATTGAAATCGAAACGGACCCGCAGCCGTTTTCCGTTTTCACACTTGAAACCCGCGTAGTCGATGCCGTTCCTCGTACCGATCAAACCATGGCAGGCTGCAACTTCCATCAATTGCTCGCGGCTTTTGATTTCTCCTGAGTCGATTGCTGCCTGCATTGAACTCTTCAATGTCAGTATGTTTTCGATTGCTTCCCGATTCATTCCAGCTCCCTGAACTATCCCAACCACCTAAGAGATCGCACTGACTTGAGCAGTCATTGCATTGGATTTGACCATCATGTTTCGTTGTCCTGACCTATCGAGATCGACCAAAAGCAGATCATCAAGACGATGACACCGCAGCACACTACGGTAGTTCGGCTTAGTCAATCAGTCCCTCGGTCGCCAGTTCTTTTATGGTATCGCCGCCCGATCTGCGCTTTGAAGGGACGAATCGCGCTCTCGGTATCTCCGATGATATGCACCATGGCTTGGGCAGCCACTTTGGAATTGAGCTCCAAGACAGTAGCCTCATCAACCTCATTCTTGCCTGGAGTGAACCGCTTAGAATCGCAGATGATGTAGGCTATCCGTGGAGAGATTGGGTAATAGAAGTCGGCATGCTTAGGTGCGGCGAATACAGTCTCTGATACACACGAGTGCACATTGACAACAGGTTGGTCGGACGTGATGAAACGCGACTTGGTGTCATTTATCAACAATGCGTGTCTAGCGTTATTGCGATCTGCGTACAGGCTTAACCCAAGATTCATCCCGAACATGTAACTCAGAAACCACCATGCATGCGCCATCGCGTCGGCCACTTCAATCTCAAGGGCAGTGCGCCGAGATAGAACTTGAATCGCACCATCTCGGAAGGTCTTCGTGCGGGATATCTGGTGACCGAAGAACGCCATGAACTCGACCATATTTTGTTGATCCTGCAATACATCGAGCTGCTCATCGGCCAGCGCAGCCAACACTGGGAGCGCCGCTTTTTCGTGGGACGCGTGTAGATTTTCGAGCAAATTACACTTCATTGCATGGAGATGGCGCTCGACTTCCGGATTCTCGGAGCCAGACCTACGGTAGATCGTCTCAGCGTGCTGCATCATCAGGAAGTCATTTAGGTACGACATGTGCTGTTGTTGAAGACGTTCGGGGCTTTGTTGGGAGAAGCCTTTGATCACTTCGACATGTATGTTGGTAAGCGTTGTAGCCTTGTAAAAGTAGTCGTCAGCAGCTATGGCTCGTACGCTGTCGAGAGCAATCTTCCCTGTCTTCGTGGTGTAGAAAACATTCTTCGTCCCGTTACCCCAGCGGGTCAGGTACTTTGCCCAGATGTAATGGTGCCGCTTCTTGGCCTCAAGGTCTTTAAGCGACATGTGCGTCCGTTCCATGGTTTGTTAGCTCGCAAGCTCTCAGCCTACGAGTCTCTCGTCAAGCCGGAGTCCGTACCTGCCTGTTGGTGAATGCTCATCAGTGAACTTCCGGTCAAAGGTCCGCTTCGGGTCGACTGCGGCCCTTCGCGACAGGCAGCAATCGACCCAATATAGCGGGCTCTAACGTTTGAGCTCTGGCCGCGGCGGGTTAGAGCCGTCGCTCCCGCAGCGAATGGTCAGTTCTTTCACCACAGTAACTTATCAATGATTCTCGGTATTCCGCTTGTGCCTGGCACCGGGTCAATAGCGAGGAATGCTTGCAAGCCTGGATTTCTATTTTGTTGCTGCCATATCTCATAGATATGTTGGTTAACAGCAGTTGCGGCCAAAAATCTTGCAGCATCCCAACTGCGTCGGCCAGCACCTCTCGGGCTCGGATTGGGTACGCCCGGCAGCGGCGCACCCAACCAGCCAGCCCAGTTTTTTATTCCTAAGGGGGGAGCGTATGTATTTTGCAGGATATGAAAGTAGGAAAGCCCAGAATGGCGCCCATCAATCATCGGTGCAAGATTTGGAAAAAGACAATGCAAAGTCTTGCTTGCTGCAACAAAACCGCCGCTTACAGTAACGGCACCGGGAGTCGACAGCGTCGTATAAAGCACACCAAGCTCCACTGATAAGTTTTGACCTGTATTAGGATTTATGGTGTTGCATGGCGCGGAGATCGGTAATGCGATGCGCTCAATCCATTGAATAGACGCGCCCTGAAGATTTTGAAGTGTGTGCGCCAGTATACGAGGCGCCACGAGCACTGAACCTTGTTTGTCCATTCCAAAAGAAGCCAAAAGGGCATGAATGGTGGCAGCTGCATTTCCAAAACGAACCCAGCCATGAACCCCGCCGTGTCCAGCAACACCGTTTTGTCTTGCGTTTATGAATGTGTTGTAGGTGTGATTGTAATTTGCCGTTCTATTTCCAGTGTTGTATGCAGCAATCGCCGCAGGAATCATTCCTGCCAAAGCAGGTAAAGGCGTGTTCTGAGCAATTGGCATTGCTACTCTCCATGCTTGCCAAAAGGGTCTAACGCCTCAATAGCCGACGCAGCTCTGCTGCGTCCGGCGCCTGCAAGGTGCGAAGTTAATTGATTTGTTAGGCATTTAAAATTAACTTCTCGTAATCACTCTCTTCTAGGGCGGCTATTTCAGTAAGGACTTTATTTGCTTCAGATTTTTCTACCCACCCTGACAGAGATAGAACTTGAACAGAAACACTAGGAATAGATATTTTCTTTCCATCGTAATCTGCCATTATGTATTTACTTCCAACTCTTTCGTTAATCTGCTCATCTGGATTAATGGAAAAATTTACACCTATACATTCGATATCAAATCTAGCCAACACCCTTCCATAACAACTAAAGCAACTCAATACTTTAACGGCGTCATCTAAGGTCTTCATGCCGAATAGAAGCTGAACACTCTGACCAGAGTCCATTTTTTCTTTTACAGGCTCATTCCACGTAAAGTCTCTGTTAGTTCCACATTCTTTGGAGGTATAGAACTCAATATCGTTATCAATTTCCGATGGGTGAAACTGGTCTTCTTTTGTTCTCAAAAAACGATAAAAATACAACTGACGAACTCCTTATGCCTAACTATAAGTAGACACCACTTGGTATGTTTGAACGCGCTATGTGGTGGATAATATGATCAGATGAAACCAGTATACCGCTCTGGAATGGGGTTTAAGAGGTAAATGCGTTGAAAATGCACCATTCCTGGAGTTCCCTTAGCTGACGGTGTTCAGGGTTGCACAAGGCTAACCTCGGGGAGAGTCGCTTAAAATCCTGCTCCACGACGTCCTCGCGACTGACTGCTTTTGGCTGTGGATTCAACCTGTCGCCTCAGTCAGCTGTGGTTCGGTCTCACGTGGCGGCATCGATACACAGCGAACTTAAATCCTCCAGCCACGGTCGCCAGGTGTTAGAGCTGATCAAGAGGAGACTCACTACTGGAGAAATTCGTCATGCTGATAGAATCGTACTAGCTACTCATAACATCCCTCCGAGAATCGGCATGAACCCAGAACTAACTGAAGAAGAGATGCGCCGGGCGCTGTTCGGTGCTGACGAGCCGATTGCGCAGGACAATGCGCCTCTCGTGCAAAAGCCTCTCACGGATATCGTGATCGCGCAGTCGACGAAGGTGGCAGAGAAAAAGAAGGTCGCAAAAGCATTTACACCTAGGCTGAAAGTCACGCTTCGGGTGGGCAATGAATTTGAAGGCAAGACGCACGAGATGGTCCATGAGGCCGATACGTTGAGCACCCTCCTAGCTGAGCAAGAAGCGACTAGGGTGGCTAGGAAAAAATTCCGATTTGTGGAAGTGGTTTCGATCGAGTCGATGTAGATGGATTTTCACGAGGCTAACGGGCTAGTCGTTGAAAGGCTTTCATTTGGTGGCTAACCCGAACGACCTCGCTGGAAGGACTCCGGTCCTAGACGTCACTGGCGGTAATCGACCCATAGCTGACGGTCGGACTCGCTATTTCGAAGCGTGCAGGCATTTATCAGGCACTATTGGTATCTGTTGTTGACGTCTATTCGGCGAATTGACGCGTGCATAGGCATGCACATATAGTCATACGCATGACGAACCGAACCTCTACACGTTCCCGGGCAATTGATGCCGCAATCGACTCTCTCGATGGAGCCTTCTTCA
>JGI10216J12902_101157262_pt1 | contig 26130 bp, 21 predicted proteins | sample KanNatreferecore_FD_12902 | JGI IMG/M metagenome (IMG submission 12902)
CCCGGGCCGGTCGCGGGCGCCCGCGCCGCCGCCGCGGTGGACGGCCTGCGGGGCACCCTCACGGGGTGGTACCGGTTCTACGCCGGGTACGACCCCCTCTTCACCTGGTGGGCCGGCGACCCGTACCGGAAGGCGGACGAGGCGCTGCGCGGGTACGTCCGCTTCCTGCGGGAGCGGGTGGTCGGCTGGAAAGAAGGGCAGGAGGAGCCGATCATCGGGGACCCCATCGGGGCGGAGGGGCTGAAGGCGGACCTCGCGCACGAGATGATCGCCTACGAGCCGAAGGACCTGGTCCGGATCGCCGAGCGGGAGTTCGCCTGGTGCGAGGCGGAGATGAAGAAAGCCTCCCGCGACATGGGCCTCGGCGACGACTGGAAGGCGGCGCTGGAAAAGGTCAAGACCCGGCACGTGGAGCCGGGCAAGCAGCCGGAGCTGATCCGGAAGCTGGCGCAGGAGGCGATCGACTTCCTGGAGCAGCGCGACCTGGTCACGATCCCGCCCCTGGCGAAGGAGATCTGGCGCGTGGAGATGATGTCTCCGGAGCGGCAGAGGGTCACGCCGTTCTTCACGGGCGGCGAGGTGATCAGCGTTTCATTCCCTACGGACGCGATGGCGCACGAGGACAAGATGATGACGATGCGCGGGAACAACGTCCACTTCTCCCGCGCGACGGTCCACCACGAGCTGATCCCCGGCCACCACCTGCAGCTTTTCATGTCCGAGCGCTACAACCCGCACCGGCGCCTGTTCTCGACGCCGTTCTTCGTGGAGGGATGGGCGCTCTACTGGGAGATGCGGCTCTGGGACCTGGGGTTCCCGAAGACGCCGGAGGACCGGGTCGGCATGCTGTTCTGGCGGATGCACCGGGCGGCGCGGATCATCTTCTCGCTGAACGTGCATCTCGGCCGCATGAGCCCGCAGGAGGCCATCGAATTCCTGGTCAGCCGCGTGGGCCACGAGCGCGCCAACGCCACGGCGGAGGTCCGGCGGTCGTTCAACGGGAGCTACCCGCCGCTCTACCAGGCGGGCTACATGCTCGGCGGGCTCCAGATCCGCGCGCTCCACCGGGAGGTGGTCGGCTCCCGGAAGACGACGGACCGCGAGTTCCACGACGCGATCCTGCAGGGCGGCGAGATGCCGATCGAGATGGTCCGCGCCCGCCTGACCGGTGCCGCGTTAGCACGAGACTTCGCGCCGGCATGGCGATTTGGGGAGGAGCCGCGGTGACGTATTGTATTTCGTCCTGCCCGCGCGGTACACTCGTGGGAGGAGACGACCATGGCTGTTGCGAGAGAGGACATCACCAGTGCCGGGCTTCCGGACTCGGAGAGCGTAAGCCAGACCCCCAAACCGCTTTGGGTTCGGCTGGCGGAAATGGGTGAAGCTCTCACACCGGGCGAGAGGGCCAGGCTGCCACAGGACCTCTCGGAGCAGCTCGATCACTACCTCCACGTTACGAAAGGGCATTCCTTTATGCCAACCTACCTCCGTGATCGCATCGCGGTGGACCCAAGAATCCTGGCAGGCAAGCCGACGATTCGCGGCCTTCGCATCAGTGTCGAACAGATTCTCAAGGCCCTCGGAAGCGGCGTCACCGAAGAAGAACTGATGCGCGAGTACCCTGAACTCGAGGAGGCCGACTTCCGAGCAGTCCAAGCCTACGCGGCTGAGAGGCTGGCGGAGGAGAGGGTCTTCGCAGTCCCCCTTGGTCCGGCCGGGTGGGAGTCGGCCGGCCGGTAGACGAATGGCTGACCGGCGAGGGACACGACGTTGCTGCTGTCCGGGAGGTTGAGCCCTGCATGGCAGATCAGGACATTCTGGAACTTGCGGTGCGGGAGAAACGGCTAGTCCTGACGATGGACAAGGACTTTGGAGAGCTGGTGTTCCTCTCGGGGCTCTCCCACTCCGGGGTTCTACTGCTGCGGCTCGAGGACGCGGATGCAGCCGCCAAGGTACTCGCAGTGGCTTCTATCTTCAGTCAGCACGCTGCGCGGCTTGAGGGCGCTTTCTCGGTCTACCAGTCGGGGCATCTCCGGGTACGTCGGTAGCGAGCAGGAGCGGCCCGCTCTATCGGGGAATGGCGAGGTGCGCCGCCTCGCCGCGGTAGTGAAGCATCGAGCCCTGCACGCCCGTCCCTTGTCCGGGTGGGCGCGAGGTGACCCCGTGAGACATGGTAAGCGGCTCCTATCGTCCGTTTCTTGCCTCCCATGGCTGTTCGTGACCGCCTCCTGCCTCGTGGCGACCGCCTCAGAGGCCCGGAACCTGGACGCGCGGGCGGAGGTCCCAGCGCCGAGGGTCACGTCGCCGGCGCAGTTCTTCGGGCACGAGCTGGGCGCGGATTACGTGCTGCCGAACTACCGACAGATGACCGGCTTCTGGCGCAAGCTGGACCGGGAGTCGGAGCGGGTGAAGGTGGTGGACATCGGGGAGACGGCGGAGGGGCGGCGGCAGTTGATGGCGATCGTCACCTCGCCCGAGAACCACCGGCGGCTGGACCGCTGGCGTGAGATCTCCCGGCGCCTGGCGCTGGCGGAGGGCCTGACGGACGAAACCGCGCGGGAGCTGGCGCGTGAAGGGAAGTCGATCGTCTGGATCGACGGCGGGCTCCACGCCAGCGAGGTGCTGGGCGCGCAGCAGTTGATGGAGACGGTCTACCAGCTCGTCAGCCGGAGCGATGCCGAGACCCTGCGCATTCTGAACGACTGCGTGGTCCTGGCGGTGCACGCCAACCCGGACGGGCACGACCTCTGCGCGGACTGGTACATGCGCAACGCGGACCCCACGAAGCGCACCCTGGCGGGGCTGCCGCGGCTCTACCAGAAGTACATCGGGCACGACAACAACCGGGATTTCTACGCCTCGACGCAGGCCGAGACGAAGAACATGAACCGGGTGATGTACCGGGAGTGGTACCCGCAGATCGTCTACAACCACCACCAGAGCGGCCCCGCCGGCACGATCATGTTCGCGCCGCCGTTCCGGGACCCGTTCAACTACCATTTCGATCCGTTGATCGTGTCCGGGCTCGACCTCGTGGGCGCGGCCATGCACAGCCGCTTCCACGCGGAGAACAAGCCCGGGGTCACCATGCGCCGCGGCGCGAACTACTCCACGTGGTGGAACGGCGGGCTGCGCACCACCGCCTACTTCCACAACATGATCGGGCTGCTCACGGAGACCATCGGCAACCCCACGCCGATGGACATCCCCTTCCTTGCCAACCGTCAGCTCGCGAGCGGCGACCTGCCATTTCCCATCCAGCCGCAGAAGTGGCACTTCCGGCAGTCGGTCGACTACTCGGTCACCGCGAACTACGCCGTGATGGACCTGGCCTCGCGGTACCGGGAGACGCTGCTCTACAACTTCTACCAGATGGGGCGCAACGCGATCCGAAAGGGGAGCCGGGACCACTGGACGATCACCCCGCAGCGCATCGAGCGGATGCGCTCCGCGAGCGGCCGCGTCCCCCGCCAGACGGATCCCGGCTCCGAGACGAACCCGCCAACACCTCCCAGCGCTCGAGACTCGGCGGCGCTGCTCAAGCAGCTCCAGGACCCGGCCCTGCGGGACCCGCGCGGCTACATCCTGCCGGCGGACCAGCCGGACTTCCTCACCGCCACGAAGCTCGTGAACGCCCTGATCGAGACGGGAGTCACGGTCCACCGCGCCACGAAGGAGTTCCAGGTCGCCGGGAAGAGCTACCCGGCCGGCTCGTACGTGATCAAGGCGGCGCAGGCGTTCCGCGCCCACGTGATCGACCTGTTCGAGCCGCAGGACCATCCCAACGACTTCCAGTACCCGGGCGGCCCTCCGATCCCGCCGTACGACAGCGCCGGCTGGACGTTCGCCTTCCAGATGGGCGTCCGCTTCGACCGAATTCTGGAGGGGTTCGACGGTCCGTTCGAGCCCGTCGAGGGGGTGCTGAAGCCCCCGCCCGGCCGGGTGGTCGCCGCCCGCGGGGAGGCCGCCGGTTACCTGCTGAGCCACCAGGTGAACGACGCCTTCAAGGCGGTGAACCGGCTGCTCGGGAACGAGGAGCAGGTCTACTGGCTCACGAGCCCCTTCTCCGCGAACGGGAAGAGCTACGAGGCGGGGACGCTTTACATCCCCGCCGGCCGGGACACGCTCCGGAAGCTGGAGCGGCTGGCGAGGGAGGTGGGCCTCACCTTCGAGGAGACCTCCGTGGGCCCGTCCGGGGAGGCGCTGCGCCTGAAGCCCGCGCGCGTGGCGCTGTGGGACCGGTATGGCGGCTCCATGCCGTCCGGTTGGGCGCGCTTCATCCTGGAGCAGTTCGAATTCCCCTTCGAGGTCGTGTACCCCAAGACGCTGGACGCGGGCAGCCTGCGCGGTAAGTACGACGTGATCGTCCTGATGACCGGGGCCGTTCCGGAGCGGGACCCCTCGCGTTCCCCGAGCGATACGCCTTCCGCCAACATCCCGGCGGAGTTCCACGACCGCCTGGGCCAGATCACCGCCGCGCGGACCGTCCCCCGGCTGCGGGAGTTCCTGCAGGAGGGCGGGACGATCCTGGCGGTGGGCACCTCCACCAACCTGGCCTATCACCTGGGGCTCCCGGTCTCCGACGCGCTGGCGGAGCAGACCGCATCGGGCGGGACGCGCAGGCTTCCGCGCGAGAAGTTCTACATCCCCGGCTCGCTGCTCCAGAGCCGGTTGGATAGCTCCTCCGCGATTGCCGCCGGGATGCCCGAGCGGGTGGACTTCTTCTTCGACCAGAGCCCCGCGTTCCGGCTGGGAGCGGAGGCTGCCTCCAAGGGCGTCCGACGCATCGGCTGGTATGAAGGCAAGACGCCGCTGCGGAGCGGCTGGGCGTGGGGACAGGAGCGCCTGGAAGACGCCGCCAGCGTGGTCGAGGCCGAGGTCGGGCGGGGCAAGCTCTATCTCTTCGGGCCGGAGATCACCTTCCGCGCTCAGCCGCACGGGACGTTCAAGTTGCTGTTCAACGGCATCCACCTGGGAGGCGCGGAGCGGGCCAGTCTGCCGTGAGTGAGCGAGGTAACAGATGGCCGTTTTTGTCCGTTTCTGTCCGTGCGGGGCGTGATTCGGTGGGGTGGACGGGGTGGACGGGGTGGACGGGGTGGACGAGTGGACGATGGACGGTGCGCTGCGCGGGTGGACGGCGTGCAGGGTGTGGACCGGGGCACGCTGGGGTGCGGTCCGTCCCCACATGCTCATAGTAGCACCCGGTCTACGCGCGAATGATCAAACCGGGTCGCCGCACACACTGGAGGGTCCGGTGTTATCAGGCACGGCGAGGGGCTGGCGAACGAGAGATCCCGACACGCGGCAGGCACGGAGGGCGGTTTTGTTGCAATTCATGGGCCGGTCCGACGCGGCGCCATAGGGTCCGCGTCGTGCCGGTTTCGGCGCGGTCCCCGGCTGCGCGGGTGCGGTTGCACGACCCATACACCGGGGGGTACCTGAACGCCGGAGCGGCGGCGCCGTTTGGGCGCGCGCGTACGCACGCGGGCGTGCTCACGGAACCGCTCTGAGCTTTCAAGTATGCCTTCTCTACGCAGCGCCTGGCCCTACCTCGTCCTATTGCTCGCCGCGGCGTGCGGCAGCAGCGCCCGGGCGGAATCCATCGTCGTTCCCGCCGGTGGGACTCTGAACCTGGCGGCGGACGTCGTGCTCACCGGGACGGACGCGCTGGAGATCAACGGTACCGCCGCGCAACCGTGCCTGCTCCAGGGGAACAGCTTCCAGGTGCGCACCAGCGGCACCTGGACCGGCCACGTGCGCATCACGCACTGCGTCATCCGGGCGCTGGGGACCAACCCGCTCGGTCCCTCAGGTCCTCGCCGTGCCGCGCGCTTCCTATCGTACCGGCTTAGCCAGAGCCCCCGGGCCGCGGAGACGGTGGGGCATTACGCCTTCTTGCTCCAGGCGCAAGGCAGCGCCGCGATCACCTTCGAGAGCTGCACGTTCGACGACAGCAGCGCGGTCTACATCAACAACGCGGGGCCTTCGACCACCGTGTTCCGCAAGAACACGGTGCTGACGAACTCGCGGGTGCCCGCCGGCCAGCCTGCCTCCGAGACCTACCCCGTCATCTTCGTCGAGGGGGGCGGGTCCGGCGCCAAGTTCTTCCAGGGGAACCGCATCTTCAAGTCGTTCCTGACGCTGAACGTCGCGAACAACTGGACGGTGGGCGGGGACACGGACGAGGACGCGAACATCTTCATCGGGCTGCGCGCCGGGATCTACTGCATGGTGAACCTGGGGCCGATGGTGATCCGGGGCAACTACATCTACCACATCGTCCCGGGCCCCACCTCGAACCAGACGCACACGCTGAACCTGGTCGCCTCCAACGGAGTGGTTGTGGAGCACAACTTCTTCCGCAGCAGCGGCTTCGGCCTGCGGGGCGGGGGCGCGAGCGAGATCCGGCACAACATCTTCGCGGAGGCCGGCGGCGCGGACTGGATCATCGGGCCGAGAGCGGGAACCCGCATCCATCACAACATCTTCACGCAGATCACGCCGTACCCCGCGTTCCTGATGCACGGGATCGCCCACATCTACGGCGATCCCAGTATCCAGATCTTCAACAACACGTTCGACGGGATGTTCCATTTCCCGCAGTCTCCGATCGAGATCACGAACGGCGCCACGGTCGAGAGCCTGCGGAACAACCTGTTCTTCAACTTTCCCCACACACCGGGGTATGCGACCGTCCAGCCGGGGGCCTTCGGCTTTCCGGACGCCGGCCCCAAGGCGCGACTGGGTTACGCGGATTACAACGCTTTCTTCAACTCCGGGGGCGCCATCGACAACTACGGCGTCACCGTAGGGGGCAAGACCGAGAGGCTGGACGCGGGCTTCGGGCTGAACGACCTCACTCTTGGGGGACCGGTGGACCAGCAGGTGGACCCGCGGCTCCAGGGACCTCTTCTCAGCACCTATCCCTTCAATGACGAGGACATCAAAGCCGGCACGGTGAGCCTCTCCCAGGTGCTGGCCTGGTACCGGACGGTGTACGCCCCGCGGGCGGACAGCCCCCTGGTCGACGCGGGAGATCCCGCCGATGGGGCGGGGACGAACATCGGGGCGGTCGAGAGCGGGACGTATCCTGCGTCGGGAGACACCACGGCCCCGCCGGCTCCTACCGGCGTCGTGGGGACGGACATCGGCGGCGGGGCCCGGCTCTTCTGGAGCGCGCGCGGCACCCTCGATACGGCCGGCTTCCGGTGCTACGGGTCCACCAGCCCTTCCGGGCCGTTCGCGCCGGCGAACGCGACCATCGATCTCACTGCGGTGCCTGCTTCAGGCACGATCCGTGGGCTGGCGCAGGGGACCTATTACTTCTACACCACCGCCTTCGACATCGCCGGAAACGAGAGTCTGCCGTCCTCGATCGTGTCCGTCACGGTCACGGCGCCGCGGTATGACATTTCGGGCACCGTCAGGTCGGGCGGCACCCCGCTGGGCGGCGTAATAGTCAGCGCCGGCGGCAATACCGCGACGACGAGCTCCTCAGGCGTCTACAAGATCACCGGGCTGCTGGCCGGCAGCTACGACGTGAGCGCGGCCCTGGCGGAATACACGTTCGATGGTCCCAAGCCGGTGACCCTCGGGCCGGACGCGACCGGGGTGGACTTCACCGCGACGGCGCTCACCTACACGGTGTCCGGCAAGGTAAGCGCCGGGGGAACCGGCGTGGCGGGCGTGGGCGTGAACGCGGGGAGCTCGAGCACCGTCACTGATTCGGCCGGGAATTACACTCTCACGGGGCTCGTGAAGGGGAGCTACAACGTCACGGCTTCGGCGCCGGAGTACACCTTCACCGCCACGCCCGTCTCGGTGGGGCCGAGCAAGACCGGGGTGGACGTGAGCGGGACGCGCAAGACCTACACCCTTGCCGGCAAGGTGTTCCTGACCACGGGCCCCCAGGCGCCGATCCGGATCAACTGCGGCGGCGAGGATTACGCCAGCCCGACGATGGGCTTCTTCCAGGCGGACGCCTTCTTCAGCACCGGGGACATCTACGATTACGCAGTCGCGGTATCCGGGACGAGCGACCCCGCGCTCTACAATACGGTCCGGTACGGGAACAACTTCAGCTACAACCTGCCGGCCGTGAACGGCGACTACACGCTGAAGCTGCACTTCATGGAAGGGTTCTGGACCATCCCGTCCCAGCGGATCTTTAACGTTCTGATCAACGGCGCGGCGGTGCTCACGAACTTCGACATCGTGCCCGCCGCGGGCGGGGGCAAGATCGTGCTGGTCAAGAGCTTCCCGGTCACTGCCACCACCGGCACCGTCACCGTGACGTTCCAGGGCGTGGTGGGAGCCCCGATCATCAGCGCCATCGAGCTGATCCCGGTGGGTCCCGAGCCGGAGCCGCTCGCGGGGGTGACGGTCACGGCCGGCGGGCAGAGCGCCACCACGGCCGCCGACGGATCCTACCAGATCACCGGCCTCATCTCGGGCACCTACACCGTAACGGCGAGCAAGACCGACATGGCCTTCACGCCGGAGTCGCGCAGTGTCACGGTGGGCCCGAGCAAGGCCGCGGTGGACTTCACCGGGCGCGCCGCCTACCAGATCCGGGGCAAGGTGATGAAGGGCAGGAAGCCGGCGAAGGGCGCGAAGGTGACCACCGGCGCGCAGACCGTCATCACGGCAGCGGACGGCACCTACAGCTTCACCCGGCTGGCGGGGGGTACTTACCAGGTGGTTGCTTACGCCGGTAAGAAAGCCCCGAAAAAGCCGAAGGCCTCGGCAAAGCGCACGGTTATCGTGCCGCCCAGCGTCCTGAACGTGGACTTCAAACTCTAGTGGATCGGTCGCCGGGCGAGTTCCGATACGGCGATCCGGCAGCCCGCCTGGCAATGAATTGACCAGGCTAGACGGCGAAAACCCCATGAATGGGATTCGGAATCACCGAGACAGTGACCCACCAGCACGCTGACCTATGATCAGGAGCTTATTAAGCAGTCTCTTCTCGCGCGAGGAGTACTTGATTCTCGCGTTGGATCCGGGCGGGCTGCCGCTCGAATCGCCCGCCTGTGTCCGGCGAATCTCGCCGGGTGACGCGTACGTCTCCGAGGATCTCCGGGAGCTGGGGGAGGCGCTGGCGGCGCGGGGGGAGACCGGCATCGGGTATTACGAGGATGAGACGATCGTCGCGTTCTTGTGGCTGCGCCGGGGCGGCGTGGAGGACGTGGGGCGAGAGAGCGTCCGGATTCCCGGGGGCTGCGCCGTGATCCACTACTTCAATGTGGACCCCGCCCGCCGGGGCGGCGGCATCGGCACCAAGCTGCTCAATGGGCTTTCGCGCTCGCTCCTGGAGCCTACGGACGGGACGCTCGCGGCATTCGTCCACCGTGAGAACACCGCCTCACTCCGGGCGTTCTCCAAGGCGAAGTTTGCAGAGGTAGGGCGGTTGGTCTCGCGACAAGTCCTTTCCTCGACCACCGGCTGGATCGAGGGCGAGACGCTTGGGCTGACGAGGGAGAGAAAAGTGGAGCGGCGGTCGGCCCTTGTGCGGGCACTCCGTCTTCCCTTCACTCTTGCTTCGCGGGCTAACAGCCCGCGCTCCGCTGGATTGGGGCGAAGCGACGGGCTGCCGGCGCTGCTGCACGCCCAGACGGACCTCAACGAACTGGTGTCGCTTCCCTGCTCCGTGTCTCCGGGGAGGCGGTTCTGGCGTTTTCGCGTGCGCGTGGAGCCGGACATTAGCCAGGAATTGCTCGCCGCACAGCGGATCCCCGCCCATGAGATCGTCTCCGCCGTGGCGGGGTTGGGGCGTTCGCGGTGGCTGGAGGAGATCGAGTGGGGCGTGCCCGCGTGGATGGGCGATGAAGTCCGTGCCGCTCCGCTCCCCGCGTGTGCAGAGTGGGTCCGGCCCGAGGGCGGGACCTGGACCCTACGGTGCTCGCGAGAGACGGCCGACCCTTCCGGTGCGATGGGGGCGCTCAACTCAGGGCTGCGCGCCCTGACTTCGCTCTATTTCCGCGCCATGCGGAGGCGCTACGAGCGAGCGGCCCACAGGATCTCGGCCGGGTAGGGCGCTTGCACGTAGGTTCGTGCGGGGCGCACCTTAACGGCGGCACGCACGTACTTCGCCGCAGCCCTCCGGTACCGAATGAACTCCGCGGAAGTCGCATCAAAAGCTCGAAAAGGCATGGGGCTCCTGGCGCTGCGCCAGGTGTTCGCGGAGGCCATCAGCTTTTGTGTGGCGGTAGTCATCGCCCGGATCCTGACCCCCTTCGACTTCGGCATCTACGCCGTCTGCATGTCGGTGGTGCAGTTGTTCCGCCTGGCGAACACGTCCGGCGTGGGGGCGGCGATCATCCGCAAGGCCGAAGAGCCCTCCGAAACTGAGGTGCGGGCGATGTTCGCCCTGACCCTCTGCTTCTCGGTCTCGGCCGCAGTGCTGCTGTGGGTGGCCGCGCCGCTGCTGCCGCATTACTACAAGCAGCTCAACGACGGGCACCTGTGGCTGATCCGGTTCATGGCGCTGGGGTCCCTGGTGAACTCCCTCCGGGTGATCCCTGAGAGCATGCTGGAAAGGGAGATGGGCTTCGGGAAGATCGCCCGCGTGGAGCTGCTCGAATCGGTCATCTTCGCGGCGGCGAACATCGGCTTTGCCGTGAGCGGGTGGGGCGTGTTCGGCCTGGGCGCCGCGGTGCTGGTGCGGGACGCGGCGGCGACCGCCCTGCTCTACTTGGCCAGGCCCTGGCTTCCGGGGTTGAGTTTCCGCTGGCGCGAGTACCGGCAGTCCGTCCGGCTGGCGCTCTCGTGCCAGTTGAGCACGCTTTCGGACGTCTTCCGGGACCTTTCGTACGCGGTGGTGGTGGGGGGTGTGACCGGCCCGCTCGGCCTCGGCTACGTAAACTGGGCGCGCGGTATCGGCAACAAGGCCTCGATGCTGACGTGGCCGTTCCTGCGGGTGAGCATTCCCTGGTACGCGAAGCTGCAGAACGATCCCCAGGCGCTCGGAGCTGCCATCCGCCAGAGCGTCGCCACACTGGGCGCGATCTTCATCCCGCTTGCCGGCCTGATGATCGGCATTGCCCCCATCGCGGTGGAGGTGGTCTACACCGCCAAGTGGGTGCCCGCCGTTCCGACCTTCCAACTGTTCTGTGCGCTCGTGGCGTGGGCGTCGCTTCTGCCCTTGCAGATGGCCGTCCAGGCCACGTCCTCCCCCCGCGTGATCACGGGGCTATCGGTGTTGAACATCGGCGGGCTCTGGATCTACCTGGCCGCGTGCGTCCACGCGTGGGGCTTCCTGGGGGCCGGGGTGGCGGTCATTCTCCAACTGGTGATGATGTCCACCGCCTATTACTTCTGCCTGGTCAGGCGGGGGGTGTCGCTGCGGCTCACCGAGGTGCTCGTACGGCCGGTGGCTCACGGGATCGCCACGTGCGTGAGCACGGCGCTGATCGCGGGGTACGTCCGCCCGTCGGCCGCCGGGTTCGTCCTTTGCGGCGCAGGCAGCCTCCTCGCGGCGGCGGCGCTGGCGCCGCTCATCCAGTGGGAAGCCACCTGCAAGCTGGTCAAGCTGTTCCGCGGGTGGCGCCCCTCCTTCCGCTCGGCGCATTGAGGCCGCCCCGGGTTGGAAACCAGGGGGCTGGGCATGCAAAACCCGCCTTCGCGGGTTGAGGAGGAGGAAACCAGCGCTCGCCCGTGGTGGAGAACACGTTCCTAACGGGCAGGGTTCGGCGTCGGGAGACACCGACTCCGAAGGGCCTCGTTTCACTGCGGTGGGCGAGGGGCAGAGGCCGGGTACACGGTCGCCGACGCCCGGGCGCGAACTTGCACGGTAGGCTCCGGGCGGGTACTTTTGTGCGGTGGAGCAAGCAACGATGGAACGAGTTCAGCCCCTGACGAGCCCCAAGACGGCATCCCCGGCGACCCCCGGGATGGGGCCGCTTACGCTCGTGCTGCAGCCGATGCCGATCGCCGGGGGCGCCGCGGGCGGCCGCGTCGGAGAGCTCCCCTGGCAGGCCCTCGTCGGCTGTGAAAGCTTGAAGGACGCGGTGCCGGCGACCCTGCGCGTGGACGCCGGGACGGCGGAGCCGCTCCTCATCCCCTGCGTCGTATCACCGGGGCGGCGGTCCTGGCGGCTTCGGGTCAGCCTGGAGCCTACTCCGATCCCCACCTGGCCCGCGTGCGGCGTGTCGCCGCGCGAGCTGGTGGCCGCGGTCGCCCGCGCCGGGACCTCCGCCCGGGTAGACCACCTCGACTGGATGCTGCCCACCTGGGCGGCGAAGGAAGTGATGGAAGACCTCGACGGGCTCGAGCTGCCGGCTCACGCCACGTTGAACGGTTACGAGACCTGGGTGATCCCGCTCCAGAGCGATTACGAGGCCGTCCACAAGACCTTCAAAGGCAACACGCGGCGCGAGATCCGGTATGCGCGCGAGCGGGGCGTGACCGTGGTGGCGGAGCCGACGCGCGACCAGCTCCTGCAGTTCGCCCGGCTCTGGCGGTCGTGCTACCAGGAGCGCGGCTGGGAAGGCCCGTTCTACAGCGAGCAGTTCTTTCTGGCCGCCCCGCGCTACCTGGGCGCCGGTGGGAAGATGGTCCTCGCGGAAGCGGACGGCCGCGTCGTGGCCGGAGCGCTCTTCGTGGACGAGGGGCCGGGCGCCTTCCATTACATGGGGGCGATGGACCGGGCGTACAAAGACCACTTCGCGATGATGGGGATCTTCGACCACGCGCTGCGGGCACTGTGCGCCGAGGGCAAGGAGTACCTGAACCTGGGCGGCGTGGGCGCCAGCCAGGACCTCGCCGTGTTCAAGCAGAAGTGGGGCGCCGAGGCCAGGATGATCCCCGTACTGCGGTGTTCGCGGGAGCTCTCGCCGCTTCCGGCCCCGCTGCGGGCGGCCAACGCCGCCGTCCGGCGAGGGGTCTCGTCTTTCTTCCGCATCTACCGGGGCCGCTATCAGCGAGCGCTGGCCCGCGAGCTGCAGCCGTGACGATGGTCGCCCCTGATCCAACCATGACGCCCGCCTCCATCGCGCCGGACGGCTCCGTCCACTCCATTCCTTCCGCCGACGCGATCCAGCTCGACCTGGAGGCATGCCGCGCCATCTCCGGCGAGTACCGGGCGGGCGGACGGAAGACGGTCGTGGTCCAGGGCCTCGGCTTCGTGGGCGCCGCCGTAGCGGCGGTGATCGCCGGCGCGCGGGACGAGGCGGGCCGGCCGCTCTACTGTGTGATCGGGACGGACCTGGCGACGCCGGGCTCCTACTGGAAGGTGGCGAAGATCAACGCGGGCTGCGTGCCGATCCAATCGCCCGACCCGTCGCTGGACGCGCTCATCGCGGAGGGGGTCCGCGAGGTCGGCAACCTGCGCGCGACGGCTTCAGAAGGCGCCTACGAGCTGGCGGACGTGATCGTGGTCGACCTGCCGCTGGACGTGACCGCCTGGGGCGAGGCCCCGGAGGCGCAGACCGAGATCGAGATCCGCCTGGGGGCGTTCGAGCAGGCGATCCGCACGATCGGGAGCCGGATGCGGCCGGATGCTCTGGTGATCGTCGAGACAACCGTACCGATCGGGGTCTGCGAAAAGGTGGCGCTGCCGATCCTCACCCGGTGCCGGCGGGAGCGCGGCATCGAGGAGCCCGTGCTGCTGGCCCACGCGTACGAGCGCGTGATGCCCGGCCCGCGCTACGTGGATTCGATCCGCAGCTTCTGGCGCTCGTACTCCGGCATCGACGCCCGGTCTGCCGCGGCGGCCGGCGAGTTCCTTCGCACCTTCATCGATACCAAGCAGTGGCCGCTCTGGGAGCTGGCGGACACCAGCAGCACGGAGATGGCCAAGCTGCTGGAGAACTCCTACCGCGCCGTCAACATCGCGCTGATGCAGGAGTGGACGCTGCTGGCGGAGCGGACCGGCGTGAACCTGTTCGAAGTCGTTGAGTCAGTGCGCGTGCGCAAGGGGACGCACGACAACCTGCGTTACCCGGGGTTCGGCGTCGGCGGGTACTGCCTCACGAAAGACTCGCTGCTGGCGCAGTGGTCCGCCAGCGTGCTCCTCGATAATGGTGTGGAGCTGGGGATGACGCTGGAGGCGCTGCGTATTAACCGGAAGATGCCGCTTCACACGCTGGACCTCGCCGCAGAGGCGGCGGGCGGCTCCCTTGCGGGCAAACGCATCCTGGTGGCGGGCATTTCGTATCTCCCCGAGGTGGCGGATACCCGCAATACTCCGACGGAGATCTTCGTGGACGCGCTCCTCGAAGCGGGCGCACATCCGGTAGCGTTCGATCCGTACGTCCGGTTCTGGCCGGAGCGCCCGCAGATCGAGCTGGCGGAGAGCCTGGCCGAGGGGCTGGCGAACTGCGACGGCGCGGTGCTGGCGGTGCCGCACGCGGCGTTCCGCAACCTCACCGCCGAGGCGCTGCTGCCGGCGGGCTCCAGGCTGTCGTTCGTCGTGGACGCGCAGAACGTCGTCGGCGACGAGACAGCCGCGAGCCTGCACCGGAGGGGTATCCGCGTGGCGGGAGTAGGCAAGGGCCACTGGCGGAAGCTGGGTTATTGATTTGATGGATAAGCGCAGGATTCTGATCACGGGCGGCGGGGGATTCATCGGGCTCAGGCTTGCTTCCACGCTGGCAAAAGACGGCAGCAGCGACATCACGCTGGTGGAGAACTTCGCCAGGGGCCGGCAGGACCGGGAGCTGGAGGAGCTGTGCGCGCAGCCGGGCGTCCGCCTCCTGAATCTGGACCTGCGGCAGCCGGCGTCCTATGAGGCGATCGGCTCCGGGTATGACGAAGTCTACCACCTGGCGGCGCTGCTGGGAGTGGAGAACGTGCTGCGGCGCCCGGTGGACGTGCTCCGGATCAACGCGCTGATGACGGCGCAGGTGCTGGAGTGGTTCATCGCCGGCGGCGGCGAGAAGCTGTTATTCTCCTCGACGAGCGAGGCCTACGCGTGGACGCTGCAGGTGCAGCCGCTGCCGATCCCGACGCCGGAAGACGTGCCGCTGGCCCTCACGAACCTTCGCGACCCGCGCAGCACCTACGCCGGGAGCAAGATCTTCGGCGAGCTGGCGGTGGCGCAGTATTGCGCGTCGGTAGGAAAGCCATACGTGATCACCCGCTACCACAACGTGTACGGCCCGCGGATGGGCTACGACCACGTGATCCCGCAGCTCTACCGGCGGGCGGTGGACGGGCAGCGGCCGCTGGTCGTGTACTCGGCCGACCACTTGCGCGCGTTCTGCTTCGTGCAGGACGCCGTGGACTGCACCGTCGCGGCGATGCGGACCAAAGCGGCCGAGAACGAGACGTTCAACGTCGGCAACGATTCCGAGGAGATCACGATGGGGGACCTGGCGCGCAAGATCCTGGCAAGCGCGTCCATCGATGCGGACATCGCGCCGCAGACGGCCGCGAACGACCCGATCAAGCGGCGCTGTCCCGACGTGTCCAAAGCTCGGCGCGTGCTGGGCTACAACCCAGCCGTTTCCCTGGATGAAGGCCTTCGGATCATGCTGCCGTGGTATGCGAACGCCTTCGCGGAGCAAGCATCCTGATGTCGTTCCGAATCCCCCTGTTCACCACGTCCTTCGGACCGGAGGAAGAGGAAGCGGTCCTCGGCGTCCTCCGCAGCGCGTGGCTCACGATGGGCGACCGGGTGCGCGAGCTGGAGGAGCGCTTCAGCGGCGAGCTGGAGGGCGTCCACGCCCTCGCCGTGACCAACTGCACCGCCGGGCTGCACCTGGCGTACGAGGGGCTGGGCATCGGCGCGGGGGACGAGGTCATCGTTCCGTCGATCACCTTCGTCGCTACCGCGAACACCGTGCAGGCGGCGGGCGCGACGCCGGTCTTCGCGGACATCACCAGCCTTCAGGACCCCTCGATCGACCCCGACGACGTGGAGCGGCGGATCACTTCGCGGACGAAGGCGATCTGCGTGGTGCACTTCGCCGGCTTCCCGTGCGACATGGACCGCATCAACGCCATCGCGCGGCGGCACAACCTCGCCGTCGTCGAGGACTGCGCCCACGCCCTGTTCAGCACGCTCGGCGGCCGCCGGCTGGGGACGCTGGGAACGATCTCCGCATTCAGCTTCTTCTCGAACAAGAACATCACGTGCGGGGAGGGCGGGGTGGTAGCCACCGCGGACCCGGAGCTGGCGAAAGCGTGCGCGCTGCGCCGCTCGCACGGGATGACCACCCTCACCCTGGACCGGCACCGCGGCCGAGCGATCAGCTACGACGTCCCCTGCGCAGGGCACAATTACCGGATGGACGAGATCCGGGCCGCCCTCTCGCTGGCCCAGCTCGACCGCCTGCCCGGGTATCTTGCCGCCCGGCGGGAGCTCCGGGCGCAATACCTGGCCGCGCTCTCCGATATCCGCGGCCTGATCGCTCCGGACTTCGGCCGCAGGTCGGACGACGTCGGCATCCACATCATGCCGATCCTGCTCCCCGGGGAGGCCGACCGGGTGGCGGTGATCCAGGGGGTGCGCGAGCGCGGCATCCAGACCTCGATCCACTACCCGGCCATTCACACATTCAGCGGCTACGCCGGGTTCGCCGGGCGGCTGGAGCGCAGCGAGGAGTTCGCTTCGAGGGAGCTGACGCTCCCGTTTTACCCTGGCATGAGCGCGGAGGACGTGCAGTACGTCGCCACCGCACTCCGGGAGGTGCTTCCATGATTTCCGACATACACGCCGTAGTGCTGGCGGGCGGCAAGGGCACTCGCCTGCGCCCCTACACGATCACCCTGCCGAAACCCCTGGTCCCAGTCGGGGAGCGGCCGGTCCTGGAAGTGGTGTTCGGGCAGCTCCGCGAGGCCGGGGTGACGCGTGTGACGCTGGCGGTCAACCACATGGCCGAGCTGCTCATGGCCTACTTCGGCGACGGCAGCCGCTACGGGTTGAAAGTCGATTACTCGCTGGAGGACCAGCCGCTCGGCACGATCGGCCCGCTGCGGTTGATCAAGGACCTCCCCGAGAGCTTCATGGTCATGAACGGCGACGTGCTTACGGACCTGGACTACCGGCGGTTCTGGGCCGCGCACCTGGCGTCCGATTGCCTTGCCAGCGTCTGCACCTACGAGCGCGTGGTGAAGATCGACTTCGGTATCCTCCAACCGGACGAGCGGGGTTTTCTCACCGCGTTCCAGGAGAAGCCCACGCTCACCCACCGCGTGAGCATGGGCATCTACGCGTTCCGTCGGGAGATCCTGGAGCTCGTCCCGCACGACCGCCCGTTCGGCTTCGACGACCTGATGCACCGGATGCTCCGTGAGGGGATGCCGGTGCGGTGCCATCACCACCAGGGGCAGTGGCTCGACATCGGGCGGCCCGGAGACTACGAAGAAGCCCAGCAGCTCGTCGGGTTGGATACGTCTTCCGCCAACGGCAAGGTCGGCCCGGGAAGGCCCGCCGCCCCGGCGATCTTCCGTTAATTACGGCCGAGCCATGCGCATGCGTCGCGGTATCCGCCAGTCTCTCATCAGCGCGCTCGACCGCGGGGGGTTGAGATGGATTCTCGCCTGGCTGGCGACGCGCATCGCCCGCCCGGAATCCGGACCTCCGGTCACGGTATTCTTCGACGGTTTCTGGTGCCGGCGGATCGGCGGCGACGTCTTCGTCGACGCGCCGCGGTTCCAGTACACGGTGGAGAGCCTGCGTGCCAGCGGTACCCGCGCGGAGAACCTGGACCGGGAAGCGGTGGACTGCTGGTTCCACGTTTATCGCCCGAAGCCAGGCGACGTGATCGTGGACGTCGGGGCCGGGCGCGGGGAGCACCTGCTCACCCTCTCTCGCGCCGTCGGTGAGGACGGCCTGGTGGTGGGGATCGAAGCGGACCCGGTCAGCTTCGCGATGCTGGAAGCGGCCGCCCGCCTGAACCGGCTCTCCAACGTGATGACCATCCACTCCGCGGCGATGGCGCAGCCCGGAACCGTGCGGCTGACGGTCACCGACTCGTGGTTCCAGAACACCGTCCTGGAAGGATCCGCCGCCGTCGGAGAGACGGTCGAGGTTCCCGGCGTAACCCTGGACAGCGTCTGCGAAGGGCTGAACCGCGGCGAGATCGACTTCCTCAAAATGAACATCGAGGGCGCCGAGGTGGACGCGCTGAAAGGGCTCGAGGCCTGGCACCCGCGCGTCCGGAACATCTGCGTCGCCTGCCACGACTTCCTGGCGGACGCGGGCGAAGGTGAGGGCTACCGGACCCGGGACAGGGTGCGGACGATGCTCGGAGAACTCGGCTACGAGGTCACCGACCGGCGGGAGGACCCCCGGCCCTACGTGAGCGATCACCTTCACGCCACCCGCGCGTAGTGAATAGGTCACCCATGTCATCCAGTGACACGCTTCAACTGACTCCTTAAGCGTTAGCGCACCAGCGGTGACTACCTCTCCAGGTACGCCATGATGCGATCATACGCTTCGTTGAGCTTCCGCAGCCGCTCGCCGGCGCGCTGCTGCTCCTCGGGGTCCTGCTGGAAACGGTCCGGGTGGGTCTCGCGCACCAGCTTCCGCCAGCAGGCCTGGACGGTTTTCAGATCCGACCCCACGGGGGCGCCGAGCAAGCGGTACTCCCGCGCGTACGGGTGGGCGGTGGGTGAAACGAAGGGGCTCTGCGTGGAGGGCGGGCGGCTTCCCGGCGGCGGGCCCGGGCGGCGGAGGTGCTCCTCCAGCTCCTCGCGGGCGGAATCGTAGGCGGACTGGCCGCTGAGGACGTCGTCGATGCCCTGCCGGATGCGATGCCCGGCGGCGTTGAAGAGGCGGCGTCCGAGGCTCATCCGCGGCTCCCCACGGTGAGCGTCTCCTGCAGGCTCGCCTCCAGCGCGGCTACGCCCCGCGTGAGCTGGTGCAGCTCCAGCGAGACGGGGTCCGCCTGCGCCTGGGCCGAGGGAGAATCGACGGAGTGGATGCGGACCATCTTGCTGAGCATGTTGTCGAACGTGCACTGCACCGCGGCCAGCTGCCCGTCGATCCGGGCGACCGCCTCCTCGAGGCGGACGTAGTTTTCCAGCTCCTGCCGCTTTTGCTCCAACGCCTGCTGGTAGAGTTCCTTCGTGACCGCGTCGCTTGCCTTCTCGACCTTCGCCTGGATCTGCGACGCCTGACGCTGCACCTCGCCCGTACGCACGGTCGAGAGGTATCCCTGGAGCTGGCGGCGCTTCTCCGCCAGGGAGACGCAGCGCTCCATCAGGGACGTCATCTCGACCCGCGTCGAGGGCATCAGCATCTGCTCCGGCCCGCACATCCCCTGGAGGCGCTCCTGCACTTCCACGATCGCCGTCAGCGTGGCGGCCGTGCCCCGGTCGAGCGAGCTGCCCACGTCCTCCAGGCGGGTGATAAGGTCCCGCCACCGCGTGCGCAGCATCTCCTCACTGCTCACCTGCGCGTGATGAGGGTCGCGGATGCGATACCACAGCCAGCCCACCTCACCCGCCAGCGCCGCCGCGCCCAGGGGCCACGCCACGGGACTTGCGATGAGCAGCAGCCCCGTGGTCCCCAGGAAAAGCGAGACCGGCGCGGTAGCGGCCCGGATAACGACCTGCCTTAGCAGGTGGTCGCGGGTAGGCAGCGGCTCCATGTTATCGAAGCACCGCTAGTCAGACTTCGATATTACGGTTCAACGTCTGCTCGGCGGGCTTCTGCTCCTGGGAGACCTCGGCCTTCAGCTTGGCCAGGGGGTCCTCTTCAACGGTCTGGGGCAGCATGCCCATCTCCGCCTTCATCTTCTCCAGGGCGACGTCCGCCTGCTCCGTGGCCACCACGTTATCGAGCTGCACCATCCGCTGCCGGAGGCCGCCCTCGGCCAGCTCGTTGCGGGCTTCGGACTTCGCCTGAAGCTCCCGGATGCGCTCCTCGGCCCGGTTGAAGGCCTGGTCGTGACCGTCCAGGGAGATGCCCGAGAGCGCCTTGTTCAGCTGCTCCTGGATCTTCGCCTGCTTCCAGCCCGCGGTGAGCGCCAGGCGTTGGGCGGCGCGCTGCCGCACGTGCGCCTCCATCGTCTTGATGTTCTGCTTCACGGCCTCGGCCGCTTGCTCCGCCTGCTGCAGCTGCCCCTTCAGGTTCTCGATGTTCTTGTCGTAGGTTCCCTTCTCGACCAGCAGCTGGCGTGCCAGCTCTTCGTCCCCCACCTTCAACGCGGCCCGCGCCTTCGCTTCCAGGTTTGCGGTGATGTTCTGCTGGTCCTGGAGCACGCCCCGGAGCTGGTTCCGCGCGGCGATCGCCTGGACGGCCTGCTCCTTGGCCTTCTCCAGCTCCCGCTGCATCGACTCCTGGGCTTCCTTCAGAATGATCTCGGGGTCTTCGGCCTTCTCCACGCCGATCAGCAACCAGCCTTTGATCACTCGCCAGATCCTGCCGAAAAGACCCATAGCCATTCCTCCGCTCGACGCGCAGCCCTGCCGGTGGGGGCATCAGGCTTGGGGACGCGCGGTATTCGCCCCGCGGGCGCGTAACCTGCCCGTTTGTGCAGTCGTTCTCAAAAACAGTTCGTAAGAAACGGACTTGAACTCCTCCGATTATAGCACGCGGGTTTTCGGGCCGCAAACGGGCGCGCTACCATAAGAACAGAACGAGAGGGCGTCCACTCGGTTGCGCGCGGATCGGCCGGGTGTTAGGCCCTCCATTCTGGGGTAAACTGGCAGGGGGCCTGTTGGAGGAGCGCCGGGCATACTCCCCGGCGCCGGGTGAGGGGAGCGACTGGTGATCAGCAACTGGAGCCTTATCGCTCTGGCCTGCGTGGTCGTGATCAACACGATCTTCATCGGCGGCCTGGCCGTCATGCTGTTCCTCATCAACAAGAAGCTCGATGAGGCCGTGGAGAAATCCACCCCGCTGCTGCAGAAGGCGACCGAAACGCTCTCCAAGGTGGAGGACACGACGGCGCAGCTCCAGCAGCGCGTCGACCGGGTGCTGGATCGCACCGCGGTTCTGGTGGAGACGGTCTCGGAGCGGGTGGATACTACTACCGCCATGGCGGAGGAGGCGGTGACGGAGCCGTTGATCGGCGCCGCAAGCTTGATGGCAGGGATTGAGCGCGGCCTGCGCGTCTATTCGGAGCGTTCGCACGAGAAAGGAGACGGGAATGGCTGACGGGAGAGATGGACGAGATTTTCTCATCGGGGTGCTGATCGGCAGCGCGATCGGGGCCGCCTGCGCGCTGCTCTACGCGCCGCAGTCCGGCATCGAGACCCGCGCGCAGCTGAAGGATAAGGCCACCGAGGCGAAGGACCGCACCGCGGAGCTCGCCGCGCAGGCCCGGGAGCGCGCTGCCGAGCTGGCGACCCAGGTCCAGAGCCGCGCGGGTGACATCAAGTCCCAGGTCCAGACCAGGGCCGGCGAGGTTACCCAGACGGTCCAGGCGAAGGCCGGCGAGCTGACCCACTCGGTGCAGGAAGCCACCGACCGGGTGCGCTCCACCGTGGAGCACCAGAAGGAAGCGGTCATCACCGCGGTCGAGGCCGGCAAGCAGGCCTACCGCGAGAAGCAGGCCGAGCTGCAGCAGGACGTGGCGAAGGATACGCTGCCGGCGGGTGAGGGAGCGTAGCCCGCGTAGGCGTCAGGTGTTCAGGCGTTCAGGGCTTCGCGGCGCTTTCCTGAAGGCCCGAACACCTGAACGCCCGGAGCCCTCATGTTTGCCCTGCCCGCTTCCTGGGTATACGCTTCGTGATCGAGCAAGCGTGCCGTCGCCAGGGAGGCGCCGCGCTGGGCCGGAGGTACAGATGGCGAACCAGGACGAGACGATCCAGGAGAGGCGCGGCGGCATGTCCGTTCGCGAGGCAGGCCGCAAAGGCGGCGAAGTGACCTCGCAGCGGCACGGCTCGCAGTTTTACGAAGAGATCGGCCGCAAGGGCGGTCAGCGGGTGAAGCAGCTCATCGAGCAGGGCAAGCGCGAGAGCCAGTAGGCAGCAGGCAGGCAGAGGGAGCGGTGCGGGGGCCGGCGAACGGCCCCGCGACGAGCCGCCCCTTTCCCTTTTCCCGGCGGCGCGAGGAGGCGGCGGGTGCGCTTTGCCGGTTTCGATTCGAACGACTTCGAGGTCTTCTCCATCCCTGACTTTGCCGGCCGCATGGGCGGGATCCGCGGCCGTGTGCGGCCCCGCTTGATCGAGCTGGGCGACGATCTGGCCGGCAAGATCGAAGAAGTCGTCGGCCTGCCCACCTTCCCGCACGTGGCCCAGCACATGCGCCGCCGCGTGAACCCGCCGGACGAGACCTGGGTCGCCTTTTGCCGCGACCGCAAGGGCTACAAGCGCTGGACGCACTACCGCGTCGCCGTCAGCGGTGAGGGCGTGCGCGTCACGGTTTTCGTCGAGGACGACGCCGACGACAAGGCGCAGTTCGGCGCCGCCCTGGAGCGCTCCGCCGCCCGGCTGGCCATCCCCTCGGTGGAGTGGTACACCCTCGACAGTCGGACCGGCGGCGTCCCGGCGCTCAAGGAGCTCGGGAAGAAGCTCCAGCGCTTGAAGACCGCCAAGTTCCAGGCAGGCGTGCCGCTTCCGCGGTCGGAAGCCGTCCGGATGGAGCCGGCCGCGTTCGAGGAATGGGCCGTCGAGCAGGTAAAGCTCCTGAAGCCGCTCTACCTCGCCGGCGCGGACCCCGCCTACCGGCCGTAGGCTGCCCCCATGGCCACCTCGCTCCGGGAAAGCTTCCTCCGCCACGTCTGCCAGACCTCGGACGCACCGATGGGCCTGGAGCTGGATTCTGCGCTGGGGGCCACGATCCGCACGCGGGATGGGCGCGAGTACATCGACCTCCTGGCGGGGATCGGGGTCAACAACGTCGGCCACGCGCACCCGAGGGTGGTGGAGGCAGTACGGGAGCAGGCGGGGCGTTACCTCCACGCGATGGTGTATGGGGAGTACGTCCTGGCGCCGCAGGTCCGCCTGGCGGAGCTGCTGGCGAAGGTGACGCCGGAGCCGCTCTCGGTCGTTTACTTCACGAACAGCGGGACAGAAGCGAACGAGGGCGCTCTCAAGACCGCGAAGAAGCTCACCGGCCGGCGCCGCCTCATCGCCTTCGATAGGAGCTACCACGGCGACACGCACGGCTCCCTCTCCGTCACCGGCCGCGAAGTTTACCGCACCCCCTTCCTTCCGCTGCTGCCGGAGGTGGACTTCCTCCCCTTCGGCGATGACGCCGCGCTCGGTCGCATTGACGACACGGTCGCCGGAGTGATCGTGGAGCCGGTCCAGGGAGAGGGCGGCGTGCGGGTGCCGCCGCGCGAGTGGCTGCCGACGCTGCGGGACAGGTGCACGGAGGCAGGCGCGCTGCTCATCTTCGACGAGGTACAGACCGGCTTCGGCCGCACCGGGCGCCTCTTTGCCTGCGAACACTGGGCCGTGGTCCCGGATATCCTGGTGCTGGCGAAAGCGCTCGGGGGAGGCATGCCGCTCGGGGCGTTCCTGGGCAGCCCCGAGGTCATGGGCTGCCTTTCGCACGATCCGCCGCTCGCCCACGTGACCACCTCCGGCGGCCACCCGGTCTGCTGCGCCGCCGGGCTGGCGGCCCTGAAGGTGATCCTGGAAGAGCAGCTCCCCGCCCGCGCGGCCTCGCTAGGCCGCGGTATCCGTGAGGAGCTGAAACGCATGGGGGAGCGACACGGCGGGGTGCGCGACGTACGAGGGCTCGGAATGCTGATCGGGCTGGAATTGGACAGCGCCGCCCGCACGCGGGCGTTCGCGGAGCGGGCGTTTGCGGAGGGGGTGATCGTCGGCTGGACGCTTCACAGCGACACGGTTGTGCGCCTCGCGCCCCCGCTCAACATCTCGGAGGGAGAGCTGGAGCGCGGTCTGGCCGGCCTGGACGCTGCCCTCGCAGCCGCGGCGGGGATCGTATGAGGGCGCCAGAGTTGCTCGAAGGGGGGCTGCTGGAGCGCTTCGGCCGCGGCGTCGACGCTCCGCTGCCGGAGTCGGAGTTCAACCGTCTCGCCCTGGAAGTGTTCGAGTACCAGTTCGAGCGGAACGCGCCGTACCGGCACTTCTGCCGCGTCCGCGGGATGACTCCGGAGGCCGCCGGCGATTGGCGCGACGTACCCGCACTCCACACCTCCGCCTTCAAGGAAATCGACCTGGCGACCGTTCCGCCCGAAGAGGTCCGCGTGGAGTACCGCACCAGCGGTACCTCGCGCGGAAAGCAGAAGCCGGGGCGTCACCTCCTTCCGGACGCGGAGCTGTACGACGCGTCGCTGCGCCCCAACTTCAAGGCGCACGTGCTCGCGGACGCGGCGGCGATGCGGATCCTGGTGTTCGGTCCAACGGCTCGCTACTTCCCCCACTCGTCGCTCGGACACATGCACTCTGCCGTGATGGAGGAGTTCGGAGCCTCCGGAAGCGGGGTGTTCTGGGACGATGGCGGCCCGCGCATCACTGGCCTCGCGGCCGCCCTGCGAAAGGCGGAGGAGGAAGGCGTACCGGTCTGTCTCCTGGGCACCGTGCTTGGCTTCCTGCAGCTCCTGGATTGGCTGCGAGAAGAAGGGAGGCGGTTCCGCCTACCCCCCGGCTCCCGCATCATGGACACCGGCGGATACAAGGGGCTGCGCCGCGAGATCCCCAGGGCGGAGCTTTACGCGCGATATGAGGAGGCGCTCGGCCTCCCGGAAAGCCACGTGGTGAACGAGTACGGGATGACGGAGCTGGCCAGCCAGTTCTATGACCAGGTTCTCCGCATCCCCGGCGTTCGGGCGAAGCGGCCCCCGCCGTGGGCACGCGTCCTGGTAGTCGACCCCGAGAGCCTGGCGCCGCTGCCGCGCGGGAAGGTGGGGCTGCTGCGCTTCTTCGACCTCGCTAACCTGCACACGGTGGCCGCCATCCAGTCCGACGACCTGGGCGTCTGGGAGGACGACGGCTTCGAGATCCTCGGCCGCGCCTCCGGCGCCGAGCCGCGCGGGTGCTCCCTCGCCGCCGAGGAACCCGCGTCGTGAGCGCTCCGGACGCGCCCTCTCTGGTGGCGTCGGCTCGTGAGCTGCGCGCCAGGTGGGCGGAGCTTCGCGAGATCCCCCTCCGCCGGGTCCTCTCACACCTGGACCGCCTCCACCGCGACTGGGCCAGGCCGAACAGCGAGCTGCGGCGCGAAGCCGTCGGCAGCCTTCACGCCGTCACCGGCTATCCGGCGGACACGCTGGACCATTCCCTCCGGCAGCAGTTCCGGGCGATGCGCCGCCCGGCGTTGGAAGGCTGGCTTCGGGCTGCGGGCGTCTCGGCCGAAATGCTGGACGAGGGGGGTGCGGGATACCCAAGCGGGGACGGGTCGCCGCACTCCAAAGGGCCGTGCTTCGGGCCGCGGCTCACCCTGGTGGTCGCCAGCGGTAATATCCCGGGGCTCGCGCTGCCGTCCGTGGTGCAGGCGATGCTGCTCAAGTCGCCGTGCCTCGTAAAACTGGCGTCCGAGGAGCCAGTGCTGCTTTCAAAGTACCAGGAGTCGCTGGCTGCCCTGACTCCCGACCTGGCATCATACCTGGTGCTCACCGCGTGGCGGGGCGGTAACACGAAGCTGGAGGAGGAGCTTCTAGCGGAGGTTGATGCGGTGGTCGCCTATGGCTCGGACACGGCGCTCCAGGCGCTGCGGCAGCAGCTCCCGGTGGGGAGTCGCTTCGTCGGTTATGGCCACCGCATCAGCTTCTCGGCCGTAGGACGAGAGCTGCTCAAGCCGCGGGAGGTCCGCAGGGCCGCCCGGCGGGCGGCGCGGGACCTGGCGCTCTTCGACCAGCACGGCTGCCTCTCGCCTCAGGCGATCTACGTCGAGCGCGGCGGGAAGCTCTCCTCCGAAGAGTTCGCCCGCCACCTCGCCGGAGCGCTGGCGGAGTGGCAGGAGAAGCTCCCGCGCCGCGAACTCGCCGCCCCGCAGGCCGCCGCAATCCACCAGTACCGGACTTCCGTCGAGATGCGGGCCCTGACCCAGGAGGGTCTGCGTCTCTGGTGCAGCCCGGGGGGAACGCAGTGGACCGTGGTCCTGGAGACCAGCCCGGAGCTCGAGCCGTGCTCCCTCAACCGCACGGCGATCGTTCGCCCCGTGGACCACCTGGAAGAGCTGCCGCGCTGGATCGAAGCGCGCCGGACTCAGCTCATCTCGGCCGCGTTGGGGGCTTCCGGAGAGCGGCGGGAGGGCCTCGCGGCCTTGCTGGGAGCGGCGGGCGTGACGCGCGTCTGCGACCTGGGCCGGGCGCAGGAGCCGGC
>JGI10216J12902_103329220_pt1 | contig 26112 bp, 26 predicted proteins | sample KanNatreferecore_FD_12902 | JGI IMG/M metagenome (IMG submission 12902)
CTCGTGCTTAAACTCATCAAGGGACGGGTGCGAGTAAAGTTCGGAATCGCCGGCGGGCAGCAGCGGCAGGAGGCGCGTGACGTAATGTTCGTTCACGCGCGCATTTTGCAGCAGGCCGAAAACGTGCGCGGTGTGTTTCAGATCGCGCATGCCGCCGATGACCTTCGAGTAAGTGCAGAGCGAACGGTAAATCATGGCATGGCTGATCCGATAGGCCCATTCGCCCGCAGCTATTTTCGCGTTGAGCCACAGCGGGTCGTGCGTCAGCCGGAAATGAGTGATTCCCCATTCGCGCGCGCGTTTTCGCAGGATCAGGAACACCGCTGGATGCAAGTGGATGTGCAAGTGGCCGTTCACATGATCCGGCTTCAGCCCCGTCGCGTGAAAGCGTTCGAACTGCGCGCCGATTTCTGCTTCGAGTTGCGCGCAGAGGCTGGTTCGGAAAAAATAGTTGAGGCCAGCCGTTAGCGGATTGTTCGTAAACTCGCCGCGTTCATTCACCAGCCCCGGAATTCTTTCGCGCGGCAAAGCGGAGCGCCCACAGAGCAGTGTGAGATGAAGGCCCACGCCGAGCTTTGGATTTTCCTTCGCGAGTGCGACGCCTTCTTCGAAGCCCGGCTCATTCACCATCAGGCTCGCGGTGGTGAGAATGCCTTCGCGGTGCGCGCGGATGACGGCCTGGTTGATGGAATGCGAGCGCCCGAAATCGTCGGCGTTGACGATGAGGCGCCGGCGCACATCAGGGCGTGCCATAGTTCGGAAGGACATTGCCGGAGGCGATGCGCAGCCACGTGCGCAGGATGAGCAAAATCTTCTGGCCTTTGCCGACTCGTGTGGGCTGCCGGCCGAAGACGTTGAACTCACACGCCTCGAGTTTTTCCAGCAACCGCCAATAGACGGAACCCATCAACTCGGCGGCGGCCATGGCGCGGCGATCTTCCGGCGGCAAAGTTTCGCCCGCGAGTTTGTAGAAATGTTTGGCGCGCTCGGCCACGCTGGCCGCCAACTCGCGAAAGCGCGGCGAGTATTCGCCGTTCAGAATCTCGGCTTCGCTCACGCGAAAACGATCCAACTCGTCCAATGGAAAATAAATTCGCCCCCGCTCAGCATCGGTCTTCACATCGCGCACGATGTTGGTCAATTGCAACGCTTTGCCGAGATGCACGGCGTAATCGCGCGCGCGCGGATTCGTGTAGCCGAAAATTTCGATGCTCAGCAGGCCAACGACAGAAGCGACGCGGTAGCAGTATTGTTCCAGCTCGGCGTAATTCTGATAACGTTTGATGTCGAGGTCCATCTCCACACCGCGAATCAAATCGTCGAACAGATCGAAAGTGAGTCCGGGATGCGTGCGAATAATCGGCTCCAGTTCACGATTCACCGCGAACTCGGGCGCGCTGCCGTCGCAGGCGTGTCGCACATCTTCGCGCCATGCGGCCAGTTGTGCGCGGCGTTCCTGCGCGGGCACGGTTTCATCGTCCGCCACATCATCGACTTCGCGGCAGAAGGCGTAGAGCGCGGACATGCCATCGCGTTTGGCCTTGGGCAGAAGAATAAACGCCAACGCGAGGTTGCTCGCGCTCTTCCGCGTGATGTTGCGGCTCTCCTGCATCAGTACTTCGGCAACTCGTCCTCGGGCCGTGGCGGCGGCAATCCGCCGGTCTGGCCCAGCGACGGATTGCGCGGGCGGTGATTGCGGCGGCGGCGCCGTTTTCGGATTCGCCGGCGTTCTCCGGAATCGTCGTCGGTCGAGGCGGCACTGGCGGAAGGCGCGGGTGAAACGATCCTGCGGCCGAGCCGTTCCCGGTCCTGCTTTTCCCTTTTCTTCCGAAAGTGAAAATAGACCCAGCCGAAGATCAAAAAACCGATAACCAGCGCAATCGTCAGCGCCGTCAAAATGTCCTGGGAACTGAAACGCGAGCCGTGCGTTACGGCCCGGACCTGTTCCGTAAAGCTAGCGGCGAGAAGAACGGTGAAGCCTTCCATGTGAGTCAAGCGGGTTGGACGGGTTCTTCCTCGGTTTCGGACGGACTGGCGATGTTCAATCGCTGCATTCGGTACCGGAGTGCGTGTCGGCTCAGCTTCAACTGTTCCGCGGCGCGGCTCACACTGAAACGGTTTTCCTCCAGCGTGTGCTGGATCAATTCGCGCTCGAAGTTCGCCATGGCATCATCGAGCGAGGCGCCGGTGGGAGCATGGATAGGCTCCGCCTTTCGCAGCCCGCTCTCGATGGTGAAGTCCGGCAGATTGCGCGCCTGAATTTCCGAAGTGGTTTCGAGAATGACCGCGCGCTCGATGACGTTCCGTAACTCACGCACGTTGCCCGGCCAGTGGTGCGCCAGGAGTTTTTGTTTCGCCGCGGCGGAAAGCCCCTTCACCTGCTTGCGCATCGTCGCGTTGAAATGCCGGAGAAAATGTTCCGCCAGCAGCACCACGTCCTGGCCGCGTTCGCGCAAGGGCGGCGGACGGAACTGGACGACGTTCAAACGATGGAACAAGTCCTCGCGGAACTGGTTGTGGCGAATGGCTTCGACGATGTCGCGGTTGGTCGCGGCGATGAGCCGCACGTTCACGCGCAATTCCTCGTTGCCACCGACGCGTGTGAAGGTCCCGTCTTCGAGAAAGCGCAGCAGCTTGGCCTGGAGCGGGCGGCTCATGTCGCCGATTTCATCGAGGAAGATCGTTCCGCCGTCCGCTTCCTCGACGCGGCCAAGTTTTTGTTTGATGGCGCCGGTGAACGCGCCTTTCTCGTGGCCGAATAATTCACTCTCGAGAAGATTCTCCGGGATGGCCGCGCAATTGATTCGCACGTAGCTCGCCTCGCGCCGATCGCTGAGCGAATGGAGCGCGCCGGCTATCAGCTCCTTGCCCGTGCCGCTTTCTCCGAGGATGAGCACCGTCGCGTGCGACGGCGCCACGGTCTGAATCAATTCGCGCAGTTCGCGCATCTTCAGAGACTCCCCGATGATGTCCGAGAGCTGGCACGCTTCCGCGCTGCGTGAGCGAAGCGCTGCGTTCTCCTTCAACAGCCGGTATCGTTCCGCGCAACGAGCGACCGCGTTCAGCAATTCCTCCGGCTCGAAAGGTTTTGGTAGATAGTCGAACGCGCCCGCTTTGATCGCTTCGGCGGCAAGTTTCGGCGTCGCATAAGCCGTGATCATCAGCACGGGCATCGACGGCCAGCGTTGGCGGCATCGTTGCAGGAATTCAGCGCCGTTCATCCCACCCAGCCGGAAGTCGGAAATCGTCATGAAGAACTTTTCGCGCTCCAGCAGCCGCAGCGCCTCTTCGCCGGACTCGCTGGTTTTCACCGAATAACCTTCGTCGCCGAGAATGGCGCGGAGCGAGAGCCGCATGTTGTTCTCGTCATCGACGACCAGCAGCGAGGGCAGGGGGACACTCATTGACGGATTTTCATGAACGTTCGTGTGGGGAACTCTAAAATGAAGCGCGCGCCCTGTCCAAGCTCTGATTCCACGTGAACCCGGCCCGCATAAATTTCCACGTTGTGCCGCACGATGGCCAATCCCAGTCCCGTGCCTTGCGGTTTGGTGCTGAAGTACGGGTCGAAGATTTTCTCCGTCTTTTCCGGCGGCACGCCCGGGCCGTCGTCCGCGATCACGATGCGCACCGTTTCATCTTTCATCTCAGCGGAAACGTCGATGCGGCCCCCCTGGGCCAGAACCTCGCGCGCATTTTGCAGAATGTTGACCACGATTTCGGAGAAATGCTTTCGCTGCATGAGCAACGGCGGCAGGTTTTCCGAGTAATCGGTGCGAACCCGGATGGAACGGTAGGCGCCCGGCGGGAAGACCTCGTTCAACGCCCGGTTCAATTCCTCCGTCACGTTCAAACGCTCGACCCGGCCCTCGGCCAATTGCGCGTAGCCCATCAGCTCGGTGATGATGCGGTCCGCGCGGTCGATTTCCTCGCGAATGATTTGAAGCTGCTGCACGGGCACCGGCTTGTTTGCGGCCACGCTGCGCTGAAGCGAAAAGGCCGCGTTGTTGATAATCCCCAGCGGGTTTTTGATTTGATGTGCGATTTCCGCCGCGAGCCGGCCCGCCGCGCCCAATTGCTCCTGTCGCGCCGCGAACTCGCGGGCCTCTTCGAGGGCCTGGCGGGCATTCTCGGAGAGCACTTGCAATCCGTAGCAGGAGCCGGCCAGGAAGATGAGCAGGATGAAACGAAGGAGGAATATCTGCACAGGGATTTGCTCTGGCTGACTCGGCAGTTCATACGTGCTTCGTGTTGCCGAATCCATCCATGTGATGTCGTAGTTAACGGAAATCACATCCAGAATTCCGGCCAGCGCGAAGCTGCAGATGACGGTCGTATTCAGGATGATTTGTATTCGCGCGACCGGAAAAGTGATGGCGTTGCGGACCACCAGCCCCATGAAAACCCAATACAGCACGCTATCGAAACCACCGGTCGTCACCAGCGTAATGGCGGCGAGGAAAAGGGAGTCGAGCACGCTCATCACCAGGACGACCCGCTGCCCCCACGCCAGCGAGAGGCGCCTGGATTTCATGAGAAAAATCCCCACTGCGATGTTCGCCACGAGATAAATGCCCAGGAAATACTTGGTAAGCCCGACGGCCATTTCCCTCGCGCTCTCTGATTCACCGTACCAGGGAGTGAGATAGAAATAATAAACGAGAATGGCGAGATAGAGCGCTTTGATCGGAAGGATGATGTCGCGCTCGATGGCCTTCAGTCGGAACAGTTGCTGCGCCGGGTCGGGCGTGGTCGGACGCAGCAATTCCCGGAGGTGCTCAAGTGTTTGTGTGGGGAACTGCATGGCGCAGCGTCGTTCAGCGGGGCGTGTTTAACAATGCGCGCGCGCGTTCCGCAATTTTTTCGACAGGCCAGAGACGGCCCACGCCTTCATAGCCGCAGGAGAGCAGCCCCTCGTCGGGACCGATGAATTCTGCGCCGCGCGCTTTGAGGGTGGCGACGTTTTGTTGTGTGGCGGCGTGCTGCCACATCTTCCCGTTCATCGCCGGGGCGATCAGAAGTTTTGCAGACGGCCTCACCGCCAGCGCAATGCATGTCAGCGCGTCATCGGCGATGCCGTGGGCGAGCTTCGCGATGACGTTGGCCGTCGCGGGCGCGATGAGCAGCAGGTCGGCGTTGTCCGCCAGTTCGATGTGCGCCGGCTTCCAACCTTCCTCTTCGTCGTAAATGTCCGTCACGACCGGGTGCCGCGACATCGTCTTGAACGGCAGCGGTGTAATGAAGCGCAGCGCGTCCGCCGTCATCGCCACGTGAACGCTGAAGCCGTCCTTCGTGAGCTGGCTCGCGAGATCGATCGCCTTGTGAGCGGCGATGGAGCCAGTCACACCCAGCACGATGTTCTTTCCCTGGTTCATCTCTTAATCTTAATCGTAATCCTAATCTTGCTCTCGCTCTCTTCGGTACCTCGAATGCGCCGGACGAGTAAGATTACGATTAAGATTGAGATTAAGAAAAGAATTCAGCGCGAATCAAAACTCCGGCCCTTTCGCCCGGCACTGGTGCATCTTTTCGGCTTCAATAATGGCCACCATGCGTCGCAAGTCCTCTTTGATGCTCGTGCTGATGATCAAATAATCAAAATTCTTCCACTGGGCGATTTCCTGCCGCGCCACACTGAGCCGCTTCTGAATCACGGCGGGCGTATCCTGCCCGCGCTTCTTCAGCCGCGCTTCCAGAATGTCAATCGTAGGCGGCGTAAGAAACACGGAGATGAACGCGCGTTTCAAATCCTCGTCCTGTTCCACGCGCTCGCGCACGGTCGCGGCGCCTTGCACGTCGATGTTCAGCAACACGTCCCTGCCGCTGCGCAGCTTGTCCAGCACTTCGGAGCGCAACGTACCGTAGCTGTTGCCATAGACCGTGGCGTGTTCGAGAAAATGGCCCGCTTGCACGCGCTTCAAAAAAGTTCCCGCATCCAGAAAATAATAATCCACGCCGTCCTTTTCCTTTGGGCGTGGCGGCCGCGTCGTGCAGGTAATGGCGCGCGTCATGTCTTTGCGCGTCGCCAGCAACTGTTGGCACAGCGTGGTTTTGCCGCCGCCGGAGGGAGCGGAGATGACGAAGAGGAGGGGGGAAGTGGGATTCATCAGAAAGTTGAAACCATGAGGGGCGAGGAAACACCAAATCCCAATCTCCAAACACCAAATAAACACCAGGCTCCAAACTTCAAACGAGCGCGCTCGGCGTTCCCGGACGTGCCGCCGGCATTTGGGATTTGGAGGTTGTTTGGTGCTTGGAGATTGGGATTTGGTGTTTTCACTCGACGTTCTGCGCCTGCTCGCGAAACTTTTCCAACTCGGTTTTCAATATCACCACCTCGCGCGAAATCATCGCGTCGTTCGCCTTGGAACCGATGGTGTTGATTTCCCGGTTCATTTCCTGCGCCAGAAAATCCAGCGTGCGGCCCACCGGCTCGCGCGAATTCACGCAATCATCGAATTGCTTGAAGTGGCTTTGCAGCCGCGTGATTTCCTCGGAAATGTCCGAACGGTCGGCGAAGAAGATGATTTCCTTCAACACGCGTTCCTCCTCGATCTTCTGCGCTTCGATGCCGGCGCTCTGAATGCGTTCCATCAATTGCTGGCGGTAACGGACCTGCACCTGCGGCGAACGCTTCTGCACCTTGATCGCTGACTTCCGCATCGAGTCAATGCGCTTCACGAGGTCACGCCGCAGATGCGCTCCCTCCTTCTCACGCATCGCCACCATCATCTCCAGTGCCTGCTTCAACGCCTTCTCCACCGTGGACCAGAAATCTTCCGCGTCCGGCACGTCGTCGTCCGATTCCAACACACCCGGCGCGCGCAGGAGATGATCGAGCGTCACGTCGCCGGACAGTTTCAATTCGCGCGCGAGGTCGCGCAGCCGCTTTGCGTAAGCCTGGGCCAGCGCCGCATTGATCCGCACGCTGCCGCTGTCCTTCTTCTCGCCGGCGTGGAGCGTCACGCGCGCCGTCACCCGCCCGCGTGCCACGCGTCGATTGACCTCGTCGCGAATCTGCGCTTCGAGCACTTCGAGTTCACGCGGCAGATTGATGGAGATTTCGCTCTGCTTGCGATTCACCGAACTGAGTTCCACGGTGACTTTGAAACCATTTTGCACCGCGTCGCCCCAGCCGTAGCCGGTCATGGACTTCATTGGCGGCGGACTATGCCGGAACGGAAACAAACTCCAAACTCCAAAATCCAAACAAATCCCAAAACACAAATTCCAAACGGAAAACGGCATCTCTGGCGCGCCTGGAGTGGTGCGTTGAGGACGCTGGTTCGTTGGTGTTTGGAATTTGGAGCTTACTTGGATTTTGGAATTTGGAGTTTTCCCTCTCGCATGGCACGTTGCGCGCCGTGGAAAAGCTCGAACAACTGCGCGCGCTGCTCCGTTCGTTTGGCTCCTGTCTCGTGGCCTATTCGGGCGGCGTAGATTCCGTTTTCCTTGCGCGGGTCGCGCGCGATGTGCTGGGCGACAAGTCGCTCGCGGTCATCGCGGATTCGCCGAGCCTGCCGCGCCGCGAATTGCAGGAAGCACTGGAAGTCGCGAAGCAATTCGAAATTCCAGTCCGCGTCGTCAAAACCGCTGAGTTCGACAACGAGTCCTACCTGTCGAATCCGTCGAACCGCTGCTATTTCTGCAAGCACGAGTTGTTCACGGAATTGGAGCCAATCGCTCGCGCCGAAGGTTTCGCGGTAATCGCTTACGGCGAGAACGCCAGCGACATCGGCGACCACCGTCCCGGCGCGCAAGCGGCGAAAGAGTTTCAAGTGCGCGCACCACTCAAGGAAGTTGGGTTGACGAAAGCCGAAATTCGCGAACTCTCCGCGCAACTCGGGCTCCCCACCGCGGACAAAGCGCAAATGGCTTGCCTGAGTTCCCGCATTCCTTACGGCGAGCGTGTCACGCCGGACAAGCTGCGGATGATTGAAGAGGCGGAGAATGTTTTGCGCGATTTGGGGTTTTACGATGTTCGAGTGAGGCATCATGAGGTAAGAGGTCGGAGTGACGTCGCAGTACATCTTGCCCGAATTGAACTGGGCGCGAGTGAAATCCCACGGCTGGTCGGAGGCGATTTGTTTGCGAACGTTGCGGAAACATTGAAACGCATTGGCTACACGCATGTGACGCTTGATCTGGCGGGTTATCGGCGGGGCAGTCTCAACGAAACCAGCATTCAATTCGCTTCGGCAGGCAGGCGCGCGCTGGCCTGAAGCCAGTTTCAACACTGGACGTTCCCGCACTCGTCCTGCAACTTTGAGCGGTTTTCCGCGTTCAATAACCGAAGACAGAGCTATGCCACAGTTTTCCTATAAGGCCCGGCGCAAGACGGGTGAAGTCGTGCAAGGGGTCCTGGACGTCGCCGACCGCGCCGCGGCGCTGGTGCAAATCGAGCGGCTCGGCCTCTTCCCCGTCATGGTGGAAGGTGCGCGCGGCGGCGCCGCTGCCGTCGCGGGTCCGGGCGAAAAGGAAGCCGGGAAACGTTCGTTATTACCCGCATTTACCCAGCGCAGACGCCAGCGCAGACCAAAACTTCAGGAACTCGCGACGTTCACCCAACAACTTGCAAATCTGTTGAACTCAGGCATGCCGCTCACGGTCGCGCTCAACTCCATGACGCACCTCGAATCGAAGGGCATCCCGTCCGACGTGAGCAAGGCGCTCAAGCAGGAAGTCATGGAAGGCCGCTCACTCTCCGACGCGATGGCCAAGCAGCGCATCGTTTTCAGCGACCTCTACATCAACATGGTGCGCGCGGGCGAGCAGTCCGGCGCGCTTGTGGATGTACTGCGGCGCCTGGCCGATCACTTCAACCGATTTGCGGAAGTGCAATCGAAGTTCAAGTCGGCGCTCATTTATCCGGCGGTGGTCGCGAGTGTGGGCATCGGCATCGTCATCTTTTTCATGACGTTCATGCTGCCGCGGTTCCTGACCATCTTTGAAGGGCTGAAGGTGGAATTGCCGATGGCCACGCGCGTCCTCGTGAGCATCAGTCATTTCTTCGGCAGTATGTGGAACTGGGTCTTCATGTTGATCACGGCGGGCATCATCGGGTTGCTCTGGGTGCGCTTCAAAGGCACGCCGGAAGGCAAACGAAAGATCGACGGTTGGAAGATGAACGCGCCGGTCGTGGGCAAAGTCATTCGGCTCAACATTTTTGGCCAGTTCGCGCGCACGCTCTCCACGCTGCTCATCAATGGCGTGCCAGTGCTGACCGCGCTGAAGATTACCGAAGAGATTATGTCTAACGTCATCATCAAGGAAGCCATCGCCAAAACGCGCGACGCTGTGACCGACGGCAAAACGATCGCGCAGCCGCTGGCGCAAAGCAGAATCTTCCCGCAACTGATGATCGACTTGATCAAGATCGGCGAGGAGACCGGCGACGTGCCCGGCGCGCTCAAAAACGTGGCGGAGACTTACGAGAACGAACTGACCATCGCCTTGCGCGTGATGACGAACCTGATCGAGCCGGCAATGATTATCATGATGGCGATTCTCGTCGGTTTTCTGCTCTTCAGTGTTTTGTCGGCAATGTTTTCCATCACATCGAGCATCAGCACGAGATGAAGAAGAGTCGAGAGTCGAAGGTCGAGGGTCGAGAGCCAGCGTGCTCCCGGCATCCTGCCGGGTCCTGGTTCTCGGAGGCGCAACGCTTGGTCATTCGTCCATCGCCCAACCCGGCAGGATGCCGGGGGCACGCTTTCACCCTCATCGAAATCATGGTCGCGGTCGGCATTATCGCCATCATCATGACTATTGCGATTCCGTCCGTGTACAAACAGATGCACAAGGACTCGATGCGGCAGGCCGTGTCGGACTTGCTGACAGCGTGCGGCGAAGCGCGCGCGCGCGCCATCCTGAACGGCGTGGCGACTGAACTGCGCATTCGTCCCGGTGACCGCTCGATCAGCGTTGTGGAAAGCGCGTCGCAGGCGACCGGACCGGGCGAAGTCGGAACCTCATTCGGCTTCGCGGACAGCGGAGAAATCATCGAACGCCGGGCTCCGGGCAGCGGCGGTGGCGGCGGAATTTTTTCCGCGCAGATTTCCGACCACATCATCATTGAATTCATCGGCGTGAACCTGATGCCCGATTTGCAGCAATTGGATGAGGTCAGTTGCATGTTTTATCCGAACGGCACGAGCGATGAACTGGTGGTGTTGGTTCGCTCCGACCAGGGCGAGATTCGGAAAATCACGACTGAGGTGGTGACGGGAATCGCGGACGTGGAGGTGGTGAAGTGAACGAAAGTCGAAAGTCGAAGGTCGAGAGTCGAACGCCTGAATCCATGCGGAGCAATGTCCTGCATTCGACGTTCGACATTCGACGTTCGACCAACTCCGACGCGCCCTACGCACTCTGCGGGAACCCTCAACCCTCAACCCTCAACTCTCAACTCTCTTCTGGTTTCACCCTGCTCGAAGTCATGATCGCCATGGCGGTGTTCTTTATCGTCGTGTTCGCCATCCTGGGCATGGTTGTGCAAAGCCTCGGCGCGGCGCGCTCCTTGCAGATTCATCGTCCCGATGCGGGGCTTGTCGCGGCGATGGTAACAATGCAGGCGACAAACATCGAAGATGGCTTCTCTGATTCCGGCGATTTCAGTGAACTGGGTTTTCCCGAATACGGTTGGGAATGGGGTTCGACGGAGATAGGCACCAATTTCTTTCGGGTGGACATCGCCGTCATTCAAAAAGATGCGAAAGGCAAGCTGGCCCGGGACGAGATGGTCATCTTCAAGCATAACCCGCCGCAGCCAGGAAGGGTCCGCCGACTCCGATGAAACCATTCCGCCAAACCAAAACGGGTTTCACCATCATCGAGGTGCTGCTGGCCATCGGCATCTTCTCGATGATCATTCTCGCGATTTATTCGATCTGGACCACGATTATCAAGGCCTCCATCGCCTGCCGGACCGCCGCCGACAACGCGCAGCGCGCGCGCGTTTCGATGCGCGCTCTCGAAGATGCCCTCATCACGGCGCAGATGTTCACGGCCAATATGCCGCCGCAGAATCCGGACGCCTATTATTCATTCATCGCGGACACGAGTGGCGACTACGGCTCGCTCAGTTTTGTCGCTCGTCTTCCTGCGACGTTTCCGGGTGTCGGACGTTTTGGCGATCATCTCGTGCGCCGCGTCACGTTCACGATCGAACCCGATCCAACGAAGGGCCTGAATCTCGTCATGCGCCAGGCGCCGGTGATGTACGCCAGTAATCCTGATTACGAACCTTACTCGCTGGTACTGGCCAAAGACGTGACGACGTTTGGTTTCGAATTCTGGGGGCCACGGGACCCGATCAGAAATCCGCAGGCCCTCGAGTGGATTGATGAATGGAAATCGACCAATTCCCTGCCTCGCTACGTGCGCATCTGGCTGGGTATGGGAAAGACGGAGCAGCGAGGGCAGGCGCAGGACTTTATCGCGCGCATCATTGCGTTGCCCGCGAACGCAGTGGCGCCGGACTGGCAAATGCCGGGACTGATGGGGGGCGGCATACCGCCCGGCGGCAGACTTCCGCCCGGACGAATGCAGCCTGGCGGCGGGCTTCCGCCTGGTGGCGGGGGCAGAGTGCCTCCTGGCGCAGGCGTGCGTCTTCAATAGCGGCCCAATGCGAACGTATCTGACATCAAAACGCAGGAATTCCTCCGGCATCGCGCTGATCATGGTCATGGTCATCGTGCTCGTGTTCGCCGGGATGGCCGCGCTCCTCTCCAGCATGATGACCGTCGAAACCAGGTTGGCCCGCAATTCAAGCTGGGACACCGAACTCGAATGGATGGGCCGATCGGGCATGGAATACGCCATGTTTTTTTTGACGCCGTGCGCGTCGGCTGCCGGACAACAACAGCAACAATACGATGCATTGAACCAGCGTTGGGCGGGAGGCACGGGCGACACCAACGAATGCCTGGAAGGGTTTTCGTTGACGGACGTGGCGCTTGGTCACGGAAAATTCTCCGTCAAGATCACCGATGCCGATCGCAAGTTTAACATCAACCTCGCCCTCGCCGCGCCGGAAGTCCTCAACCAAGGACTGATCCTCATGGGCGTCGATGCCGCCGAAGCACCGCACATCGTCAGCGCCATCATCGACTGGACGGACCGCGACAACGACCCGCGCGTGGGCAGCACCGATACGGAGAGCGATTTCTACATGAGCTTGCAGCCGCCCTACCGCGCCAAGAACGGCCCCATCGATGACCTCACGGAATTGTTCCACATCAAAGGCATCACGCCGAACATGTATTACGGATCCGGTGGCGTCGCCGCCCAGCCGGGCATTCCCACGGCGAACCGGTTCAATCGCCGCTTCAATAATGAAGAGCCGACTTACCCGATAGGCTTCAAGGACTTGTTCACGACGATCTCGGGGCGGTTCATCAACATCAACACGGCGGACGCCAACGTGATGCAATTGATCCCCGATGTGGACGGCAACCTTGCCCAGGCCATCATCACGACGCGCAATGGCCCGGATGGCGCGCCGGGTGGCGAAGATGACATGCCATTCCGTAGCGTCGGCGAACTCGCGAATGTTCCGGGCATGACCCCGCAGATCGCGCAACTCTTCTCGCGCTACTTCAGCACGCGCAGCACCAGCTTCGAGGTGGAAGTGGAGTGCCAGATCGATGCGGTGAAACGGACTTACTACGGAATGCTCCGGCGCAACGGGAACCAGCTTGTGCTTTGCTACATGTACTGGCGCTGAGTTCAGCCAGTAATCAGTGAAACAGTATTCAGTAATCAGTCCTTCGCCTCATCGCTCCGCTGCCGACTGACTGATTACTGATTACTTTCCCGCCGGTTTACCGCCCGGCAGCCATGCGGGAGGTCGCGGCGAGTTCTCAACTTCCTCCAACACCTTCAGCATTCGTTTCACGTTGGCGGAATAGTCACGCAGGATCAGAATCTGTTCGCCTTTCACTCCCACGATGCTGTTCGGCAACTTCGCGAACGGCTGCACGATTGGAATGGCTTGCTCGGGCGGAATGTTTTTCAGTTTCACGATGTAAGTGAGATACGAACTGGATTCCGGCAATTGATCGGGCGGCAACTCGACGACAGGACCCGGCTCCTGCGGGGCTTGTGCGGCAGGAACAGCTTTCACGTATTTCGTTCCGAAGTAAACCATCGCGATGTTGTTGGCGGCCAGCACGTTGTCGAGCGCCTGCAAAAGCTCCACGCGCGTGAGTGGCGTCGCGTTCTCGAACGTGACCTCGATGTCCGGCACGTTCGGCGAGCGAATGATCGAGCGTCCCGACACTTCCTGATACAGCTTGAGTGCCTGGGCAAGTTCCGCAGACTCGAAACGCACAGAGCCGCGAGGCATGGGCGTTTCATTGCGGCGCAGCGTGTCGAAGCTGCTGAGCGTCGGTGGTTCTTTCGTGCTGCCTCGTCCCTCTGTGCTGCGGTCAGCTTCCTTCGGACGGCAGCCGGCGGCAATCAACAGCGCGAGCAATGACGAAGTGATCAGTGTTTGTTTCATGTCCCGTTTCTCCTGACGTTCACCTGCTCGTTGAACAACCGCCGCCGCGCGGAGTTGCACTCGAATCTGGCTGCCTGCTGACCTGACCAACTGATTACTGGTTACTGTTTCACTCCACTTCCCTGTATAACCAGCCAGCAATGCCGGACGCGTCGCATGAAACATCCTCCGGGTCTCAACCGCAATGGTTCGTCACGACGCATTGGAGCGTAGTCCTCGCGGCGGGTCGCGGCGATTCGACGCGGGCACGCGCTGCGTTGGAGAACCTCTGCCGGAATTACTGGTATCCGCTCTACGCCTTCGTGCGCCGACTCGGCCACGGTGCGCATGATGCCGAAGACCTCGTGCAAAGTTTCTTCGCCGTTTGCCTGGCGAAGAATTACCTCAGCGCGGCGGAGCAGGCCAAAGGACGCTTTCGCTCTTTCCTGTTGATCGCGCTCAAACGTTTTCTCGCGAATGAATGGGACAAAGCACGCACTCTGAAACGCGGCGGCGGGCAGGCCTCAATCTCACTCGACAGCCTTGCCGCTGAGCAACGCTACGCCCTCGAACCTGCCGATCAGTTCAGTGCCGACAAATTGTTCGAGCGACGTTGGGCGCTGACGCTGCTCGATCAAGTCGTCAACCGTTTGCGCGACGAGCAGGCTGAAGCGGGGAAGCTGGAACAGTTCGAGCAACTCAAAGAGTGCATCACCGCCGCCGGGCGCGGAACGCCCTACGCGGAGTCGGCCACGCGACTTGGCATGAGTGAAGGCGCGGTGAAAGTTGCGGTGCACCGGCTGCGCCAGCGTTATCGCGAATTGCTGGAAGAGGAAATCGCCAACACGGTGGCATCGCCGGAGGAAATCGAAGAAGAACGACGGCACCTGCTCGCTGCATTGTCGTAGCCAGGCCAATTCAATTTGGAACAGAAGGAAACAAAGGAAACGAAGCCAACAGCAGGGCAGGGCTGTTTTCAGGCCAATTGAATTCGGTTGCGACGCTCCGTTCCACATGTGTCCTGTTTCAACATCCTTCGTTATCTTCGTTTGCTTCTGTAAAATCCTGGATCGCTCTGGCTAAGCGCAAAAAGCACTCGACTCTCGACCCTCGACTCTCGACTCTCCCGCCGTTTATGGGCCAACTCGACAATCAAATTGCTGTCGTGACAGGCGCGGGCCGCGGCATCGGCCGCGCCATTGCGCTGAAGTTTGCCAGCGAAGGCGCGAACATCGCGTGCGTGTCGCGCACGACGGAGAATTCCGAGAAAGCCGCAAACGAAGTGCGCGCGCTGGGGCGAACCGCGTGGGCCTACGCCGTCGATGTTGCTGACTCGAAAGCAGTTGCCGCCGCGGGCGAGAAGATTCTTGCTGACGCCGGGCGCGTGGACATTCTCGTGAACAACGCGGGCGTGACGAAAGACGGTTTGCTCATGCGCATGAGCGAAGAAGATTGGGACACCGTGCTGAACACGAATTTGAAAGGTGCGTTTTCGTTCACCAAAGCTTTCGCGCGGAATCTTCTCAAGCAACGCTCGGGACGCATCATCAACGTTGCGTCCATCATCGGATTGATCGGCAACGCGGGGCAGGCGAATTACGCAGCGAGCAAGGCGGCGCTCATTGGTTTCACCAAGTCTGTCGCGCGCGAGCTGGGTTCACGCGGAATCACCGCCAACGCGCTGGCACCGGGTTTCATTGAAACCGATATGACGGCGGCGTTGAACGAAGAGATGCGCAAGCAGTTGCTGGAGAAAATTCCTCTGGCTTGTTTCGGGCAAGCCGAGGACATTGCGAACGCTGCGTTGTTCCTCGCGGGACCATCAGGCCGCTACATCACGGGACAGGTTCTCGTCGTGGATGGCGGCATGGTTATGTGACGGCCCGCGAATTACGAATCAGGGCTTGACGGGTCAGAGAGCGTGGCATAGAGAACCCCGAAAAATTACGGAGACACCATGGCTGATAAAAGCATCGAACAGCGAGTGAAGGAAATCATCGTCGAGCAATTGGGCGTCAACGCCGATCAGGTGACACCGGACGCCAAGTTCATCGAAGACCTGGGCGCTGATTCGCTCGACACCGTCGAGCTGGTCATGGCGTTGGAGGAGGAATTCGGCCACGAGATTCCTGACGAGGAGGCCGAGAAACTGCAGACCGTCGGCGATGTGATCAAATACATCGAAGACACACAGCAGAAGTAACCGAAGCATTTTGACGGGGCAGCTTCGTGGTTGGTGCGAGGCTGCCCCTTTTATTTATGGCCGAAAGTTCATCCGAACGCAGAGTCGTCGTCACCGGCCTGGGCATCGTTTCGCCATTGGGTGGGATGGACGATCTTTGGAAGGGGCTGCTCGCGGGACAGTGCGGAATTGATCGAATCACTCACTTCGATGCGTCGAAGTTCGATACGCAAATCGCCGCGGAGGTGAAGAACTTCGATCCGACGCCAGCGTTTCCGTCGCCGAAGGACGTGCGGCGGACAGATCGTTATGCGCAATTCGGCGTCGCGGCCGGCTTCGAGGCGCTGAAAGATTCAGGCCTCGATCTGAACAAGGTGAATCGTGATGAAGTGGGCGTCTTCATCGGCTCTGGCATCGGCGGTCTCTACACGGTCGAGGAACAGCACACTGTGCTGCTGCAACGCGGGCCAGGGCGCCTTTCGCCTTTTATGATTCCCATGCTCATCCTGAACATGGCGTCCGGGATTTTTTCGATGTACTACAAACTGCGTGGACCAAACGTCGCCACTTGCTCCGCGTGCGCGACATCGAACCACGCCATCGGTGAAGCCTGGCGCACGATTAAAATGGGCGACGCGCAAGTAATGTTTGCAGGTGGGACCGAGGCGACCATCGTGCCCATCGGCATCGGCGGTTTCTGCGCCATGAGAGCCATGAGCACGCGCAACGACGAACCCAAGCGTTCGTCCCGCCCCTTCGACAAGGAACGCGATGGATTTGTGATGGGCGAAGGCGCGGGCGTTCTCGTGCTCGAAGATCTGGAACACGCCAAAGCCCGCGGCGCGCGCATTTACTGCGAACTCGTCGGCTACGGAAATACTGCCGACGCGAATCACATGACCGCGCCCGCGCCTGAAGGTGAAGGCGCGGCGCGTTGCATGAAGATGGCGTTGAAGAACGCGCGCCTGAATCCCGGCAACATCCAATATATCAACGCGCACGGCACCTCGACGCCGCAAGGCGATGTCTGCGAGACGCAAGCCATCAAGACTGTGTTTGGCGATCACGCGAAGAGGGTCGCTGTGAGTTCCACAAAGGGCGCGACTGGCCACATGCTTGGCGCGGCCGGTGCGGTCGAACTCGCCGTCTGCGTGAAAGCTCTCGAGAACCAAATCGTCCCGCCGACGATCAATCTGGACAACCCCGATCCCGAGTGCGACCTCGATTATGTTCCGCACACTGCGCGCGAGATGAAAGTCGATGCGGTGCTAAACAACTCATTCGGCTTCGGCGGGCATAACGCCTGCACTATCGCGCGAAAATTTATTGGCTGAGCGCGTTTGTTTGTTAGCGTCCCTGTCATGCGCGCCAGTCTTCGGATTTATGTTGGCATTAAGGGCTTCGCTCTTGCACTGGACTCGGACACGGGCGCAATTCTTTGGAAGACGCGGCTGACGGGATCACAGTTCGTCAGTATTGTAACTGACGGCGATCGTGTTTTTGCCGTGAACCAGGGCGAAGCCTACTGCCTTGATGCAAGTACGGGCGCAGTGCTGTGGCACAATCCATTGAAGGGTTTGGGACTGGGAATCGCCTCTCTCGCGGCTGGGAAACAGTCGTCAATCGGAGCGGCTGAGGCGCAAACCGTGATGAACCAGGAAAACTCCCCGTTGAACGCCCTTTGAATCCAACGTGAGCGTGCTCCCCCTCATTGAGGCAAAACGCGAGGGCAAGACACTTTCTGCCGAGCAGCTTACGTCTCTGGTTGCCTCTTTTGTCAGAGGCGAAATTCCCGACTACCAAATGGCCGCATTGCTCATGGCCATTTACTTCCGCGGACTGAACGCAAATGAAACACGCGCGCTCACTTCGGCCATGCGCGATTCGGGCGATGTGTTGAAATTTCCCAACGACCCCTCGCGACCCGTTGTGGACAAGCATTCGACCGGCGGCATCGGTGACAAAGTTTCGCTGCCGCTGGCGCCATTGCTCGCGTGCCTCGGCTTTCGCGTGCCGATGATTTCCGGGCGCGGCCTGGGCATCACTGGCGGCACGCTGGACAAGCTGGATTCGATTCCAGGCTTTCGCTCACGACTCACTGGCGAGGAAATCACGAAGCAGGTTGAAGAGATCGGTTGCGTCATTTGCGGCCAGACCGAAACGATGTGCCCGGCGGATCGGCTTATGTATTCGCTGCGCGATGTCACGGGCACTGTACCGTCCATCCCGCTGATCACTGCGTCCATTCTTTCCAAGAAGCTGGCTGAGGGAATCGAAGCACTGGTACTCGACGTGAAGTTCGGTTCCGCCGCGTTCATGCAAACGCGCGAGCAGGCGCGGGAACTGGCACGGATGATGACGGAAATTGCCAACGAATCTGGAGTGAAGACGCGCGCGTTGCTCACGGACATGAACTCGCCGCTGGGCCGCGCCGCCGGCAACTGGCTTGAAGTCAAGGAGTCCGTGCAGTGTCTCGAAGACGAAGGACCCGCAGACCTGAAGGAACTTGTCATTCAGTGCGCCGCGCACTTACTCGTGCAAACAAACAAAGCACGGGACATTTGCGATGCCTGCCTGAAAACGGAGGAAGTCTTCCACTCCGGTGCGCCGCGCCGCAAATGGGACGAGATGCTTCGCGCGCAAGGCGCAGACCTCGATGCGTTTAACGAGAAGCTCAACAGGAGTGCCGCCGCCGTTACGGTTGAACTCAAGCCGAAGCAGATCGGTTTCGTTCACCGCGCGGATGCTCGCACCATTGGCGAAGTCGTGCGCGACTTGGGTGGCGGACGCATGACGAAGGAGGACACAATTAACTCCGATGTGGGGGTGGATCAAATTGCGGCCGTCGGCACGCCTATTGACTTCGACTCAACCTTATTTCGCGTTCATGCGTGCACACAAGGTGAAGCTCTTGACGCCATGCGGCGCTTGGAGACCGCGTTCCAGATTTCCTCCTCGCCCGTCCCGGCAGTGCAGCGAATCGTCGAAGTGCTTTGAAGCGCTTGTCACGCGCTGGCGCATTGGTAAGGTCGCGCGCATGAATTTCCGCCACTCTCTGCTCGCGTCGTGCATTTGTCTTTCGCTTTTCAACACAAATGCAGCCGAGCGCCGCACTACCGTTTCCATCGTTGGCGACGAGTTTCACATAAACGGCCAGCCGACCTACGCCGGACGCAAATGGAACGGCCACAGAATTCAAGGGCTGCTGCTCAATTCGCGGATGGTGCAAGGCATTTTCGATGATTCGAATACGAACACGGTTTCGAAGTGGGCTTATCCCGATACCGGAAAGTGGGACGCGGAACGCAACACGCGCGAGTTCATTGCCGCGATGGCGGAGTGGCGAAAGCATGGACTGCTGGCGTTCACCATCGATCTGCAAGGCGGCTCGCCGCAGGGTTACTCGCAGTCCCAGCCGTGGCACAACTCAGCCATCGCGGAGGACGGTTCGTTGCGCGCGGACTACATGAAACGCCTCGAACGAATCATTGACCGCGCGGACGAACTTGGGATGGCCGTCATTCTCGGCTACTTCTATTTCGGCCAGGACGAGCGGTTGCGCGATGAAGCGGCGGTGATTCGCGCAACCGACAATGCGACGAAATGGATTTTCGAGCACGGCTATCGAAATGTGCTCGTCGAGATCAACAATGAGTGCAACGTGCGTTACGACCACGCGATTCTGAAGCCGGAGCGCGTCCATGAGTTGATTGAACGAGTGAAGAAGACGACGCGCGACGGGCGGCGCTTGCTCGTGAGCACTTCCTACGGTGGGGGAACAATTCCAAAAGAGAACGTCGTGCGCGCTTCTGATTTTCTTCTCATTCATGGCAACGGCGTTTCTGACCCTGCGAAGATTGTGGAGATGGTACGCAAGACACGCGCGGTGCCGGGCTATCGCCCCATGCCGATTTTGTTCAACGAAGACGACCACTTCAATTTCGACAAGCCACAGAACAACTTCACTGCCGCGGTCAGCGAGTACGCATCCTGGGGCTATTTCGATTTCCGCATGAAGGACGAAGGTTTCGATGAAGGCTACCAAAGTGTGCCGGTCAACTGGGGCATCAGTTCGGAACGCAAACGCGGTTTCTTCAAACTGCTCGGCGAAATCACGGCAACCGGCAAATGATCGAGATGCAGCCCCACACGCAATGAGCGAAATCCACGTTCCTGCACCCGCGCTTTCAACCTTTTGCGTTGCTTGCTTCGAGAAGCTTGGTCTCTCCCGCGCAGACGCGCAGCTCACGGCTGACAATCTGATCTTCGCGAACCTGCGTGGAGTGGATTCGCACGGAGTCATTCGTTTGAAAATCTATCTGGATCGGTTGCGAGCAGGCGGGTTCAAAGCCGATGTCCGCCCTCAAGTGGTGTGCGAGCAGGAATCTTCCGCTCTCATTGATGCACAGCACGGCGTAGGGCAGGTCGCTGCGACCGCGGCGATGAAACTGGCTATCGACAAGGCCACGACGACCGGCGTCGCGGTGGTGAGCGTCAAGAACAGCAATCATTTCGGCGCGTCGGCATTTTATGCTTTGCAGGCAGTCGAGTGCGGAATGATTGGTTTCGCCACCACGAATGCCGGACCCACGATGGCGCCGACGGGCGGACGCGAAGCGCGATTGGGAAACAATGCGTTCGCCATTGCGGTTCCCGCCGGCAGATTTCCGCCCCTTGTGCTCGACATGGCGACTGGAGCAGTGGCGTGGGGGAAAATTTTCGTCGCGCAACAAGAGCAAAAAAAAATCCCGACGACATGGGCTTTGGACAAACACGGCGTGCCGACGGACGATCCGAATGCCGCAGCGCACCAAGGGCTGATTCAACCTTTCGGCGGTTACAAAGGCTACGGATTGAGCCTCCTAATCGACATCCTGACTGGTGTGTTGTCCGGCGGCGGTTTCTCCAGCCACGTTCGCACGCTCTACAAAGACGTCGAGATGCCGGCTCAAATCGCGCACACGTGTGCCGCGTTGCGCGTCGAGGCGTTCATGCCGCTCACCGAGTTTCGCCAGCGGATGGACGAGATCATTCAATTGATGCGTTCATCTCCAACGGCTCCCGGCGTCGAGCGTATTTTTGTTCCCGGCGAAATCGAATGCGAAACGGAGCGTCGCCGAAAGATAGAAGGGATTCCGATCAATCCGGCCTTGCAGGCGGGACTGATCGCGCTCGCCACGGAGTTAGGAATCAAAGCGCCGTTCTGAAATTTCATGCAAGAGCCACCGACCAGGTTTTGGGAAGTCCTTCGGCAGCTTGGTCCGGGAATGATTCTCACCGGCTCGATCGTCGGTTCGGGCGAACTCATTGCCACGCCAACGCTCGCCGCGCACGTCGGATTCGCTGCTCTGTGGTTGATCGTAGTGAGTTGTGTGATCAAAGTCGTGATTCAAGAGGAACTCGGCCGCTACACTATTCTCACCGGCGAAACGACGTTCCAGGCGTTGGACAGAATCCCGGGACCGAGACTGGGCGTGTCGTGGGTGGTGTGGTGCTGGCTGCTGATGTTCCTCGGCGTCACGTTTCAACACGGCGGCATCCTCGGCGGAGTCGGCCAGGTGTTTCATCTGCTGTTTCCGGTGGTCGGTGTCAGGACATGGGTGATCATCGTGGCCGTGGCGAGCATTGCCATTCTGCTGAAAGGAAAGTACCGGCTCATCGAAGGGTGCTCGACCTTCATGGTCGTGAGTTTCACCGTCATCACGGTCGGATGCGCGGTCATGCTGGCGTGGACTCCTTACGCCATTCGCATGGAGAATCTCGCCGATGGATTTCGTTTTCAAATTCCGCCGGGCGGATTGGCCGTCGCGTTTGCAGTATTCGGCATCACCGGCGTGGGTGCGACGGAACTGATTTACTATCCTTACTGGTGTCTGGAAAAAGGCTACGCGCGATTCGTGGGTCCGCGCGACGGCTCAGCCGGCTGGCTGGAACGGGCGCGCGGCTGGATTCGCATCATGCAGACCGACACGCTCGTGGCGATGGTCGTTTACACGCTGGCAACGGTCGCATTCTACCTGCTCGGCGCGGGCGTGTTGTTTGGAATGCAACAGGTCCCGAAAGGCTACGAGATGGTGCGCACGCTTTCGGGCATCTACACCGTGACCCTTGGGCAATGGGCGTTTGGGCTTTTCCTGCTCGGCGCTTTCTTCGTGCTTTATTCGACGGTGTTTTCAGCCACCGCTTCCAACTCCAGGGTCCTGGTGGATTTCATGGAATTGGTGCGCGCCGCGAAAATTCCCGACGAACGCACACGCTGGTTTTGGCGGCGCGTCATGGTGGTTGGGCTGATCACACTGAATACGACGTGGTACTTGCTCGTGGGCGAACCAGTCCAGTTGGTCCTGATTGGCGGAATCGCTCAGGCCTGCATGCTTCCCATCATTGCGTTCTCGACCTTGTATCTGCGCTACAAGTTCGTGGAGCCGGCATTGCGCCCATCGCTGATGATTGATCTGCTTCTTTGGGCCTGCTCGTTCCTGATGCTCGGCTTCGCGGTTTACACGCTGATTTCAAAATTGTCCGGATAGCTTCTTGCCAGCACTTGCCGCGGAAAAATCTCGCCGCGCCTTTGTCGAACTGAGACAACATCCGCGTTCCCAATTAGCGTACCATGAACACGCAAAACACTGCGGTCTCGGAACCGCCTCCGGCGTTGGTCGTGAGCAACTCCCGGCGCTGGACAATTGTTTGGCTCTTGTTCTCAGCGTCGCTCATCAACTACTTCGATCGCCAAACCCTTTCCTTTGCCATGCCGCTCGTGGCTGCGGAATTCAACCTCGGCCCGGCCCAAAAAGGCGTGCTTTTCTCTGCCTTCTTCTGGAGCTACACCGCCTTGCAGATTCCCATCGGATTTTGTGCCGACCGCTTCAACCTGCGCTGGCTCTATGCGGCCGCCTTCGCGCTCTGGTCGTTCGCCCAAGGCATAACCGGGTTCGCGGGCTCGGTGGGGATGCTGATTGCCTGCCGGATTCTGCTGGGAATAGGCGAGTCCATTTATCTCGTGGGCGGCACGAAGATAGTGAGCCTGTTCTTTCCGCTGTCGCAGCGTGGCCTGCCCTGCGGCATTTTTGACGCCGGCACGCGCACGGGTTTGGTGCTGGAAGGCCTCATCATTGCATGGATGTTAACCACGTTCGGATGGCGAACGACTTTCATGATTGTGGGCTTTGCCGCGTTCATCTGGTTGCTGCCGTGGTTTCTCGCCACACCGAAGCAGATGCGGGATGCGTCGGCTGGGAAGCAGCGATTTGCCTGGAGCGAATTCGTCGCGTTGCTTCGCAGTCGCGATCTTCTGGGCGTGTTGCTCGGCTTTTTTTGCTTCGATTATTATTGGTATTTCCTCATCACGTGGCTGCCCAGCTATCTGGTCGAGCAACGCGGCATGACCCTTCTCAAAGCCGGCTTCTCCGCCTCGCTGCCGTTCCTCGTCTTCGGGATTTGCCTGCCGCTTGGCGGCTGGATTGCCGACCGTTTGATTCGTCGCGGCTGGGACCCGGCTCGCGCGCGCAAAATGATCATCACCGTTTCCTTCCTGAGCGGAATTCTGATCATTCCGGCGGCGTTTGTGACCGATGCGACAGTGGCGCTGCTGTTGATTATGGGTGGATGTCTGGTCGGGCTGTCCGGGCCCAATCAACTCGTGCTTCTGCAAAGTTGCACCCCGCCAAAGGAGATTGGCCTGGCCGTCGGCGTTTACAATACGGTGGGCAACGTAGCCGGCATCCTGGCGCCGTTGATTACTGGTGTAGTGATCAAACTCAGCGGAGGCTCGTACACGTCTGCGTTCATTCTGGCCGCGGTGATGTTGAACGCCAGCATCCTTTCCTACTGGTTTATTGTCGGACCATTGCGGGAACGGCGCGAACCAGTCACTGCTTGAACTTCGCCGCAAGTTGCTCGCTATGACGCGCGAGCAATCCCGCGTCGCTGCCCACTCCGAGAACAACACAGCCTTGTGAAAGCCAATGCCGCGCGTCCGCTTCAACCGGTGCCAGAATGCCCAGCGCTTTGCCGGCTTTGCGAATGCGCACGAAGGCGTCCTCAATGGCAGCGCGCACTTCGGGATGATTGTTCTCGCCGATGTGGCCAAACGCCGCTGCAAGATCGCTCGGCCCAATAAACAGACCATCCACTCCTTCAATCGCCGCAATAGCCTCCAGATTCTCCAGCGCCACGCGCGTCTCGATTTGCAGCAGCAGACAAATCTCATCATTGGCGCGTTTGAAATAATCTTTCACGCGTCCGTACTGGTTTCCGCGGTGAGTCACTGCCACGCCGCGAATCCCCTGCGGCGGATAACGCACCGCAGCCACCGCCGCGCGCGCTTCCTCCGGCGTTTGCACGTAAGGCACCAAAAAATTCTGCACCCCCACGTCGAGCAAGCGTTTTATCAGCACCATGTCGTTCCATGCCGGGCGCACGATGGGAGCCGCGGTCCCTCCAACGAGCGCCTGCAACTGGCTGAACACGTTCGGCAGTTCGTTCGGCGCGTGCTCCGTATCAATCAAAATCCAATCGAAGCCCGAGCCCCCGATCACTTCTGTTGCAATGTTACTGCACAAGCTGGCCCAAAGGCCGACTTGTGGGCGCCCTTCGCGCACCGCTCGTTTGAAAGCATTCGCCGCCAATTGAGTGTTCATCGAATTGATCTGTGCGGCGATGGTTATGGTGCAACCAGTCTCAGGCGTCGAGCTTTTGCAATCCGTGTGTAGCGGCGTCTGCAGAACGAAGGCCGGCTCTACGAAAGTCTTCCGCAGCAACACTGCGCGTCGAAGCGCGGACCAACGAGCTTAATGCCGCTTGAAATACTGTACTTCCCGCTCGTGCTTTTCCGCTGCGGTGCGGCTCTTGAACGTGCCGAGATTTCTACGCTTGCCTGTGCTCGAATTCTTTTTGCGCGAATACAACCGGTATCCGCCTGACTTGAGTCTCCTGATCATGCACCCTCCTTTGCATCGCCTGATGCAAAGAAACGTGAGCCAGGGAGGCTCCGATTTCAAATGGCGATGGACCTCTTACTATTGATGCCACTCGCCCGCGTAGAATCCGCGATAGCTCTGGTTGGCCCACGCGGGCGACGAAGGCTGGCCTTCCTGACCGAGCGCATCCACAGCCACGACCCAGTAACGCGTGACGTTACGTCCACTCTTGTGGCTGAACATCGTCTCGTGGAGGAGGTCATTCGTGACCCGAAGGATTTCCCATGTGCCTTTCAGTTTGTAGATGCGATAGCCGGCGATTCCCTTTTCCGAGCTCGAGTCCCATTTGAGTTCCGCCGTGTCTCCGCGCTCGCGGCACAAAAAATTCACCGGCTCGGAAGGAATCGTGAGCGCATAAGGCGATGGGCCGCTCTCGACGCCGAGCTTATTCACCGCGCGGACGATGTAGGCGTGAACGGCGAATTTGTAATCGCCGGCTTCGGGGCCTTTGCGAGTCAAATCGATTTTGTCCGTGAAACTCGTCGTGCGAAACAAGGTGCCGTTGAGCTTCTGAATGTTTGTGATGTCGGTCACCTTCACGGGCATTGGCTCGGCGTACTCAGGATCGTTGTCCTTCCACGCCGCCGGCTCGCCTTTCCTGACCGTCTTCACTGATGCGATGCCGCGATAAAGATTGTAGCCCGCAATGTCTTTCGCCGGATGTGCATTCCAGTTGACCTCGATTCGATTCGTCGCGAGGACGGACACGATTGGCTTGAGCAAAACCTGCGGTTCAGTGCGGGCGCGAAAGCTCGGTGTGCTTTCGGTGCCATCACGCGCAACGGTCTTCAGAAAGTAGAAATAACTTTTGCCGGCTCCGACTTGCTTGTCTTCAAACGTCGTGGTGGCGCTTGCGCCGATCTTCTTGAACGCCGCCAGCCATGGCAACGCCGGCTCCGCGCGATAGATGTGATACTCCTTCACATCGGGAGTAGCGCTCGCGGTCCAGGTGAGAGCTGCTCTTCCACCGCTTGTAGCAGCCGACGTAAGGAGGCTCTGACTTTCCGGTCGAGAAACGGATGGAGCCTCCTCACGTCGGCTGCTACGAGGATTGCCTGTCACCACCTCTAAATTCGTCGGTGCCGCGGGCCGCTTTGTCCCGCCCGCTTTTTTGTAACGATACGTCCACAGCTCCGGGCGATTGTTCGTGGTCGAGAGTTCCAGGATGAACACGTTGTCCTCCGGCACGAACGTCAGGTTCCGGGAGCGGCTCTTGCTGTTCGATGGCATGGCGGCTGGATTCAACTTCGTCCATTCCAACTTCTCGGTGTCGAGCGCCCATGCTTCGTATCCGTCCTTTTCGTTCAGCCACGCGAGACACAACACTACGCCGTTGATCGAATCGTAAGCCATGCGCGGAATCGTCGAGTAAGTGCCGAGTTTCTTTCCCGGCGGATGCGGATTCAACTCGCGTGCCTCCCACGCGTTCGCGCGGAAATCGTAGAACCACGTCCGCTCGTCGCTCA
>JGI10216J12902_100212655_pt1 | contig 26090 bp, 15 predicted proteins | sample KanNatreferecore_FD_12902 | JGI IMG/M metagenome (IMG submission 12902)
GATAGCGGCCAACAGACCGATAATCGCAACCACGATCATGATTTCCACCAGTGTGAACGCGCTGCGGCGCGAGGTATTGAGCTGCATACTATGTTTTCCTTTCTGACTGAGCGGCGTGAACAGAACACACAGGCGGTTAATCCATTATTTCGGCTGTTCACTGATTGCCTGTGCGCAACCGCGTTGCGAGGGCTTAGCAACGGCGGTGCCAGCGTTCGACCTACACATTCTGTGCCTGAAAGTGTGCGGTCCGACGCCTTTTTCCCGGCGCCGAAAAGCAGCGTGTCTCTGCTGCGCACACGGCTGTCTCGCCTGTACCGTGTTGTCAGAATTCTCCTACTTCCACGCGTTTTTTACTCTGACGCTCGCGCGAAATTCTTTTCCCGCTCACGGGTAAATAGTCCCCGAAACTCAAAAGAGCGACTCAAATGAGGTCACTTGCGGGGAAGGTTGCTTAACTCCAAAAACGGAAAGACCCGCTGCAACGGGCAGCGGGTCAGCTCCACTTGCGACACGGAAAATATCCAAACCGTGCCGCGCTTTTGATTATCGGCGGACACCGCCGGCACTTGAGAAGAATCGCCCAGTAGCGGAATTGCTCAACCTATCGTCCTGAGCTTCGATGGCGGCGCTTTCACGAACTCGGCCTTGCGCAGGTAAATGGGCTCGAGTTGATGGCCGGAAACAAAGTCCCTTTGCTGTGCAGCCATCCCGCCAATAACGCGGGCATCGGAGAGTAACACCAATTCCTTTCCGAGTCTCCATGGCCCCATGTCCGCCTTGATGAACATCTCTCCGGCAGCGCATCGTCGCCTCTCTTCATCCGGTCCCAGCAATTCGAAGCCGCCGACTGCCCGCGGCTCATGAGCGCCAAGCTGATACTGGATCGCGTACACCTGCTCGCGCTGCGCATCGAACACAATGTTGGCGATACCATGGAATGGAATACGGCGTCCGACCAGCGCGAGGCCTTCTGGCGTGTTGATTCGCCGTGCGATTGCGTCGGCACTGGAGATCCCAAGAAGCTTCACACCGCGCGCCAGTTGCCAGCCTTGCGCAATCGCAATGGCAATGCGCGTTCCAGCGTAGCTGCCCGGGCCGAGGCCCACGGCGATGCACTCCACGTCCACGGCAGACAGGCGCGCCTCCGTGAGAGCTCGTTGAATGAGTTCAAAAGAGCGCGTTCCTTGGGCCGTACGGTCGATGGCGAACCCGCGCACTTCGCCATCTATAAGAACAGCGATCCCCCTTTCATACGGCGAAAACTCAAGCGCGAGAATCTTCATATGTGATGCGCCGCTCCGTTTCACTCAACGTCTCGATGCGAGCGAGCCGTGTGACGCTATTCGGTGTTCGGCGTTCGATGTTGGGCGTTCGATGTTCGGTTTCTAAACCGTGAAACGTAAATGATTCCGGCAGCCAGCGTTCGATCCATTCTACAACCGTGATGCCGCTGGAATTCACCAGATACTCTTCGAGCCCGGCGGCGATCACTTCATCGCGATTGTTCAAGCGGTACAAATCGAGGTGGAAGAGCGCCCAACGTCCGCCGCCGTATTCGTGAAGCAGCGCAAACGTCGGCGAATGAACACGGGCGGGAGAACCGAGTCCGCGCGCGATTCCTTTGACGAGCTGCGTCTTGCCGGTGCCGAGATCTCCGCTCAAGCCGATGACCCAGCCGCGCTGCGCCTCCTGTCCCCACCGCTCGCCGATCGCGAACGTCTCCTCAGGACTTCTCGAAATGAGTGTATCCATGCACGTTCAATGCCCGGACCCCTTGCTTGTCGCGAATGCGCAGTCCCGGCTCCGCGGTGATTTTGCCAATGCACGAAAGCGGCAAACCGGGAAATTTCTTCTTCCACGCATCGACGAGCGGCACTGCGTCTTTGCTCGACACGGTGAACAGCAGCTCGAAATCCTCGCCGTCCGTGAGAGCAGCGAGCAACGGCGGCTTGCTTGATGACTCCTTGCGCGCCGCCAGCTTAGCTTCGCGGCTGATGGGAATCGCGCTTGAGAGTAATTCCGCGCCCGCATGGCTGGCTTTCAGAATGTGCCGCAAATCACTGGCCAGCCCGTCGCTGAGATCGATCATCGCATGCACGCCGAAGTGGTCGCGCAACCAGAGCGCTTCCTTCACGCGCGGTTCGAAGTCGAGGTGTTTGGTTTGAATCGAACCACCCAGCTTCCCGGTCGCAAAAATAGCGTCGCCGGTCATCGCGCCAGACCGCAGCACGCATTTCTCTTTGCTGACAGTGCCGAGCAGTGCGATGGAGATCAGCACACCTGCGGGATTAGTGGTTGTTTCACCACCCACAATCGCTACTCCATGTTCCGTCGCGAGCGCGTTCAGTCCCGCATAAATTCCATCGACGAACGCCGGTTCAAAACTTCTCGGGAGTGCCAAGGTGATCAGCGCGGAGTTCGGATGGCCGGCCATGGCCGCAATGTCGCTCAGACAACGGGCCAGCGCCTTGCGGCCGATTTTTTCCGGCGGCGTTTCTTTTGTGAAATGAACTCCTTCCACGACTGCGTCGGTCTTGAACAGCACGTAATCCGGCGCGCCGAGATCAAGGACGGCGCAATCATCGCCCGTCCCGATCACCACCGAACTGTTGCGCGGAAGCGTTGGCGCCAGACGGGAGATCAATTCCAGTTCATCCATCTTTTGAAAACCCTCTCGGCCCATTCCGGATTAAGAATGAGCACGAAGTTTACGGCATTGAACAGACTGTGCAACAGGATGGGCGCGAGGAGATTTCGCGTCCGCTCATAAAGCGCGACGAGGACCAGAGCCAGGAACAGCAACGAAATCAAGTTTACCGGCGAACTGTGAATCAAGGCGAATAACAATGCGCTGGCGCACACCGCGCCGATGCGATGTCCGCGCTGCTTGATGGCCGTGTAAATCACCCCTCGGAACAAAATCTCCTCGCCAAGCGGCGCCACGACGATGGCCAGGAACGCTTGCACCAGGAGCAAGTACACCGGCCATTCGCGTTGAAGCAACTGCACCATCGGTTGCAGTTCGGGCTTGAGCCAATCCCACTGCATTTGTGCGTGCAGTCGATTCAGAATCAGCTCCGACATCTTGCTCAATCCAAGGGTCGTGACCCAGACGACGGGCAGCGCCACAAGCGCGGCGCCCAGGCACTGCGCGTGATTGCCCCGGGCGAAACCAAACGCCTCGCCCCAGGTCATGCCATGCTGCTTGAGGAAAAAATGTACCCACACCACCGCTGCGCCTTGAAATCCGAGGACACCGATAATCGCTGTTACCAACGTTGAGCCATGGATGCTCAGATGACCCTTGGTCAGCCGGTACACAATCGCGGAAGCAAGCACGGCCCCGGCGAAACTCAGGAACACCAGCATGCCGAGCATCAGCAGTTGCGCTGGCTCCCATTTCTTTTCCGGCCACATCGGCACAAGCTACCGTGTGCGCCGTCCGGGTTTCGAGAAAAACTGTCCTTGCCCGCGCGCGCTCGCATTCTAACGTGCCGGTGTGTTTTTCAAGCGCAGCACGTGTGTGGTTGCGGGCGCAGCGTTGCTGTGGCTCGGCGGCCCCGGCTGCCGAGAACCATTGGAAAAAGGATCTATCACTGTCATGAGTTCGCACACGACCAACGCTGCCCATCAGCACACGAACCGTCTGGCGCGCGAGAAGTCGCCTTATCTGCTCCAGCATCAGCACAATCCGGTGGACTGGTTCGCGTGGGGCGAAGAGGCGTTCGAGAAAGCGACGCGCGAGAACAAGCCCATCTTTCTCAGCATCGGTTACTCGACGTGCCATTGGTGTCACGTGATGGAGCGCGAGTCATTCGAGAGTGAAGAGACAGCGGAGTTTCTCAACGAGCATTTCGTGAGCATCAAAGTGGACCGCGAGGAGCGCCCCGACGTGGACAAGATTTACATGACGTTCGTGCAGGCGATGACCGGCTCGGGCGGCTGGCCGCTGAATATATTCATCACACCGGACCGAAAACCATTCTTCGGCGGAACGTACTGGCCGCCGGAGAGCAAATATGGCCGGCCCAGTTTTTTGCAAGTGCTGCAGCAGGTCGCCGGAGCATGGCAGTCGAAGAAGAACGACATTCTGAATTCCGCGCAAAAGCTGCACGAGCAACTCGCCGACATGACCGCGCGCGAGAGCACAAACCACGTGGCGCTCAGCAAGGTGACGCTGCAAAACGCCGGGCTGCGATTGAAGCAAGGCTACGATGACGTGAACGGCGGATGGGGCAGCGCGCCGAAATTTCCATCGCCGAGCCATCCGCGATTCCTGCTGCGCTATGGCAAACGTTTTGGAGATGACGAAGCCGTGCGCATGGTTCTGCACACGTGCGACAAGATGGCGGCGGGCGGCATCTATGATCAGCTTGGCGGCGGCTTTTCGCGCTACTCTGTGGATGCGCAATGGCTCGTGCCACACTTCGAGAAGATGCTCTACGACAACGCGCAGCTCGTGCAGCTTTATCTCGACGCCTATTTGATCAGTGGTGACGCAAAATACGCCGACGTGGTTCGCGATGTTCTCCGCTACGTGCTGCGTGACATGACGCATCCCGAAGGCGGTTTCTATTCCGCTGAAGACGCCGATAGCGAAGGCAAGGAAGGGAAGTTCTACTGCTGGACGACGACTGAATTGAAACAACTGCTGACGCCGGAGGAATTCGAAGTCGCGACAAATTATTTCGAAGTGACCCCAAAGGGAAATTTTCTGGACCACAGTGATCCCAATCCTCTGCCTGACCAGAACGTGTTGAGCATTGCAAACCCCGAAGCCGCAAAGGGCAAAGAATCATTGCTCGCATCGGCGAAGAAAAGAATGTTCGACGTTCGTTCAAGGAGAATCCGCCCGCATCTCGACGACAAGGTTCTCGCCTCGTGGAACGGATTGATGCTCGGCGCCATTGCGCGCGCGGGAATTGTCTTGAACGACGATGCATATCTCACCGCTGCGGAGAAAAATGTGGCTTTCCTCAGATCAAAGCTCTGGGACCAGAGTACGAAAACTCTTTACCACCGCTGGCGCGACGGCCAGCGCGACAATACGCAGTTGCTGGAGAGCTACGGGTTCCTTCTTGATGGCGTCATCGATCTCTACGAAGCGACGCTCAAGCCTGAGCATCTTGAATTCGCCATCGCGCTTGCCGAGTCCATGCTGGCGCGCTTTTACGACGCGAAGGACGGCGGATTCTGGCAAAGCACGGGCGACGCGAAGGACTTGATTCTGCGCGTGAAGGACGATTACGACGGCGCGGAGCCGAGCGGGAATTCCGTTGCCGCGATGTCGCTGCTGCGGCTGGCTGCCATTACGGAACGCAAGGAGTTCAAGAATGCGGCGGAGAAAACGATCCGGCTGCTTTCGGATCGCTTGCAGCAACTTCCCCAAGCCGTGCCGTTCATGCTCTCCGCCTTCGACTTCTCATCCGAGGAACCGCGTCGTGCGGTGATTGCGGGCGATCCAAATACGTCGGAAGGGAAGTCATTGCTCCATGCAGCCCATGCGATCTACCAGCCTCGGAAAGTCGTCCTTGGCACGAGCGGGCCAGTAGAATCGTTTGCGCAAACACTGAAACCAAAAGACGGCAAATCCACGGCCTACGTCTGCACCGGAACGGCCTGCCAGCCGCCCACGCACGAAGCGGAGAAGCTCATCAAGCTGCTGAAGTAATTCATTCCGTCATGCTCCCGGTTCAATTTTGCGCTCGATCCTGCTCGGGTTGAAGCTGCGCTTTAAGCTTCAGCAGTTCTTTCTTCAACTGGCGCAGTTCTTTAATTTCTGCGCGCACTTGCTCGCGTTCATCATTGGGCTGCGCGTCTCTCGCGTCTTTTTTATCTGCACTCGCCGCTCCGCTTTTTGCCGCATCACTCGACTTCCCATCCGCCAGCGTCAAACCGACTGTGCCGTAAGAGGTTGGGAAGTACACCAGGGTGAGTTGCATTTCGCTGGCGCTCCACTGTGCAGTGGTTTCCTGAGCAAGGAGGGAGAAAGTATGGTTGCCCGCCGCCACTGTGAAGACGTGATGCACCGCGACCGGCCAATTATAGCCGCCGGAGGCCGCCGCGGAAGGAAGTGAAACCTGGACGTCCTGGTTGGAGGGAAAGGTGTTCGTGCTGGACACGCCGAAGGTCGCCGAACTCTGCGTTCCGTTGACATGATTGGCCGTGGCCTGGCATGAGCCCAGCACGAGCACGAAACCGGCCGCGGGCGCAGTGATGGTGCGTGACAGCAGCGCTTGCACGCTGGGCGTGAGTGCCGGAGCCATGGATCCTTCGCTGTCACTGGCGATGCCAGGCTCATCTTCGATCTCGGCCGCACCAATGGCATTCGCGGGCAGAATGACCGATCCATCACCGCTCACGCCGCCTACGTGAAGCGTCGCAGTCGGAGTTCCAATTCCCAAGCCGAGACGCCCGGCGCCATCGAGTGTCATGCGCGTTGTGTTGCCGCCGCTCCGGAACTGGATGCCGTTGCTCGTCCCCACGGCGTTGAAGATGAGGCCGCCACCTACTGAATTGGTGGGGTCCCCGAACAACACACCACTTTCGATGTCTTGCGGTGTAATGAATTGCATAAAGGCAGACGCGTCGTCTTCGATGACAAAGTCGGCAGTCGAGATTGGAGTAGCGCCTGATGATCCATTCGCCACGTGCAACCGGCGCGCGGGGACGAGCGTGCCGATGCCGACGTTGCCTACTGCATCGACGGTAACCACGTCTGCAGGCGAACCATCCGACGCGTCCAGCGCACTGTGAAAATGATCGCTGCGCGCCACAGTCGTCGCCACGCCGTTGCCGCCAAAGTTCGCCGACAATGTCACGGCGCCGGCCGTGCCCCCGCCAGTCAATCCCGGCCCTGCCGTCACGCCCGTAATGTCGCCCGTGCCCGAATCGTCCACGCCATCCAGGAATCCAGCAGGAAGCCCAATGATGTTTCCCCAAAACACCGTGCTCGCGTGCAACGCATACGGCGCAGCCCCGATTGTTTGCCGCGGCGTGAGCGTAACAAGTGGAGCGTTGGACGGGAACGCCGCGGCAATTTCCAGCCAGCGCGATCCGCCATCGAATTCTTCTGTACCGAAGGGCAATTGCGCCGTGAACAATCCGTCGGACACGAACACATTGCTCAACTGGATTGTTGCGCCGATTTGCTGGCCGGCCGCCGAGTCATCGAACAACGCAAAACGCAAATTCGCGACGCCATTAACGCGCGCTCCGTCTTGGAACAGCCGGCCCTGATAGGTGATCCCCAGCCCCGGTTCACCGCACGCCCGCAATAGTGCATACCCGGAGCCCACCGCGCTCGCATCCGTAGGCGGTATGTCGTTGGCCGCGAGAGCCGCCGGATTGAAAGATTGAAAATCGCCCACAAACCACGTCCTCCCGGCCACGTAAAGGCTCGATGTATCCACGGGGCACGGCAGTTCTCCGGGTAACTGCTGGACCGCTGCGCCAACGAAGAACACTCCCCGCACCGTTACTGGCTGGCTCAATGTGTATTCATTGAACACTTGCGCGTTTGAGTTTGAAACCGTCACGGCCTGCTGCATCAGCAACACGGCGTCGTTGGGATTGCCATCATCGTTTGGATCTTCCCACACGAACACGCGCGCCGGTCTTCCGTTCGCCACGTCCTCCCACTGGGTCGAAATGGAAACGATTCGCTCATGGCCGGGTAACGCGTCGTAGCGATGCATCCAGCACAACTCTCCGCTGCCGGACAGACTGAGCGCGCTTTCGCGCGTGCCATCGTCGTGGCGGTAGTCGTCCAGAGACTTGGCGTTCGACGATTGAGCAGCGCCTTTGGCCGCGCGCGGTGTCACTTGGAGCGAACCAGCGTGCGCGTCCGTCGTCGCGAAAAACGCCGCGCACACCATGACGGCAGCAAAGAGAATTCTCAGTGAAAGTGGTTTGGATTTCGTCGTCATGATGGCTCCTTTGGAAATAACTGCGTTTGGATGCACCATTACACTCAGTCTCGTATTGGATTTCAATCTCCGACTGTCGCGATGGCATTCCGATGGGCGAATCTAGAAGCACCACCGAATACTGGCGCGGGTAGGGCGACGCTGTCCTCAGCGCGCCGGGCCACGGCGTCAAGTAACGCGCACCGACGGCCGCACAACCCGGACGACATTTCTCTCGGTGCTCTTCACAGCCCTGTCGCCGAAACGACTTTGACTTCCCGCGCTATTCGCCAACAATCCGCGCCCATGAAATCACTCCACACGCTTTGCGCTTTTGCTTTGATTGCCTCCGCTGCATTCGCCCAGCCCGCCCGGCGCCAGCAGCAGACCAATCCTTATCCCGTCACGGTCGATTCGCAGGCGCAGGACGGCGTGCCGAAGGGTGAACGCATCAAGGGAACGTTCGCCGAGTCGAAGATTTTTCCGGGCACGACGCGCAGTTACACCGTTTACATCCCCACGCAGCTCGATAAGGCAAAGCCTGCACCATTCATGGTGTTGCAGGACGGCGGCGGTTATCGCGCGGATGTCGTGTTCGATAACCTGATTCACAAAAAGGAAATGCCCGCGCTCGTCGGCATCTTCGTCATGCACGGGCGAGTGGTGGCGCACGATACGAATGCGGCGCTCGACCGATTCAATCGCAGTTACGAATATGATGGGCTTGGAGACAATTACGCGCGGTTCCTCATCGATGAGTTGTTTCCGTTCATCGAGGCGAGGCACGGCGTGAAGCTTTCGAAGAACCCGAATGAGGGATCCATCGGTGGCGCAAGCAGCGGGGCGATTTGCGCGTGGACGGCGGCGTGGGAACGGCCCGATCGATTCCGCCGCGTATTCAGCAGCATCGGCACTTACGTCGGGCTGCGCGGCGGCAATGATTATCCGACCCTGATTCGAAAGTTGGAGCCGAAGCCCATCCGCATTTTCCTTCAGGACGGCGAGAATGATTTGAACATCTACGGCGGCGACTGGTGGATGGCGAACCAGGAGATGCAACGCGCGCTGGTTTTCGCGGGCTACGACGTAAAGCACGCGTGGGGTATCGGCGCGCACGATGGGAATCAATCGACGCAGGTGTTCCCGGATGCGATGCGGTGGTTGTGGCGCGATTATCCGGCGGAGATCAAAGCGAACCCGGAGAAGAAGTCCTGGCAGAACGTGAATCAAGTCGTGGATACGGAGACCCCGTGGGAACTCGTGGGCGAGGGCTACCGATTCACGGAAGGTCCGGCGGTGAATGCGAAGGGTGAAGTCTTCTTCAACGACGTGGGCGGGGCGAAGACTTTCAAGGTCGGTCTGGATGGGAAGCTCACCGAGTTCCTCGCGGATTCAAAGAAGGGCGACGGTCAGGCGTTCGGGCCGGACGGGAAGCTTTACGCGAACGCCGGCACGCAAGTGCTCGCGTGGGACGAGAGCGGCCAGAGCACCGTCGTGGCGGAAGGTTTTCGCGGCAACGATCTTGTGGTGTTGAAGAATGGGAGCATCTATGCCACGGAGCCGGGCTGGGACGGCACTTCCCCGAGCAAGATTTGGCTCATCAAGGACGGTCAGAAGAAGGTGGTGGACACAGGCTTGAGATTCTCAAACGGCATCACGGTTTCGCCCGATCAAACGTTGCTCTACGTGGCCGACTCGCGCTCGCACTGGGTTTACTCTTGGCAGATTCAGCCGGACGGCACATTGAAGCACAAACAGAAGTATTTCTGGCTGCACGTGCCGGACACGGCGGACGACAGTGGCGCGGACGGAATGCGTGTGGATCGCCGCGGCTGGCTTTACGTCGCGACGCGCATGGGCATTCAATGCTGCGATCAACCGGGTCGCGTGAATGCGATCATCCCGACGCCGAATGGCCGCGTCGCGAACATCGCCTTCGGCGGTGAAAACTTCGACACGCTGTTCGCCTGCGCCGGCGACAAAGTTTTCAAACGCAAAGTGAAGGTTAAAGGCGCGCAAGCCTGGGACACGCCGAACAGACCGCCAGTGCCCGGGCTGTAACTTCGGCGTTCGCTACCATCGTTCAGAAGGATTCGGGATTGCTTCCGGCGTGAGGCCATTTACCCTGCCAGCCAACCTAAGCAACTGGCCCAGCGCTGTCGTGCCGTGTCATCTCACGTCGCGCTCGGCTCATGCTGGCAACGAATGCCTATGAAACTCGGTGAATGCACCCGCCGGAGATCGTGCCTTGCTGTCTTAACTTTTGTTCTGCTTATGGGCGCGGCGCCGTGTCTGCACGCGCAGGCAACGGGCGTTTTTCGCGAGTTGTTCACCGGATTCAATCGCGCGAACAGTCCGCTCTGGCAATTGACCAACGACACGCGCTTTCTCAACGGCACCCCAACCTCGACGAACATTTTCACGAGCTTCAGCACGGAACTGAACATGGCCGAGGATTACGGCCAGCGCGTGCGCGGATTCATCACCGCGCCTGCGACCGGCAATTACTCCTTCTGGATTTCCAGCGATGAAGTCGGGCAACTGTTCCTCGGCACGAATGAAAATCCTGCGAGCAAGCGGCTGATCGCCGTTTGCGATCCCCGTGCCCAGCCCGCGAATTACACGACGCACACCGGGCAGCAATCAGCCGACATCCCACTTGTCGCGGGACAGAGATATTACATCGAAGCGCTGCACGCGGAAGCCAACCTGATCGACCATCTCTCGGTGCAATGGCGTTTGCCCGGCGGCACGATGGAGACACCGATTCCCGGCTCGCGGCTCGTTTATGAAATTCCGCCGCTCATCACGGCGCAACTTACGAATGTGACTGTGGAAGAAGGCCGGCCCGCTGTGTTCGCGAGCGAGGTCGCGAACTTCCTTCCCCAAAGCTATCGCTGGCAGCGCAACGGAGCGGACGTGCTTGTCGGCACCAATCGCAACTTTCTTTTGCCCTTTACTACAATGGCGGATGATGACGGAGCGCTCTTTCGCGCGATCATCACGAACCGATTCGGCTCCACGAACACTGCTGAAGTCTCACTGACGGTTCTGCGCGATACGAATGCGCCGACCGTCGTCAATGTGGCTGTTGGCAATGTGACGAACTTGTTCATCACGTTCTCAGAGCCGATGCAGGCCGCGTCGGCGTTGAACGCGGCGAACTATCGGATTGGCGGCGCGACCGTGCAGTCAGTCGCGTTCGGCGATGATGCGCAGACTGTGATTCTGAACACGTCACCGTTGGTGTTTGGCTTTGGCTCAAGCGTCTCGATCAGCAACCTCTTCGACCGTGCGAGCATCCCGAACGCGCTCGCGCCAACGAATCTGTTCTTCAACATCGTCCAGCAATTCAATCCGCAGGACGTGGGAACTCCTGCGTTGACCGGTGACGTAGTTCCCACAAGTGGCCGCAGCGAAGTGTCGGGTGCGGGCAGCGGAATTGGCGGCACATCGGACCAGTTTCATTTCGGCTGGCAGGCACATTACGGGAACTTTGACTTTCGTGTGCGTGTTCACTCGCTCGATTTCACGGACCTCTGGGCGCGTGCGGGTCTGATGGCGCGCGAAAACTTCAGCGCGGGAAGCCGCTTCGCCGCAGTCTTCGCCACTCCGACACTGGCCGGATCGTTCTTCCATTCGAGAACAGCCAACGGTGGCTTCGCAACCACAGCAGGACAGTTTCCCGTGAACTATCCCGACACCTGGCTGCGGCTCAAACGCACGAACGATCTGTTCATTGGCTTCGCCAGCATGGATGGCAACAACTGGACGCAACTCGGCAGCGTTACGATTGCGATGTCGAATCGGGTTTACGTCGGCCTCGCCGTCACGAGTCAAAAGACCAATCAACTCGCCACGGCGGTCTTCGATGATTTCTTTCACACGCCGTCCAGCGGAACAGTCAATGCAATCACTCCTGCAACAGAGCCACTTGGGCCTTCGAGTCGAAAGACCGGACTGGTCATTTCGGAAATCATGTATCACCCGCGGGACGTGTTCGCGGGGACCAACAAACTCGAACTCGAATTTGTGGAACTGTTCAACTCGAACCCGTATTACGAGGACATCAGCGGCTATCGGCTCGCGGGCGACATCGATTATGCATTTCCACCTGGCACAATTCTTCAGGGTGGCAGTTTTCTCGTCGTCGCGCGCGTGCCAGCTGACGTGCAGTCGTTCTACGGATTGAGCGGCGTGCTCGGACCGTTCACGAACAACCTTCCGAATGACGCGGGCCGCGTTCGGCTGCGGAACGACAGCGGGACGATTCTGCTCGAAGTGAATTATTCCGGCAGATTTCCGTGGCCCGTCGCCGCGGACGGCGCGGGCCATTCTCTCGTGCTCGCGCGGCCTTCCTTCGGCGAAGACGCGCGCGCCGCATGGGCCGCCAGCGATGCCATCGACGGTTCGCCAGGACGGCTGGAACCGTTCGGTGCGGAACCGCTGCGTCCCGTGGTCATCAACGAATTCTTCGCGCATACAGCAGCGACGCAGGACAACTTTATCGAGCTTTACAACCGGAGTTCCGAGTCCATCAGCATTGGCGGTGCGTGGCTAAGCGACAGTGCGAACACGAACAAATTCCAGATTCCGATTCCGACCATTATTCCGGCGCGAGGCTTTGCAGTGTTCGCTCAGGACCAACTTGGGTTTTTGTTCAATCCCTCGGGCGACCGCATCTTTTTCGTGAATCGTTTCGAGACGAGAGTGATCGATGCCATCGGTTTTGAAGGTCAGGCGAACGGTGTTTCATCAGGACGCTTTCCAAATGGCGCCACCATTCAGCAACTCCAGACTCTAACTCCGGGCACAAGCAATACGCCGCCTGTCGTTCACGAGATTGTCATCAATGAAATCATGTACAACCCGATTTCCGGGAACAGCGACGAGGAATTCGTGGAGTTGCACAACAAGGCCGCGCATCCCCTTGACCTGAGTGCCTGGCGTTTCACGGACGGCATTGATTTCACGTTCCCTTCAAACACTGTCATTTCGGCTGGTGGCTATCTCGTGGTTGCGAAGAACGTGAGTCGTTTGCGCTCGCAGTACGCGAGCCTGAATCCTACCAACGCCGTGGGAAATTTCGACGGCAACTTGCGCAATAGCGGTGAACGACTAGCGCTGTCCCGGCCCGAGTTGGTTATCAATCCATCGAACAACACGACCAGCATCGCCTTTGTGCTCGTGGATGAAGTGGAGTTCGGCACGGGCGGTCGCTGGGGCCAGTGGTCGGACGGTGGCGGCAGCAGTCTGGAGTTGATTGATCCGCGCAGCGACAACCGGCTCGCGCCCAACTGGGCCGACAGCGATGAATCTGCCAAAGCGCCGTGGACGAACATCGAGTTCACCGGCGCGACGGACAATGGACTTGATACTGCGAGCGCTCTGTTCGTCACACTGCTCGAAGAAGGTGAATGCCTGATCGACAACGTCGAGGCATTCGTTGCGCCATCGGGCGCGAACCAGGTGCCCAACTCAACATTTGAAACCGGCACGAACAGTTGGCTGTTTCGCGGTAATCATCAGCGCTCTTCACTCAACACCAACGACGGGTTTGGTGGAAGCGCCCGCTCGCTCCATCTGCGAGCCACCTCGCGCGGTGACATTGGCGCGAACAAAATGTTCATCAATCTCAGCAGCGCGTTGAGCGGGAACGTGACGTTGCGGGCGAAGGCGCGGTGGCTGCGCGGCTGGCCGGAAGTGCTGTTGCGCTTGCGCGGTGGTTTTCTTGAAGCAACGGACAGGATGATTATCCCGGCGAATCTCGGCACGCCCGGCGCGCCCAACAGCCGGCTGGTCCCGAATGCCGGCCCTGCGATCACTGAAGTGAAACACACACCGGCTGTGCCTGCGGCAAACGACGACGTCGTCGTTACGGCGCGCGTTTCCGATCCAGACGGAATCGGTACCATCGCGGTAAAGTATCGCATTGATCCTTCGGCGAGCCTCGCAACGAATGTGATGAACGATGCCGGAATCAACGGCGATGCTTCGGCGGGCGACGGGATTTTCAGCGCGACGATTGCGGGACAGGCCGCGGACACGTTAATCGCGTTCTCAATAGAGGCCACTGACAACGCCGGCCTTCCAATCACCACACGTTTCCCGGCATTGCGCGCTGACAATGGTGTGTTGCCCGAGTGCCACATTCATTTTGGCAGCGCGACGCCGGCGAGCAGCTTTGGAACTTACCGATTTTGGATCACGCGGGCGTCGATCACGAATTGGTCCACGCGCGAAGTGCTGAGCAACGAGCGCATTCCCGGCACGTTTGTTTATGGGAACCATCGCGTGATCTACGGCGCGGGCGCGCGTTACTCCGGCAGCGCGGCGCACCAGGACCAGGCCGCGCCGGATTATTCACCCGTCGGCACGCCGAACAACTACGCGCTCGACATGCCGAAGGACGATCTGCTGCTGGGCACCGACAACTTCAACAAAATTCACGGTGCGGGAAACAATCATCACGACGACAACACGCTCGTGCGCGAAACGACCGCCTACTGGATGGCGCGGCGGCTGGGTCTGCCGGAGAACTACAAACGTTATGTGCAGATGTTCATCAACGGCGCGCGCCGTGGCCCGCTCATGGAGGACACGCAGGTTCCAAACAACGATGTCATCGAAGCTGTGTTCCCCGATGACTCGGAAGGCGATCTCTTCAAGATCTCCGTCTGGTACGAGTTCGGTCCCACTCCTGCGGTGGTGTTGCCGACGTCTGCCAGCGCGGAAGCTTCGTTACGCAACTTCACGACGACGGGCGGCGTGAAGAAACGCGCGCGTTATCGCCAAGTGTGGCAGGGCAGGGCGATTCACGGCACGGCCAACGATTACACGAACATTTTCACGCTCGTGGATGTGGCCAACATTCCGGCCGGCCCGCTCTTCGTGCAGAACCTGAGCGCGCTCGTGGACATGGAGAATTGGATGCGCACGTTCGCGCTCGAACATGCCATCGGCAACTGGGACAGCTTTGGCTATCGCAACCAGCAAAACATGTTCGCTTACAAGCCGGAGCGCGGACCGTGGTCGTTGCTCATCTGGGACATCAACATCATTTTCGGCGGCGGCACGCGCGGCACGCCCGTCGCCGTCACGGACGATTTATTCGAGCGCGACGCGGCGACCGATCCGCCGATGGATGTCATCTACAACACGCCCGCCTTCCGGCGCATTTACTGGCAGGCGTTGCGCGACATCGTCAACGGCCCGCTCAACAACGTGAATGCGGACCCGGTGCTGGACGCGAAATCCGCCGCGTTCAGTCAAAGCGGTGTTTTCGTCACGCCACCGGACTACATCAAGACGTGGATCAGTTTGCGCCGCGCCTACATTCTTTCGCAGCTTGCGGCGAATGATGCGGCGGCTTTCTCAGTAAGCGGTCCGCCAAGTTTTTCGACAGGCACGAACTTCATCGCCATCAGCGGGACGGCGCAGTTCGACGTAAAGACTATCGAGGTCAATGGCATTGCCCGGCCGATTACCTGGACGAGCGTGACGAATTGGACGCTGAGGCTTCCGTTGGACGCGACGAACAATCTTCTTACAATTCTTGGATACGATGCACAGGGAAATCTGATTGCGGGCGCGAGCAACCAGGTCAACGTCACTTACACGGGGTCCGTGCCGCAGCCGCAGGACTTCATTGTCATCAACGAGATCATGCACGATCCGCTCATGCCGGACGCGGAATACGTGGAACTGTTCAACACTTCGAGCAACGTCGCATTCGACCTTTCGGGCTGGCGCTTCAACGGCCTCGACTTCACGTTCCCGGAGGGCAGTGTGATTACCAATCGCCAGTTTCTGCTGCTCGCTGCCAACCGGGCTGCGTTCGCCGCTGCCTACGGCGCGAACATTCCAGTGGCCGGTGAATACACCGGGCGATTGCAGGGAAACGGCGAGACGTTGACGCTGCTCAAACCCGGCGCGAGCAACGCCTTGGATTTGGTCGTAGATCGAGTGCGCTACGAAACTTCCGCGCCGTGGTCCACGAATGCCAATGGCACCGGTTCATCCTTGCAACTCATCGATCCGAGCCAGGAGAACGCGCGCGTGGGGAATTGGTTCACCAGTTTCGTGCCCGCTGTTTATACGCCGGACGTGTCCACTCCCGCGCGCACGAATGACGGCTGGCGATTCGTGAGCGTCACCGGCAGCGCCGCCAATGGCGTCGGCGGCGGACAGATGCGGCTGGTTATCTTCCTTGGCACGGAACTCGGCAGCGCGATCATCGACGACGTTTCAGTCGTGCCTGGCACCAACGCCGCAGTCGGTGCCAATTACGTGCGCAACGGCGATTTCGAGACCGGCCCGCTGCTGGAGAATCCCGCGCTGACCAACTCATGGAACGTTGGCACCAATTACACGAACACTGCCATCATCAGTTCACTCACGCACGGCGGCAGTGGCGCGCTCAAGCTGGTGGCTTCGTCCTTCGGCAACGCGTTCCCGCGCCTCATTGCGCAGAACCTTTCACCGGCGCCGCCCGCGAACTCCACGAACACTCTGAGCTTCTGGTACTGGGCCACCAACTCCTCCACGAACCTGAGCATCCGTCTCGTGAACAGCGCGGCTTTGAGCGTGGCCACGAACATCAACGTCTTTTTCGTGCCGTCGAATTACGCGCCGGGAACACTGATCAGTCCCGCGACCAATTCGCTTTCGCCCGGCACGGTGAACCAGAGCCTCACCAATTTGCCGCCGTTCCCACCGCTTTGGATCAATGAGGTGGAGGCCGGGAACGTGAGCGGCATTCTCGACAATAATGGCGAACGCGAGCCGTGGATTGAAGTCTTCAACACGAGCACGAACACCGTTTCGCTCGATGGGCTGTATCTCGCTTCCAATTACACGAACCTGACCGACTGGGCATTTCCCGCCGGCTCCAGTATTGGCCCCACGCAATTTCTCGTTGTGTTTTGCGATGGCCAGACTGTGCAGAGCGCAGTCGGAGAACAACATACCGGTTTTCGGTTGCCGCCCGGTAGCGGAGCGATTGCGCTCTCGCGAATCCACAACAACCAACCGCAGGTGCTCGACTACGTGAATTACTTCAACGTGCCGAGCGACCGGAGCTACGGCTCGTTCCCGGACGGCCAGCCGTTCGATCGGCAGGAGTTCTTCTACGTCACGCCGCGCGGCACAAACGATGGGCGCTCGGCGCCGCTGGTCGTTTGGATCAATGAATGGATGGCGGAGAACACCGGCGTGAGCGGCATTGCCGATCCAGCCGATGGCAATTACGAAGACTGGTTCGAACTCTACAATCCCGGCCCTAACGCGGTGGACCTCGGCGGCCATTTCCTGACCGACAACCTCACGAACAAGTTTCAGTTCGAAGTACCGAACAACGGCCACTACCTCATCCCGCCAGATGGGTATTTACTCGTATGGGCCGACAGCGAGACCGGACAGAACTCCACGAATCGCGCCGACCTGCACGTCAGTTTCAACCTTCGCGCCGCGGGCGAAGCCATCGGCCTCTTCGCGCCCGATGGGACACAGATTGATGCCGTCACGTTTGGCCAGCAAACCAACAGCGTGAGTGAAGGCCGCAGCCCGGATGGCAGCACCAACATCGTCACGCTCGCCGTTCCCAGTCCACGCGCCGACAACAGCGGCATTTCACCAGCCCGGCCCGTTGCGGCCATTGAAGTGGCGGGCGCGAATGTGATTCTCACCTTCACCACTCAGCCGGGCGCGCGTTATCGCGTTCAATACAAAAATGACCTTGCCGCCCCGACATGGACGGACCTCCCCGGCGACATCACAGCGACCGCTGCCATCTCCACAAAGAGCGATACCAATAGTGGCGCGCAGCGGTTCTATCGCATCCTGGTCGCGCCGTAGTTACGAAACCGAACGCACCGTCGGCACGGAAGCATTGCCTTGCGCCGTTTCCCTGTCTTATCGTCGCGCGCGAATAACCATGAAGACGGTCACCGATTCGTGAAACGAAAAACCCCCGCGGCGCTGCAGCCGCGCGAACAGCAGGTGTTCGAATATTTCCGCGCCAACGCCGGACGTATCATCTCTCGCGATGAACTCAGCTTGAACGTGTGGGGATTTGTCATGGATGGGCGCTCGCGCACGATCGATCAGACGATCGCCACGTTGCGGAAGAAACTGCCCCGCGGCCACGAGATCATCACCCGCCATCGTGCCGGTTATGAATACCTCGAACGTGAGAGCGCGACCCAGACCTGAATGGAGGTTTATTTCTGGCCGCCGCCCGCATCGCGCGGGGCGTCATCCGCCGCGGGTTCCTTGGCTTCTTTGCCCTTCACAATCGTGAAGTAATCGCGCACCACGGCTTGCTCATCAATGAACGTCGCGTCCATCCGATGCCCATCGAAGTCGAGAACGAGGGAGCCAAGGACGTTGAGCGAGAGGGCCTTGACGGGATGCTGCAATCCGCCACCGCTCTTCTGACCGGACGATCCGGCAACGACATAAACGGCGCCTTCGTGCGGAGCGGGACCGCGCGAGGGCTTCACGTAAATGCCCGTGCCGTCTTCGCGGCCATCTTTCATGCTCTTGAAATGTTCCTTCTCATTCAGGGTCCGCGAAGGGCCATAGAATCCATCCGCCAGAAATGATCGTTCATAGGCATGGCTGTGGCCGGTCAGCATCAAGTCCAATCCATTCTCTTCAAGCACCGGCAGGACGCGTTCCCGCATCATTCTCATGCGCGCGTCGCTGTCCCGGTCGTTGTCTGAATCGTGGCTGCCTTTCGTATAGGGCGGATGATGGCAGTAGGCGACGAGCCAGTCCTGTTTGTTGGCTTTGAGGTCAGCTTCGAGCCATTGGAGCATCGAACCGCTCTTGCCCCAACTGCTGTCGCTCGAATCGATGCAAACGACGTGAATGTTCCCGTAGTCGAATGAGTAGTACGCTTCCGTGCCCGACATGACGCCACCCGCCTGGGCCTGGGAGGGCAACGTGAAAATGTCGTAGTAAATACCATGCGCAATCGGTGAATTGGCGCTGCCCGCGTCGTGATTGCCGAGGGCCGGCCACAAAACCGACTTGCGCAACATCGTGTCGTAAACCTGAAAGATGGCGCCCTGGTATTCGGAGTCCTTGCCGGAGTTGTAAGCAATGTCGCCGAGTATCAGCCAGAAGTCCGTGTGCCGAATGCCGTTCCATTTGTAATAGGCATCGCGCACGTCTCGTTGCGCTTTCTTGCGTGTGCCGGGATCGCCCAACACCCAGATGCGCGTGGGGTGCGGCTTACCGATGGGCGGATGAGTGACGAAGAACGTGTTCGAGTCGCCGCCGGTGTGAATCAGGTTGGTCGTGCCGACGAGAAAATTCCGGCCGGCTTTGCGGCCTTTCGCGTTTTGGCTGTTGTCCAGCCATGTGACGTGATTCGAAGTGGTGATCACGATGGCATTGTTGCTCGCGGTGAGAAGGACCGCGTTGTTCGGCGTGTTCACGACCAGGACGCTGTTCGTGGTGGTTGCGGTAAAACTCTTTTCGAGATCGCTGACGATGAATTTGTTGCGCTTGAGGTGGAAAGTAAAAGTGTCTTTGTTTGCCACGGCGATTTGCTCACGGGTCCGCGGTTTGTTCACGTAAATCCTGCTGTTCGTGCTGCGGATGAAAGCAACGTCGTTCGTGAGATGGACGAGGAGCGGTGTATCGTCCGGCCCGAATTCGTAATAGTACTTCTTTCCGGCGGACAAATTGGTGATGAGCACGGCGTGTTCTGTGAGCGTCCCGCTGGAGCGCGCGCTTCTGTTCAACCGATTGAGATTGGTTCCGTACGACACCGTGCTGCCGGCGGGGATGTCGGTGCGCCAGCGGACTACGATGCTGCTCGTGGTGCCCAGTTGAAGATAGGGACCACGGACAATCGCGGGCAACGGTTGCGCCGATGGAGAGACAGCGAACCTGCCTTTCTGCACCGTGGCCCACCAGGCGGGCATATTGGTGCCCAGCGCCTCGTCGGAACGATTCTCCAGCCATGTCGGATACGTTTCGGTTTCCAAATCGGGAAAAACTTCGCTCAACCAATTTGTGAACGGCACGGGGTTGAGCCCGAGTGGATGATCGTGAAACCACTCCGGATAAACCTTGGTCGTAATCTCTGGATACGAGCGCGTGAGCCAGGAACGAAACGGGCCTCTCAACCACGCTCTGACATCGTTGGTGTCAACGCCGGTGCTCTGTTGCCCAGAGACCGCACCGGCGGCGAACAAGAGTATGAAGAAGCTGATAATTCTCATGGTTGACGTTTGGGCGGCTTGCACGAGTCCATTCATGCACCCTAACGAGACGGTTGTAAGCAGAAAAAGATTGCGGACTCGTTGCATCTTTGATCCTGCATTCTTTGGCAAGAATACGTCCTTCAGACGGCTTGTAACCAGAGTGACGACAAGGCAGTCTTTGCATCCAACACCCACATCAAATGAAAAACAAAGTGCAACATCTGTTGGTCCTGGCTGCAGCCGCAGTCACGGTTGGTTTCTTCGCAAACAGCGCATCCGCTCAAGGGAACTTCGATCCTGCCGAGATTCGGGCGCGGCAACTGGAAGGCTATCGGGAGTCGATCGGCGTTAAAGCTGAAGACGACTGGAAAAAGCTTGAGCCGCTGGTCGGCAAGGTCATGGACGCCCAAACCGCCGCGCGAATGGGTTCCCGCTTCGGATTTGGAGGTCGCGGTAATCGCGGGGGCGGTGGTGGCGGTGGTGGCGGTGGCGGAGGAGGGGAAGGCAGGGACCGTAACCGACAGACCAATCCCGAACGCGAAGCTCTTCAGAAAGCAATCGAAGACAAAGCACCTGCTGACGAGATCAAGGCCAAGCTCGCCAAGTACCGCGACGCGCGGAAGGAAAAGGAAGCCGCCGTGGAAAAGGCCCAGGAAGAATTGCGCAAAGCACTTAACCCGACACAGGAAGCCGGGGCCGTGCTCGCCGGTCTTCTGAAATAGTCCCTTTCAGATTTGTTTACGCGTTCAAGCATCCCCGCAAAAGAGCGGGGATGCTTTTTTCTACTCCGCGAGGGCCATGAGCTGGCGAGGCGTCAGCAGCCATTCCAATTCCGCGCAGCGGCCAAACCGAATGCGGTCGATGACGAGCTTGCAAAGGCCGCCCTTCTTAAAAATCAGGCCCGCGGCAGGCCGGCCAAAGACCAGCTTTGCCGCGAGCGTGCTTAAATAAGGTTCGTGGCCAACGAGCATGATGCTTTCAGCGCGTTCGGCGAGTTTGGCGATTTCCTGAATAAGCGCGGGCCGGTTGCCTGACGGCGTTAAGAGGTCTGTCAACCGCAAGTGTCGGCGCATGTTGAACCGGGCCGCCACGATGCCGGCGGTTTCCTGCGCGCGCCGGTATGGGCTGCTGAGAATCACTTCGAACGAAAGCTGTAACGCCTGCATTCCTTTGGCAATGCGCCGCATTTTTTTCTGGCCCTCGGGCGTGAGCGGACGTTCGCTGTCTTCGCCGTCAAAATGTTCGGCGTCAACGGCGATGGCGTGGCGCAACAGATACAAGTCCATTCCTCATTCCCCGACTGCGCGCGAAAGCGTCTTGGCCGCTCGCATCACAGGGCGTCGCCGGGACTCGCACCGTCGCTTAGCAGCTTGGGCGCATTCGCAGGCGGCGGCACAGCGGCACGGGAGTTCAGCACGCGCGTTGGTCCGGCCACGGAAGACGGCGACGAAACTGTTCTGGAGGAAAACGCTCTGGCCTTCACCACGACTGGCCGTGATGGTTTTGCGAGGGCTTTGGCCTTCGCAGATTTCGCGGCGCGGCGGGCTGCCGCCATCTTCCTTGCTATCTTGCGCCACTTGCGGTCCGCCTCCATGGCTTCCTCGCGCAACTGAATGATGGACTTGCGCATCGCCTTGGACTTTTTGCGGGCGAGCTTGAGGGAGCGTTTGGCTTTCTTGTAAGCCGCTTTGGCCGCGCGCACCGCCATTTTGGTTTCGCGGCCCTGGCGTTCGGCGCCCGTCAATTTTGTTTTGGCACTGGACGCTTCGAGCCGTGCTGCTTTCGCTGAGATTTGGTCATCGGTTTTCATCTGGTCCTTGCTGGCTTGGGGAATGAAACCGGCATGGCTTCACGCCCAGCGCATCGACTTTTGTAGCAGTGAATTCGGCTTCGGCAATGATTGATTGTGACAGTTTTGTGCCGAGACCTTGCAGTTCACGGCCACGCCAGGACGTGAAACGGGCGGAGCGTCGGATGAACGCCGCTGGTCTGCGACCGATCACGCCCTTTTCCATTTCCGCGACGATCAGTTCAATGCCGCGCGGACAAAGATTCCCGGAAAAAAAGAAGACGCCGGACGGGAAGAAACCGTCCGGCGTGTCGCCTGTCCCCCATCAAGTCCATCCCTGAGCGCCCTTGGACCTGATTACCCCTCGTCATTGTCTCCTCGCCCCCTTGCAGTCTTTCGACCGTCCTTCGTTCGATCAATGACGATGAAAAGTTAATTGGGCAGCGGTCCGATGACCATCAGGCAAGTTCCTGAAACTGACGTGGGAGAAAGGCCGCGGGGCGCTTGGTGAAGTATCATGAAGCCCGCGTCCGCCACGCCCGAGTTCCCCGTCATCTTGCACAGCAGAGCGTTCGCGCATTCTGTGTCTGTGGCACTGTCAAAACCGTCTTTTCGCCAATTACATTGGCTGTGACACTGCAATGTGACGTGACAAAGGAGCGGGCCGCGTTCCACACTGGCTCCGTGAACTCTCCAATACAGGTTGTGCGCCCGGAGTTTCTTTACTGGCATGGCCGATAACAACACACGCAATTACGTAGTGGGCGTCGATCTTGGCGGCACGAAAATCCTCGCCGGGGTCTTCGATTCCAAGCTGCAGCCAGTGGGCACCACGAAGTTCAGCACGAAAGCGCAGCGTGGCCCTGAAGCTGTGCTGGAACGGGTCGCCCGTTGCGTGCTGGACGCCATCGACGAATGCGATCTGGAGACGAAACAAATTCGTGCCGTTGGCGTTGGCGCCCCGGGCGCAGTCGATCCCGAGCATGGCGAAGTGATTTTTGCTCCCAACCTTGGATGGAAAGACATCGCCGTGGTCAAGGACCTGGAGAAGCGGCTCGAAGTTCCCGTGTTTCTGGAGAACGACTGCCATATCTGCATGCTGGGCGTGTACGAACAAGAGTTGAAATCCAAGCCTAAGAATGTGGTCGGTGTGTTCATCGGCACGGGTATCGGCGGGGGGATGATTATCAATGGCGAGCCATTTAGCGGCGCCAATCACACCGCCGGCGAAGTCGGCCACATGGTCATCGACGTGAACGGGCCGAAGTGCAATTGCGGCAACAAAGGCTGCTTCGAAGTGCTGGCCGGCCGGCTTGCCATCTTTCGGGCGATTCAGTCCGCGATCAAAAACGGTGAGAAGAGCCTGCTCACCGAAATGCTGGGCGAGGATTTGAAAGACCTGCGCAGCGGCGACATCCGCAAAGCCATCAGGCGCGGCGACAAAGTCGTGGAAAAGATTGTCGAAGAAGCGGCGGAATACACGGGCATCGCCGTGGCCAATCTCGTGAACATTCTAAATCCCGAGATCGTGGTGCTCGGCGGCGGGGTCATCGAGGCGTTGGGCGATGAAATGATGCCGACGATCACCAAGAGCGCCAAAAGCCACGTCATGCCCGGCCTGTTCAAGAACGTGGAAATCTTCGCCTCGAAACTCGGCGACAACGCCGGAATCACGGGCGCCGCCGTCCTCGCGCGAGACAAGACGCGGTAAACTACTTCCACGGATTCGGCGCCAGCTCGACGATCGGAAATCTCCGCACGCGCGTCGTTTTCTTTCGCTGCGTTTTCGACGATGCATCGGCGAGCGCGATGAACTCCATCTGGCTGCGGAACGGCTTCTCACCTTTGGCCGGCTGCGTACGCTTATAGGACCCGTCCGAATGCAGCAGCCAGGCCTTTGTATTGTCGGCGAGCATGGTCGGAAGAATTTCGTTGTAGATGCGTTTGCGCAAGGATGGCTCTTCGACGGGAAAAGCAATCTCGAGCCGGCGCATGAAATTCCGGCGCATCCAGTCCGCACTCATGATGAAAATCTGCGGCTGGCCGCCGTTTTCGAAACAGGCGATGCGACTGTGTTCGAGGAAGCGATCCACGATACTGCGCACGGTGATGTTCGTGCTCAATCCTTTGACGCCGGGCCGGAGACAGCAGATGCCGCGGACAATCAAATCGATTTTCACTCCAGCCTGCGAAGCGCGGTACAACGCCTCGATGGTCTGTGGCTCAACCAGTGAATTGAGTTTCAGGATAATGCGGGCCGGCAGCTTCTTTTTCGCATTTTCCGTTTCGTGATTGATGAGCGCAACCATCCGTTCCTGCAACTCGAACGGCGCGACGAAAAACTTGCGCATCTCGTGGAACTGGCAGATGCCGGTGAGCAGGTTGAACAGATTGGTCGCGTCCTCGCCAAACTCGCGGCGGCAGGTGAAGAACCCCAGGTCCGTGTAGAGCCTCGCGGTGGTGGGATTGTAATTGCCCGTGCTCAAGTGCACGTAGCGCCGGATGCCGTCGGTCTCGTTGCGCACCACGAGCGAAATTTTTCCGTGAATTTTGTAGCCGACCAGCCCGTAAACCACGTGGACTCCTGCTTCTTCGAGCTGGCGCGACCATTGGATATTGCTCGCCTCGTCAAAGCGTGCGCGCAATTCCACCACCGCCGTGACCTGCTTGCCATTCTTCACCGCGTTCATTAACGCGCCAATGATGCGCGGGTCGCCCCCGGTGCGGTAAAGCGTCTGTTTGATCGCAAGCACTTTCGGGTCTTCCGAGGCCTGTTCGAGGAACTCAACCACGCTGTTGAAGCTTTCGTAGGGGTGGTGCAGCAGAATGTCGCGTTCGGCGATGGCCGCAAACATGTCGCGCTGCCCGCGCAACGCCACCGCCACCGGTGGAATGAAGGGCGGATCGCGCAACTCGGGCGAATGATCGCCATGATAGATCGCCATCAATCGTGTGGGGTTGAGCGGGCCGTCGATCAAATACAAATCATCCTCTTCCAGCCGCAACGTGCCGAGCAGCGCCTTGCGGATTTCCGGCGGGCAGTTGTGTTCCACTTCGAGCCGCACCGCGTCGCCTTTGCGCCGGTTGTGCAATTCGTCCTCCACAGCCTTGAGCAGGTTCTCGATGTCCTCCTCGTCGATATACAGCTCGCTATTGCGCGTCACGCGGAAATGGCAATAGCCGAGAATGCGCGTGCCCGGAAACAGATCGGCCAGGAAATGCCCGATGAGCTGCCCCATGAACATGAAATCGGCGCGGTCATTCGGACGCGGCAGCCGGACCAGGCGCGGGAGGACTCGCGGCACCTGCACGACGGCGAGGTGCTGCAACATCTGCCCGGCCTGCGGCATTTCAAGCTGAACGATCATGTTCAGAGATTTGTTCAGCAGTTGCGGAAACGGGTGCGCCGGATCAATGGCCAGCGGCGTAAGCACGGGCCGCACCTGCGCGAGATAATAGTCTTTGAGCCAGCCCAGATCGGATTCTGAGAGTGCTTCGACGTTAAGGAATTGAATGCGGTGCTTCGCCAGTTCCGGCACAAGCTGCTCGCGCCAGCAGACGTATTGCTCGTCCACCAGTTCGTGAACGCGTTTTTGAATCGCCTGAAATCTCTCCGTGGCCGTGAGGCCATCCACGCTTCGGTTCACGACATCGCTTTCAATCTGTTGCTTGATGCCGGCGACGCGCACTTCGAAAAATTCGTCCAGGTTCGAGCTGAAGATGGAAAAAAACTTCACGCGTTCGAGCAGAGGCACCTGGGGGTCCTGGGCTTCGGCGAGGACGCGGCGGTTGAATTCGAGCCAGCTCAACTCGCGGTTCAGAAACTGTGCTGGTTCGCCCGAAGACATAGCGGTTATTCTGTAACAGATCGTGCAACAACTAAAAGCGATTCGGGTTACGAAACGGTGACATCATCGCATTCCGCGGAAGATTCGCGGGCATGACCCCAGCGAACCTGCTCATCACCCAGCTCGTCCTTGCCCGTATGGCGAATGTCGCGGTCTTTATCGAGATACACAACTTTCTTCGCCAAGGTTCGTTGTGTGATCGGCCAATGCGTTCATGGGCCTGAAGAGGGAACTGGCGGAGAGAGTGGGATTTGAACCCACGGTGGGGTATTAGCCCACGCACGCTTTCCAGGCGTGTGCCTTAAACCACTCAGCCATCTCTCCG
>JGI10216J12902_100900190_pt1 | contig 25949 bp, 10 predicted proteins | sample KanNatreferecore_FD_12902 | JGI IMG/M metagenome (IMG submission 12902)
CGCGTGCCGCTCTTTTTCTATCTGCTGCACCTGCCACTCATTCACGGCCTCGCAATGGTGGTGGCCTATGTGCGCTACGGCCGGGCTGACTGGATGTTCGGCAGCCCCTTCGGTGCGACGGACAAAATCGTGATTCCGCCTGACAACGGCTTCAGTCTTCCCATTGTGTATCTCGTCTGGATTCTTGTCGCGGCAGCGCTCTATCCGGCCTGCAAGTGGTTTGCCGAACTGAAACGTCGCCGGCGCGATGCCTGGCTCAGTTACGTTTGATTGCAGGAGTATCGCGCCACGATGTCCCCGCCTATGAAACGCTCTTGTCATTCCGCCGAATCGTTGGTTGCATCAAGGCCAGCAGAAACGCCGGAAACTCGACACAATCAAACGAACGGGGACGATTATGCCTCTTCCAACCAAGAACCAGTGGAACACTCTCAAAAGCAACGCAGGCATCGCCAAAGCTCCCTGGTGGAAGCCCGCAGACGCGGCCGTAGGTCCGGCTTTGGGGAAACTTGAAAGCGCGAAGGCCGAGTGGAAATCGAACAAGAATCTGGATAACGCCCGCTCCTACATGGGTGCGTTGGCCAAGGTGCATGAAGCTTTTCAAAAGTTCCTGGCCAAAAAGGACCTGACGGCGGCCGGTCCATTGAAAAACCAAATCCAGGGGTGGATTCAAGAAGTGCAGAATAAACACGACCAATTGCGTGGCAAGCTTCCCGCCCTCAAAGACGAAAACGCCAAAGAGCTTGCCGACATCCTGGAAGCGTCGTTTTAGGCAGCAGAGACCTGAATGCCCCGCGCACGGCTGGTTGTGGGTGGGCACTTAAGGAGCCATGAGTTCGCCGCGATGTTTGATTCTTGCTCTCGTGACGCCAGTGCTCGCGGCCACGGCTGCTGAAGGGAGTGGCGCGTCCCCGCTCGTCCGCGCGCACGCTCACAACGATTATCTTCACGCGCGCCCACTGGCGGATGCGCTCAGCCACGGGTTTTGGAGCGTCGAAGCCGACATCTGGCTGACGAACGGCGCGCTGCTCGTGGCGCACGACTTCGACAAAGTTTCCCCGGAAAAGACTCTGCAAAAGCTTTATCTCGATCCACTGCGCGCGTTCGTGAAGACGAACCCGGTCGTGCGTGGCGTGCCGCCACTGACGCTGCTCATCGATGTGAAGTCGGAAGCGGAGACGACCTACGCGGCGTTACGTGAGGTGCTGAAGAGTTATGCGGACATTCTCACCCGCTTCGAATCAAATCGAATTCAAACGAATGCGGTGATGGCGATCATTTCCGGCAATCGCGCGGAAGCAACGATGCGCGACGAGGCAGTGCGCCTGGCGGCGTTGGACGGACGCTTGCCTGATTTGGATGCGAACCCGGCCGTCGCACTCGTACCGCTCATCAGCGACAACTGGACGAAGCAGTTTCAATGGCGCGGCGTGGGACAACTACCGGAACAAGAGCGCGCGAAACTGCGCGATATGGTACGGCGAACGCACGCGCAAGGGCGGCGGTTGCGTCTGTGGGCGACGCCCGACAATGTGGCCGGTTGGAAGGAGCTCTCTGACGCCGGTGTCGATTTGCTGAACACGGACCGTTTGAGAGAGATGGAGACTTTCCTGCGCGCCGGTAATCCTTAAACCGCCTTCCTTATCGTAGCAGCCGACGTCAGTCGGCTCTAGTTGACTTTCTCACGAGCGGTAAGCCTTCTTCGATCAGAGCCGGCTCACGCCGGCTGCTACGAGCGTGGTGCCGGTGTGCGCCACTCGCACATTGGCCCGACGCGCTGCTTTCCTAAAACTCACGCTGTTCTCCGAGGAGCATGCAGTCATGAGCCAATGGATCGCCCGCTACCGATTGTTCAGCAGCGCCACGAAGGTGTGCCTGGCGGCTGGCATTGGCCTCCTCCTCGCTTTTCTTGCCCTTCGCGCCGCCGAAAAAATTCGCGAGCACCATGGGAAAGCGGTGATTGATTCCGACGGCGACGGCGCAAGTGACAACGACGAACTTCTGGCCGGGACGAATCCAAACGATTCGAACAGCGTGTTCCGGGTTGTCGGTCCCCCGGTTCGCCTCTCCAACAACGTGTGGCGCGTCACGTGGTCCAGCGTTCCGGGAAAAACGTATCGCATTCAGCGCGCAGTTGCGGACCAACTCGATGCAACGAACTGGGTTCAACTCGGGGAAGTCACGGCCAGCGGCACTGTGGCTTCATTCGACGACACGAATTCCCTCGCACGCTTCTACCGCATTCGACTCGATCCATCTCCTGTCATCCCTCCCGCAACCGAAGACTTGATCAGCAGTCCCGGTTACTTCGTGCCGCTGGATGCGCAAGGCAACCCGATCAACGGCGCGCTCGTGCCAAGAAATCCGGACGGCTCGCTCCCCGCATTTGAGTTTCGCCCATCCGGACCGAGCAGCTTGGGAGCCGGACAGGGATTCTTCATCCGTTTCGCGAATGGAGCGCGAATGATCACGAACGGCGGCAAAGAGATGATTGAATTCACGACCGCGTTCGTGGGATTCGGTCCGCGCTCCGCATTCCAACTCACGCATGCACTCGGTGTCACCAATGGATTACCGCGCAGCCTGCCCATTGGGGAGCTGGATATAGCGACGCTGCTCACTGCCTTTGGGGTGCCAGTCACGAATGGTTTGGAAGTGACGATTTTCGGAAAATTCCCGGCGCGAATCATGAATGGCGTGTTCACGGCAGAGGGTTTGCGCGGCGGACGTGTTGTGTTGGTGGACGCCGGCACTTTGCCGTTGCCCATGGGCACGAATTCTTATTCAGGCTTCACCCTCGAGTTGGAACCGAATGGCGGCATTCGCATTCCGTTCTCAGGTCAATTCGGTTTGGGCGACGCGGGAAAAGGCGCGCAATTGACGGTGCCGCCGGCGCGCCCGCTCTGGCTCGAACTGCGCGCGGACGGCGGCATCGGCCTCGGCGGACGCGCGGAACTGAAGTTCACGCCAGGGCCGGAATTCTCCGTGGACTTTCTCTTCGACGATCCAAAATACGAACTTTCGATGGCGGCCAAGGGATTGCACTTTCCTCTGGCGAATTCGCTCAACGATCTCTTTCCGCCGACCCCGGCTGTACCCGACACGACTGATGCCGCGGCCCTCGCGCTCACTACCGCACAACTGCGCTGCTATCGCAATGCGCTGGCGCAACTAAGTGCTGTGGCGATGGCGGACACACCGTTCGAGACAAATGAGACCGTCACTTCGCCGCTGCGGGAAACGGCGGGACCGTCCAGTATTCTGGACTCGTGGAGCTACGCGGGCCTGTGCGGCACGGGCCTGGATGCGAATTGTTTCTCGAATGCGCTCGCGCACGCCGGACAGGCCGCTTCCGCGATGCGAAACCTCAAAACAGTTTTGGATCTCCGCCTGGTCTTGCTGCGTTTGAAGGTTGGTTTCGCACGCGGCGGCTTCGTACCAAATCCCACCGTGGAAGCAATGCTCGATGCAGCGCTCGTCGAAGCGACGGCAGCCGTTACCGAACGCGCGAAGGCGCCAGGGATGGTTCGATCGATTGCAAACTTCTTCAACGTGACGCGCTGTCTCGTTGAACAGGAAGCGCTCGGCCAGCAGCTCAATCTCCCGTTGGATGTCGCGCTCAGAAGCGCGCTGCAAGGTTTGTTTCAACGATTCACCACTGACTTCACGGACCGCCTCGCCGTGGCGCCGAGTGTTTTTACACCGCCCGCCGGTTCAGCCATCGCCGCGATGGCGCGCGCGGAAGCATCGCTGACGCTGACGCAAATCGTGCAGGTGATTACTGTCGCCCAGCAACTCGCCCTGGACAGTGACATCAGCGCGCCGATGGGCGAGGCCATCGGCCAATTGTCCCACCGCCTTTGGGACCTCGTGTCGGCTGAACTCAACGCCGCGGAAGCGACCGGCGACGCCGCCGCATTTCTCCACGCCCTCGGCGATGTGCTCAGTGTGGTGGCCATCGTTCAGTCCGGCATCGTTCCCGCCGCCGCGCTGCCAGGCCTGCCCGATGCGAACACGATGAATTCGATTTCCACGCGGCTAAACGCAGTATTGCAGGCGGAACTACAACGCGAAGCCAATGCATCTGCGGCAGCGGGGCGGGAAAAGATCGTCGGAGGCACGCCCGCCGCCGTGCCCGTGGCGTATCAGGTCGCGCTGACCAGTCGCCCATACAATGGGGCCGGGATGCCGATGCCTGCTCCGACATTCTGCGGTGGCTCAATTCTAAACTCCCGATGGATTCTCACCGCCGCACATTGTCTTCAAGGCACGCCGGCGTCCTCCCTCGCTGTTCTCGTCGGCATCACCAACCTGGTTACGGGCCACACCATTCAGAATTATTTCGAAGTGGAAGCGGTGCTGATTCACCCCTTTTACGATCTCGGAGCAACAGTTCCAGGTTGGCCAACTCACGATTACGACGTGGCGTTGTTGCGCTTGAACGAGGACATCAATTTCAATCAGTTCAATTCCGGCGGAACCATCTCCGCCTTGCCCATCAGGATTCTTTCCGCGGCCGAGGGCGCGGCAGGACAACCGGCGGTCGGTGCGACAGCGAAAGCTTCGGGTTGGGGACAACTGAGCACGGGCGGAACGTTTCCGAATCAACTGCAAGTCGCCGACATCCGAATCTCCACCCGAGGAAGCTGGCCGGCCAGCGCGATCACGAGCCGAATGTTGACGGCCGGCCCCGGCTCGCCCGACACCTGCCAGGGCGATAGCGGCGGCCCGCTCGTCGTGAACACGAAACTCGTGGGCGTCGTGAGTTTCGGCGGCGACTGCGCGGACCCGAATTATCCCGGCGTGTATGCGCGAGTGTCGGCCTTCGAACCGTGGATCAGATACCACGCGGAAGGCGCCAGGATTCGAAACATCTTCAGGACCATCGAACGGCTCGCCAACATTCCGCCTGAAATGGCCATTGCGACGCCCGCCGTACGAGTGGTTCACGACAAAGGCGAAGCTGCGCTGGCAGCGGCCGTGCCGCGGTTGAGCGGCTACAGTTGGCCGGAGCTTCTCTACACGTTGGAACTCGGGGTTCAGCACTCGCGCTTGCGCGACAGGTTCGGCTATGACACGCCGCGCTGGTGGGAATCGAATCTTCTTGGTCGCGTCGTTACGGCCATGGTGGCCAAAACCGCTGCGGGAGATTTTTCCCAATCCGACTTGATTCAGGCGCTCGACATTCTGCTGTCGCAATCGGAGTTCGTTCATCGCACGTCCGGTGACCAGGCAATTCGAAAGCGATACATCCAATTTGCCTCTGCTCTCGCCGACGCGGGTCACGCCAACGTTCAGTTCATCATCAATGACTTCCGACAGAGAGTCGGACTGCAAACCGGCGGCGCGCTGGCGGCTTCCGCAAAATCGACGAGCGCCAGTTCATCATTGCCGGACATTCAATTGCCCGGCGACATCTACATCGATCGCGTCGCGGGAGCGTTGCAATACGATCGCTCAACGCGGTTTTTAGCTGGCTCGTTCAGCGGACAGATGCGACTGCCGAGATTCGATCTGTCGCTCACGGTCAACAATGCTTCGATCAACAGTCTCGGTGCGTTCGATCTCAATGCTTATGGCCAGGTCGGCATTGGTACTCCGGGGAACACGGTTGGCACCTTGTCGGTTCCGGGCCGACGTCCATTGCACATCTCATTCATGCCGCCGCAGGACTTGCGGCTCTCGGGCGGTGTTCAGGTTGCGTTGAAGAACGGGATGAGATTCGAGGGCCATGGCAGGCTTGAAGATCCAATTTACGAGTTCGGAATGTCGGCAGCCGGGCTTCGATTTGATCTCGCCACGAATGTGTTCGGCTACATCCCGGTGCCGGATACGAACGCGATTCAAAATCTCGGTCCCGATTTGCGCATCGTGCTGAATGATTATTTCGAGAGCATGAGCGCGGCAGCGGACCCGTTGTCGAGCCTCGCGAACCCGCCGCAGCTCGCGCCCATCGGCACGCCGCCGGATTTCAGCGAGAGCATCATCGAAATTCCGGGAACGGAACTGAACGGCGCGGCCAACGGAATTCTATTCGGCCTCGCCGCGCCCGCCGTCGTCGGCTGGCTCACATTCGAACAAACTGTGGCAGCCATCAAAGCCATCGTCCGCGATATGGAAAAGGAAATGGCGCGCCTGCGGAACGAACTGGAAACTGCGCGGCGTGATTTCGAGAACGCGACGGGCGAAGCCGCCGATGAAGCTCGCGACACGCTCATCAAGAAAATCCGCGAAGCCGAGAAAAAGTTGAACGACGCGGCCAAAGCAGCGGCGCGCATTCGTGAAGAACAGAACGCCGGGCGTCTCCCGAATGAACCCGGCGTCAATCCTGCCGACTCGGAAGAGACTCAGGATGCCAAGACCGAAGCGGACACGAGCATCGTTGAAGTGGCTGGATTTGATATTCCACCGCGACTGCGCATGGAGATCGAACTGGGTCTGGTCGAGGGCATTTTGGATCACGCGAAATCCGCCCAGGAACTCGGCGGCACCTCGGGCGACTTCGATACCGCCGCGCAGGGCTACATCGAGAACGCGCGCGATAAAGTTTTCGAGTCTTACGGAATGGATGGGCAAGGCAACATCGTTGATTCCGCGAAGTTCAATGCTTTGTCCGAAGACCAGCTCAAGGAAGCATTTGAACTGTCGGGGAAACTCGCGACTGCAGGGTTGCAGGTAAATCAGCCGGACGCCGTTCAAGTTCATCAGCGCGTTGCGCGCGCCACGCTGGGCCGCCGGCACAATCTGGTTGGCGACCGCTACAAACGCGTGCGCGATGCGAAGTATCCCGCGGAAGGAACCAATGACGTGGATGGTTTGCGGCAGGAAGCGTTGCTCCAGGTTCTCCACGACGCGGGAGACATTCACACTGCGATGCAGTTCACCGGCGTCGATGACATGAATCTCGTCAGCGGGTTTGACGGCTCGCCGGGCAACCGGAGCGCGGCGGCGGATTACGCGGCCATGCTCGGCGGTTTCACCGACGCGAACGGCAAGCTCGCCAATTATCTCGACTCGAGTTCTGGCCAATGGAACCGCGAGTACACGCTGGTCGTGCGCAAACGAATCGATGCGGAAAACCTGGCGAAGCTGAAAGCCAAAGAGCAGGCGAAGCGACTGAAGGAAGCGCAGATGCGTGCGAGCGTTCCGCCGAATCAGGTCCAGGCTTTGCAAAGCAGCATGAACGCGCTGGCCACGCGGCACATGGGCTTCATCGAACAAAAGGTGAGCGCGGGTTTCGACTTCGCGTTGAAGGACGCCGTTTCTTTCGGACGCGACTTGATTGGATTGGCGAAGATGATCGAAGGAATAGAACCGGCGCCAGTCCCAGACGCTGCGAAGGCGCGAGCAAAGGCGGTCAATAATCCGCAACTGAACGCGTTCTGCGTGCAGATTTTTCCGGCTTACACGTTGCGCGTTACCATGCTCGCCGATGCGCAGAAGGCATGGTGGGTTCTCGGGCGCGTGTCCGATGTCTGCCTCGAAGGGTTGGAGAACAAAGCCACCAACGATCTCTCACTGGTTGAGACCGCGACGTTCCGCGCGGCGCAAGATACGCTGAGTCTTGCCGGCGAAATTCTCACGGCGCTGCGCGAGGACGTGAAGCTGCGGAACAAGCCGGTCGATTTGCCGCTGCCGGGCGACGTGAATATCGAGCGCGTTTTCGGCGATGTGTTCTACAACCGCAGCAACGGTTACTTGCGCGGCACGTTCGGCGGACGAATTGAATTTCCCGATCTTCAGAATGCGTTCTTCGAAATCAGCCGCGCGACGCTCGATAACAATTTGAGTTTCTCCATTGCGGCGGCAACGGGCGGTCCCCTGCCCTTCGATGGCGCGCGCGTCACCGCCAGCGTGTCGGCCAGCGGCGGCGTCAATCTGCCGCTCGACTTCCGCGGCACCGGCACGCTGTCGCTAACGAACGGGCCTGACTTAAGCGTGACGGTCGCGTTCAACACCGGCACGCGCACGCTCTCATTCGACACGGCCGTGACTGATTTGGAAGACTGGCGGCTGACCGATAACCTCGTTTTGTTCGATGCAGGCTTCGGATTCAGCGTCAGCCCAAGCACACAAAGCGGCGAGCTGCGCGCGAACGGTGCGGCCGGATTTTTCGCGAAAGGAATGCTGCCGACGAACCAACCGCTCTCGCGCACGAACTTCCATCTTTTCGCTGAGAACGTTCGGGCTGCGGTTCAGTTCCAACCGGGCCAGGTCCGCTTCGCGTTCAGCAACGGCACACTGCATCTCCCGACATTCTTTTATCCGACGAACATGGCGGCGCTATGTCCGACCGTGCCGGGCCCGGCGACTGGACCGACCATTGCGCTGAATCCGGCAAACCCGGTTCAAGCCACAGTGCATCTCGCGTTACCGCCAGTGTTGCCGAGCGTGGATTTCTCAGGTCAACTCGACTTCAAGCATTTTGGATTGGCCGTTCCTGGAATCCCGGGTCTCGCCGCTGCGATCTGTTCGGCCCGTCTCGTTTTCAGCGATGACGCGCTGCCATTCCTCACCAACGTCAACGCGACGCTGCAGATTCCGCTGCCGCGTTCGACGAACAATCTGGATTTGGAGGATGGCGTGTTCACGCTCACAGGTTTTCCGAGCGGACGAATTGAATTGCGCCAGAACCTTCCGCTCATCGATCTCTCCGGTTTCAAAGTCATCGCGCTTGGCCAGGGACATCCCCAATGTCCGCAGGGCAGCGCGCTGACGGTGTTCCCATCCGCTGGCTTTCAGCAGGTGCCGGCATTTCAAATCGACGGCGCGCTGCGTGTGGAAGCCCCGGCATCGATGCTCACGGGCGTGAGCAATGACACTGCGTTCGGTGTCGCATGCGGCGGCATTTCGATCACGAACGGTGAGTTGCCGAAATTGCGCGTTGATGCGCTGCAATTCGGCGGGACGTTTCATCTCGGCGGGGCGAATGGCTTGTTGCTGAGCAACGCACTGATATCGCTGGAAGGCATTGAGCACATTCTCGATCCATCGCAGCAACATCCATTCATCGCGCGCCTCGGCGGCTCGATGGTCATACCGAACGGTCCGGCGTTCACGTTGAGCAACGCGATGTTCCGTTTCTTCGATGTGGAGCGGTTGCCGAAGTTCACCATCGATGGCATGGGCTTCGACGCGACGAGCTTCAGCCTGGTGACGAATCTTCCCGCGTCGGTGGATAAGGCATTCTTCACTTTCAAAAACCCGAACCTTGAACTGCCCGATTTGCTCTCGCCCGAAAACATCACGCTGCTGATGAGCGCCCGCGTGAGCATTCCGCCGGACGATCCGTTCGTGGCCGGGCGTGTTGACAATATTCGCATCACTGTCACGAACGGTTTGCCAAAGATCGAATCCATCGCCGGGCTGTATCTCGAGATTGGCAGCATGGCCATTCCGCCGCTCGAAGAGATCGGCGGCCAGCTTTACATCGGTGGATTGGCGCATCCCGTTACTGGGGAACCGACGCCGGAAAAGATGTATTTCGCCGGACGTGGCGCCGGCAGTTACAACGGCTACAAGCTGAAGTTGCTCGTGGCGTTCAATCTCCTCGGCCCCATCGGCATGTGCCTCGACGTGAACGTCGGCAACGTCGGCATCCCACTCGATGGCTATTACCTCGGCGGAATTTTGCTGACCGGCGCGAGTGGCGGCGTGTCGTTTCTCAACAACGGGCGCGATCCGTGTGCGTTCACCACGTTCATGAATCCAAACGGGGAACCGCTCTCGACATTCATCACGCTGCCAGAAGCGATGAGCTGGCGGAATTTGAAAACAACGGTAGAGCGACTGCAACGCGCTGCCGCTGCTTACGCGCCATTGCCGCCATTGCCGTCCGCTGCTCCCGCTGCCTCACCGGCAAAATCTCTGCCGGAAATGGCCAACGGGTTTACCTGCCCTGGTGGTTGTCCGCCGGCCACCGTGAATATTTTCTGCCAGCCGCATCCCGACAAAACCACGTTCTCGAACCGCGTCATCATGAAGTTCACTTCAATTGACGAACGCACGTTGAACGAGGTCCTCCACATCACGCCGGACAACATCGCCACGTTCGGCAACAACACGACACAAGTCGCCACGAACATCGCGCACATGGTCCGGCTGTTCGTCGAGAGCAACACGCCGCCATTGAATGTCGCTGGTCTTCCGCCGGACAAAGCGGCTGCCATTCAAAACGTCGCGAGAGAAACGCTCGATGCGATGGAGGAACTCTTCGGTGTCACGCTGTCCAACACTCTGGCGAGCGCCGGGGCGGATCTCTATGCGATTGTCCGCGACACACTCTACGCGGGCGCGCCATGCCCGGACATGACGCTTGTTGCAAGCGGGACACTGACGCACCAGTACGTTTCTTCGTTCCTCTCCGGCACGGTGGGCGCCGTGCTCAGTTCCGCTGGTAACGCTGGAATTATCGGCACGGTCAATCTGCTCGGTTTGCCGGTTGGCAATGCGCGAGGTTTCCTCGCGGTCACGGATGAAAACGGAAATCCAAATCCAAGCGTTTGCGGCGAGTTGAACGCGGTGATCGGGCCGCTCGATTTGGGCGTGCTGCGCGCAGAGATGAGCTGCCGCGATTGCGTCACCGGCGTGCTGCGCGAGTTTCACAAGTTCGCGCAATGTCTCAGCGAGCCGGTCATTCGGCACATCGCCAGCAATGCCGCGCCGCGCCTGAGCGCATTCAATCTTCCGCCCGACCAATTGCTGCTCCAGATGAGCGACGTCGAGAAAGCCGGCTTCATGTCCGAGTTGTATCAATTGCCGCCAGCCACGCTGGCGGGATTGCCGGCATGTTTTCTCCAACAGTTCAACGCCGCGTGGTCAGTGATGCAGCCGTATCTGGTTCTGTGCGGCAAAGTCGCGCCGAAGCTTTTTGGGATGCCGCTCGGCGGCGACCTCGCTGAGATCAGCGCTGAAGCGTCGAAGACCAATATCGCGGGGCTCACGAGTTTTTCACCGAGCTTCCTCATCATGATGATGCTCGATCCACGTTACGCAGTGCTGCTGCGCGGACTGTTCCCGATCGAAGACCGCGCCACGATGGGCTTCAACGTCGAGTTCCCCGATCCCGCGCAGGCGTTGCTCGCGGGCATGAGTGGCAAGCTGTCGTCGCCGAATGAGTTCGCGGCCTACGGCGCCGAGCAATTCGACTACATGCTGCAACACGCGACTTACACGATGGAATTCGAGCTGCGGCCCATTGGTGGCAAAGGACTCAGTTCGCAGGCGCGCGTCGTGTTGCCAAACTTCACGAATCATCCGGCGCGCCCCAACAGCTCCTGGCAGTTGCCAAACATTGGGAACACGAACGCCTTCTCGCGCGAAGACCTGCTGCTGGCGCTGCTCGAACAGGACAAGCTCGTCGATCCATTCTGGACCGGCGAGGACCTCGCGGAGATCGATCCCCGTCTGGCCGGCTACAGTTTCCGCAAGGATTATTTCCCGCACGGCGGCTTCCTCGGCGCCGCAAAAATCGAAATGCCATTGGCGCTCACGGAAACACCACCGGACTATTTGCCCGCGCTCATCAATCCGAACAGCGACATGACGCCGGTGGATCGTTTGCTCAACGCGCTGGACTACCTGCAGAATTATCTCCTGAACTTCACGAACCGCGGTTCGCTCACGTTCTACGTGCCCGCGCCCAATCCTCCTTTCTTCACGAATTCATCGGGACAGAATCTCGGCCCGCGCGAACTGCTGCAATCGATGAGCACGTTCGACTTCAGCATGTTGACGAATGCACAACTCGCGTCGCTCTACCCGCTCGAATACGGGTTCGTGAAAGGCTACTTCAACGCGACACTGCTCGGCGTGCCGGCAGCGACGGGCATCGTGGTCGCGTTGCCGCCGGGCACGAATAATCCTGAAGCAATCCTCCGTCTCGAAGTCGCCGCGACGCCGGAAGGCTGGCTGTCGCATTTCGTCAAGACGAACAATCTTGTGTTCGACATGCGAGGCGCGCCGCCGCGTTCGATTGAATCGTGGGCCAACCAGATGTTCCTCGAATTCGCAGAACTCAGCACGAATCCAAATGGGTTGCCGCAGTCGCAATTTGAAAATCTCATCAAGCAGCGCGTCTCCGAGTTCGCCGCCTCATTCGCGACGAACCTGCCGAAGATGAAACTCCAATCCGATTTGCAGGTCGTCCTACCCGGACCCATTTCGAACCTCGTCGCCTTCACGACAGCCGCACGGCTGCACGCCTACTCGCCGGTGTTTGAGCCGACGTTCGATCCCACAAACAACAGTCCCATCGCGCGCATTCGCCGTGAAGGTGGACTCGCTTTCCAGGGCAACGCTCGCTTCAAAGCCGGGCCAGTCACATTGGTTGACGTTAGCAACGCCGAGTTTTCCGTCGTTCCGCGGGGCGATGGCATCCCCTCGATCAGCGCCCGCCTCAACGCCCCAGTCGTTCCGGTGTATTACTTCCTCACATTCCAGAATGTGCAGCTCGACGTGGCGAACGAACCCAACGCTCACATCTCAGCGTCCGGGACAGTTGTTCCATTCAGCATCGGCAGCTTCAACATTGCGCCCGGCTCCGGACTCGTAATGGGTGGTGGCTTCGACGTTTCGAGTTCGGGTGGCTCAAACATCAGCGTCAGCATTTATATCGATCCGGCCGAAATCGCGTTCCCCGTGATCTCGTACAACGACAAACTGCTCATTCACGGCGCGACGCGGAATGATCCGTTCACGTTCAGCACCGTTGGACCGTGGACAGCATCGCTGGAACTGACCAACAAACTGAACTTGCTCAACGTTGTGGAACTCGGCGCAGGCGGATTGCTCGCGCCCATCACGCTCTCAGGCAACGGCACAAACAACGCGACGTTCACCATCGGCTTTGGCCCCGGCGCAGGAATCACATTGTTCCCGGCCGATGCAAATTTGCGACGCACCGTTGCGCTGCAGGCCGGCGTGAACGGCTTTGTCACCGTGGGTAGCAACGGACGCTTCCTGATGCAGGCGACGCTCGGCGGCTCAGGACTCTCGTTCAACAACATCTCCGCACCGGCCGGTGCGACGCTCACGGCGAGTAATGAAGGCGTGTCCATCACCTGGTTCATTAACAATGGCGCGACGACCGCCTCGTTGAGCATCGGCACCAACGGCGCGCCGCCAGTTTTCAGCGGTAGCACGGAAATTCCGCCGCTCAACTTCGGCATCTTCCAACTTACTGGCGCGGACGACGGCAATCTTCGCGGCGCATTCGACAGCAATGGATTCGCCGTCGAGTCCGGCGCGAAGCTGAAGTTAAACGCTGACTGGATCGGTCAGCAGACGCTGACACTTGCCACCTTCACCTACAGCAACAACGGCGCAATCTCTGTCACCGCCACCGGCGCGACCGCTGGTCTCTTGTTCGCTGGTTACCCGTTTGATCCAACGGCGCTGACGTTCACTCGCAGCCCGACAAATCAGGGAAGCGTTTCGACATTGGCCATGAGCGCGCGCGTGCGGCAGCAAGCGCCTTTCGTTGGCGTGCCGTCGCTCGTGCTCACCGGCTCCGTATCCTCAGCAGGCGCAGTGTTCCTCAAGACCACAGCGAACAACGCGACATTCTTCGGTTTCCCCGTCCGCAGTTACACGAACACCTACTCGCAAGCCGCCGGCCAGTATCTCGGCGCGCTGGCGGTGGACTTCGTGCTCGGCGATGGCTCGGCGCCGCTTTGGGACGACATCGGGAACAATCTTTTCTCCGGCACGATCGATCCCGATGGCTCGTTCACCGCGTCCGCGAACGTCTCTTCCGTGACGCTGAGCGGATATACGTTGAGCAACGCATCATTCCGAATGACGCGATTGCCGAGCGATATTGCGACCGTCAGCATCGAAGGCGACTTCGGTCCGACGGGTTACAGCGTATTGCGATTCTCCGGAACGGTAAACAATCTCGGGGCTTACTCGCTCACACTCCTCGCACCACCACCGGCGACGCCGCTGCCCTACGGTTTCCTCAACTCCCAAATGTCGCTCACGCTGAGCAACTCCGGCATGAGGGCCACGGGAATCCTCAATCAGCCGCCGCTGCCGTCGGTTTCCATGACCGGCGCCGTGAGTTCCGCCGGTATCTATTCGCTGACCGGAAGCGTCGCCAACGCGAACGTCAGCGGATTCAACTTCAACAACGTAACGCTCATCGCGCAAGGCTCCGGCGCAAGTCCGAGTCTGAACTTCGTGGCCGCGCAAGGATCGCTCGTCGTTCCCAACGTCGGCACATTCACAGTGGCCGGCGGTTACACGAACGAATCGTCGTGGGCATTGGCGGCCACCACATCGGTGAACACACTTGTGGCGAGCCTTCCGATCACTGTGTTCAACCAGTCCTCCGTGCTGCGCTGGACGCCTTCGAGTCTTACGCTCACGGGACAAGTCAGTGGCGGCGTGCTCAATTCGCTGCTCGTCTCCGGGACCGCGCAGGCGGGTTTGACGGTGCTGCCGAGTGGTGGGCTGAGTCTGTCGGGCAGCGTCATTTTCCAACCGATTACCAATGGCCAGTTCATTGTGCGGCGCGCGGGCGGCGGTAACCTCATTGGCACATTCAACGATGCGAGCTTCACTGTGAGCGGTGCTGAACTGGTTTACGAAGGCAATGTCATTGTGCCGCTGCCTGCGTTCACCATGCAGAACAACGGAGACTTTACAGTGACCGTCGGCTCGCCCGAACCCACGAGCATCACACTCGACGGCTTCAGCGTAAACAACGTGACGTTCGTGCTGCGACGCGCGGCTGGCGTACTGCGAGTCGATTCATTCAGCGGAAGTCTCAACGTGCCGGGGCTGAATCTCGCCGTCTCCATCGACGGCGGAATGACCAACAACGGGACTTTCACGTTGCGCGGCACGGTCGGCAGTTCCGTCGCGTTGAGTGGACTGCCGGTGAACAGTCTCGCGGGTGGAGCCACGCTGCTCTTCAATCAGGACGCGCTGCAAATCACCGGCTCGTTGAGCGGCGCGGTCCTCGATTCAGTTTCGCAATCGGGAGTCACCGGAACGTTGATCGTCGATCGGTTTAGCAACGTGGGACTGACCGGCGGCGTGAACCTCGCGTCGCTGACCATCGGCGCATTCAGCATCACGAGCGCGACCGGTGGAAACATTTCGCTCCTGCTCACCAACGACGGCCTGCGCTTCCCAAATGGCTTGCGCCTTTCCTTCAACGGCACGGCGTTTACCGACTTTACGCTGCCAGCGTTTACCAATGGCCCGAATGGCAACTTCACCTTCAGTCTTTCAGGTGTAACGCTGCGGCTTGCGGGATTCACGAATAGCAGCACGTCCTTCACCTTCACGCGTGCGGGAAGCACGGCCACAATGAATGTGACGGGCGCCAGCCTGCGCGCGCCGGGTTTCACGGGAAATCTCAGCGCAAACGTGACCGGCTCACTGAGCAGCAGCGGCGCGTTCAGTCTATCGACTTCCGGCGGCGTCGGCGGCGCGTTTACGCCCACGCTTGGAAACTCATTCGCCACTTTGAATGCTGTCACCAGCATGGTCCTCGACAACACGTCATTGCGTGTGAATGGCAGTCTGAGTGGATCGAGTCTCGGCTGGATCAACGCCGGAGTCACGGCCAGCGGCACGCTCGCGGTGACGAGCGGCGGATCGATCACGCCGAGCGCGACGTTCACGCTGAATGAGTTGTTGCTCGCGGACAAAACGAGCGGCTTCCACATCGCGCCGTTGGGTGGAGGGAACTTCACGCTGACGCTAGGGCCAGGTGGCATCACGTTCCCGGCGGGCGCGCGCCTCTTCTATCGCAATCAATCGCTCGGCACATTTGCGCTGCCTTCGTTCACAATTCCGGCGAGTGGAAATTTCAGCGCCACCTTCGGTCCCGCAGCGTTTTCGTTGGACGGGTTCAATCTCACAGCCTCCGCCACGCTGGCGCGCAACAGCGGCACCACGACGCTTACAATCAACAGCGGCACGAGTCTTACGATTCCCGGGCTGAACACATCAGTGAGCGTCACCGGCACCGTGACCAACAACGGCACGTTCCTCATCGTGAACAACGCGGCCGGCACATTGTCGCTTCCTGATTTGCCAGTGACCTCGATGGCGAACACCGCCGTTCGGTTCGCGCGCAGTGGCGCTATCACGAGTCTCACGTTGAGCGGAAACGTGGATGGCGGCCTTCTCAATCAGAGCGGAGGCACCAGCGACATCCGGCTGCTCAGTTCTTCCGTTAACGTCGGAGTGGCGAGCAGCGGCGCTCTCAGTTTGAATGTGACTGTAACCGTCAGGCCAATTGTCGTAGGCGCGTTCGAAATTGAGAACCAGTCGGGCGGCGGGAATTTCACGGCGATTCTGAACAACGACTATCTCACGATTGGGAACAACGCCGCGCGGCTTCAGATTAACGCCCCTGGATTCCCGGTCACAATCACGCTGCCGCAAATTCAAATCCCGATCAACGGCGAATTCAGCGTGCCGGTGACGCGCCCGAACTTCTGGGTCAAGGATTTCATTTTCACAAATCTCAGTTTCAACGTGCAGCGTTACGCCCACACGCGCGACCTGCGCATCCAGTCGTTGGCCGGCAATCTCGCGCTGAACAACTTTGGCCAGCGATTCAACGCCGGGACAATCTTCTCCGATGGTTCGCCGGTGTTCGATTGGGCCGGTTCACTGTCACTGGGATTTACCGCCGGGGATGGGCAACTCAGCTTGCGCAGCAGCGGGATGACGGCCCGGGGAAATTTCTATCTCAACGCTGCGGGGCGAACGTTCAACAGCGGCGTTGAGTTTGCGGGCAGCGTCTTCACGGACAGCAGTTACCTGCTCACAGGCAGCGGTTCATTATCTCTTGGCGGCGGGGACATCAGCTCGACGACGCTCACGCTTGCCAACTCTGCAGTCACCGGTAATAGCACCGTTAATTTCGGCAAGTTCCACGCCGGCGCCTCGTTCACCTTAAACACCGGCGGCATCAGTTTTTCCGGATCAACCGGCACGGACAGCGGCTGGCAATGGACCGGGTTGGGCGGTTTGTTCTGGCGAGCCGATTGGAACGTGACCTTAAGCAACGGAAACGCCGCGGGAGACATCAGCGCTGCTTTTTACGCGAGCCTCTTTGGCTGGGATGAGAATTTCCAAGGACCGAAACCAAATGGCGCGAACTGGCGCGATGTCGTGCCTCCCTGCCAGGAAATTCGGGTGCCAAGCAGCGGCACCATTGGCATCAATTCCAATGGCGATTTCACAGCTTCTATAGGTGGTTGCGGTCCTTTCCGTGGGTGGGACTCACGTAACTTGACGCTGCCATGAACAAACCTCCGGACACGCTTATGAAATCAAAGTCGGTTCTCGCTGTGCTTCTATACGGTGCTGCGCTGGCAACTGCGGTCGGTCAGCCCACTGTCTTCACGTATCAAGGCCGGTTGAGCGACAATGGTGCGCCGGCCAGTGGCACGTATGAATTGCGCTTCGTGCTGCACACCGCGTCAAGCGGGCCGGCGCAAATCGGCCCGACGCTGGACGCTGGCAACGTCAATGTGAACGCGGGAAACTTTGCCGTGAGTCTCGATTTCGGGCCGGGCGTGTTCACGGGCGCGCCACGCTGGCTGGAAATTGCGGTGCGGACGAACGGGTCCGTTTCTCCGCACGTGACGTTGAGTCCGCGCCAGCAACTGACATCAGCGCCGTACGCCGCACATGCCGGGTCGGCATCCAACCTTCTGGGCAGCGTGACCGATTCGCAGCTTTCGGCAAACATTTCGCGGTTGAATGCGAATCAAAATTTAACCGGCACCACGACGTTCAATCCTCTCTTTGGCGCGCCATTCGTCGTCGGCAGCACGAACACAAACCGTGTCGTCTGGCTGAATGCTGATTTGCTCGATGGCTTTGACAGCAGCGCCTTCGCGCATTCGAACCACACACACTCCGCCCTCGACATCACTGGTGGGACGCTGAATGACGCACGGCTGTCGGCGAATGTGCCGCGATTGAACTCCAACCACGTTTTCACGGCGTCGAATCGATTTGCGGGAATTGTCGTCGCCACGAATGCATCGAATACGTTTGCCGGAACGTTTGCCGGAACGGGTGCGGGATTGAGTAATCTGAACGCCGCCGCACTCACGGGTGCGATTCCGCAAGGCAGCATCCCGGCGAGTGTTGCCTGGCTTGGCTCGAATCAATCCTTCAGCGGCGCAGTAACCTTCTCGCCCGGAAGCGGCGCGCCATTCCGCGTTGGCAGTTCCACTCTCGTGACGAACTTGAACGCGGACCAACTCGACGGGCTTAGCTCCGCAGCGTTCTGGAATCTTTCAGGTAACAATAACGCGAGCGGGACGGCGTTCCTCGGCACGGTGGACAATTCCGCGCTGGAACTGCGGGCGAACAACGCACGGGCCATGCGGCTGATTCCGGGTACGATTGGCGCGAGCGTCGTGGCCGGGAGTCCGGCCAACGGCGTGGCCAGCAACATCAGCGCGGCGGCTGTGCTCGGTGGTTTGAACAACACGGTCTCGAACAATTACGGTTTCATTGGCGGGGGGTCTGCAAACAGAGTCGGAGCGCAGAGCGCTGCCGTTCTGGCGGGAGACAACAATACGGCGACGGGTTCAGCCAGTGTCGTCCCTGGCGGCACCGGGAATCTCGCTGGCGGAGTGAACAGCTTTGCGGCGGGGAATGCCGCTCAAGCGTTGCACAACGGCACGTTTGTGTGGGCGGACTTTTCATCGGGCAACGTTTTCACTTCCACTGCGCCGCACCAGGTTTTGTTCCGCGCGACTGGCGGTGTTGGAATCGGAACCAACAATCCTCAATCGGCTTTGCACGTTGCGGGCACGGTGCAGGCGAGCGGTTTGAAATTCACGACGTCTCCCTCAGCCGGAGCCTTGCTCACCGCGGACGCGAGCGGAAATGCAAGCTGGCAGCAGCCGGCGGTGCGTTCGGAAACGAATGCGACCAGCCCGAACATCATTGGCGGCGCGGCGGCGAACAGTGTCGCGGCGGGAGTCGTCGGGGCGGCGATTGGCGGCGGCGGAAACAGCACCTTCAGCAACCACGTGGCTGGAAACTACGGAACTGTCGCCGGTGGATTTGATAACCGCGTGCTGAATCTCGGGGGCGTCATCGGCGGCGGATTCAGCAACGCCGTCACAAACGATTACGGCGTCATCGGCGGCGGTGTGGCGAATGTTTCGGCGGAACGCGCGACCGTGGCTGGTGGACAACAGAATGTCGCCGGTGGAATCCGCTCCGCGGTGGGAGGCGGATTGCTGAATCGCGCCCTCGGCCAGGAGTCCGCCATTGCCGGTGGCGTTTCGAATATCGCGAGCGGCCTGCGCGCGTTCGTGGGCGGCGGCGACACGAATGTGGCGTCTGGTTCCCGCAGTGTCATCGCCGGCGGCGAAGCGAATCGTGCCACGAATGCGTTCAGCACCGTCGGCGGCGGATTCGCGAATACAAATCATGGACTCGCCGCGACCATCAGTGGAGGCCAGAACAACGCCGCGACGAACAATGCTGCGACGGTTCCTGGCGGCAGCGGAAATGTTGCTGGTGGCCAATACAGTTTCGCCGCAGGCCGCAACGCGCGCGCGCTGCACGACGGCGCATTCGTGTGGAGCGACGCTTCCAGCAGCACGCCATTTTCTTCGACGGCTCCGAATCAATTCACTGTGCGAGCCGCGGGTGGAGTGGGCATCAACACCAACAATCCTTTCGCCGCGCTGGACGTGGCTGGGGAGGTTCGTGTGAGCGGCGGTGGCGCGCTGACGATCGACCCCAACGAATTGCACGCCGGCACGCTCGATGTCGGCGGACTGCGTTTTGGAAATGGCAGCGGGGAAGGGATGGCGTCCCGGCGGCAGCCCGGGGCGCCCAATCGTTACGGTCTCGACCTCTATACTTTTTTCGCCCCGCGCCTGAGCATCACGCAAGGCGGAAACGTGGGCATCGGCACCAATGCGCCCCAACAGCTCTTGAGCGTGGCGGGCGGCGCGGTGATCGATCAGGCGAGCGCCAACATTGGAGACGTGAACAATTCGCTGCGGTTCGGATCGTTCAGCGGCGAAGCCATCGGCTCAAAGCGTACGCCGGGCGCCAACCAGTACGGATTGGACTTTTACACCGCGGGCTTCAATCGCATGACAATTCTCAACAATGGCCGCGTGGGCATCGGCACGCTGGCGCCCAACGATCAGTTCGAGATCACAGGATTCGATACCGCGATTCGGATCAAAAACAATAATGATAGCGGTCTTGGCGGGTTTATCGAAAACACTTTCGGCTCGCTCCAGTTCGGAATGTTCTCTGAAAGCAACACGGTCAATCAGGTTCCGGCGGCGGGCAAACGCGCTTTCTTTGGCTTCACGCCGGAGGGGCGCGTCGGTTCGCTGGTCAACGATCTCACGTCGCCCAGCAACGAAAGCTTTCGCAATCTGCTGGACGATGGCGCAGGCCACTCGAGCGTCGCCGGCAATTTCACGATGGGCGGCGTCATGAGTTGCGGCGCGGCGACGCGCCAGATGCTCAACCTTTGGAACACGGCTTACGGCATCGGCGTGCAGAGCGGCACGATGTATTTCCGGACGGACGGCGCTTTCGGAGGTTCTGCGTTTGCCTGGTACAAAGGCGGCATGCACAACGATGCTCAATACAACTCCGGCGGCGGAAGCGAATTGATGAGGCTGAATACTTCGGAGTTGCTCGTCTCCGTCAATGACATCGAAGCAAAAGGCGCGGGGAACGAGCAGCCTTACTTCGGCGGAGATGGAATTGGCAGCGACGTGGAGTTCGGCAGCCTGAATTCGTCTGTGGTGAATGCAGTGATGTGGAACCGCCCGAACGGCGACCGGCTGAACTTGTATGTAAAGACTTTGTTCGAGAGCAGTGATCGTAACTTGAAGGAAGGATTTGCCGACATCGACGCGCAGCAAGTTCTTGCCAAGGTCGTCGCGCTGCCAATTCAGGCCTGGCACTTCCGCGGTGATGAAACAAATCGCCACATCGGTCCCACCGCACAGGATTTCCGGGCGGCGTTTGGACTGGGACGCGATGACAAGTCGATTGCCAACGTGGACGCCAACGGCGTCGCGCTGGCGGCCATTCAGGGAATGAGCCAACTGTTGTGCGAGAAGGAGGCGAAGATTTCCAAACTGGAAAAACGGATCGCTGAGCTCGAGAAACAGGCCGCGGCTGAACGAACGGCCACGACGCAATGGCAGGCGCGCCTGGAAGCGATGGAACTACGTCTTTCCACCATAGGGAACCGTCCAGGTGATGAACATGGCGGCAACTCGACCGCACTTTCTCGAACGGATGAAAGGAATTGAGCGGGACGACTATTTGTCTTTGGCGGAAGTCGAACCAGCGCTGGGCTTCGAATCACTTTTGGCCGGAGTCGATTTGCTTTCGCCACTGGAGGTCTTCGATTCACCACTGCTTGCTGTCTTCGACTCGCCGCCGCCCGCTTCTTTCTTCGCGGCCTGTTTGTACCCTTCGCTGCGGTAATCAGTGATGTAGAAACCGCTGCCCTTGAAAATCAGCCCCGCGCCGCTGCCGACCATTTTCTTCACGCGGCCTTTTCCCCAGCGCTTGAGCTTGCACTTCTCCTTCGGGCAAACGGAGAGCGGCTTGTCCTTCATGGACTGGAAAATCTCGAACTGATGATCGCACTTGGCGCAAACGTATTCGTAAGTCGGCATGGGCAAAGTCTCTAAGTGTTCACGGCGGCTTGCGTCAAGAACCTCAGCCGCCAATGCAACTCATGCTGCGGCTGGCAAACTTGAAGTCCGGCTCGCCGATGTGATGGCGATCTTCCTTTTGCCCGACGACTTCATGTAGGTAATCGCCCAACTCTTCGTCGGTCGCTTCGGCGCGCAGACGCGAGCGCAAGTCATGCTCCACCACACTGAAGAGGCAGGTGCGCAGCTTGCCGTCCGCCGTCAGCCGAATGCGATTGCAATGGCCGCAGAACGGCTCGCTCACCGGAGCAATGATTCCAATCTCCGCATCACTCCCGTTGATGCGCCAGCGTTTCGCCGTTTCTGATTTGTTTTTCGACAGAACCGGCGCCAATTCGAACCGAGCTTGAATTCGGCGCAAGATCTCACTGCCCGGCACCACCATTTCACGCTGCCAGGCGCGGCCCGAGTCCAGCGGCATGAATTCGATGAAGCGCAGCGCCAGCGATTCCCGGACGGCGAATTCCGCCAGCGATTCAATCTCGTGATCGTTGATGCCGCGAATGACCACCGCGTTCACTTTCACCGGTGCGAAGCCAAGTTCTTTCGCGAATCGAATGCCGCGGAGCAATTCGTCAAGGCCATCGCGCCCGGTGATGCGCTTGAAATTTTCGCGGTCGAGTGAATCACAACTGAAGCTCACACGCTTCAATCCAGCCTCGCGCAACGCCGCGGCCTTTTGCTGGAACAAAAATCCGTTCGTCGTCATCGCGAGATCGACGATCCCTTCGATGCGCGCCAGGCGCGCCACAAGTTGCTCGATGTCGCGCCGCAACAAAGGTTCGCCGCCCGTGATGCGAATCTTCTCGATGCCCAGTCCCGCGGCCAGCCGCACCACGCGCTCGATTTCTTCGAAGCTCAGGATGTTCTTTTTCGGCTGCCACTCGCGCGCGATGGGAGTTGGGTTCACGACCGTCGCCCAGCGCTCGCGATAAAAGTTTTCCGCCGCCTCCGTCTCCGGCAGGCAGTACATGCAGCGGAAGTTGCAACGGTCCGTCACGCTGACGCGGAGATCGCGCATGACACGCCCGTTGGAATCGATGAGCAAGGGACGGCGCGTCATTTCGGGGGAGCAACGGGAGCGTCCTTCGGCAGCGCGTTCGTCACTTTGGCGGTGTTCGTGGCGGGAGCGGCATTGGTCGGGGCCACGATGCGCGCGCTCCCACCTTGCCGCACTTCGACGGCTAAATCATAGTTCGTGGCCGACGCAAGCGCCGGCCTCGGAGCGGGCATCAGTTTTTCCGCGCCTCCCTTGGCGGTTCCGAACAGATTGAGGCGAATGAATTCCAGCCGCCGCGAAATGGCCATGTCTTCCTTCAGTTTGCTGACCTGCGCACGCAAGACGGCGATATCGTTGAACTGCCGTTCCAGTTCGGCCTTCTCTGCGCGCATACGGGTCAACTCCTTCACGAGAAATTCCTTCTCGCCTTGCGCCGTCGCCAGTTTCTTCTCTGTGCTCGCAATCAGCCTTTCCAAATCGCCAATCGAGTTTGTGAGCTGATCCATCTGCTTGCCCAGCGCGGCGCGTTCGCTTTCAAGGGCGTTGATCTTCTGATCCTTCTTTGCCAACTCAGCCTGCGCTGTCCGCAATTGCTCGGCCGTGGCTTTGGCCTGGGCGTCGGATTTCTCCAGATCGGCGATGACTTTGCTCAGATTATTCGAGAGCGACTTCAAATCGTCAGCGCGTGTTTTCAAATCGCCTTCAAGCGTCATGTTCACTTGCTTCTGCTCTTCGAGGTCCTTGTGCGTCTTCTGCAAATCTGCGGTCTGCAAAGCAATCTGGTCGTCGCGCTCGCGTTTTTCCTGCGCGTGCTTGCGCTGCTCGGTGACCAGCGCCACGCCCAGGGCGAGGCTGACCAACACCAAAATGACAACCGCGACTTTGGACTTCATTCGTCGGCAAAACTGCCTTCGCATCCGCTCTTTGGCAAGTGTGCCTTCCTTAAAGCGTTAAACGTGGATCGTGAATAGCGCGGGCAGAACGGATTCACGCACACCGCGGCAACCCGCTATTCGCCATTCCATTCACTCCCATCGCTACCGCTCGCCTTGCTTTCACACTTCGCCCACTTACATTCGCTCCATGCAATTGCCAGACGCGGTGCCAATCATGACGCTTCCCAGCGCGACGCTCTTTCCGCAGGCACTGCTGCCGCTCTACATTTTCGAGCCGCGCTATCGCCGAATGCTGGCCGATGCGCTCAATACCGACCGCATGTTTTCCGTGGCGATGCAAAAGCCCGGACGCACGCGAGAAACTCCCTGTCCGATTGCCGGCCTCGGCCTCATTCGCGTGTCCGTCGGCCACAATGACGGCACCTCGCATCTCATTTTGCAGGGACTCACGCGCGTTCAACTCAAAGAAACGGTCCAGTACAAACCGTATCGGGTGCAGCGAATCGCGCCGCTCATCACCGAGGACAAGGACACCGTGACCGTGGACGCGCTCATCGCGAAAGTCCACGAACTGGTTGAGCAACGATTGGAACTCGCGCCGTTTCCGTCACCGTTCCCGATTAAGAAAGGCGTCGAGAAAGATCCGCACAAACCGACGGTCTTCTCCAAGACCGAAGTGCTGAATTATCTCGAACAGCTTCCGAGCGCGGACCAGGTTGCGGACCTCGTCACTTGTGCGCTGCTCTCGGACGCCGTCGAGCGCCAGACGATTCTCGAAACCGTGGACATTGAGCCGCGCCTCAAGCATCTCATCCATTTTTTGATGGCGGAGATTTCGCGCCGCCGGAAAGATCACACCACATGAGCGACCCAGCTTCGAATCCCGGTTTATCGGAACTGCAAAACCTGTCGCGCGAGGAAATGATGTCCGCGCTCTTTGCGCACATGGTGATTCAAAACACGAACATGGCGCTGATGTTCCTCGGCCAGGTGCCGCACCCGGAGAGCGGCGAGCGGCTGCACGACTTCGACGCGGCGAAAATGTTCATCGACCAGCTTGAGATGCTGACGGCCAAGACAAAGGGCAACCTCACACGGGAAGAGGAAAAACTGCTCCAGCAGAGCCTCACGCACCTGCGGCTCACGTTCGTGCAAGCGATCGAGAATCCGCCGAAAGCCGAAACACCCGCGGCCCAGCCAGCTGCTCCGGAGACTCCGCCCGTCACCGCTGATTCAGGTGAAGGCGAATCGCGTAAACGTTTCTCGAAAAAGTTTTGAGCAACTCAGTACAAGTTTCTCTCCCTTCTCATCGGGGAGAGACTTTCTCGAAGCAGAGTTCGCGCGCTGAATCCCTGAACCCGCCATTGACGGTAGGGCGATGCTGTCCTCAGCACGCCGGAGTGAGGCACGGGCAAGTCTGGACGCATCGTTACTTGATGACATGGCGCGGCGCGCTCAGGACAGCGTCACCCTGCCGCTACCGGCCGGTTCGTTCGTTCAACTGACTCATGATTCGCCTAGTCCTCTTCGACATTGACGGCACGCTCATACACACGAGCCGCGCGGGAGAAAAGGCGTTCGCGCGCGTCTTCGCGAACCTGTTTGGCATCGCTGACGGCACGGAGAAACTGAAGTTCGCTGGCCGCACCGATGTGGGGATTCTTCGCGAGTTTTTTGTCCACAACGCCATTGAGCCGTCGCCAGAAAACATCGAGCAGTTTTTCGAGGCTTACGTGTTCATGCTCGATCACATGTTGCAATCGCTGCCCGGCGGCGTTCATCCCGGTGTGTGGACGTGGCTGCACGATCTGCGTGCGCTGCCGCAAAAGCCTGTCGTTGGCTTACTCACGGGCAACATTCGCCTCGGAGCGGAAATCAAGCTGCGCCGGTTCGACTTGTGGGACCAATTCGAGACCGGCGCCTTTGCGGATGATTCAGCGGAACGCAACGAGATCGCCGCCATCGCGAAACAACGTGGCGAGTCCTTGCTCGGCGAGAAGCTTCACGGGGATGAAGTGCTCATCATCGGCGACACGCCACTCGACATCGCCTGTGCGCGCGCCATCGACGCGAAGGTGCTGGCCGTCGGCACCGGCATGTATCGTCCGAAGGATTTGCTCCCGCTCAAACCCGATTGGGCGGTGGACAATCTGGAAAAGCTGAGCGCCCGCGAAATCTGCGGCTGAAAAGTGAGACTCCGCTTGCGCCTGGCAGCGCGACCGTTACTTTCGGCGCACCCGAATTGATGAGCGCGGCGACTTCGCATCTCAAAAACCTCGACTACTCGGTCGTGCAACAGTGCATGCACTGCGGCATGTGCCTGCCCACCTGCCCGACTTACGACGCGAC
>JGI10216J12902_104314887_pt1 | contig 25791 bp, 25 predicted proteins | sample KanNatreferecore_FD_12902 | JGI IMG/M metagenome (IMG submission 12902)
ACCTTGACACGGTAGGGGTCACAGGTTCGAAACCTGTATCGCGCACCATCTTTCAACAGGCCTCTTGCGCGTCAGGTGAAATGGCGTCCGCGGCTGTGCGCTGCAAAAGCTCGAAGAGTGCGGTGGGCGAGAAAGGCTTTTCGACAAAGGCGTCGTAGGGAACTCCGGAGAATTGTTGCGTATCCGAATGTCCCGTCATCAGCACGATCGGAATGTGCATGGTCTTTGGTTCGGACTTCAACAGCGTGATCAACTGCGCGCCGTCCAGGTCGGGCATGGCGGCATCGCACAAAATGACATCGGGCTGGATGCTTTGCGCGAGCGCCAGGGCTTCCGTGGCGCGCAGCGTCACCTTTACGGCGCAACCGAAGTGACGAAGGCTCCAGTCGGTGGTCTTCGCCACGCCGGCGTCATCGTCAATTACGAGCACAGACAGTGCGTCTTTGTTCACCCAATATTCATCGACTGGCCGGTTCGGTTTGTTAAACCCCCGTCTTGCGGGCCAAGTCTGTGGCCGTGGCGATTTCGCTACAGAGTTGAATGGAGGATTCCGCTTGTGCGCGGCTGCGCATTTGGAAAGTTAGGCGCCGTGAAGCCGTGGGCTGAATTGCGTGTCGCCGTGTTGCTGGGTTGCTTCTGCGCAATGGCTGGAACTCCATTGGCAAAGGACGGGAAACTCGATGCGCCCGCGCAAACCTCGGCAACAAACGCCGGCCCGCTCATCGAACTGAGAGGCAAGGTCGTCAAGTTAACGGGCGCAACGAACGCCGTTGGCTTCAAGACAGAAGCTGGCCAGGTGTATCCGCTGGCGCGCAATCAAAAGTCCGAGGCCCTCTTCACGGACACAAATCTCGCCACGAAACTCCTGATCGTAAAAGGGCGTGTGGAGCGAGGCACCGGCGCCTTTGAAATCACCGCGAACCTGCACTCGTGGCGCGACGGGAAGCAGCACGAGATTTATTACTGGTGCGACATTTGCGCGATCAAAACGAGCGAACCCGGCCTGTGCATGTGCTGCCGTGATCCAATGAAGCTGGTCGAAGGAGAACCAGAGTGATTATTGGATGTGGCCTGTGCCCTTGTAAATGAGGTCAAAGGCAACGTCGGCTTTGTCCCCGCCGCTGACGTTTCCGGGCAGCTTCAGACGAATAGCTTTGTGTTCGGAAACAGGCTCCGTGAGTTTTGGAGCACCGCTTTCCGAGGATGGCGCGGGCCGGAGGCTGACGACGACTGGATGCCCGCTCGAAGTGATTTTTCCACTCGCTTTCACCATGGGCTTGAACTGATTGAGTCCGTTCAACTCTTTGTCGTTCTCCGCGGAGATGAGCACGAGAAAGTAATTGAACTCCGCCGTGCCGAGATGATCGCCGTCCTGCGGCTGCAAGCCAAAGCGCGCGGTGTAAGTGCCTTTGGGAATCTCGTTGTCCTTGTAATCGCGAAGCCCGCCTTCGCTCACGGCAAAAATCCCAACCATTGCGGTCTCAGCGATGGCACTGAGGTTATCGATCACCGACGCTGGTTTCGACTTCAGTGGCAGCTCCGTGCGGGGCCAAATCTCCAGCACCGGTTTGTCGCCGTTAAGCAATTGAATGGCTTTGGGCTGCACGGCAGCACGAATGTTTTCACTAACTTCCTTCGGCGCCGGCTTGTCCGTGACCTTCAGTGTGGCGTCGGCCGCAATCGCTATGCGCGGAGCGAGAAGAATTGCCGCGGCAATAACAGCAAAGACCCATCGGAAACATCGCTCGAACCTCATACTCTTCAAATCAACCGTGAGCACAGCATAAAGTAAAGAGTCAGGAGGGCAATTCAGAGGTGTGCGACAGCCGATTGTCACGCGCCGAAGTTTTCATGTCAGGACCGTTTACGGCCTCCAGCAAGGGGAGAGTCAACAAGCAGGTCAAAGATTTTTTGATCAACGTGTGAGTGAAAAGCCGGCGCGGAGTGAGGTGTCCCGCTCGTTGTAGCGCAATAAACTTTCGCCAAATCCGGTGTAGTACTGCACGTGCAGATAAAGGCTGAAGCTGCGCGGGAAGAAGCCCATCAGCGGATAGGTGAAATCCAGTTGAAGGCTTTCATGATTGCCGTCCTTGCCCAGCCGGCCAATGGCGGAAAGTTGCGGCCCGCGCGCCCAGCCGACAATGGCGCGCAGGTCCACATAGCCGCGGTAATCGGCAATGTCGGGATTGTCCGAAAGATCTCCGATGTAGGTCCACGCGCGCGGTTGCAGAGTCAGTTGCAATCCATCCTGCTTTCCGAAAACGAAGCGCGGGCGCAGATACGCAATGTTCATGCTCCGCGAATCGAAGCCGTCCCTGCCGTTCGACTCATGTTGAAAGCCGGCTTGAAGGTCGAGGCGGAACCAATCGTTCGATTCGGCGCACGTGATGTTTTCCCTGAGATACAAAGCCTCCGGCCGGTAGCTGCTGTCGAAGAACGGCGCCGACGCGGCATTCCAATCCCAAAGCGAGGTCTGACTGTATGCGACATGGAATCCACGCAGCGCCGGCAGATTCGTCGCCAGCGGCCCATTGTTATTCAGCAAACGATACTTGAAGCTGACCTGGAACTTGGCGTTCGGCGACTCTGTCCCGGCAATGAAATAAATCGGCTCGTAACTGGAAACATGGTCTTTAAAGAAGCGCCCGGCATCGAAGGTTTCTCCAGGCCGCAAGGGTTCAGCTTCTCTGAAAAGCCTTTGCACTGCGGATTTGGGTTTCGAGTCGGGTCGATCAGCCGCGATCTCGTTTGCTGGACGCCTGACCTCCAGGATAATCCGATTCACACTCAAATCAGCGCATTCCAGCAGGACGCGTCCGTGCAGCGAAATAGGCATGCGCACGCGGTATGGCCTTACCTCGAATCGTCCCGGTGCAATCGTAACTTCCTGAGCTGAAGCGGTCTGCTCAGCTTCGAGCGATGCGTGGTTGGTGATGTTTGCAGCAACGAAGCGGCACGCGATGCTGCGCGGGAACGTCCAGCTTTGCTCGCGCTCCGTTGTGTTGAGTGCGTGGAGTGACAAAGAGAATTCTGTGCCGGCAACAACTTCAATCGGTGGTTCGGCGAAAAGGAGCCGGACCTCGGCGCCCGCGAGCGGCAGAGCAGCGAGAAAGGAAAAACTAACTAGATTTAACACGAAGGAGTGGAGCCAGAGCGAAAGGTGCTTCATGGCGCCACGCTATCCTTCTTAAACCTGCGCCGACAAGGGGACGGATGCGCCACACGTTTGCCGGAATCGCGGCGAAAACAATTATTTCGCGAAACAGTTTCCAATTTTCACGGCAGACGTGGACCATTTCGCCGCGCCTGAATCTCGATCAGCAGCACGAAAGGAATCGGGCGCGCAAGCTTTTGTTCTTCCTGTCTTGTGATAATCTTTCGCGTCCCATGGAGAGAAATCTACGACGCCATATGTGTGCGACTCGGCTGATTCTTTATGCCCGTCCATGCCTTGCCTTTTTGATGGGTCTTTTGGCAATCATGACATCGCTTTTGTCTGCGCAACCAGCGCCGCCCGTTCCGGGCACTCCTCGCGTCGTTGACGGCGAGTTGCTGGTCAAGTTCAGGGGCGGCGCGCGCGGTCTTCCGGCGGTAAAAGCGCAGCAAACGTTGCAACACCAGGTGAAGCGCCATTTCGATCGCGTCGGCTGGCAGCACGTTCAGTTGCCGCAAGGTGTGACCGAGGCGGAAGCCCTGGCCCGATACGCGCGACATCCTGACGTCCTCGCCGTCGAACCAAATTATGTTTTCAGCTTGAGAGTGGCGGAGACGAATGCAGGCGTGATCCCCACGGATCCGAGATTCAACGAACAATGGGCGCTGGGAAGGATCGGCGCGACCAACGCCTGGGCTTTGAGCACTGGCAGCTCGAACGTCGTCGTCGCTGTGCTCGATAGCGGCGTCCGCTATAATCATGAAGACCTCGCCGCAAACATGTGGCGCAACCCTGGCGAGATTCCGGGTAATGGGATCGATGACGATGCCAACGGTTACGTGGATGACGTTTACGGCATCGACGCGGTCAGCAACGATTCGGATCCCATCGATGATCGCATCAGCTTCATTTACCACGGCACGGCTTGCGCCGGCATCATTGGCGCAGTCGGCAACAATGGCGTCGGCATCGCCGGCCTTAACTGGTCGGTCCAGGTCATGGCGTTACGGCTGGCGGCGACCAGCAATTTCATCGCGAGCGCATGGATGGTTGAATGTTTCGAGTACGTCCTCGCCATGAAGAACCGGGGTGTGAACATTCGGGTCACGAGCAACAGCTACGGCGGCGATGATGCTCCCAGTCTTGCGGTGCGAGACGCCATCGAGGCGGCAGGCAACGCGGGGATTCTAAACGTATTTGCCGCGGGCAACAGCACGACAAACCTCGACGTGCACTGTGATTACCCGGCGTGCTTCCGATTGCCGAGCATGGTCAATGTTGCCGCCTCGGACACAGCGGACAATCTGGCCACGTTTTCGAACTACGGCGCGACCAATGTCGATCTCGCGGCGCCAGGCGTGAACATCGCCACGACGGATGGCATCACTACGAATAGTTACAGTCCCATTTTCAGCGGGACCTCGGCCTCCGCGCCTTTCGTGGCGGGCGCTGCGGCGTTGCTGGCGGCTGCTTATCCCTCCGCGACGGTCGCTGAAATAAAGCAGGCACTCATCGAATCGGTGGACGTGCTGCCTGCATTCACCAACAAGGTGCTGTCCGGCGGCCGGCTCAACGTGGGCCGGGCCATACAACATGCAATCCTCTTCACCAGTGCGCCGCCCTTCGTTCTGACATCACCCGAAAGCCAAACGGTGGGGCTTGGCTACCCTGCAATCTTTCGCGTCATCGCTACGGGCGCTGCCCCGACAGATTATTTTTGGCAATTCAACGGAGCCCAGTTCACTCACACTACGGAGCCGATGCTGACTTTGCCATCGGTCAGCCTTCAAAGCGGTGGCCAGTACTCCGTTGTGCTGAGCAACGCTTTCGGCATGGCGACGAGCGCTGTCGCGACGCTCACGGTCGTGACTGAACCGACCATTCTGGCGCAGCCTTTGGGAATGCGGGTGCGAGACGGCACCAATATCAATCTCGTCGTGGTGGCTGCTGGCGCTGCTCCACTGGCCTATCAATGGCAACGGAATTTCCAGAATATCACCGGCGCCACCAACGCTTGTCTCCCGTTGATGAATGTGGATTCGACCATGTCTGGCGATTATCAGGCGGTCCTGAGCAACGGATATGGAACCCGGACCAGTGCAGTAGCGCGAATCACTGTGCTGACCCGGCCGCATATCGTCGTGCAACCTCAGAGTCAGACCGTTGCGATAGGCGCAAACCTTTCTCTGAGTGTCTCAATTACAAATACGGCGACGTTGCCGCTCGGAGGCTTTTGGTTGCGCGATGGCCGTCCCGCCGGCGTGATGGTGTTCAACGACCCGTTCACTGCCGTCACCAATTTCCAGAATATTCAGACCAACGCGGCTGGCAGATGGTCGGTAGCGGTCAGCAATGAAGCCCCGACCGGCGCCAGCACCATTTTCAGCAGCAACGCGTATCTGACAGTGGTAGTTCCGCCCACAAACCAGAACGTTCTGCCCGGCTCGACCGTGATCTTCAGTGCGCTGGCCGTCGGCTCGGCGCCAATCCGTTACCAGTGGCGGCACGCAGGGACGAACCTGGCCAACGCAACGAGCCCGAACCTGACCCTCATCAACGTGCAGGCCGCTGATGCCGGATTGTATTCAGTCGTGATCACCAATGCGATCGGCCAACCCGCCACCTTCACCGCGAACCTGCAAGTGCTTTTTGTCCCGCAACCGCTCTTCACCGAACCACGCAGACTCTCCGACGGAACATTCCAAACCGTGTTGCAGGGACTCAGCAATCAGCAACCGTATGTGGTCGAAATCTCCACCAATCTCGTCAACTGGACTGTTCTAACGAACTTCACCGCCACGAATCAGTCCGTGCCTTTTGTGGATGCCACTGCAATTGAAGCGAGCAAACGGTTCTACCGGGCGCGCTCCGGCCCGTAACTTTCCGCGACAAACAATTGCCGTTGGCCGACGAGGTCTCAATCAAGCCGGGAATAATCTTGCCGCTATAATCGTCCGTAGTTTTAGTTCCGACGCATGAACAGCCTGCAAATCATCGCGGTGTGGCGCGCGCTCAGCAAGCCGGTCCTCGGCGGCGCGCTGGTGCTGTTTCTGTTGCTCTCGGCCCTCGCGAGCGCGAGTCCTTCCCTGCACCATTGGCTGCACGAAGATCATCAATCTCCGTCGCACTATTGCGCCATCACGGTCGTGGAACACGGCCAGAGCGATGTCGCGAGTGTTTGGGTGTCCGTCGTTCCGACCGCTCTCGGAATTCCAGTTGCGGCGTTGGCCTGTGAATCTTTCTTCATTTCTCACGACCTCACGCTTCATCCGGAGCGCGGCCCGCCTGTTCTGTCCTGATTCCCTCGTTCCCTCGGTTCGTTAGTCAGCAGTCGTCGGTAGTCGGTTTGTTTAACCCGTGTCGGCACTCTGTGCTGACACAATTCAGAATAGAAAATGAACAAGAAGTTTTTGGTCAGTTGTTTGATTGGCCTGGGCGCGAGTGCGCTCGTGGCGCAGGAAAGTGAATTGGAATCTTTGAAGAAGGCGCTTCAAGAGCAACAGAAGATCATTCAATCGCTGTTGCAAAAGGTCGAGACGCTGGAGAAACAGCAAGCCGGCGTTACGAATGAGCAGGCGCAGTTGAAGAGGCTCATGGAAACGCCCAGCACCAATCTTCCACTTGTCGCGATGGCGCCGCCCTCGGGCAGACCGTGGTCGCCCTCCGATCCGATTCGCATCGGGAAAGGTTCGGCATATGCGGACATCGGAATGGTCGCGACATTCGCGGCGGGCGGTTCGAGCGCGAGGGACATCGAGGGCGGGATGCAACCCGGCGGACACGATCCAAATCAGCGCGGCTTCACCGTGCAGGGCGTGGAATTGAATCTCCAGGGCGCGGTGGATCCTTACTTCCGCGGCAACGCGAACATCCTGTTCTCGATTGATTCGGACGGCGAATCGTTTGTGGAGGTCGAAGAGGCGTGGCTCGAAACGATGTCGCTCCCTGGAAACTTCCAGATTCGTGGCGGACAAATCCTCACGGACTTCGGACGCATCAACACACAACATCCGCACGCATGGGCGTTCGTGGATTCGCCGTTGGTCAATGCACGGTTTCTCGGGCCGGACGGATTGCGCAATCCCGGCGCACGGCTGGCGTGGCTCGCGCCGACCCCATTCTTCACGGAACTCTCGCTCGGCGTTCAAGACAGCCACGGCGAAACCGCCACGAGCTTCCGCAGTTCCGGCCACAGCCACGGCGGCGAGGAAGAGGAAGAAGGATTGCCGTTTGGCTATCGGCATCCCGACAACGATCGTGGCGTGAGCGACATCGACGATCTCCTGTTCACTCCGCGTTTGGCGACCTCGTTCGATCTGACAGACGCACAAACGGTCGTGCTGGGCGCCTCTGCTGCGCTTGGCCCGAATGCGAGCGGCGGGCGCGGCGACACCTCCACGCAGATTTATGGCGTGGACGCTTACTGGAAATGGAAGCCAGTGAATCACCACGCCGGGTTTCCATTCGTGTCGTGGCAGACTGAGGCCATGCTCCGGCGCTATGGACTGGGCGCGTTCGACTGGGATGAGGATGGCGACGGGGCCGCGAGCAACGGCGAAGTCGTGAATGCCGCCACCGGCCTGCCGGCGAATCTAAAGCGTGAGACGGTAACGGATTGGGGTTTCTATTCACAAGTGCTCTACGGCTTTCACAAGGGCTGGGTGGCTGGCCTGCGGGGGGATTTCGTAACGGGCGAGCGCGGAGCTTACGAGAAACTGCCTCTCACTCTTGGTGGCGCTCCGCTGGGCCGCGACCCGCTGCGCGCCGAGCGCTGGCGCATCTCGCCGAACCTGACCTGGCATCCCACGGAATTCTCGAAACTCCGGCTGCAATACAACTACGATGACCGGCGCGGCATCGGCATCGATCATTCGATCTGGCTGCAGTTCGAATTCCTCCTGGGCGCGCATGGCGCGCACAAGTTCTAAGCACTCTAACGCTCTAACGATTCACGATTATGAAACGATTCTTTCTTACACTTGGTTTGCTCGCTCTCGCGCTCCCGGCGCAGGCAGCGCTCAACGTCGTCGCGACGCTGCCGGACTTTGGTTCCATTGCCGAGCACATCGGCGGCGACAAGGTGAAAGTCACGTCCATCGCCAGGGGCACGGAAGACCCGCACTTCGTCGATGCGCGGCCCAGTTTCATTCGCCTGTTGAACCAGGCGGACGTGCTCATCGAAGGCGGCGCGGAATTGGAAATCGGCTGGCTGCCGCCGCTCGTAAACAGCGCGCGCAACAGCAAGATTCTCGGTGATGCGCCGGGCCACGTCATTCTCTCACGCGGGCTGCCATTGCTCGAAGTTCCCGCCGGCCTTGTGGACCGTTCGATGGGCGACGTGCATCCGCTTGGTAATCCGCATTACTGGCTCGACCCGGTGAACGCGAGACCGATGGCCGCGCGCCTCGCTGAAGCGTTCAGCCAACTCGACGCGAAGAATGCGAGTTACTACGCGGACAACCTGTCGAAGTTCAACGCCACGCTGGACAAGAAGCTCCCCGAGTGGACGAAACAGCTTGAGCCATTCAAAGGAACGAAAGTCGTCACGTACCACAAATCGTTCGACTACTTGCTCATGCGTTTTGGATTCGAACTGACCGGCACACTCGAACCGAAGCCCGGCATCGAGCCATCTCCCACGCACATCAGCGCGCTGATTCCCCGAATGAAGGCCGAAGGCGTGAAGCTCATTCTCATTGAGGGCTTCCGCCCACGCCGCACGCCCGAGCGCGTCGCGAAGGAAACGGGCGCGAAAGTTGTCGTGCTTCCCGAAAGCACCGGCGGCGCGCCACAGGCGAAGGACTATTTCAGCCTGTTCGATTACAACGTCTCGCAACTCGCTGCCGGGCTGCGCCGCTAGGAAAAGGAAGCACGGCACGCGACGCTCCATTGACTGCATCGCTGTGGCGGCGGCGCGGCTGTGGAAGATGAGAATGCCCGCGACCTTTTCAAAGTGCTGCCGGGCGCCAATAAGGAATGTCCTCAGCGCCCGGTTTCGTTAGCGAAGAATTGTTGATTGTGATGACCGCCGCCTTTCCTTTTCACTTTTCACGGGCAGAAGTAATGACGGCGCAGCCATGATATGACGCACAAAGCTAAAATCGCGCTGGTGGTGGCCGGCATCGCATTGGCAGCCATCTGCTTTTTCTCCGGCGGAAAAAAAGGGGAAATGGGAGTTATCTACGCGGGCCTCGCATCCAACGACGCGCGCTACGTCTCATTCACCATCAGCAACAGCTTCAACCACGAGATGTTTTGCGATTACGAAATCCGCGAATTCCGCGACCGCGATTGGCACCCATTAAACGGTGGAACCAATTATGACATTGGCTTTGTTTCCACGTGCTGCACCACCAACTTCACGGTCCTGGTCTCTGGCACGAACCGATGGCAAGTGGTACTGCACTGCACCAAAGCCTGGCCTGATAACCTCATCAGCGATGCCCGAGAAAACTTTATGTATTTTGCATTCGAACTCGGTTGGTCACCTTTGGAGGAACTGTCGAAGATTGGATACACGTGGCACTTCAGGTACGGCCCCGAAATGCTCGGCAACAAGCCATTGGCCGAGGCGCAGAAGTAATGCCGGCCGGACCTGACGCGCGAATCTGAAATCGATTTCCTCTTCGTGTCCTGGTGATAAGACGCGTGATTCTCGCCATCATTCCAACTCACTTCGCCAACGGCAGGTGCCTGTGCTCCTGCGCGCTTGCGGACAACGCGAGTGTTTGGTCAGCTTGAATTCGTGGTTGTTTTTCGCTCCAGGCCTGGGCCGGCATCCCTTTCATTGTCCGCGCGCTTAAGACCGTTGCTCGCGTTCTTCGTGTTGCTGTCGATGAGTACAGAAGGGGCCATTACGTCCGTGTCCGTTGAGCGGGAGTCGCAGGACGAGATGGGGAGTTTTCCGGGCTGGGCCAATTTGTGGACTGTGTCAGTGCCACCTTATCCGTTGCAAACAGAGCGCGGCATCGGTCGTCTTCTGAACGTAGCGGACATCCATACCGACGTGGCGAACAAGGCGTTTACTGTGCACGGCCATCGTTATGACGCGCCATTCATTCCGGCCGCGAGTGCGAGGGTCACTTATGCGTTCGATGTGCCGACGGTGGTCGGGGAATTGGAAGTGATCCAACACATGAACGGGATTTCCGTGATTGAAGGGTTCGTGGGCGACTCGCTCGACGCCATGACTTCGATCGGCACGGCAGCAAGCCAGCGCGGCGATGTGACCGGAGGCGAACCGTTCAGTGAAGGCGAGCACAGCATCTTTGCATTCACCAATCGCCGGCCCGCACTGTTCTTTCGGTTCATGATTCTCAAGACACGCCTCGCCGACGGCTATGCGGCTTATCGCGCGTTTCCCAGGAAGCCATCTGACGCACGCATTGAACCCGCTGCAGTCGCCGTTGTGGCCCAACCGCCAGCGCGCAGGGAAATCAATTGGGTCATCGCCGTCAGCATCGCCAACCTGACAGTGCTTCTTGGCGTCGTGATCGTCCTTTGGCGCGGGCGCAACCAACGACATCGCACAGAGAGGGATCACGCGCCGGTGGAGAGGACTTAGGTGTGCCACTCGCTCTGTTTCTCCGCGGCTTTTGTTTCGTCCAGCAAGGAGGATGATCCGGGCGCATAGTCGCTCCCCTCTTTTTTCCTTCGTGGAAATAAACACAGAACAGCGGCCAGCGATATCAGCCCAAGCACGGGAATGGAACCGACAATTCCCGCCCGCACCCAACCGGGGAAGGGCAATGTGAATGAGTCGGCATAAACACCGCACAGCAGCAAAGCTAAAAGGATGCTGCCGATGAAAACCGCGAACAATCCGAGCTTGCATAACAGCCTCATGTCCTCCGGTAAACCCCGGAGACAATGCAGAGTTGTGGCAAGGACGTATCCAACTCACTTCGCCAGCGGCAACTCGCTCTGTTTCTCCGCTGCTTTCCGTTTCGCGGTTTGGAATCGACCCCTCACCCCGGCCCTCTCCCGCAAATTGTTTTCGCCCCACAACCCTCACCCGGTCTTCGACCACCCTCTCCCGCTCTCCGCAGGCGAGGGAAACCGTTCGAGGCCGAGAGGGAGCTGCCGCGAGCCATTGCGCCGTGCGCGGGGCGTAGGTGCTTGCGCACGGCCACCAGCGGTTGTTGGTGGTGGTGGTTTGCGCGTTTATTCTTCCTCAATCGGGAAATGCCGCCGCTGCGTTGGCAGCCGAAAAAGCTGCATCAACCATTGCCTTTTGGTCCGAACAAAATATCCATTCCTCTGTTGCGCCACAGGAATCCGCGCCCAGAGTAGCGTATGAGAATCCGCTGCATTGGGGTATTGATTGGATTTGCGTCGTTGTGCTCCGCATTCACCGCCGAGGTGTCCAACTCTGCACCGCTCGCCGATGTCCCTGCCGCGCAACTCGATGCCTTCATGCAGAAATGGAAAGCTTACAAGTCCTTTGAAGGACCCAGAGCCGACGCCGACCTACCGCTTTTGTTGGCGGCACTGAAAAAGGACCCAAAAGGTCCGTGGGCAGGATACATCGCCATGAAGGCCACGTTGGCGCAGTCGGAGGCCGGTCGTGCCACGGCTGAAGCGCGCACCAACCTTTTCCGCCAGACACTTTCCTACCTCGCCCCGGCGCGGGCCATTCTGGCAGACGCCCTCGTCGGCGACGAAGAGCTTCAATACCATCACGATCACCTGCTCAGCATCATGGCGAAAGCTGCGCTTGAATCCGGCAGCAATCTTGGTGAGGTAAAGAGCGCAGCCCAGGAGATGCTCGCGAACAACACGAACGTGAAGTCGTGGAATTACGGCAATGTGATTTACGACGCCAATACATTGCTGGGGCGCGTCGCCTTGCGTGAGGGCAACCTCGATGCTGCGAAAAAATATTTGGTCGCGGCAGGAAAAACGAAAGGTTCTCCGCAACTGAACTCGTTTGGTCCCAGCTTCACCCTTGCGCGTGAACTTGCCGAGAAAGGCGAGCGCGACGCCGTGATTGAGTTTCTCGACCTCGTTGGTCTGTTTTGGGCCAATCCAGCGGAGAGAAAGGAAGAGAATGCGAGAAACGTAGCGACGAACAACCAAAAGCAACTCGACACGTGGAAACAGCAGCTTCGCGACGGGAAAATTCCGGCCGACAACAGTTGGCGTTGAACTGTCGGGTCAGTCATCACAATCGACAGCTTGTTTTGAAGAACCGAAGAACTCCGCGTCTCTGCGTCACTTCTGTTTCTCCGCGGCTTTCCGCTTCGCCCTCTCAATCGTGGACTACCATCCGGGGAAACGTGCGCGGTAGAATCCTGCTGGGCCGTTAGTCAAAACGAAATAGTTCGTCGCCACAACCACGTCCGTCCAAACGCCCGTGATAGTGAGCGATCGCTGAAGGATTCCGTCTGCAGGCCAGGTAAGGCCCGGCGCATTATTGCTGTACAAGAGTGAGAGGCGAAGCGGCGGCGTCCACAAACAGACATTGGTGGGATTCGGATAAAGCAGATTCCCTCCGATGTCTTGCAGGTCGGAAATGACAAGGGTGTAGTGCGTCGAAGCGTCGAGCAGAGAGGTGGTGAGCAGAACATTGGTGTTGCTCTGCAAGACAGCGTTGGAGACGACGATGCCCTTGTTGAAAAGGTACTTGAAGGTTTCACTGATTGAACCGGCATCAAGCGGGCAAGGCCAGAACGAGAGCAAGACATGGTGCCGGTCCGGCAGCACAGAGGCGCGTTTGAGGCTGGGCGGGACAAGATCTCCGAGCGCGACGAGTTGCGCGACGAGACTCGTCACTGCGCCGCAACTCTCGTGTTCGACGACGGCGAAATAATTGCCTTGGTGTCCTCCGGCAAACGGAGCGGTGTAGGTATCGTTCGTGGCATTCGGGATCGGAACGCCGTCGCGATACCACTGAAATCGAAGCGGCGGTGTGCCTGTGGCACCGACGTGGAACGTGGCTGAGAGGCATTGCAATGTGTAAACGTTCGTCGGCTGCGTGGTAATTACCGGACACGTGTCGGCAGCAACGAGGGACAGAGTGCTGGTGATGAGCGCGGCAAAACAAAGCCGCAGCGGGTTGGAGTCCCTTTCATCAGGAACCGTGCGCATGAAGCCACTATGGCAAACGCACGAAAGAATCCAACTCACTTCGCCAACGGCAACTCGCCCTGCTTCCCCGCGGCTTTCCGTTCGCGCTGTCATCATGGCCACCGTCAGCGATTCCACGGCGCGCGGCGGAAGGAGTATTCTGTTGCGTCTGCCGTCCAATCGCACATCGTGATTCACAGGTGTTTATGAAAAACAAAGCAGGCCTTTCTTTTGTGTTGTCCGGGGTCGTTGCGGCGTGGGCATTTCTTCCCGGCGCGCTATCGGCCCAGCCGGTAATTGTGAATCCAAGTTTCGAGGTGGACGGCACTCCGGCGCATCCAGGCTATTCTACCATCACGGGCTGGACGCCGGGCGGAACGATCAGCACCGGCTACGGCATCAACGAGGGAGGCGGACCGTTTGCCGACAACGGCGCGGTGCCGCATGGCACCCGGGTCGCCTTCATGCAGAACAACGGCACATTGAGCCAGACGGTTTCCGGCTTCGTCGTGGGAGAGCGGTATTGGCTGGTGTATCGCGAGAATGCGCGGGAGTGGTGCTGCGGCGAACGGGTCGCGACGTTGTCGGCGACGGTGGGCGGGACGACCGTCGTGTCAGAACATGACGTAGTGATCGTGGGCGGGTCAGCCCCATACCGCTTCGTCACGAGCGCGCCCTTCATCGCGGCGGAATCCGAGATGACGCTGACGTTCGCCAAAGGAGGCACGGGCGATTCCACAGCGCTCATCGATGATGTGCGCCTCTTGACGCGCGACTCACTGCGATTGGGCATCAGTGTGTTCGGAGGAAATGTCCCCGCGATTCGCATCGAGGGAATTCCGGGACGACCCGTCACGCTGGAATTCAAGAATGCGCTGCTGCCCGCGACCTCGTGGCAGACGTTGATCAACTTTGTGCTGACGAACGGCTCTGATGTGTTTGTGGACAGCGATGCCACCGCATCCAATCCGCGATTCTACCGCGCCTGGCAGGTGCCTTGAGTCGGCGGTCGGTCAAGGTTTGGATTCGTCAGGCAACGTATGCGGCTTTACGATTCAATCCGGCCATATCTCGGCGCTGTCGCTATTGCGCTCGGGGTTTTTGGATTGTTCTTTGTGGTGCTGAGCATCCCCATCATTTTATTTGGCGCACATTTCTGGGGAGGTTTCGGCTTTCGCGAAGGGCCGCAGCCCACGCGCGAGCAGATCGACGCGGCGGTATCGCGAGAACTCTGGTGGGCCGTCCGACATCGCGTGGCGCCTCTTGTTCTATCCTCCATCGCACTTCTTTGTTACGGCCTCTACGAAGCTTTTACGGAGAAGCAAAAGAGAACGTGAACAATACGGCGATTCAACACTGAGGTGGAGTGTGCATTCTCATCGGCGCTTCATTAAATGGCTTCGAGATGCTTGCCAGGCGTCGAAGCGCTGGGTCCCTGGGTTGAATCCCGCGAGTCCCGCATTGAGTTCAGTTCACTTTTTTCGGAGCAGCGGCAGGAGTTCGACGCGGCGGAAGAAGATTTCGGAGCCTTCGCATTGAAGCAGAATTTTTCCGCCGCGCGGAAACACATCGAAGACTTCGTTCACGAACACGCCGTTCAAGCGAACGGTGATGCGTGCGCTTTCGCAGACGATGTCGAGGCGGTTCCAGTCACCGGGCTTCTCCACGTCTCGTGCGCCGCGAAACTCGAGTTCGTCGCGCCACTCGGACGATTTGTTACGCCAGTTCACGCGGCCCCAGCGTTCGAGCTTATGCCGCGCGCCGGCGGGATCGAACCAACGGAAGCCTTCGGCATCGCGCTGTTCCGAGCCGTTAAATGAGGCGCGCGGCCAGATGAGTGTGTCATCGAAATTCGTGCCGCGGATGAGGAGGAAATCTCCGGTCGCGCCTTGAAAGATGTTGCACTCGATTGCGGCCATGAAGGCGCCGCGTCCGTCTTCGCTGTTACCGTCCGGGCCGGTGGCGTGAAGGAATACGCCGGAGTCACGCGCCTTGCCGATGCGATCACCCCAGCGCGTATTTTGCGTTCCCCATTTGAATTCGACGATGAGGTGGTAATCGCGGAACTGGTTCGTGGTCGCGAGGTAGCCAAGGCCGTCGCCGGAAATGCGAATGGCGCCGTTCGTCACCGAGAATACACGGCGCGGGTCTTCGTGTTTCGTATCGACGAGCCACGAGTGCCAGCCGCTCAGGTCTTTGCCATTGAACAGAGAAATGATCGCAGGTCCGTGTTGTCGCGTTGCACAGCCCGCGAGAAAGAGGACGAACGCAGCGCAAATCGTCGGAATGCGCGTGCTCATAAATTTTGAATAGCGAAACGCCGTGGCGGAGTCCACTGTTACGGTAATTTTTCCCTCGGGAACGGGAACCCAAGTTGATGAAAGGTTTGTTAGCATTGATCGTTGTTGCCGGACTCGGTGTCGGCGGATTCTTCGTCTGGAAAGAATGGCAAAAGCGCCGGACGGAGTCGCCTGATGCCAAACTGATTTCCACCGCGAACGTCGAAGCGCGCGACATCAGTTTTTCCATCAATGCCGCGGGTGAAATTGGTCCCGCCGATCAAGTCTCCGTGCGTCCGGAAATTAACGGGCGCATCGCGGAGCTGCCCGTGGACATCGGCGACAATGTGAAGAAAGGCCAGCTTCTCTGCCGGCTTGACGACACGGATTTGCAGACGGAGAAGGAAACGCAAGTGAGCCAAATCGCCGGAGCAAAACTGCAAATCGAGGCGGCGGCGTTGCAAATGGAGAAGACGCAGCGGGAGTTTGATCGCAATAAGCAACTGTTCGAAAGCAAACTCGTGCCGCAGGAAATCTTCGATAACGCGCGCACGGATCATTACGTGGCGAGGAACGCGCACCTGCTCGCGAAGAACGCGCTGGAACGCGCCGAGAAAGCGTTGAAGCAGGTGGAAGACAAGCTGGCCAAGACGCGCATCGAAGCGCCGTTCGATTGCACGGTGCTCACGCGGCCAGTGTCGCTGGGGCAAACGGTTTCGGGCGCGGCCGGTTTCAATTCCGGCACTGAAATCATGAGCATCGCGAATTTGAAGGACATGATCATCACGGCGCACATCAATCAGGCCGACGTAACGCGGATGAAGAACGGCCAGCCGGTGGAAGTGCAGGTAGAGTCCGTGCCCGGTTTGAAAATGAAAGGCCAGGTGGAACGCATCGCGCCGCAGGCGCTCATCAAGAATGGCATCAAAGGATTTTCGGCGCGCATTTCAATCAAGGAAATCGACCCGCGCATTCGTCCTGGGATGACATCGATTCTGACCATCCCGGTTGCTTCAGTGGAGAACGCGCTTTCGGTGCCGCTGTCCGCCGTGTTTTCCGAAAAGGGAGAGCGCTACGTTTACGTGAAGGACGGAGAAGGATTCGAACAACGCCCTGTGCAGATTGGAATTACGGACACGTCGTTTGCGGAAGTGCAGCAGGGATTGCAGGACGGCGACGTCGTGGCGCTCGAATTGCCGGCCGAGCCCAAGACGAACAAAGACCCGCGAAAAACGTCCGGCAAGCCTGCGAACACAAACGGCGTTGCGGGCACCGGACGGCCCACGACTGCGTTGCGGCCCGCGACGAACAAAGTGGTCCTTTAGTCATGGCGCTGGTCGAACTCCGCAACGTCAGCAAAATCTACCATCTAGGCGGCGAAGAGATTCGCGCGCTCGATGATGTGTCGCTCGACATTCACGGCGGCGAATTTATTTCCATCATCGGTCCTTCGGGAAGTGGCAAGTCCACGTTGATGCACATTCTCGGGTGCCTTGATTCGCCGACGAAGGGAACGATTCAACTCGACGGTAAATTCATTCACGACTCGTCGGCAGCCGAACTGGCTCGCGTGCGAAACCAGAAAATCGGTTTCGTGTTCCAGTTCTTCAATCTGCTGCCGAAGCTGAACGTGCTCCAGAACGTCGAGCTGCCGATGATTTACAGCGCGTGCGGCGCGCGCGAACGGCGCGAGCGCGCCGTGAATGCGCTGCGGCTCGTGGACCTGGAGAACCGGAGCAAGCATCGCCCCAGCCAGCTTTCCGGCGGACAACAGCAGCGTGTGGCCATCGCCCGCGCGTTGGTGAACGAGCCGAAGATCATTTTCGCCGACGAACCGACTGGCAATCTCGATTCACACACGGGCGAAGCGATCCTGGCCTTGTTCCGCAAATTGAGCGAACAGGGGAGGACGATTGCGCTCGTCACGCACGATCCGGAGATCGCCGCCGTCACGCCCCGGCGGATTGAAATTCGCGACGGCAAAATTGCGAAGCAGGTGGATGTGAAACTGGCGGGGCTGGATCGGTCGCCACCGGTGGGCGAAGTTGTAATGCCGAATTGAATGAAACGCCAAGCTCCGAGCTCCAAGCTCCAGAAAAACACCAAGCTCCAAACATCAATCAGTGCTGCATCGTTCGCTGCTGAATTGGATCTTGGATATTGGAGCTTTTCTGGATCTTGGAGCTTGGAGCTTGGAGCTTTTCGGCGATGAACCTCTTCAACTCCATCACCATCGGTTTCAAGGAAATCTGGGCGCACAAGTTCCGTTCGCTGCTCACGGTCATGGGCATCATTCTCGGCGTCGCGAGTCTCGTCGCGATGTCCGCACTGGTGAAGGGAATGGAGAACGGCTTGCGGTCCGCGCTGATTGAAATTGGCGGCGTGGAAAAGGTGCGCGTGGAAGAAGCGGACATTCCACCAGGACAATTGCACCTCGCCGATCAGGCGGTCGGAAACACGATCAATGATGTTTATGCGCTTCAACAGAGCGCGCCGCTCCTCAAAGTGATCAACCCGGAGATGCGTTTGCGGAACGCAATCATCACACGCGGCGGCAAGATGTTTCAGGCGTGGAACTTTGTCGGCACCTGGCCGAACGCGATCGAGATGAACCAGCACGTCGTCGAATATGGCCGCATGTTCAACGACATCGACGAGGAGAACGCCGCGAGCGTCTGCGTCGTCGGCACGGGACTTCGCGACGAGCTTTTCGGTTCGCCGGAGCAGGCCGGTCATGTGATCAATCCGGTCGGCGAGATGATCAGCATCAATGGCCAGCCCTTCACCATCATTGGCATGTTCAAGCACTACGAGAGCGAGCAGGACCGCAAGCTGCGCGAGTATGAAAAGTTGAATCCGCAGCAGAAAACCGGGCCCGAGCGCAGCCGGGGTTGGGGCACGCGCGGCAGCCAGAGCGGCTGGGTCTATCGCCAGAAAAACATGACGGTCTATATCCCGCTGCAAACGATGTGGGTGAAGTTCCGTTCGGCGAGCGGCACGAACAACACTCCCGATCCGCGCCTCTCGCAAATGTGGATCAAGGTTAAAAGCATGGACAAGTTCGAGCCGGCGTTGCAGCAGGCGCGCAATGTGTTGCTGCAAAAGCACCGCGGCATTGAAGATTTTTCGTTTCGCACGCAGGAGGATTGGGAAGAGCAAATCGGGACGTCGATTCGCAACGCGCGGCTCAGCGGCGGTCTTATCGCCGCGATCAGTTTGCTCGTGGGCGGCATCGGCATCATGAACATCATGCTCGCGAGCATCACGGAGCGCGTGCGCGAGATTGGCATCCGCAAAGCCATCGGCGCCACGGACGCGAGCGTGTTCGTTCAGATCGTCGTCGAGAGCACCGTCATCGCGCTCGTCGGAGGCGTGGCTGGACTCTTTGCCTCCAACGCACTCGTGCAAGTGCTCGTCTTGATGTCGCCGATGGACAACACGCCGGTGATTACACTAAACGCGATGGTGTTCGGATTTTTGTCCAGCGCAGCCGTCGGCGTGTTGGCGGGTTTGATGCCCGCCTTCAAAGCTGCGAAGCTCAGTCCGATTCAGGCTCTCCGCTACGAATGAGTTTGGCAGGGCGACGCTGTCCTCAGCGCGCCGGGCTGCGCAGTCGGAACTGGCAACCGTTCTTTTCAAATCCAGACGGCGCGCTGAGGACAGCGTCGCCCTGCCAAGCCAAGCGTAAGCACCGCGCCGTTCTCAGAACGTCGCGTTGCGCCACTTGTCAGTAACGCCCCACAAATTGATCGGCTGAATGGTGCCCCAGTGCTTCACGTAGCGCGTGCTGCCATCGGCAAACGCGTAATTCGATCCGCCAGAGTTGCCCGCCGACTTCATGTGCTTGTTGTGATCGAGTTGGTCGAAGTCATTGCCTGCCAGTGTCGTTGCATCGACTTCCATGAAATCCATGTAGTAGTGAATTGAAGTGGAAAGCTTCTCGCCGAACAGAATCGTCTCGCTCGGCTCGCGGATTCCGTTCTCTGGCATCTTCTTCCCCTCCAGGTTGGCGAAGAGAATTCCTTGCGCGTCAAAGTAGTCGTTCCACCCATTCAGCATGTAACTGCGCGGCGCTTTGTCGCTCGGCTCGTTCGCGCCGGAATTGCTCAGCGGATTCAAATCGCTGGGGCAGACGAGCACCTTAAGGTCTTTGTAGTACTCGCGCAGCGTCGCCGGCCAGCTTCCGCCGGGCAGATTGATCGTGCGCTGCGGCTGGAAGCCGTCGTTATCGTCCTGGTACATTTGCATCGACAGCCCGAACTGGCGCAAATCGTTCACGCAGGTGATGCGCTTGCCTGCTTCTTTCGCCCTGGCCAGCGCGGGCAACAACATGCTGGCGAGGATGGCGATGATCGCGATTACGACCAGCAGTTCGATCAGCGTGAACGCGCTTTTTCCGGTTTGTGTTCTCAAGTCAGTCTTCATGCGTTTGATTTCCCTGTTACGATTCGGTTTTTTCGCGAACAGCCTTGAGCAAAATTCGCGCGGCGTGAGGAACCGAAAGTTTTACAGCGAAGCGAAAGCGCAGCCGAATAATCTCACTCTCGCAGCGTCAACAGACACGTATGACGAAACAGAGCATTGTGTTGATCGCCGTGGCCCTGATTCTCGGGGCCGTGTACGTTGCGTTTTTCACCGACTGGTTTCGCCATCAGCAAATTCAAATTTTGCCGCAGATTCGTCCACCGCAGCGCGGCACGAAAGCGGCGCCCGCGGGCGACACGGAAGTTTATCCAGTCACGTTCGCGTTCGACAAAAAATATCAGTTCACCGAAATCCGCGTTGTATCGGCGGACGACGAGAAGACGAACAAGTATCCACACGCGGTATGGCACATGATTTCCGACTCGAACTCCATTCCGACGAAGGCGCTGGTGTACGGCGCGCCCATCCGGGGCATGAAACCAAAAGTTCCGAGAGCGCAGCCGGACGCGCTTGAACCCAATATTCCCTATGTCCTTTACGTCCAGGCCGGGAACGCGCTGGGCAAAGCCAAGTTCCAGACGCACGAGTTGGTGAAACCTTCGCAATAGCCGCCGCTGTCGAAATGCGCTGACTTTAAGCTCCGGGTCTGATCAACGCTCGGCCTGCAATTCGTAGTTCAGCACGGACAGGCAATACGTCGCGGCCGTTTCCACGCGCAGCACAAGGCGACCGAGCGTGATTGGCAGCGCACCCGCGTTCTTGATCATCCCGTATTCAGCGGGAGTGAAGTCACCTTCGGGACCGACCCACACGCAGATTGTCTTTGGTCCGCGTTTGTATTCGGCGAAGAATTTGTCGAACCAATGGCGCGGGTGGCGGCTGCCCGGTTCCAGGCAACCGACCAGCGGCAATTCAAATTCTTCGCGGCGCGCCAGGAATTCGCGCGGCATGAGCGGCGGCTCCACTTTGGGCAACCACGCGCTGCCACATTGTTTAATCGCTTCTATGGCGACCTGCTGCCATTTCTCCGCTTTGGCTTTCCCAGTATCAGAATCGAGATGCGTCACGACGCGTTCAGATAAAATTGGCACGATGCGCGCCACGCCCAGTTCCGTTGCCTTCTGAATGATGCTTTCGATGATCTTTCCCTTTGGAATCGCCTGGAGGAGCGTGATGGCGCAGGGCAGGGGAGGGATTGTTTTTCGTTCAAGGACCTGCAACGCGAGTGAGTCGCGCTTTTGGCCGATGACTTCGCACTCCAGATGTTGTCCCGCGCCATCGAGTACCACGACGCGTTCGCCCTCGCGCACGCGCAGCACCTGCCGCGCGTGATGAGCCTCACGGCCGGTCAGCGAAAGCGTCGCCTCGCGGCACTCCTTCGGCGGCAGATAAAAACGGTGCATCCGGCGTGATGCGTGAAGGTTAGCTGAACAACGCTTTCGCCTTCTCCAAAAACGACTTGCTGCGCGGGTTGACGGATTCGTCGCACGAGTCCGCAAAATCCTTCAACTTGGCGCGTTGTTCGGCATTGAGGCGCGCCGGGACTTCGACCGTGACTTGCACGTGCAGGTCTCCGCTGCCGTGACCGTGGACATTACGAATGCCTTTCCCGCGCAACCGAAACACGCTGCCCGTCTGCGTGCCGGCTGGAATCTTAATCTCCGCCTTGCCATCGAGCGTGGGCACTTCGATTTCCCCGCCCAGTGCGGCGATGGCAAAACTGATCGGCACTTCGCACAACAGATCGTCGCCATCACGATGAAAAATCTCGTGCGCCTTGACGTGAAGAATGACGTAAAGGTCGCCAGACTGTCCGCCGCGCTTCCCTGCCTCGCCATTGCCGGCGGAACGAAGCCGCGAGCCGTTGTCCACGCCCGGCGGAATGCGCAGCGTGATCTTCGAAGTACGCTCGCGCTGGCCGCTGCCCTGGCAGGAGCGGCAAGGCTTGTCAATGGTGCGGCCCGCCCCTTCGCAGCGCGGACACGTCTGCGCAATGCTGAAAATCCCGCGCGAGGAAATCACCTGCCCGCGCCCCCCGCACGTCGGGCATGTCTGGTAATGCGCGCCCTTTTCCGCGCCCGTCCCGCCGCAAACGTCGCATGCGTCCAGCTTCGTGACGGTGATCTCCTTTTCACAACCACGCGCTGCTTCGTCAAACGTGATTTCCAGATCGTAGCGCAAATCAGCGCCACGATGCGGCCCGCCCGTGTTCCCGCGTCCTCCTCCGCCAAATAGATCATCGAAAATACTTCCGCCCGTCTGTTGGCCGAACACCTCGCGGAAAATTTCGAATGGGTCGTGGAAGTCAGTGAACCCGCCGCGCGAAGCCCGTCGTCGCGCGTCAAACGCCGCGTGCCCATACTGGTCGTAGGCCGCGCGTTTCTGAGGGTCGTTCAGTACCTCATAGGCTTCGCCGAGTTCCTTGAACTTCTCCTCGGCGGCCTTATCGCCCGGATTCTTGTCCGGATGAAATTTCACCGCGAGCTTGCGGTACGCTTTTTTGATTTCATCCTCGCTGGCGCCTTTCGGCAGGCCGAGGACTTCGTAATAATCTCGTTTCGACATCGGGGTTTAACCAGCGGGCTTCTTCGCCACGACAACGCTGGCGGGGCGGAGCAGCCGGTCGCGCAGTTTGTAACCCTTGCGCAATTGCTGCACAACCTGACCTTCGGGAGCGTCGGCGCTCTCCTGCTGCGAGATGGCCTCGTGCAGGTTCGGATCGAACGGCTTGCCGCTGGCGTCGATTTCTTCCAGGCCAGCTTCAGCCATCGCTGCCTTCAACTGCTGCTGAATCATGTTCACGCCTTCCTGCAACGATTGCACCGAAGTGTTGGGCGCGTTTGCCGCCGTCAGCGCCATGTCGAAGTTATCGAGCACGGGAATGAACCGTTCGAGCAGCGATTCGTTCGCATACTTGATCGCGTCCTGCCGTTCGCGCGCAGCGCGCTTTTTGTAATTTTCCAAATCGGCCGCCGTGCGCATTAATCGGTCATGGTTCTCCCGTGCTTTCGCCGCCTGTTCCTTCAGCTCGGCGATTTGTTCCTGCGTCAGTTCTTCCGCGGCCGGCGACGCAGTTTCTTCTGCCGGTTGCGTTTCATTGTCGATGACTTCCTTATTACTCATTGTGAAATGCCCAAAGGCGGAGGGAACTTAAACAATGACTTTGGCCGTAGCAACCCTGCGAGTTGGGCGCGGCGGACCCCGGAAGGCAAACTTGCAGGGCGACGCTGTCCTCAGCGCGCCGGAGTGGGGCGTGAGAAAGCTCTGCGCGTGTCCTCACGACGGGTTCCCGGCGCGATGAGGACATCGCTGCCCTACCAGCGAGCCGTGTCCCAATCTACCGCCTCTCACGAGTGACCCGCACCGAAACGTGCCGCGCCTGGGGAATGATGAATTTCTTCACTTCCACCGTGACGGCGCGCGGACCGAATTCTTCGAGCACCATTTGTGCAATGTCCACCGCCAGCGTCTCGATCAATTTCCAATGCACGCCGTCGCCAAACTTCAGGAGCCGCTGCGACACGGCGAAATAATCAACCGTGCCCGCCAATTCATCCTCCGTCGCCGCGGTGTGGAAATCGTGCTCCAGCTCGACCGTGAGCAACAATCGCTGCGGTTTCGCGCGTTCTTCATCGGAAACGCCGACGCAGAAAGAAACTTCCAAGTCCTTGATCGTGATGGTGTCCATCATTGGCAGTGAAACGTAAAACGTGAAACGTGAACCAACGCACGCGTTCACGTTTTACGTTTCACGCTTTACGTTTCCTATCGCCTCCAGCAAAACTCGCGTGGGCGTATTCAGTGTCATCTTCAGTGCTTCCGTCAGCGGCACCCACCGGAACTCCTGCGCTTCCTCATTGAGTTGCACGTCCAACGGTTCCGTCGCGCGGCAACGATAATTCAGCAACACGAAGTGCGCGTCGCGATAAAACTCTTTCGAGCCGATGCAATCCTGCACCAGCACGAATTCGATATCGCGCACGTCCAGGTTCGTTTCCTCCTTCAACTCCCGGCGCAACGCCTCCACGCACGTCTCGCCGCCGCGCACTTTGCCACCGGGAATCCCCCACAGCCCGGACCATTTGTGCGTGCGAAACATCAGCACGTCTTCGCTGGCCGCATGAAAAATAGCCGCGCCCACGGTCACCACGGGCGCTTGCGCCATTCCATTTCCCGCGGTGCCAGGCTTCAACTCCAGGTTCTGCCGTGCGAGGATTTCGCGCAATTCACCCAGATGCTCGACGATCGAGTCCGGTTCCGCCGCGCGCAGTTGGGCGAGGTTGTTGTAGCCGGTCAATACCGCGCACGAATGCACGCCGCCGTGCTTCGCGGTCTCGATGTCATGCTGCATGTCGCCAATGAAGAGAGTTTCCCCGGCTGCAAGCTGATGCTGTTCGAGAATGGCGTGAATTTTTTCTCGTTTGTCCCACACACCTACGAACGCCTCGTCGATGAATGCCTCAAACGCGGCGACCCGCGCCTGCACCACCCAATGATCGGGATGCACGCTGCTGAGCACGAACGTGCGCAAACCGCGCGCGCGGCAGAATTGCAGGAACTCGCGCGCGTGCGGCAGCGGCACCACGGAGTCCTGGGACTGCTTGAACTGGGAGTGGAACCACGTCTCCAGTTGGTCCATCGCCACGTGCGGAAGGAACTTGTCGTAGAACTTTTTGAACGGCAGGCAGAACTCAGCGCGGAATTCTTCGAGCGTCAGTTCAGCGATGCCCGCCTGCTTGAAGACGTAGTTGGTCGCCTCCCACACGCTCGGCAAATCGTCCACCAGCGTCCCCGACCAATCGAAGATGATGTTGCGAATCACGCCGCGACCCTAGCAGTTCATTCAAAACCCTGAAACACATTGAACACACGGCGCAGAAATCCTTCGTCCCATTTTGCCTGAAGGTTTTCACCCCTTCGCGCCGTCCACGGTGATCGTTATTCCCCTACCAACCGCTCGATGTCCTCGCGTGACACCGTGAACACGTCCATGTCCTTCTTCACCGCGCCCAGGCTGACGAGGCATTCGGTAAAGAGTTCGCGCGTGCGTTGTTCGAGGTCCTTCGCTTCAAGGTCGGTCATCACTTTGATGATGTGGCCGCCTTTACGCACGTGCGTGCGTTCGTCGGAGCGGATGAAGTCGCTGATGTGGCGAAGCAGTTCGTCGTTGCGCTCGGCTGCGGCATCGATGAGCTGGTTGATTGTCTTTAGTACGCCGACTTCGCCAAAGAGATTGATCTCCGCCATGGCGAACGCCGGATCCATCGGGCCGCGGCACGTCGAGCCGGTCAGGCGGTTGCGCAGCTCAAACGGATCGTAGCCCGCGGCGAGCAGCGCGCGATGGCCGATTTCCGTGTGGCGCGCCTCGTCCCACGTGATGCGCGCGAGGTCATACTCCGCTTGAAAATCCTTGAACCGAATGTCCCAGATGAATGTGCCGAACGCCTCGATGGCATCGACCTCATCACGCTGCGTGCGGATAAATCGCAGCCGCAGCGATTCGTAAGAATCTTTGGGAAAACGTTCCCCGCCGTCGGCCACGTCGTAATCGCCCGTGTTCTTAAACGTGTCGAATCGCACATCGCGCAACGGCACGGTGCCGCGCTCGAACGCTTTCGCTTCGCTGCGCAATGGCGTGGGCGCTTCCGTGCGCGTATCGCTGCCCGTTACGCCGCCGATGGACGCGAGCAGCCGTTGCAAGTGCCAGCGCCACGCCGCGAGTTGACTCTCCTCCACACCGCCCTCGACGTAAGCCGCGAGCGCCGCGTCTGCCCACGCCAGCATCGGTTCGTAGTCCGCGAGAACGCGGCGCAGACAACGAATCGTCGGCACGTCCGTGACCGGATCGGTATCATCGATGTGATG